>WNFL01447385.1_pt1 | contig 12862 bp, 10 predicted proteins | sample 5400361 | NCBI WGS metagenome assembly WNFL01 (sample SAMN13153351, study PRJNA577476) | soil metagenome | isolation source: 40 cm soil on Douglas fir-dominated hillslope | place: USA:California | collected 2013-09-17
ATCCGGCGCGGATGCAAAGAGCCAGTCGCCACGATCCGCCCCAAGACCCACTCGCACCGATCCTCAACCCGAATGTCCCCAAACGCCATCCACTGCCCCCGCAAATCAGCTGCGAGACTGTGAATCATCTTTCCGTCCACAAGGGAATCACTTCCGTGAACGCCGTAGCGCAGCGGAGGGCGAGCACCTGTTCCATCTCCCGTACCAGACGCGTGTCAAACGCAAATCGCCGGGAGATCGCCAACGGCAACGCGTTGGGCTAACGGATATAGTGACGAAAGCGGCTTGAATCGGGCCTCGGTTTTGGGGCGCTGGAACCTCCGACCCTGGCGATGCCCGGTCGTCCGCGCTGGCTCCGACGAAGGACGTTCCGGCCCTCCTGCGGAACCGTCGCAAGTTGTCCGGCATCGGGCGTTCGAGGCGGGTTTATGATTACGGTCAAGGAGGCATCTGGCTCTACATCGATGCCCCGAGTGCATCCGAGATTACGACCAGCTACCCGACCCTTCGCGTCTTCGAGACGCCTCCACCGTTTTGGACCGAGGAACTGGAGCAGATTGCGCGAACCAACAGTCCAACAACGAGCGCCCATTGGGCCGATTGGCTGTCGAGACTTAAACGGTAACGCCCGCTTTCGGCGGTGACCTCAACTGATCGTCGCAACACGTACCTTAGAAGGAGGTCGTGGAGCGATGGGCATGAAGAGAGCGTATTACCGTATTGGATTTACCGCGGGTCGGAGCGCAGAGCTCTGGGAGCGTTGGAAGAGAGGCGAAGGCATGAAGGCGATTGGCCGCGCGTTTGGCAAGCCGTCGTCCTGCATCTTCAACCACCTCTCAGTGAGCGGCAACCCGGCAGCGCATTTCATGCCAGAGTAGGCGGTTTAATTCGAAACCAAGCCACGTAGAGAGCCGGGAGAAATATCAGAGTCAGCACAGTAGCGACTGCTAGGCCCCCCATGATCGCGAAGGCCATGGGTCCCCAGAATACTGTCGGGGCTATAGGGATCATGCCGAGAATTGCTGCCGCTGCAGTCAATAAAATGGGCCGCACGCGGTTCGTCGAAGCTTCGATCACGGCAATCCACGGCGCGTGGCCATGCAGCTTCTCCAACTCTATCTGATGAATAAGTATCACAGAGTTGCGCGCAATCATTCCGATGAGCGCGAGGACCCCAAGGATGGCAACGAAGCCAAGGGGTCTGCCCGAAACCAGTAGCGCCGCGACGACCCCGATCAATCCGAGTGGCGCCACGCTCAGAACAAGGAAAAGACGCTGGAAACTCTGAAGCTGAACCATGAGAATGGTCAGCATCAATAAGAGCATTACTGGAACGACCGCTGCCACCGAAGCTTGTGACTTGGCACTTTCCTCGGTCGTGCCGCCCGTCTCAATGCGATATCCGCTGGGCAGTTTCGCGTTGATTGCGCTTATCGGCTGCGACAAAGCGTTCACGACGGTTTGCGGTAACACCCCAGGGGCGGTGTTGGCCTGAACCGTCAAGGCCGGAACCCGGTCCCGACGGAGAACCATTGGCATCTCTTGACTGTAGGTAACGGATGCAATTTCACTGAGCGGAACGACCCGACCGTTCGACATGGCGATTTGTAAAGAACGAAGACTTGAGAGGGAGACTCGGTCTGCCTCTCCGGCTCTCACCACGACGTCGGTTAAGTATATCCCGTCGCGAAGCTGTGTGATGGCTTGACCGGATACGACCAGGCTCAGTGATTGGGCGATATCTTGAGAACTCAAGCCGAGCAGCCGTGCCTGATCCTGATTCACGCTTATTTCAACGGTGCGGGCAGGTTCGATCCAGTCGTAGTTGACCTTCTCGAGCAAAGGAGACGCCGACATTTCGTGGGCAAGAGTCAATGCAACATCGCGGACCCTTTCGATGTCGGGGCCGGTTACACGATACTGTATCGGCCAGCCGACGGGCGGACCAAGTTCTAGCGGATAGATCCTTCCCACAATATTCGGAAAATCAGTCTGCAGCGCCGTGCTGAGGCGCACCTGCAACCGGTCGCGCGCCTCCACGTCCTTTGCCACGACCACTGCTTGGGAGAAGTAATCGTAGGGCAGTTGGACGTTGAGAGGTAAATAGAATCGAATGGCACCCAGGCCAACATAGTCGCTCCAATGATCAACGTCAGGATCATGGGCGAGAAGACGGTCGAGGCGCTCGACTGCTTCTTGACTGGCATAGATTGACGAATTTTCCGGCAGCTTGAGGTCAACCATGAGCTCCGGTCTGTCCGAAGACGGAAAAAACTGCTGCGGCACGAAGCGCAACAGAACGATTGCGACCGCGAACACGATAACGGTTACTAGCACCGTCACCTTGGGTCGCTCCATGCCCAGTGTGAGCAGCAACCGAAACTGACGACTCACCCAACCTGCGCTCTCGCTTCCTGCCTTGACTGTCTTTGGCAACATCCAAATGCCCAGGAGCGGTGAGAAGATAACGGCGACGAACCAGGACGAGATTAGTGCGATGGCGACGACCGCGAATATTGAGAAAGTGTACTCACCAGCGCTGCTGCGTGCGAAGCCGATCGGCACGAAGCCGGCAATCGTGACGAGGGTACCAGTCAACATGGGATAGGCGGTGGAGGTGTAAGCAAATGTCGCGGCTCGCTCCAGATCGTCCCCGCGCTCCAGCCTCATGACCATGCTTTCGACTGTGATCATGGCGTCGTCCACCAGTAAGCCGAGCGCAATAATGAGCGCGCCAAGGGACACGCGCTGCAGGTCGATGGCTGTGACTGTCATCACCATAAACACAGTCGCCAAAACAAGCGGAATTGAGAACGCGACAACGGCGCCGGCGCGTACACCTAAGCTAACAAAGCTCACACCGAGCACGATGGCGATCGCTTCCCACAGCGCTTCCATAAATTCGTCTACCGAGCGCTGGACCGTTACTGGTTGATCCGAGACGAGGATAGGTTGAATCCCAATAGGAAGTTTGGTGATAACTGCGTCCATTGCGGCATGAATGTTCGCACCGAGTGCGATCACATCGCCTCCGGGACGCATGGCAATTCCCAAGCCGATGGCCGACTTGCCGTTCACGCGAAACATAGGCTCTGGCGGATCAGAGTAACTTCGTATGACACGGGCTATGTCGCCCAATCGAATGTTGTGGTGATTAACATTAAAATTGATTGCCAGAATATCTTTCTCGGAGCGAAACGATCCGGAGACTCGCAGAAGAATCCTTTCGTCATTGGTTGTGACGACTCCGGCGGGTGCTACCGTATTTTGTGCCTGAAGCGCTTGTATGAGATCCAGCCGGTTAATACCCAGCCCGGACAGCGTTGCGTTGGAAAATTGAACGTAGATCTGTTCGTCCTGGGCGCCTACGAGGTCGATCTTCGAGACATCGGGTACCTGCAAGAGCCGCGATCGGGCAGCTTCGACATAGTCTCTAAGCTCTCGATGCGTGAAACCGTCAGCCGTAAAGCCGTAAACGACGCCGTAGGTATCGCCGAATTCATCGTTGAAGTAGGGGCCGACCGTGCCGGACGGCAACGAACTCTTGATATCGCTGACCTTCTTTCGGACCTGATACCAGATGCCCGGCATCGCGCTTGAGGGCGTGGCACCCGTTATATCCACGAAGATTCGGGCCTGTCCCGCAACCGTGTAGCTGCGCAAATGGTCGAGATTGGGCGTCTCCTGGAGCTTTCGTTCTATGCGCTCTGTTATCTGGTTGAGCGTATCTTTTAACGTTGCTCCGGGCCAGTTTGCCTGGACAACCATTGTCTTGATGGTGATTGCGGGGTCTTCGTTTCGTCCGAGACTGAAATAGGAACGAATTCCCGCAATTAGGAGCACTATCATCAAATAGCCAACGAGCGAGCGGTGCTTGATGGCCCAATCTGAAAGATTGAACGTACTCACGGTACCGGATCCAGAAGCCGGACCTGCTGATCGGGATGCAAAGCTTGCACGCCAGCCGTGACGACGATGTCACCGTTAGTCAACCCGCGCGAGATTAATATGCTGCCTTGGTCATATCGCGCGACTTGAACTTCGCGCAACGCGACCTTGTGCGTCATGCGATCGACAATCCAGACCGCCGGGCTGCCATGCACCTCTGTCAGGGCACTCGCCGGCACACTATAGCCGGGAATAGGATCCAAGTGGATCTGGCCGGTCACTGTTGTGCCTAGACGCATCGTACTGGGCGGGTTGGCCAGTCCAACCTTTACCTCAAAGGTTCGTGTTGCCTGATCTGCTTGCGGCGCGACTTCCCGCACGTGTCCAATTGCCCTAACAGTAGGATCATCTGCCAGGGCAATGTCGACCTCGGGGTCGGGGGGGGCCGTCCGTATCAAGACCGCAGGCACATCGAAGACAGCATCGACACCGCCTTGACGCGCCAGCTGCACGATCGTCTGCCCGGCCTGCACAACTTCGCCCGGTTCGGCGCCCTTCGCAATGACAACCCCGGCGCTATCTGCCGACAAATTGTCGTAACTCAATTGATCTTGCGCGATTTTGAGTTGCGCTTCTGCCGAAGAGACTTGTGCTTCGGCCGTTTGGGATAGCTGCAATGCCTGTTCGTATTGCGCCCGAGACGTGGCGCCTATACCGATCAGAGCCTTTTGCCTTGCGAAGGCACCTTGCGCTTCCACCAGCTGACTATTTGCGGCGTCGAGGGCGGCTCGCGCTGATATTAGGGCATTCTCTTGGTTCTGAGGGTCGAGCCTCGCGATGATCTGTCCTCTACGAACCTGGTCTCCGACGTTGACAGCACGTTCGATTAATCGACCAGCCAGGCGAAACGACAGGTTCGCTTGCACTGCGGCGCGAACCTGTCCTGTCAGCGTGACGGGCTCCCCTTGGCTGTTGAACGTAACAACGATCGCACGAACCGGTCTCGGGTCCACCGTCGTACTCGCTTTTTGACAAGCAGTAAGTGACAGAGCGAGCGAGGCAGCCAGGGCGACAGCTACGCCATTTAGATATCTAACACCTCGGCGTTCCCGCATTCGCGATTCGAACGGAGCATGTGAAGTAAGAGACAGGAGTTGCGCCGCTTCCGGCGGAATAAACGACCGCGCCGTGGATGTGGGCTCTATTTCTCCGACATGACACCCAAGTGAGGACACAGTATGATTGCCCCGCTAGCCTGCCAGAGCGGTCCGAATGACATTGGGCACGAGACGTTTGGCGGGCCCGCTTCGCCACAATTCCCAATCCAGTGAATTGCGGCCGCCACCCAGCACAGCGAAAACCGCAATCATTACTGCCCAAAACAAGCCGAATTCGTAACCCCCGTCAGGTAGCGCCCATACATAGCCAATGTGGAAATGTCCGCCCCACAGCATCGAAAGCAGCAAATACACCGACCCAAGCACGGCAACCGGGCGGGTGAAGAGGCCCAATGTGAGTCCGATCGCGGTAATGAGTTCGACCGATCCGGCGAGCAAAACCTGCATTGCCGGCGCTTGCAGGCCGAGGCTCTCGAAATAGAGGACGTATATATTGAATTGATACGGGCCGCCGAGAATGTGACTCCCGAAATGAGGGACGAACATCAACCCGAGATAGACTCTGATGAACGTCAGTGCCGATGCGTTGACCGAAGCCTCTCGGGGCTCCGCCGAAGCCGCGGCAGACGCGGCGCGCAGAACAAAATGGAGGAAAATAAGGGCGCCAAGAAACCAACCGACAAGTGCGAAACCGGGTATACCGGGGCCTGTCGCGACCTGCAGGTCCAGATCGTTAGCGTTCAATCCCGCCAGGCTGGTTGGAGGGTGCAGACGCAAAATGCTGAATAAGCGGGAAAGCTCTGCAGTGGCCAGCGCCGAAGCTGCAATTGCCGTAAGAGAGCCGCGCAATTGCCAAAAGACGGATATCAACAGCAGGGCCATGCAAATCGTGGCCGATGTGATAAACCAGCGCGTGACAGGTTGGTCGAGGACAACGATTAGGCCCCAGACAATTATGACGACAGCACCGGCCAAAATTGCGCGGCTTGACCAGCGTGCATAGTCATCGACTTTCATTGCGTTCCCTTCACCAAAAGCGTGCCCCAATGCTCGACTTGCCAAGACGCTCAGCGCGCTTCGCACCCAGCTTGCCATCGCGTACCAATTACCGCCGGTGCCGATAAGGCACTTTCGGACGTTTGGCCCAGGACTCGCCACCCAGATTCGTCATCGACGATGGTCCTCGGATGTACAGGATCGCGTTGCATTCTAAATACTGAGGCGGCGAGAGAACATTTCGGGAGACCCGAACGATGGATTTCTGATCACGCTGATTTGCCACCCTACTTTGATGGAGGGTTTGTTTCCTTGCGGCAATCCTGAACAATCCTGAAGAAAGCTCCACACCGCGAGAATGAGGCGCTGATGACCTGCGATTGGTCCATAGGTTTTACTCGCGACGCCCCGAGCGAAAGTGCCGACCCATTGCTTGCGCCTCGTGAATCTCCTGAATAAGGTGAGGAAAACTCTCAACGGGTTATGCGACATGTCCGCGCGGTGCCGGGCTCCGGTGTATGAGCTTGACGGTTGGGAGGTGGATCTCGACCTGGGCGAGCTGCGGGCACGTGGAGTGCCTGTTCCCCTCGGGAGCCGCGCGTTCCAGATTTTTGTGGTTTTGGTCCAGTCGGCCGGTGAACTCGTTACCAAGGATGAGCTCATGGCTCGCGTCTGGCCGGGCGGAATCGTCGAGGACAATAAGCTCCAGGTTCATATATCCGCGATTCGCAAGGCGCTCGGGGCCGATCGGGGAAAGCTGAAGACGTCCTTCGGCCGTGGTTATCGCCTTATGGGGGATTGGACGATTCGGAAGGACAGACCGCCAGCAAGCGCTGTCATTCCTGATCTGAGTCGGGTGCCCGTCCAGCCGTTTCTCAATAATGTGCCGGCGGCCGCCTCCGAACTGATCAACCGAACTGCTGCTGTGCAGCACCTGCAAAACTTGCGTTAGAGGTTGCGCGCAGCTTGGCCCCAACCTTCCAGGGCGATCGATTGCTCGTTGATCTGGTATGCCAGTTGGACCCCGCTCTTGTTCCGTCCACGGTCGCGGGTGTCCTCGGTCTGGAACTGGGCGGCGAAGAGATTACCCCGGAATCCATCGCGCGCGCGATTCGGGAGAGGAAGCTTCTTCTCGTACTCGACAATTGCGAACACGTCGTCGATGCGGTGGCCCGTCTGGCGGAGACGATCCTGCGTTTGTGTCCTGCCGCTTCCATTATCGCAACGAGCCGCGAAGTCCTGCGGATTGAGGGTGAATACGTCTATCGCGTTCCCCCATTGGATGTGCCGAGCCAGGATGAGGAGGAAGCAGACGTTGTCCTCGGTTACGGCGCTGTACAACTCCTCATCACAAGAGCGAACGCGTTGGATTCGGAATTCCGGCCGCAGGGAGAGAGCCTTCGGGCGGTTGCTGCGATCTGCCGTCGCCTCGACGGCATTCCGCTTGCCATCGAGTTTGCCGCCGCTCGTGCAGCCGTGTTCGGACCCGAGTTGGTTATTTCCAACCTGGAAAAGCGACTCGGACTGTTAGGTGGCGGGCGCCGAACGGCGCTGCCGCGGCATCAGACGCTGCGCGCGACGCTCGACTGGAGCTATGACCTGCTTCCCGAACCGGAACAGTGCGTGCTGCGCCGACTGGGCGTCTTCGCCGCCGGGTTCACATTGGAAGCGGTGAATGCCGTGATGAGCGACAAGGGGCATGCCGCACCGTTTTTGCTGGAACAGATCGCAAGTCTCGTCGCCAAGTCGTTGGTGACATTGGATCGATCGGCGCCAACTGGCCGCTGGCGCCTGCTGGACACGACCCGGGACTACGCACTCGAAAAACTGGCCGAAAACGGCGAAACCGCGCTGGTCGCGCGACGCTGCGTCGAATACTTTCGAGACCTCGTCCGACCGGCCATGTATGGTTCGAAGGTACAACCTACCGACGATGACATGGCGCGCTATGCACGAGAGATCGACAACGTGCGTGCGTGCCTCGACTGGTCTTTTTCTCGCGGAGATGCGGCGACCGGCGTCGTACTGACGGCTGCATACGCCCCGGTGTGGCTAAGCCTGTTCTTAGTAGCCGAATGCCGTGAGCGTATCGAGCGTGCGGTGGAATATCTTGAGTCCGATTCACAGCTGAACACGGTCCTCACAATGCAGCTGCATGTTTCGCTTGGATTTGCACTGATTTTCTCGATGGGGTCGGTAGCAAGAACCAGGGCGGTTTTGGTCAGAGCGCTTGAAACCGCTGAGAAACTCGACGAAGTGAGCGCCATGCTCGAAATTCTCTTTGCCCTATATGGCGTATACCACAACTGTGGCGAATGTCGTGAGGCGCTAGCCGCGGCAGAACGGTTCTCGCGCGTCGCGCATCGCACCGGCGATCCAGTGTTTGCTCCAATGGCTTATCGGATGATCGGCAACTGCTTGCACTATGCTGGTAAGCAGCTAGAAGCTCAGCGTTCGTTTGAACGCATGCTTGAAGTTTACGTTGCACCTGAATATCAACGGCACGCCATCTGGTCCTCCTACGATCAACGCGTGATGGGCGAAGCGAGGCTGGCCCAGGTGCTCTGGCTGCGGGGCTTTGTAGATCAGGGTGTAGCCAAAACCCAGGCGAGCCTAGAGGAAGCAAGGGCCGCAGGACACAAGCCCACACTTTGCTGGGTCCTTCACTATGGGGCTTATCCTGTTGCACTCATGACAGGCGACCTCGATGCGGCTGGGCAAGCTGTGGCGATGTTGGCGGATCTCGCGTCGAGCATCAGCGCGCCCATCTGGAAAATATTAGCGCAGTGCATGGAAGGGAAATTGCTGATAAAGCGTGGCGAGTTCAGGGCGGGTTCGGCCATGCTGCGCGCTGCACTCGACACGTGTGAAAGGACTGAGCATACAATATGCTACCCGGAGTTTTTGGGCGCCCTTGCCGAGGGTTTAGTCGGTCTAGGACGGTTTGCCGAAGCGCTCGCCACGCTCGACCGAGCGCTGGCGATGGCGGACCGCGGCGGCGAGCGCTGGTTCGTTCCGGAACTTCTTCGCACCAAGGGGGAGTTGCTGCTCCGTGGGGCAAGTGATCAAGCAATCTCAGCGGCCGAGGATTGCTTCTCCGACGGGATTGCGATCGCTCGGGAGCATGATGCCCTGTCGTTGGAACTGCGAATTGCTCTGAGCCTTGCGCGTCTGAGAATCGGGCAGGATCGTCACAATGAGGCGCGGCAACTCCTTGCCCCGGTATACAACAAATTCACTGAGGGCTTTGAGACACCGGATTTGCGTTCAGCAGGCGCGCTTCTTCGATCATCGCCATCTTGTCTCCCTTTGTCCACGACGTGAGGGCTGTCCCGTTGCGAAATGCAAGTGCCTCGAGCATTTGTCGACTGAGGCAACTTAGGGCGCATTTTGATAGTCGGCTGCGCGATCTGGAAAGACAACGCATAGCAGTTTTTGCAAATGAATTTGACGTGTCCTGACGCTGAGTAGGGCAAAGTGAGTTCAACATGAACAGGATCGCCACGCGCGTCTTCGCCGATGCCTCGTAACAGGAACGGGCACAGTACGCAGGTCAGGATGAAGGGGATGACCACATTACCTGATGCTATCTTCGACGCCGGCCCCAAACCCGTCCCCAACTATCCCGCCCGGGGCCGGCGCCCAAGAACGCTTATGATGAGCGGACCCACGCGACCGAGGCGTCGAAGGCCCGGAATGCGCTCGTTGACAGAGTCGGGTCAGACACTATTCCGACGTCGAAATCGAAAGAGGTGTGCGACCTCGATTGTTATTGGTGACTCTCAGAAGTCCGGGATGCGTCGTTGTTCTCGGCGCAGACGTTCTCGGCTTCGGAAATCGGTTGATTGTGGAGGATGAACCTCTGCGATGCGCTCCAGGACGACGTGAACGTGGCGGGGTCGTCGGCGCTCACGGTGCCGGTCATGGACTTCCGGTGGTCGGAGACCGTATACCGCTCTACGACGTGCAATTGCGTCGTATGCGGCGTGCGGAAATTGTCTGCACGGCCCCGGAAAGGGCTGAAGTTGACCCTATCCGGTCATCAAGCGTGTTGCCTTAAAAGGGCAGACGTTGTCGTTGTGGTACGCTGCGAAGGGAAAATAGGGGGCAGCGCCGTGGCGAATGTCGCCGCAAGACCGGCTGGCGTGGAATCCGTGTCCGACTTGATCTTAGGCGCACTCTCCATGGCGGTCCTGAGCTACTTCTCAGGTTCTGGTTGGATTTATTTTTGATGATTAGATGGTTATGTCGCCCATCGAGGAACCTCGGATAAGCATCGAACAGACGGTTTCAGCCGCCATCCAGGCGATGCTGCGAGGCGCATTTGCCGAAGCCGAAGCTCATTGCTTTTCCGTGCTGGAGATACATCCCAACCACTTCCTTGCTACGCTCGTTCTCGCCGATGTGATGGCGCGTGCCGGACGCGTCAACGAAGCGCTTCCGTTGTTCGACAAAGCCGCCGCGATCAACCCTGGTAATTCGATCCCGTTCACCCGCGCGGCGATCATACGATTTCGGCGATCGTTCGGTGCGCCCGCGACTCCTCGTCCTCCCCCTCCGGGGGTACCTCGCATTCAGATGACAAGTTTGGGCGCCAATGGCAGGTTCGGAAACCAGCTGCTGCAATATGCCATCGTGCGCCGGTATGCCGAGGCGACGGGTTTGACGGCCGAATTCCCTGACTGGATCGGCCGCGACCTTTACGATCTCGACGATCCATTACCGTCAGCCACGCTGCCGACGATGGACGAAAAGAGCGCGGACATTTTTTCGGCGCTCCGCGAAGGTTCGCGGATGCGGTACTCCGAACTCGACATCCGCGGATATTTTTGCAACGACATGTCAGGCATTAGCCCCCACAAGGAGGCAATTCGGGCCTTCTTCGCCCCAGGCCGCATGGTCTCTGGGCTGCTTGACGGCGCAATTCAACAGCTGCGATCGGTCGGCAGGACCATCGTTGCCGTTCATTTGCGGCGCAGCGACTTCGGCTATGGCCGCTTCTGGGTGGCGCCGACATCTTGGTACGCGGCGTGGCTGGAACGGCTCTGGCCCAAGCTCGACGCACCTGTTCTCTATGTAGCAACCGACGACAGGACATCTATAGCCGAGCTCGCCAAGTTCTCGCCCTGGGATTCGGACCGGCTGAAGGTCGGCATTCCCGGCGCGGAATTTCTCGTCGATCACCACGTCCTTCGCAATGCAGAACACATCGCGATCTCGAACAGCTCGTTTTCCTTCACCGCCGCGATGCTGAATTCGCGCGCTGCGACCTATATGCGACCGGATTCCGGCGCCCGCGAGCTGATATCTTTCGACCCCTGGGCGTCGGCGCCCTTGCTGGATCCGAACGTTCCGTCCGGCGCGGCGGACTCCGTCGAACGCAAGGCCCTGAAGTGGTATTTCGCTAACGGTGAGACCGCACTTCATTTGGGCCAATGTTGTGCGCCCTGGACGAATTTGGCGCGCTCGGTGCATGAGCGTCTCACGGTGCGCGAGGCCGGCGCAGATACTTCGGTCGATCAATGGCGCAAAGAGAAAGGATTGAAGCATCTCCGGCATTTGATTGTAGAAGACGCCAAGAAGCTTCCCGATATCATCCGCGGGGCGCGGCACAGCCTCGCGCATGCCCGCATCGACATGATCCACTTTAGGCTTGGAAAAGCGCGTCTCATGTCCGAAGCGTATGCAGCGCTTCGTCGCGACGGCTATGTCCTCTTGTGTATCGAAAACGACGGCGTGGTCCGTCTAGACCAAGAAACGTTCGGCCCTGGACACTATATGGCGATCCAGGAGCGTCTGCTGCCACTGATGTCTCGCGAGCGGGAGCGAGAGCCATGAACAGATCGATCGACGATGCCATCTCTCCGGTGGATAGGTCCCGATTCTGCTCGGCCGGTCCTTTCCACATGCGAACGATCCGAAAGTCGCAATGCCCTTTGGAGCGTTTCCGGGAAGCCGAGTTGCGGGCTCCTGATCGAAGTAGAATGCCGTTCTTCCGCGCCACATGAGGACACTCGCAGCTTGAAACCGACGGTTAGGGTCGCCTTCGCGAATTTCTGGCCGAGCTTCACGCCCGACCTATTCAGGGCGCGCTTCCCTTACGTCTATGAGAAATACGACTTGGCTCTGTCCGCCGATCCAGACGTTGTTTTTTATTCCGTATTTCCGCCGGCTCACAAGCAGACGTCCTCCTGGCACATTCCTCAAGGGAATTATGTGCGGGTGTTCATTACCGGAGAGAATGCCGAACCCGATATGAACATGTGCGAGTTCGCACTGTCGTTTTCGCGCCTGATAAACAACCCAAACCATTTGCGCCTCCCGTTGTGGGTCTACGAAGCGCGCAATTGGGGCTACGCGCCCGGCCGCCTCGTGAAATCCGCGAATACGGATTGGGAAGAAGTCGCATCCCAAAAAACCGAATTCTGCAATTTCGTTTATCGCCATGATGTGCCTTTTCGAAATGCGATATTTTCCGCCGTGAATGCGTATAAGCGCGTTGACGCCGCCGGCCCTTGCATGAACAACATGAACGGCTGGCGGGTGCCGGAACAGCCCTATTGGCAGGTCGTGAAGATCAAGTTCCTGCAGCGCTACAAATTCACGCTCGCGGTCGAGAACGCCATTTGGCCAGGCTACAGCACCGAGAAACTGGTCGATCCGATGTATGTCAACAGCATTCCCATTTATGTTGGCGACCCGATGCTGCGGCGGTGTTTCAATCCGGACTCCTACATCGATTTTTCGCAATTTTCCGTCATCAAGGAGATGATCGAACGCATTCGCGAGATCGACAACAACCGTGATCTTTATCTAAAGATGCTGACGGCGCCGTTCTTTCACGACAACCGCGTTCCGAC
>WNFL01120548.1_pt1 | contig 12860 bp, 13 predicted proteins | sample 5400361 | NCBI WGS metagenome assembly WNFL01 (sample SAMN13153351, study PRJNA577476) | soil metagenome | isolation source: 40 cm soil on Douglas fir-dominated hillslope | place: USA:California | collected 2013-09-17
AACCCGATCATCGAGAGCCAGAAATGCAGCTTGCCCAGGCCCTCGTTGTACATCCGGCCGCTCCACTTCGGCAGCCAGAAGTAGACGCCGCCGATGATGGCGAAGAGCGCGCCGGAGACGAGCACATAGTGGAAGTGCGCGACCACGTAGTAGGTGTTGTGCAGCGTGATGTCGACCGGGACGATCGCGAGCACCAGGCCCGAGAAGCCGCCGATCGTGAACAGGCACAGGAACCCGACCGCGAAGAGCATCGGGGTCTCGAAGGTCATCTCGCCCTTCCACATGGTCGAGATCCAGTTGAAGACCTTCACGCCGGTGGGCACCGCGATCAGCATCGTCGCGTACATGAAGAAGAGCTGCCCGGCCGCGGGCATGCCCACGGTGAACATGTGGTGGCCCCAGACGATGAACGACAGGATCGCGATCGAGGCGGTCGCGTACACCATCGAGGCGTAGCCGAAGAGCGGCTTCCTCGCGAAGGCCGGCAGGATCTGCGAGACGATCCCGAAGGCCGGCAGGATCATGATGTAGACCTCGGGGTGGCCGAAGAACCAGAAGATGTGCAGGAACATCGTCGGGTCGCCGCCGCCCGCGGCGTTGAAGAAGCTGGTGCCGAAGTGGCGGTCGGTGAGCAGCATCGTCACCGCGCCCGCGAGCACCGGCATCACCGCGATCAGCAGGTACGCCGTGATCAGCCACGTCCACACGAAAAGCGGCATGCGCATGAGCGTCATTCCGGGCGCGCGCATGTTGAGGATCGTGGTGATGATGTTGATCGACCCCATGATCGACGAGGCGCCGAGGAGGTGGATGGCGAGGATCGTCATGTCGACCGCCATGCCCTGCTGGATGACGAGCGGCGGATAGAGCGTCCAGCCGGAGCCCGCGGCGCCCCCGGGAACGAAGAACGACCCGATGAGCAGGAGGGCTGCGGGAATCAGCAGCCAGAAGCTCCAGTTGTTCATGCGCGGGAAGGCCATGTCGGCCGCGCCGATCTGCATCGGCACGAGCCAGTTCGCGAAGCCCACGAAGGCGGGCATGATCGCGCCGAACACCATCACCAGCCCATGGATCGTGGTGAGCGAGTTGAAGAACTCGGGATCGACGAACTGCAGGCCCGGCTGGAAGAGCTCCGCGCGGATCACCATCGCCATGGTGCCGCCGAGGAAGAACATGAAGCACGCGAACCAAAGGTACATCGTGCCGATGTCCTTGTGGTTGGTGGTGTACATCCAGCGCGTGAATCCCGCGGGTGGCCCGTGGTGGTCGTGGGCCACGCCGTGGCCGTGCGCGTCGTGGGGGTCGTGAGCGTGGGTCGCTGTGCTCATGGTCGGCTTCGCTTTCTCGATTCGTGACGTTTACTTGCGCGCGGCCTTGATCTCGGCCGGCTGGATCGCTTCCCCGGTCTTGTTGCCCCAGGAATTACGCGTGTGGGTGATGACCGCGGCGAGATCGGTGTCGGACAGGTGCGCGAACGACGCCATCGCCGTGTTGGGCTTGCCCTTCAATTCGAGGGCGATTTGCGCGGCCTTGGGTCCGGTCACGACCTTGGAGCCGTCGAGCGCCGGGAAGGTGGGCGGCGTGCCCTTGCCAGTGGCCTGGTGGCACGCCACGCAGTTGGCCGCATAGACCGGTTCGCCCTTGGCCTTCAGCTCGGCGAGGGTCCACTTCTTGTTCGGGTCTTCGGCCGGCGCCGCTGCTGCCGCACCGGCTGCCGCTACCTGCGCCGGGGCTGCGGGCGGCGGCGGCATCTTCGCCTTCATGTCCTTCACCCACGCCGCGTACTCGTCGGGCGACTTGGCGATCACGATGATCGGCATGAAGCCGTGCTCCTTGCCGCAGATCTGGCTGCACTGGCCTTTGTACGTGCCGGCTTTCTCGATCGTGAACCACGCGTCCTTGATGAATCCCGGGATGCCGTACTGGTTCACGCCCAGCTGCGGCACATACCAGCCGTGGATCACGTCGTTCGAGGTGATCAGCAGCCGCACCTTCTTGCCGACCGGGACGACCATCGGGTTGTCGACTTCCAGCAAATAGTGCTCGTTCTTCGGCGCGCCCTTGTGCTCGCGCTCCTCGATCTGGTCGCGCGGCGTCGACAGGTTGGCGAAGAAGCGCACGCCGTCCTGCTGGTAGTCGTACTCCCACTTCCACTGGTAAGCGGTGACCTTGACCGAGAGATCCGAATTCGACGCGTCCTTCATGTCGAGCACGGTCTTGGTCGCGGGGTACGCCATGCCGATGAGGATGACGAACGGCACGATGGTCCAGATCACTTCGATGGTGGTGTTCTCGTGGAACTGCGCCGCCTTGGCGCCCTGGCTCCGGCGGTGCTTGAAGATCGACCAGAACATCGCGCCGAAGACGACGATGAAGATCGCCACGCAGACCCAGAGGATTCCCCAGTGCAGGTTGTAGATCTCGCGCGAGATCGGCGTAACCGGCGGGAGGATGTCGACGTCGTAGCTCGCGAACGCGGCGCCCGGGGCGAGCGACAGGGCGGCGAGGGAAGCGAGGGCGCGCAGGTGTTTCCAAAGCATGGCCAGACCTTTTTTGTACGAGTTTCTCTAGTTCGCGGTGACGGCGATGCGCTCGCGCAACTCCCGCGCAAGCCTGCGCCGTCCCTCGTCCGACAACAGCCTTCCTACCGGCACCATCCGCCCCGCGTACGCGAGGCCCAGCGTGCAGCGCGCCCCGCGGTCCCGCACCACGATGCGCGCCCAGGGCCGGTGCGCGACGAACCGCGTCACCGAGCGCGCGTCGCGGCACTCCACCCGCACCTCGTGCTCGCCGATCTCGAGATGCTCGAAATCGGCGTCGTGTTGCCGCACCAGATGGAACGCGAACACGAGGCACGCGATCTCGATCCCGGCGAACGGCATCACCGGCCAGGCTCCCAGCGCCGCCGCTCCCGCCGCCACGCCGAACGTGGTCGCCGCCATCGCCCCGAGGAACCAGCGCCGACCTGCCGCCCCCAGCGAACGATTGGGCACCGAGTGGTGAACGTACGGCGGGGAAACCGCGTCAGGGAACATCAGGAGAGGCCGCTGCGGAAAACGGGGCCATTTTATCAGAGGGTCGGAAAGAGGGTCGCTCTAGGGCTCCGAGTCCTCGGGCGCTGAAGGCTTCTCGTCGTCGTCGGGCTTGGCGGGAATGCGATACGACTCGGAGGCCCAGGCGCCCAGGTCGGTGATGCGGCAGCGCTCGCTGCAGAACGGGCGCCACCGATTCGAGGCATGGAACAGCGTGGCCTTCCCGCACACCGGGCAGTTGACTTCCGCGGGCTGGCGTCCCGGCGCGCTCACAGGTTGCAGAAGGCGAGCTCGAAGGGCACGTCGTGCTCGTAGACGCGGGTTCGCTGCACGCCCTCGGGCAGCAGGAAGCGCACGTTCAGGGCGTACTTGTTGGCGCTGATCTCCGGGACGCACGCGAGCCCGTCCTCGAGCGCCAGGCGCAGCATCTGCGCGGGTTTTTCCGCGGGCGTCTGCTGGTAGACACCCTGGAACGCGATAAGCGAGACGGTGCGCCCGCTTTCGCGAAGCACGCGCAGCACGATCGAGAGCGCGGCGTGCACCGGCAGCAGGGGCTTCAGCCACTCTTCCAGGTCGGCGCGGCGGCGCGCCGCGGGGTGGTGCAGCCAATGGTGGTAGGAAGGCAGGTCGAACTCGCTCGTGCCGCCGGGGATGCCCACGCGCTGCTTGATGGCCATGAGCCACTCGTTCTCGCGCAGGCTCTGGCCGGTCTTGCCCGAGGTGGCGTGGAGGTTGGCGAACGAGACGTCGATTTCCTTCAGGACGCCGTTCAGCTTGTCTTCCGAGATCGCCGGGTTTGAGCGCAGCGCCTCGAGGAAGGTGCGCTGCCGGTCGAGCTCCTGCAGCAGGTCGCTCTTCAGGTCGGCGCGGCTTGCCACCTCGATGATCTCGAACATCCCCGTGAGGCACGCGTGATGCCCGTGAGGATCGTCCTCGCCCAGGAAAAAGCGCACTCTTTCGTAGAGATCCTCGAGCCTGAGGAGCGTTCTGATGCGCTCGTTGAGCGGATATTCGTAGGTGATCACGGACCCGTCCTGGGTTGGCCCGGATTGTGGAGCAACCGCCCCGCGTTGACAATTCGCCCGCGCTCGACCGCGCAATAAGCTTGGTGCAAACGCTCGCACTGCGCCGCCAGCCCGGCCTCCTCGCCGCCGTTCCATACCACATCGTCGGCCATCTGGAGCCGCCGCCAGCGCGGCCACTGCGCCGCCATGATCGCCCTCACCGCCTCGGGAGCGAGCTGCGAGCGCCGCGCCGTCCTATGGACCTGCAGTTCCTCGGGGCAGTCGACCACGAGCGTGCGCAGGACGCGATCGAGATAGCCTCGGGTCTCGAAGAGCAGCGGCACCACGACGACCGCGTAGGGGCCCCGAGCTTGGGCGAGCGCGTGGTCAGTCGCCTCGCGGATGGCGGGATGCAGGATCGCCTCCAGGCGCGCGCGCGCCTCGGCGTCCTCGAAGACAAGCGCACGCATCGCCGAGCGTTCAAGGGAGCCGTCGGAGCCGACGAAGCGCTCGCCGAAGGCCGCGCGCAGGCTCTCCACCGCCGCCCCTCCCGGGCCGGTGAGCCGGCGCGATACCTCGTCGGTGTCGATCACCGCGGCACCCAGCGCCTCGAGGCGCTTGGCGACCGTGGTCTTGCCGGAACCGATCCCGCCCGTGAGCCCGACGGTGATCACGCCGGATAGTGGCCGAGCCACGCGACCACGGCTTCGCGGCCCCAGATCAACGCGGCGATTCCGCCCAGGGCGAGATAGGGGCCGAAGGGGATGCGCGTATCGACGCCCTTGCGCGCGAGCCAGAGCGCGATCGACCCGATCACCGCGCCCAGCCCCGCCGAGATCACGATCACCACCGGCAGCACCTGCCAGCCGGTCCATGCCCCGATCGCGGCGAGGAGCTTGAAGTCGCCGAACCCCATCCCCTCTTTCTTCGCGATGAGGCGGAAGCCCCAGTACACGGTCCAGAGGATGAGGTATCCGCCCACGGCACCCAGCACGGCTGAATGGAGGTCGGTGAATACGCCGCCCGAGTTGGCGAGGAGTCCCAGCCAGAGCAGCGGCAGCGTGATGTCGTCGGGAAGGAGCTGCGTGTCGAGGTCGATGAAGGTGAGCGCCAGGAGCGCCCACGCGTACACGAGGCCGAAGGCGAGCGCGGGCGAGTAGCCGAAGCGCCACGCCACGAGCACCGCGAGGACAGCGCCAAGCAGCTCCACCAGCGGGTAGCGCGCGCTGATCGGCGTTGCGCACTTGGCGCAGCGGCCGCGCAAGGCGATCCAGCTCACCACCGGGATGTTCTGCAACGCCGTGATCGGTGCGCCGCACTTGGGGCACGCCGAGCGCGGCACGAACAGGTTGTACCTGCCGGTCGCGGGAACCTCGCGCCCCTCGAGCGCGGCGCATTCCTCGCGCCACTGCGCCTCCATCATCTTCGGCAGGCGGTGGATCACCACGTTCAGGAGCGACCCCACGCACAGGCCGAGCAGCCCGACGGTGATCCCGAGCCACAGGGGCGACATCTGGAGAACTTCGAGCAATGCCATTTTTTCTTATCGGCTCCGCAAACGACAGGGGCGCGAGGATCGCTCCCCGCGCCCCAATCCGCGGCCTTGCGAGGCGTGCTTCGGGAGCGCCCTTAAACCGCCTGGCCCATCTTGAAGATCGGCAGGTACATGGCGACCACGATGCCGCCGATGAGTCCACCCAGCACCACCATGATCAACGGCTCCATCAGCGAGGAGAGCGAGTCCACCGCCTCGTCGACCTCCTGCTCGAAGAAGTCGGCGACCTTGGAGAGCATGGCGTCGAGCGAGCCGGATTCCTCTCCGATGGCGACCATCTGCAGCACCATGCTCGGGAACACCCCGGAGTTGCCCATCGCCACGGTGAGGCCCGTGCCGGTCGACACTTCGTTCTGCACTTTCTTCGTCGCCTCGTAGAAGACGTAGTTGCCCGCCGCCCCCGCGACCGAGTCGAGGGACTCGACCAGCGGCACGCCCGCGGCGAACATCGTCGAGAGCGTGCGGCACCAGCGCGCGATCGAGGCTTTCTTGAGGATCTCGCCGAAGATCGGCAGCCGCAACGCGAGCCGGTCCATGACCCGCTGCATGGTGGTCGAGCGCTTCCAGAACCAGAAGAACAGGTACACGCCGCCACCGAGGCCGCCGAACACCCACCACCAGTTGCCGACGAGGAAGTCGGAGATGTGCATCACGACCAGCGTGGGCCCCGGGAGGTCCGCGCCGAAACTCTTGAACAGGTCCTTGAAGACCGGGATCACGAAAATCATGATGACCGCGGTCACGACCAGCGCCACCACGATCACCGCGATCGGGTAGAAGAGCGCGCTCTTGATCTTGCCCTTGATGGCGAGGATCTTTTCCTTGTAGCTTGCGAGGCGGTCGAGCAGCGCATCGAGAATGCCCGCCGCTTCGCCCGCGGCCACCAGGTTGCAGAAGAGGGCGTCGAAATACTTGGGATGCTTGCGGAACGCCTGGCCCAGCGAGGAGCCGGTCTCGACGTCGGTCTTGATGTCCATCAGCAGCTTGGCCACCGAGGGGTTGGAGTGGCCGCGGCCCACGATGTCGAAGGCCTGCAGCAGCGGGACTCCCGCCTTCATCATCACCGCGAGCTGCCGGGTGAAGATGGTGATGTCCTTCTCGGTGATCTTCTTGCCACCGCCGGTCCGGACCTTCTTGACGTTCGAGACCTGGATGCCCTGCCGGCGCAGCTGCGCGACGACGATGTTCTCCCCGCCGGCCCTGAGCTCGCCCTTGATGACCTTGCCCGACTTGTCCTTGCCGGTCCAGGAGTAGTTGTACTGCTTGACGTCCTTGCCGGTGTCTTTCTTCGCAACCGCAGCCATAGCGTTCCCCCTACTCGTTAGTCACGGCCTCGATCTCCTCGAGCGACGTGAATCCCTTCTTCACCTTTGCCAGCCCCGATTGCCGCAGATCCCTCACGCCGTCGCGGATCGCCTGGTCCGAAAGATCGATCGCGGTGCCGTTCTTCATCACGATGCGCTCCATCTCTTCCGAGATGGGCATCACCTGGTAGATCCCGACGCGTCCCTTGTACCCGGTATTCTTGCACAGCTCGCAGCCCACCGGACCGAAAGGTTGCCAGCCGTCGAGGTCCTCGTCCTTGAAGCCCGCCCTCAAGAGCGCCTCCTCGGGAATGTCATGCGGCTTCTTGCACGAACATAGCTTGCGCGCGAGGCGCTGCGCTGTGATGAGGATCACACTCGAGGCGATGTTGAAGGGCGCGATCCCCATGTTCATCAGGCGCGTAAGGGTCGCCGGGGCGTCGTTGGTGTGCAGCGTCGAGAGCACCATGTGCCCCGTCTGCGCCGCCTTGATCGAGATCTCGCCCGTTTCCTGGTCGCGGATCTCGCCCACCATGATGATGTCAGGGTCCTGGCGCAGGAAGGCCTTGAGCGCCACGGCGAACGTGAGGCCCTGCTTGTCGTTCACGTTCACCTGGTTCACGCCCGGGAGGTTGATCTCGCACGGGTCCTCGGCGGTCGCGATGTTGATGCCCGGCTTGTTGAGGATGTTGAGGCACGTGTAGAGCGACACCGTCTTCCCCGAGCCCGTGGGACCGGTCACCAGGACCATGCCGTAGGGCCGGCTGATCGCGTTGAGGAGGTGCTCCTTCTGGTCGGGGTCGTAGCCCAGCGCGTCGATCCCGAGCGTGGCGCTCGAAGGATCGAGGATGCGCATGACGATCTTCTCGCCGTAGATCGTGGGCAGCGTCGAGACGCGGAAATCGATGGCGCGCGTCTTCGACAGCGTCATCTTCATGCGCCCGTCCTGCGGGACGCGCTTCTCCGAGATGTCGAGCCTCGAGACCACCTTGATGCGCGAGGCGATCTTCTCCTTGATCGCGAGCGGCGGCTGGGCCACGTCGTAGAGGATGCCGTCGACGCGATAGCGGATGCGGTAGAACTTCTCGTAGGGCTCGAAATGGATGTCGGAGGCCCCGCCGTTGACCGCGTCGTAGAGGATCTTGTGGACGTATTTCACGACCGGCGCGTCGTCGATGTCCTCGGTGACGATGTCGGGCTGCACCTCGCCGTCGGTGACCTCGATGCCCGAGAGGTCGACGTCCTCGGTGGCCTGCTCGAGCGTCTTGGCCGAGGAGTCGGTGAGCTTCTTGACGATCAGCGTGAGCTTGTCGTCCTCGACGACCACCGGCTCCATCGTCATGCCGGTGGCGAACTTCACCTCCTGCAGCACCTGCTCGTTGGAGGGATCCGACATCGCGACGTAGACGCGGTTGCCGCGCTTGCCGAGCGCGATCACGCGGTGGTTCGCGATGATCTTGGTGTCGATGAGGGTGAGCGGCAGGTTGTCCGTGTCGACGGCGTTCAGAGAGCTTCCTCGAAGCGACGAGCTGCTGGATGAAGGTGATGCCGGCCTTGGACGCCTCCGACTGGATGGCGTTGGCATCGGCCTGCACGAGGCGTCCCTGCTGCACGAGGGCCCTGCCGAGGGCGCTGAAATGGGTAGGCTGAGCGGCCATAAAAGAACTCGTTAAATCAATACCATAATGCGCCTTTTGAGTTTTAGTTGTAAAGAACGCTTTCATCATACGCGCTATACTCAAAAACTCTCGTTGGAGCGGACCGGGACACCGCCGGCCGCTCAACTCGCACGTTCCTATGCCCCTCCACGTCCTCGGCATCAACCACGTCAGCGCGCCGCTGGAGGTCCGCGAGAAGCTCGCCTTCGCCCCGGAGCGCCAGGCGGATGCGCTCGTCGCCATCACCGCCCAGCCGGGCGTGGCGGAAGCGGTGCTCGTCTCCACCTGCAATCGCACCGAGGTCTATTTCCAATGCGAGGACGCCGCCGCGGTGCGCGCCTGGCTCGAGGCCGAGGCGGCGAAGTCGGGGCTCGCTCTGGCCGGCCACCTCTACCTCCATGCCGGGGAGGCGGCCGTTCGCCATGCCTTCCGGGTCGCCTGCGGCCTCGACTCGATGGCGCTCGGTGAGCCACAGATCCTGGGGCAGGTGAAGCAGTCGGTTCGCGCCGCCGAAGGCATCGGCACGTCCGGGCACCACCTGGGCAGCCTCTTCCGCAAAGCCTTCACGGTCGCCAAGCAGGTGCGCACCGAGACCACGCTCGGGGCCCAGTCGGTGTCGATGGCCGCCGCGGCGCTCAAGCTCGCCCAGAACCTCTTCGGAGACCTCTCGCGAACGCGCGTGGTGTTGATCGGCGGCGGCGAGATGGTCGAGCTCGCGGCGACTTACTTTGCCGCCCAGCGCCCGCAGTCGCTCGTGGTGGCCAACCGCACGCTGGCGCGCGGGGAGGAGCTCGCCGAGCGCTTCCAGGCCCAGGCGATCTCGCTCGCGGAGCTGCCGGCGCGCATCGCCGAGTTCGACATCGTGATCACCGCCACCGCATCGACGCTCCCCATCCTCGGAAAAGGGTTGTTCGAAAGCGCGCTCAAGGCGCGCCGGCGCCGGCCGATCTTCATCGTCGACCTGGCGGTGCCGCGCGATGTCGAGGCCGAAGTGGCCACACTCGAGGATGTATTCCTCTACACCATCGACGATCTCGGCGCGATCGTGCAGGAGGGCGCGCAGAGCCGGCGCGCGAGCGTGCTCGAGGCCGAGGCGATCGTCGAGCGCCATATCGTGGCGTTTCGCGAATGGCAGGAGGCGAGAGCCGCGGTGCCCGCGATCGTCGAGCTGCGCCGGCGCGCCGAGCAGTACCAGGAGACCGAGCTCGTGAAGGCGAGAGCCCGCCTGGCGCGCGGCGAGGATCCCGTCCACGTGCTCGAGGCGCTCGCCAAGGGGCTCGCCAACAAATTCCTGCACCAGCCCTCGCAGGCGCTATCGCGCGCGAGCGAGGCCGAGCGCGAGGCGCTCGAGCGCGCCATCGACGCGCTTTATCCGGACTCCGAAGGGCGCGACCCGCCGCACGACTCATGAAGCCGTCCATCGCCGCGAAGCTCGCGAGCCTGGACGCGCGCCTGACGGAAATCGATTCCCTGCTCACCGAGCCCGAGGTCGTGAACGACCTCGACAAGCTCCGCAAGCTCTCGCAGGAGCGCGCCGAGATCCAGCCGCTGGTGCAGGCCTACGGCGAGTACCGCAAGGCCGAGGGCGATATCGCGGCCGCCGAGGAGATGGCGAAGGATCCCGAGATGCGCGTCTTCGCGGAAGAGGAGCTCAAGAGCGGCCGCGAGCGCCTCGCCGTCCTCGAGGCGAGCCTGCAGCGCATGCTGCTGCCGCGCGACCCCAACGACGACAGGAACCTCTTCCTCGAGATCCGCGCCGGCACCGGCGGGGACGAGAGCGCGCTCTTCGCGGGAGACCTCTTCCGCATGTATTCGCGCTTCGCCGAGCGCAACCGCTGGCAGGTGGAAGTCGTCTCGGAGAGCCCCGGCGAGGCCGGAGGCTACAAGGAAGTCATCGCGCGCATCGCCGGCAACGGCGCCTACTCGAAGTTGAAGTTCGAATCCGGGGGCCATCGCGTGCAGCGCGTGCCGGCCACCGAGACGCAGGGCCGCATCCACACCTCGGCGGCGACGGTGGCGGTGATGCCGGAAGTCACCGCGACGGACATCGAGATCAACCCATCCGATGTCCGCATCGACACCTACCGCGCGAGCGGCGCGGGCGGCCAGCACGTGAACAAGACCGATTCGGCGGTGCGCATGACGCACCTGCCGACCGGCATCGTCGTCGAATGCCAGGACGCGCGAAGCCAGCACAAGAACCGCGAGCAGGCGTGGCGCATCCTCGCCGCGCGCATCAAGGCGAAGCAGATGAGTGAGGCGGCCGCGAAGGAGGCCTCGCAGAGAAAGAGCCTCATCGGCACGGGCGACCGCTCCGATCGCATTCGCACCTACAACTTCCCGCAGGGACGGGTCACCGACCACCGCATCGGCCTCACGCTGCACAAGATCGAATACATCATGGACGGCGACTTGAGCGAGCTCACCGACGCGCTCGCCTCGGAGCACCAGGCCGAGCTCCTCGCGGGGCTCGCGCAGAGCGCCTAGCGGCGATGCGCCGGACGTTGCGGGCCGCGCTGGACGAGGCCACCGAAACCGTCGGCCGGGTGGACGCGAGCGTGATCGTCGCGCACCTGCTGGGCGTGAACCGCGCCTATCTCGCCACGCATCCGATGCGCGTGCTCACCGAGGCCGAGGACGCGAAGGTCGATTCGCTCGTGGCGCAGCGCGCGCTGGGCCAACCCGTCGCATACCTGGTGCATCGCCGCGAGTTCTACGGGCGCGACTTCGTCGTCGGCCCCTCGGTGCTGATTCCCCGGCCTGAGACAGAAATCCTCGTCGAAGCCGCTCTCTCGCGTCTCGAACTTTCTTTTCCTTCGACGGTGCTTCGCAACCACGCTGCCTCGTGTCTGGACCTGGGCACCGGAAGCGGAGCGATCGCGGTTACGCTCGCGTGCGAGCGGCCCGATGCCCGCCTCTGCGCGACGGACACGAGTGTCGAGGCGATCGAGGTCACGCGGTCCAACGCGCGCATCAACGGCTGCGCCGAGCGCATCGAGCTGCGCGCGGGATCGTGGTACGACGCGGTCGCCGCGCGCCGCTTCGACATGATCGTTTCCAACCCACCGTACGTCGCGCGCGGCGATCCGCACCTCTCCCAGGGAGATGTGCGCTTCGAGCCCTCGAGGGCGCTCACCGACGGCAGCCGCGACGGCCTCGACTCGATCCGCTCGATCATCGCGGGCGCCTCGGACCACCTCGAGGCGGCCGGCTGGCTGCTCCTCGAACACGGCTACGACCAGGCCGACGCGGTGCTGGCGCTCCTCGAGGCCTCGGGCTTCGGCGAGATCGCCTCGCTTCCCGATCTCGCGGGCATTCCGCGGGTGGCGCTCGGACGGGTAAAATAGGATCCAATCCAGGAGACGTTCATGAGCGCCCAAGATACGATTCGCCAGCAGGTCACTTCACACCCCGTGGTCCTCTACATGAAGGGCTCGCCGCAGTTTCCGCAATGCGGCTTCTCGGCCACCGCCACGCAGCTGCTGAAGATGAGCGGCGCGCAGGACCTCTTCACGGTCGACGTCCTGCAGAACCCGGACATCCGCGAGGGCATCAAGCAGTACGCCAACTGGCCGACGATTCCGCAGCTCTACGTGAACGGCGAGTTCGTCGGCGGCTGCGACATCATGAAGGAGATGTACCAGTCGGGGGAACTGCAGAAGTTGATCGCGACTCTGAAGTAAAAAGCCAGCGGGGCGGTCGTTGGAGCGGACAACAAGTTGCCGCTCAACTCCAGCAACGAGTCAAGCCTCGATCTTTCCGTCGACCAGGTGCCAGCGGCGCGCGCCCTCGAGCTCCACCAGCTCGCGATCGTGGCAGGCGACGATGACGCAGTTCTCGCCGGTGGCCGTCTTCCTCAATAGATCGATGACCTGCGCCCTCGCCGGCGCGTCGAGGTTGGCGGTGGGCTCGTCGACCAGCAGCACGCGCGGCTCGAGTGCCTTCACGCGCGCCAGCGCCACGCGCTGCTTCTCGCCTCCCGACAGCTTCCGCGGCTCGACCCCGAGCAAGTGTCCCACTCCCGCCCACGCGATCGCCTCCGCGGTGCGGCGCGCGCAGACTTCCTCGGGCAGATTGCGAAGCCGCAGGCCGTAGCGAATGTTCTCCGCGATCGAGGTGTTGAAGAGGTAAGGGTGCTGGTGCACGTAGACGATCAGTCGCCGCAACTCGCGCGGATAGCCGTGCTGCGTGGCTTCGAGCCCATCGAACCGCAGGCGCAGCCGGTCGGGCTCTTCCAGCCCGGCGAGCATCTTCAGGAAGGTCGTCTTGCCGCTGCCGTTGTCTCCCGTGAGGACGATGAGGTCGCC
>WNFL01104960.1_pt1 | contig 12853 bp, 11 predicted proteins | sample 5400361 | NCBI WGS metagenome assembly WNFL01 (sample SAMN13153351, study PRJNA577476) | soil metagenome | isolation source: 40 cm soil on Douglas fir-dominated hillslope | place: USA:California | collected 2013-09-17
GTGTCCAGACTGCCATCAATGGCATTGGGGCTAGCATGATGGTCGATCAGTGTCGTTGTGCCGTGTTTGATCGCATCTACAAGGGACACCAACGCGCTCAACCGAACATCATTCAGCGTTAAAGATTTATCGAGCGGCCACCATAGTTTGCGAAGAATTTCAGGAAAGTCACGCGGCGCGGGGCCGGGAATCCCCAATCCGCGTGCAAACGCGCCATAAAAATGGGTGTGCGCGCAAATATTTCCCGGCATCAGCAGCCGATCTTTGGCGTCAAAGCGCTCGGCATCGGGGTAGCGTGTAACCAGGTCGGCACTCACGCCAATGTCCGCGATGATACCGTCCCGGATCAGTACAGCCTGATCCGTTGCGATCTCGCGTGGCGTCCAGTTGACCAACGTTGCATTTTGGATAAGGATCATTTTTTGCTCAAACCAGGGACCGCCTAAATTATAGCCACATTAACGTTGGCGACGATCAAATGCCGTTCTCAGCTTTGGATTTGTAGAATCGCTTTATCGCTGGCTAGTGAGGAAAGGTGATAACAAGTGGACGAACAGTTACAACAACTTGTAGAAGCTCACAATACAGGCCGACTCTCGCGGCGCGATTTTATCCGGCAAGCAGGGCTATTGCTTAGTGGTGTTGCCGTAGTTGGCATATCGCTCGGCAGTGCAAGCGAGCACGAAGAGGCAGCGGCTCAGGCTACACCGGCTCCTACACTGGCTGCTACGATAAGCACTGGTAACACGCCGATGAACATTGTCACTAACATGGTAACGTTCAAAACGAAGGGTCCAGACGCATCGGGCTATCTCGCCCATCCCGATGGCGCAGGACCATACCCCGGAGTCGTCGTGATTCAGGAATGGTGGGGGTTGAACGCGGAGATCAAGGAAGTGTGTGATCTCATGGCGAAGAATGGCTTCGCAGCACTGGCCCCCGATCTGTATCGTGGTGAAGTGGCAACAGAACCTAACGAAGCGCAAAAGTTGGCGATGAATCTGATCATGGATCAGGCAATTGCCGATATACAGGGCGCAGCAGATTACCTGACACAACAGAGTTTTGTCGGACCCAAGAAGGCAGGCATCATGGGCTTCTGCTTTGGTGGCATGATTGCCATGACAATGGCCTGGGCAGGTGGTGACAATATAGGCGCAGTTGTCAGCTTTTATGGAGCAGGTGCTAAGCCCACAGAAGACAATTTCAAAAATACGAAGGTGCCAATTCTGGGGCTTTACGGAGATAAGGACCCGAATTTTACGCCACAACTACTCAAAACCTGGCAGGATAAGTTCAAGCAATATGGCAAAATCTACGAAGTGGTTACCTATCCAGACGCAGGCCACGCCTTCTTCAACAGTACCGAGTCATCCTATCGACCTGCTGACGCGCAGGACGCTTTTATTCGTACGCTGGCCTGGTTCAACACCTATCTGCTCAATCAACCCAACACGACGCCGACGCCAGCGGTCACGCCGCCAGCCACTCAGGAACCAAGCGCTACACAGGCGCAGTAAACTGGGAGCGGCTATCTTAAGATGGAGGTTTGACGACCTCACCCCCTGACCCCCTCTCCGCAAACAGGAGAGGGGGAACCGGTTGGCAACCATACTTGGTTTTGCTTTATACCTGAATTTGGTAAAAGTACCACGTGCGTAGGCCGATGCGCTCCCACGTTATAGGGCACTCGGTTGACAGGTAAATCGCCTTCGTACAAGCAACTTTTTGGTCTGTGGTTTGCTCTGGATTTTGCAGCGTATTCTGGTAAACTTTTTCACCTTGCCCTGAATAGCCATAAGGTGAATTGCATCGAATGCTTCGAAAAGCGCGGATTGAGGATATTGAACCGGTGGTACAGCTTATCGATTCCAACCTGGATAAACTGCTGCCACGGACATCAGAAGAATTGCGTGAACTCCTGGACACGTTGTGGGTGGTGGAAGAGGACAAGCAAATTGTTGGCTGTTGCTGCCTCGAAGTTTACAGCCCCAAAATTGCCGAGGTGCGTTCATTGGCGGTTCGCGAGGATTGCCGTCATAAGGGCTATGGTGAAATGTTGGTACATGTCGCCACCGAAGAAGCCCAACGCCGCAATGTTCGTCAAGTGCTGGTTGTTACCTCGACCCGTGAGTTTTTTGAAAGGTTAAATTTTGGCTCGTGCCTCAATGAAAAATATGCGCTATTCTGGATGGGACCAACCATGGATGGGGAAAAGTCATAGAGCCGTATGACTTTGAGATGACATCCATCGATTTTTTATCAACATTTTGAATATACTAAATTCATGAATGTTGTTGGTGAGGTCGTATCATGATGCGGACGACAGCTATGATCCCTATTAATGTAACCCTTCAGTACCTTCGCGATGGCGTCAAGGATTCCCGGCGGATCAAATTGTCGATGGATTCCAACGTTGCTGAAATTGTGACTTCCCTTATAGACGATCTGAATTTACCTCGTGAAGTTGAGGATGAACGGATCAATTATTACCTGGTCCACCAACGCCAGGTACTCGACGAAGAGTCGAGGCTTTACGATGCGGGCGTGCAGGAGGGCGACATTCTGCAACTGGCAGTCATCGATCCTAACGCTACGGTGGGCAAGGCGCTGACAGGGGCCGTATTGAATCGTTTGGGCGGCAAGGCCGGAAATGAACCATTGCCTGTGCAGGCGGCACTCGTTTCCCCTTCAGGTGAGCAGTTTCCCTTACAGCATACCCGTGCTTTGATCGGGCGTGCTGATCCGAAACTCGGCTATCCCACGGAAGCGCTTGATGCCGATCTAACGTTGCTTGATCCCAGCAAATCTGTATCGCGCCCACATGCGCTCATTGTCTTCGCCAGCGGCGAGTTCACGATTCGCGATCTGTACAGCCACACGGGGTTGCTGCTCAACGGCGAACGTGTCTCTCCCAGCAAAGCGAAAGTGCTGCATGATGGCGATATGCTTATGCTCGGTGAGGTATTGATCCAGTTCCGCTGTCAGCGCTAGAAAGAACCATGCTTGAGAGTAAAAAGGCAATTTGTGGGCGCGCACCCGCATGGCGCTCCCACTCATAACTTCTCCACGTTCCAGTCACCCCTTCCCAAACACATCTGATGTCAAAAATCATTATCATAGGTGGTGGCATTACTGGCCTCGCCGCCGCGTGGGAACTGCAACAACAGGGCGTCGAATATATTCTGCTGGAAGGGTCAAATCGCCTCGGCGGCAAAATTGTCACCGAACGCGCCGACGGCTTTATTATCGAGGCGGGCGCGGATTCATTCCTCACACATAAACCCTGGGCGTGGCAGCTTTGCCATGAGATCGGGTTAGCGGAACGCCTCATCCCCACGAATGAGGCGCAGCGCAATGTTTACATCTACCACAACGAGCGGCTTCAACTGTTCCCGCGTGGGATGCGTCTCATTGTCCCTGTAGACCCTGATGGATTGCTAGAGTCGGCGCTCCTTTCTGAAGAGGGCAAACGCCGGATGCTGGCTGAAGTTGATATTCCAGCGCGTGCTGAAACGAGCGACGAAAGCCTCGCGTTGTTTGTGGAACGGCGCTTTGGTCATGAAGCATTAGCGGTATTCGGTGAGTCACTGCTGGCGGGCATTCATGTCGCCGATCCCGCAAAGCTCAGTGTCGCGGCTGCATTTCCGAATTATGTCCAGCTTGAGCGCACATTTGGCAGCGTGACCCGTGGGATGCGCGAAACGCCCGTCCCGCCGCGCGATCCTGATGCGCCGCCAACTGCGTTTGTCTCGCTGAAAAGTGGCATGGTCGAATTGATAGAGGGATTGCAGACCCGGTTAACGGGCGATGTGCGGACCGGACAATCCGTGAAGTTTATCGCGGCTGACGGTACAATAGTCACCGAGGCGGGCGAAAAGTTGCACGGAGACGCTGTGATTGTTACCACGCCAGCAAACGTGACATCCAGGCTGATAAATTCTGGATTTCCTGCACTGGCCGACGCACTTGGGATCATGCAACGTGCGAGTTCAGGGACTGTCTCCCTCGGCTATCGTCGCGAGGACGTAAATCACCCGCTGGACGGCACTGGTTTTGTCATTCCTCACAGTGAGCCGACGCGCATCCTGGCCTGTACCTGGAGCAGTTCAAAGTTCGCGGGGCGTGCGCCGGAAGGTTATGTACTGATCCGCGTCTTTGTTGGCGGGTATGGACGCGAACAGGATATCGCGCTGTCAAATGCGGAATTGGTCACGCTGGCCTGCACCGATCTGAAAAAGATCATGAATATTGAGGCTGAGCCGGTTATCAGCCGGGTCTTTCGCTGGCAGGACGCCAATCCGCAATACGAGGTTGGACATTTGGAGCGAATTGAGCAGATTGCGGCGCTGTGTCCGCCGTGGTTGGCGCTAACGGGATCATCGTATAACGGCATTGGCATCCCGGATTGCGTGCGTCAGGGTCGCGAAGCGGCTCGCAATATGAGTGCAGCGTTTGGGTAAATGGAGAAAAGATAGTGAACTTTGACCGCTCAAAAGAACTTTACGCCGCCGCTCAGAAAGTTATTCCTGGCGGCGTTAATTCGCCCGTTCGCGCTTTTCGCGGCGTAGGTGGCAATCCACTGTTCATCGATCATGCCAGCGGACCGTATATTTGGGACGTGGACGGCAACCGCTATATCGACTATGTGCTGAGTTGGGGACCACTGGTTCTGGGCCACGCGCCAGAGGTAGTTGTCGAAGCGATCCGTGAGCAGGCCGGACGCGGGACGAGTTTTGGCGCTCCGACAGGGCTGGAAACTGAACTGGCTGAACTCATCATCAAGCTAGTGCCGTCGATTGAGATGGTTCGCTTTGTCAACAGCGGCACAGAAGCCACAATGAGCGCATTGCGACTGGCACGGGCGTTCACTGGACGCAACAAGATCGTCAAGTTTGCCGGACATTATCACGGTCACAGCGACATGCTGCTGGTGCAGGCTGGCTCCGGCGTTGCTACGCTTGGATTGCCGGATAGCCCCGGCGTGCCAGCAAGCGCAACGCAGGAGACACTCACGCTGTCGTTTAACGATCTGGAAGCGATTGAATTGCTGTTTGCGCAACATCCCGGCGAAATTGCGGCGCTGATTCTCGAACCAGTCGTTGGCAATATGGGTTTCGTGCTGCCAGAACCCGGCTATTTGCAAGGGCTGCGGGATGTGACTCGCCATCATGGCACGCTGCTGATTTTCGATGAGGTTATGACGGGCTTTCGCGTAGCGCTCGGCGGCGCACAGGCCCGTTACAACATTCATCCGGACCTGACGACGCTTGGTAAGGTAATCGGCGGCGGTCTGCCTGTCGGCGCTTATGGTGGCAGAGCGGATATCATGCAAATGGTCGCTCCGGCTGGCCCAATGTATCAGGCCGGAACGCTGTCAGGCAATCCATTGGCAATGACTGCCGGGATCGTTACACTGCGCGAATGGTCGAAGCCAGGTGTGTTTGAGCGCACAGAAGCGGAAACCAGCGGACTCGTCGCTGGCATCGCCAAAATCATGAACGAGGCCAGGATTCCGGTTCAGGCCGCCAGTGCCGGAACGATGTTCGGGGTCTTTTTCAACGATCACAAAGTAAAAGATTATGACTCTGCCAGGACCAGCGACACGGCACGCTTCGGGAAAGTCTTCCACGCGCTTCTGGAACGCGGTGTCTATGTCGCGCCGTCGCAGTTCGAGGCAGGCTTTGTCTCCGCCGCCCACAGCGATGAAGTGATCTCGCAGACGTTGGAAGCGTTCCACGCCGCTGTTCCTGCTGCCGTACACTAAGCGATGAAGTATATTGCTGTTTTCTGTTCAGCCAATGAGTTGGATGCCAAGTATACCGAACCGGCAAGAGAGTTTGCGAGGTTGATCGCTGAGAAAGGCTATCATCTGGTGTGGGGCGGCACAGACAAAGGGCTAATGCGAGAGGTCGCTTCGGGCGTCCAGGCTGGCGGCGGAAAATTGATCGGTGTTACATTGGATATTTTCAAGGATTCTGCCCGTCAAAACGCTGACGAGATGATCGTGGCAAAAACGTTAGGCGAGCGCAAAGCGACAATGCTTTTGCGCAGTGACGCGATTGTCGTTCTCGTCGGCGGTATCGGCACATTGGATGAGCTAACCGAAGTGCTTGAACTGAAGAAACAAGGCCACCACAACAAGACAGTTGTTGTCTTAAACACAGAGAATTTCTATGAAGGATTAAAAGTCCAGTTGCAAAAAATGAAAGACGATGGATTTGTATTACAATCTCTCGACGATTTAGTTTACTTTGCCGATACGCCTGAAGAGGCTGTGACTTATATTCACAGCAAGTTTGGTTAACACAGGCTGCTCTGGAAGCTGAATATGACCCTCGGTGATACACCGCATTTAACAACTTACGGCACGTTTCAGGATGAAGCGCAGCACTACGATGCGCTATTACTCGTTTCCTTTGGCGGACCCGAAGGCATGGACGAGGTACTGCCCTTCCTGGAAAATGTTTTGCGCGGCAGAAATGTACCCCGTGAGCGCATGTTGGAAGTCGCTCATCACTATGAGCTTTTTGGCGGAGTCAGCCCGATCAATGGGCAGAATCGCGCTTTGATCGCCGCGTTGAAACCGGAACTTGAAGCGAACAATATCCATCTGCCGATTTATTGGGGCAACCGGAACTGGCATCCCTTTTTAGCAGATACTTTGCGGCAGATGGCTAACGACGGCGTTAAACGTGCGCTGGCTTTTTTCACAAGTGCCTACAGTTCTTATTCTGGCTGTCGGCAATACCGCGAAGATATCATGCGGGCGCAGGCTGAGGTTGGCCCCGATGCCCCACATGTAGACAGATTGCGCATGTGCTATAACCATCCGGGTTTCGTTGGGGCCAATGCCGAAAATCTGATGGCGGCACTCAAACAACTTCCAGAGGATCGGCGCTTAAACACACCCATTGCCTTTACCGCACACAGTATTCCGCTTTCGATGGCTGAGCACTGTGATTATGAGTTGCAACTTCGAGAAACATGCCGCCTTGTTGCCGAATGCGTGCCGACGAGTAACTGGCAATTGGTCTACCAGAGCCGGAGCGGTTCACCGCGCCAACCCTGGCTGGAACCTGACATCCTCGCCCATCTGCGGAACCTCAAGGAATCTGGTGCTCAAGATGTCGTTGTGATGCCCATCGGCTTTATCTCGGATCACATGGAAGTTTTGTACGATCTCGATGTCGAGGCCAGGCAGCTAGCAGGTGAGATAGGGCTGAATCTGATTCGCGTTCCGACGGTAGGGACGCATCTATTGTTTATCAAGGCGATCCGCGAATTGATCGTAGAAAGAATGACGGACAATCCCACGCGACTAGCGCTCGGAAATCTCGGCCCGAACCACGATATATGTGGCCTTAACTGCTGTCTCAATCAATAAAAGTATTCACGGTAAATCCTTAGAAGGAGCCTTTAATGTCGTCTCAGGCACTCACTTCGCGCAGCGAAGATTTCTCGAAATGGTATAACGACCTCGTGCAGCGGGCCGATCTGGCGGATTACGCGCCCGTGCGCGGCTGTATGATCATCAAGCCGTATGGCTACAGCCTGTGGGAAAATATTCAGCAGCAGTTGGATCGGCGATTCAAGGATACGGGCCATCAGAATGCCTACTTCCCGCTGCTGATTCCGGAGAGTTTTCTCAAGAAAGAGGCGGAACACGTCGAGGGTTTCGCGCCCGAACTGGCCGTCGTGACGATTGGCGGGGGCGAGGTGTTGGCGGAGCCGCTGGTCATACGTCCCACTTCCGAGGCCATCATTGGCGACAGCTTCTCCAACTGGATTCATAGCTACCGCGATTTGCCCATGCTGATTAATCAATGGGGCAATGTGGTGCGCTGGGAAATGCGGACTCGCCTGTTCCTGCGCACGATGGAATTTCTCTGGCAGGAAGGTCATACTGCCCATGCGACGCACGATGACGCGCAAGCCGAAACCATGCAGATGCTCGACGTTTACGCCGATTTCGCGATTAATGAGGCTGCAATTCCCGTTATCAAGGGACGCAAGAGCAATCAGGAGCGCTTCGCCGGGGCGCTGCGCACCTACTCAATCGAAGCGATGATGGGCGACAAGAAGGCGCTCCAGAGCGGCACGAGTCACAACCTGGGCCAGAACTTCGCCAAAGCGTTCGAAATCAAATTCACTGACGAGAACAACGAACTGCAATTCTGCTGGACGACTTCGTGGGGCTTGAGTACGCGCATGATCGGTGCGATCATCATGGCTCACGGTGATGACCAGGGGCTGCGATTGCCGCCGCGTCTCGCCCCGATTCAGGTCGTGATTGTGCCGATCTTCAAGAATCCCGATGAAAAGGCGCAGGTCATGCCAATTGTGGATGGATTGCAAAAGGAATTCAAGACCGCAGGTATTCGCATTAAGGTCGATACGCGCGAAGGCCTGACTCCCGGTTTCAAATACAACGACTGGGAGATGCGGGGTGTCCCGATCCGCGTTGAGGTCGGGCCAAAGGATGTGCAGAACAATACCGTTGCGGTTGCTCGGCGGGACATACCGGGTAAGGCGGGTAAGCAATTTGTGCCGCGCGATGGCCTGAGTGCCTATATCGCCAAAGTGTTGGACGAGATTCAGGCCAATCTACTGAAGCAGGCTACCGAGTTCCGTGACGCCAATATTCACGAAGTAACAGGCGATTACGAGAAGTTCAAGAAAATTGTCGCGGACGCCTGGGCCTATACGTGGTTCTGCGGCAGCGCCGAATGCGAAGCCAAGATCAAAGAGGACAATCAGGCCGTCTCGCGCATTTTCCCCCTTGACCAGGAAAAGGGTGAAGGACCCTGCATCGTCTGTGGTAAGACAGCAAGCGAGCGGGCGCTGTTTGCAAAGGCATATTGAATAGGCTTAGGAATGGATTTTCTCATAAACACAAACGGGGTCATCTACATGGCCCCGTTTTAATAGCGCTTTTCTTTTGCAGCTTGTTTATGAATTACGCCGCTGCATTCATCGGCGCGTCATCGGTCCAGCCGAGCGCCTGACCGTTTTCGCCCACAATCTGCGGACGTTTCGTGCGTTCAATCACATCGTGATCGACAATTACTTTCTTGATCTCGCGGTGGCTCGGCGCTTCGTACATCACGTCCAGCAACGCGTTCTCGATAATGGTTCGCAGGCCACGTGCCCCGGTTTCGCGCTTCAGGGCCATATCGGCTGCTGTGGATAGCGCATCATCCGTCAGGACCAATTCCACATCATCAAGGGCCAGCAAGCGCTGGAACTGCTTGACGAGGGCGTTACGCGGTTCAACGAGGATACGCATCAGCGCAGCTTTGTCCAGTGGATCGACGTTGACCATCACGGGCAAGCGCCCGACGATCTCCGGGATCATGCCAAAAGCCATCAGGTCTTCGGGCGTAAGCTGGCGCAGCAGGTCAGTTTTGGAGGTGTCGCGCTTGCCCAGACCGCTAAAGCCCATCGTACCTTTGACGCCGACCCGTTTAGCGATGACTTCTTCAAGTCCGTCGAACGTGCCGCCGCAGATAAACAGAATATTGCGAGTATCGATCTGGATAAATTCCTGATGTGGATGCTTGCGCCCGCCCTGTGGAGGTACATTCGCAACTGTGCCCTCAATGATCTTGAGGAGCGCCTGCTGCACCCCTTCACCGCTCACATCGCGCGTGATAGAGGGATTGTCGCCACTCTTGCGCGTTGTCTTATCGATCTCATCAATATAGATGATGCCCTTTTCGGCGCGGTGAATGTCGAAATCTGCCGCCTGGATGAGACGTAGCAGAATATTCTCCACGTCCTCACCGACGTAACCCGCTTCGGTAAGCGCTGTCGCGTCCGCGATGCAGAATGGTACATCCAGAATGCGGGCCAGTGTTTGGGCCAGCAGCGTTTTGCCGCAGCCTGTCGGCCCGACAAGGATGATGTTGCTCTTTTCAAGCTCGACATCATCCACCACGCCGCCGGAATTGATACGCTTGTAGTGGTTATAGACCGCGACACTCAATACACGCTTGGCGCGGTCCTGACCTACGACATACTGGTTCAGATGTTCAAGAATCTCTTTGGGTGAGAGAATACGTTCAACCTTGAATTCTGTCGGTGGCTTGAATGCAACGGCTTCTTCTTCGAGGATTTCACGGCAAAGATCGACACATTCATCACAGATGAACACGCCTTCCGGCCCTGCGATCAGCCGGTTTACTTCGTCGTGAGCACGCCGACAAAAAGAGCAGCGCTGGTTTCCCGTTGTTGGGACTTGATTCATCATCACCCTCCGGGTAATTCTTGTTACTTAGCGCTTGTTGCCGTCAATTGGCGTTACGCCAGTGGGAGACAGCACATGATCGATGATACCATAATCAACGGCCTTTTGAGCGCCCAGATAGAAGTCACGGTCCGTATCGCGCTCGATCACTTCTTTGGGCTGTCCGGTAGCCTCAATGAGAATCTGGTTCAATGTTTCACGCAGACGCACGATCTCATTGGCCTGAATCACGATATCCGATGCCTGACCCTGCGCCCCGCCGAGTGGCTGGTGCATGTGGATCGTCGCGTTCGGCATCGCATAGCGCTTGCCCTTCTGGCCTGCCGTGAGCAGGATGGTACCGAAACTGGCTGTCATGCCCACAGCCAGGGTGCTCACCGGAGCCTTGATCAATTTCATTGTATCATAGATCGCCATGCCAGCGTACACTTGCCCGCCGGGGCTGTTAATGTACATCTGGATTTCACGCTCAGAATCCTCACGCTCTAACCAAAGTAACTGTGCCACAATCAAGTTGGCAACCTGATCGTTGATGGGCGTTCCCAAGAAGACAATGCGCTCCTTGAGCAGCAGCGAATAGATGTCATAAATACGTTCGCCGCGCCCGGTTGTTTCAACGATACTTGGGATAATCATGTCCAATGGGTGTTGCATAATAGTTTCCCCTGTATATCCACGTCCGGTAAGTCAAGTCTACACGGAACATCTTCTAAACCACATAAGAATTCAGCAAGAAATGCTAACAATTCTATTGCTGTTGTTCAGTCGTGGTTGGTGGTGTTTCAGATTCGGTTGGTGTCGAAGTCGGTTCAACACTGGCTTCGGCTGATGTTTGCTCTGCATTGGTTGGAGCCGCCTGTTCAGCCTCGCTTGCCACAGGCGTTGCCTGTACGTCAATGGTAGTCGGGGCTTGTGTCGCTTCTGATGTGGCCTGCTCAGCGACGGGGACCGGACCAATTTCCGGATTCTCGCCACGGGCAATCGCAACCAGTCGCTCCAGGGCACGCTGCGTCAGCAAATCCATGGCAATGCTGCTTTTAGTTTCCGGGCGCATGAGCATCTGCTTGAAAACGGCTGCCTGTTCACCGAACTGAGCGCTCATCTTGTCGATTTGCGCCAGAACGTCGGCATCATCAACGTCAAGCTGCTCCTTGTTGACGATCTCGCCTAAAATCAGCGCACGCTTCATCCGCTTGAGTGCTGTATCGCGGTATTCTTCGTGGAGCGCGGCGTCGTCTTTCTTTTCGAGCTTTTTGTAGTCATCCAGACTTAAGCCGCGTTCACGGAGATTGCGATCCAGGTTCTTGAGGATGTCGTCAATGTACTCGTGGAGCATCTCTTCAGGATATTTAACCGTCGCCTGCTCCACCAGCTTTTCTAGCACTTCATCGGCGAATTTACCCTCGGCCTCGCGTTTGGCTGCATCCTGCAACTGCTGGCGCACATCAATACGCAGATCGAGCAGCGTTTCTTTTTCGCCTTCTGTCACCTGCTTGGCAAACTCGTCATTCAGCACAGGCAACGTCCGCGACTTCACCTCTTCAACTTTGACGTTGAACGTGAATGTATGTGCCGCCAGATTGCTCTGTTTGTAATCTTCGGGGAAAGTCAGTGTGAAGGTCTTCTCTTCACCTGCACTCAGCCCAACGAGGTTTTGAGAAAACCCCGGCATCACTTCGTCGTCATCTTCTTTTTCCACTAACACCACATTGACATCATCTTCCATGTACGGATCAGTGTGATTGTGATGTTCGTGACCCTCGTGCTCTTCATGCTCGTCGTGTTCATCGTGTTCGTTCGTCTCGACTTCCTGGCCTGCCTCGCCAGTGTGCATTTCTGACTCAGGGTGAGTGATCGTAGCATCGACGTGAGCCTTGATCTCATCGCCAAGCTGAGCGGGTCGCGCGGCTGGTTCGACAACAGCACGGCGGTCCTGAAGCGCTTTGACGGCATCGGTGACAGCACTATCTTCGACATCCCCGACTTCAAATGGCAGGCGGATGTCGCGGTAATCGCCCAGGTCAACTTCAGGCTGCTTGGGAACAACAAATGTCAGCTTCACCGCTGGTTCGGTTTCGATGTCTTCGAGGCTGCCCGGCGCGTATGGCTCGATGTGAGATTCTTCAAGAGCCTCTTTGTAAATATCGTTGCCCAGAATATCAATTGCTTCGCTGATCACCGTTTTAACGCCAAAACGCTGAATGACGATGTTATACGGTGCCTTGCCCTTGCGGAAGCCAGGGATATTTACTTCGCGCGAGATGCGGCGGGCCGCATTCTGCATCGCCTTTTCCATCCGCTCCGGTGCGACTTCGACGGTCAACTTCGCGGTATGGTTGTCCATGTGTTCAATCTGAGTATTCAAGACGCAAATCCTTAATCGGGGTAAATCACGATCTGTGGTGATTATAACAACGGCTTAGTGTCGCGGCTAGGTGAATGCGGTGTGGGGACGGGGGGACTCGAACCCCCATGGATTTCTCCACATGATCCTAAGTCATGCGCGTCTGCCAGTTCCGCCACGTCCCCAGTAGCCGACGAATTATACGTGAATTCTATTGCCGTTGCAATTCCCAACTCTGGCATTCGCATGGCTAAGAATGA
>WNFL01414152.1_pt2 | contig 12853 bp, 17 predicted proteins | sample 5400361 | NCBI WGS metagenome assembly WNFL01 (sample SAMN13153351, study PRJNA577476) | soil metagenome | isolation source: 40 cm soil on Douglas fir-dominated hillslope | place: USA:California | collected 2013-09-17
GAAGTCCTGTCGCGAGCCCATGTTGGGCGGCGTCGCCTCGGACAGCGGCTCGTTCGTCGCGGAGTTGAACACCGGCGCGGCGCAGCCGGCGAGCATGAGTAGCAAAAGGACACGCCACATGAGACCAGCATAGCAGCGCGCTCCGGGCTTTTACGCCGAGACGGTTTCCAGGAGCGCGAGCAGCCCGCCGAGCAGGGCGGTGGGTGAAGGCGGACAGCCGGGGATATGCAGGTCCACGGGCACGACGTTCGAGACACCGCCCACTACCGCCGCGCTGCCGGCGAAGACGCCGCCGTTGCGCGCGCAGTCGCCGACGGCGACGACCCACTTCGGATCGGGCGTCGCCTGCCAGGTGCGCTCGAGCGCCTCGCGCATGTTGGCCGTGACCGGCCCGGTGACGAGCAGCACATCGGCGTGGCGCGGCGAGGCGACGAAGCGCAGGCCGAAGCGCTCGAGGTCGTAGAGGACGTTGCTGAGCGCGTGGATCTCGAGCTCGCAGCCGTTGCACGAGCCGGCATCGACCTCGCGGATCGAGAGCGAGCGACCGAGGCGGCGGCGCGCGGCGTGCTTGACGCGCTCCGCCAGTTCGGCGAGCGCCGCTTCATCGGGCGCCGGCGCCGGCTCGGTGAGCGGTCCGCGGAAGAAGTTCTTGATGAGCAGGCGTTGCATGGCTAGAGGTCGTGGCCCGAGTAGGAGCAGTTGAACGATTTGTTGCAGAGGGGGAAGTCGGCGACGATGTTGCCCTCGATCGCCGCCTCGAGCAGCGGCCACTGGAACCACGACGGATCGCGCAGGTGGGCGCGCTCGACGCGGCCGTCGGCGGCGATGCGCACCCAGGCGAAGACGTCGCCGCGGAAACCCTCGACCAGCGCCGCGCCTTCCCGCGGACCTGCGCCTTCGGCGAGCGCCGGCGGCGCGCAGCGCGGCCCGGCTGGCAGCTGCGCCACGATCTGCTCGATGAGCGAAAGGCTCTGCGTCACTTCCTGGATGCGGATCCAGAGGCGCGCGTTCACGTCGCCCGCGTGGACCGTCGGCACCTCGAACTGCAGCCGGTCGTACGGGGGATAGCCGGGCGTGCGGCGCGCGTCGAACTCGCGGCCCGAGGCGCGCCCGACGTAGCCGCCGGCGGCGAATTTGCGCGCCAGCGCCGCCGAGAGGACGCCGGTGGCGACGGTGCGATCCTTGAGCGAATTGGTGTTCTCGGAAGCGCCGGCGGATAAAGGCGATCAGGCCCGCCAGCCGCTCCGCGCCGTCGGGCGGAAGATCGTGCTTCACGCCGCCCGGGACCACCTGGTCCATCATCAGGCGATGGCCGAAGCAGGCGTGGGACGCGCGCAGGACCTGCTCGCGCAAGAGGCCGAAGCTCGCATGCAGGATGGTGAAAGCTGCGTCGTTGCAGACGGCGCCGATGTCGCCGCAATGATTGGCGAGGCGCTCGAGCTCGCCGGCGAGCGCGCGCAGCCAGACGGCGCGCGGCGGAACCTGCCAGCCAAGCGCCGCCTCGACCGCGCGGGAGAAGGCGAGCGCGTAGGCGACCGTGCTGTCGCCCGAGACGCGGCCGGCGAGCAGCGCGGCGCGCTCGAGCGGCGCGCCGGCCATGAGCGAGTCGATCCCCTTGTGCACGTAGCCGAGCCGCTCCTCGAGGCGGACCACCGTCTCGCCGTTGGCGGTGAAGCGGAAATGGCCCGGCTCGATGATGCCGGCGTGCACCGGGCCGACCGGGATCTGGTGCAGGCCTTCGCCCTCAGCCGGCAGGAAGACGTAGGGCTCGCCATGGCGCAGCCATGCTCGCGTGTCGGGCAATCCTTCCGGCTCCAGGCCGGCGAGATCGCGCATCGCGCGCTCCAGCCGGATCGCCGGCGCATGCACGCGGCCGATCGATGGCAAGCGGTTGTCGGCGCAAGGCAGGTGCAGCAGGCGCCGCTCGCCGGAGCGCGGCTCGATCAGCGCCATGTGCGCGAGGCGCGGCTCGCCCCATAGCGCGAGGAGCGAGAGCTCTTCCGAGCGCAGGCGCTCGCCGGCCTCGGTCCAGGCGCGCGCGTCGACGGTGGCGGCGGTCCAGTCCATGTCAGTTGAGGAGCGTGGCCACGTACTGGAACCAGGCGACGAGCGCGGGCGGCAGCCAGATCCCGGCGGCGAGCACGAGAGCGAGGTGCAGGCCGACCGGAAGGAAGGACGCCGTGGTCGGCTCGCTGCGCCCTTCGGGGTCGCCGAACGCCAGCCCGTTCAGGCGCAGGAGCAGCGCGCCGAGCCCCACCAGCAGGCTCGCGCCGAGCAGGATCGCGAGCACCGGGGCGCGCGAGAACGTCGAGGTGACGATCAGGAACTCGGTCATGAACAGGCCCATCGGCGGCAGCCCGGCGATCGCCACCACGCCCAGGCCGAGGCTCCAGCCCAGCACCGGGTGCGAGACGGTGAGCCCGCGGATGTCCGCCATGCGCTGCGTGCCCTTCGCCTGCGCCACGTGGCCGACGCAGAAGAAGATCGCCGACTTGGTGAGGCTGTGCAGCGCCATGTGCAGCAGGCCGGCGAAGTTGGCGAGGGTGCCGCCCATGCCGAAGGCGAAGGTGATCACGCCCATGTGCTCGATCGAGGAGTAGGCGAACAGGCGCTTGATGTCCTGGCGCCGGTAGAGCATGAAGGCGGCGAACATCACCGAGGCGAGGCCGAGCGAGACCATGAGCGGCCCGGGCGCCAGCGCTAGCGGGTTCGCCGACATGATGCTCTTGAAGCGCAGCACGGCGAACAGCGCCACGTTGAGCAGCAGGCCCGAGAGCACCGCCGAGATCGGCGTCGGGCCCTCGGCGTGCGCGTCGGGCAGCCAGGCGTGCAGCGGCACCAGGCCGACCTTGGTGCCGTAGCCGAGCAGCAGGAAGACGAACGCGAGGTTGAGGATCGCGGGATCGAATTCGGCGGCGTTCGCCACCAGCACGCTCCAGGCCATCGCGTCCAGCCCCTCGCCGACCACCGAGCGCGCCGCGAGGTAGACGAGGATGGTGCCGAAGAGCGCGAGCGCGATGCCGACGCTGCCGAGCAGGAAGTACTTCCACGCCGCCTCGAGCGCGGCGGGCGTGCGGTAGATGCCGACCATGACCACCGTGGTGAGCGTCGCGAGCTCGACCGCGACCCACATCAGCCCGACGTTGTTCGACAGCAGCGCGAGGTTCATGCCGAACATCAGCAGCTGATACATCGCGTGGTAGAAGCGCAGGTGCGCGTGGGTGAGGCGGCCGGTCTCGAGCTCATGGGCGATGTAGCTGCCGCTGAAGACGCTGGTGGTGAAGGCGACCAGCGTGCCGATGAGGATGAACACCGCGTTCAGGTCGTCGACGATGAGGAACGGCCCGGGCTGCGGCCGCTCGATCAGCAGCGCGAGCGAGCAGAGGAAAGTGAGGAAGGAGACGAAGACATTCAGCCATGCCGCCTTGCGCTCGTCTTTCAGCACGGCGAGCACGAGCGCGCCCAGCGCGGGAATGACGAGGATGGCGGCGACGACGAGTACGCCGGGATCGCCGTGGACGAGGGCGAGCGCGCTCACGGCTGCTCCCCGCGGTGCTCGTGCAGGAGATGGATGTCGACCGTCTCGAAGCGCTCGCGGATGCGGAACAGGAAGATGCCGATCACGATCAGCGCCACCAGGATCGAGAAGGCGACGCTGATCTCCACCACCAGCGGCATGCCCTTCGCGCCGGTGGCGGCGAGGATCAGCCCGTTCTCGATCGACAGGAAGCCGATCACCTGGCTCACGGCATTGCGCCGCGAGACCATCATCAGCAGGCCGAGCAGGATCACCGAGAGCGCAAAGGAGAGGTCCTCGCGCGCCAGCGTGCCGGCCTGCGCCGTGATCGGCAGCATGACCATGATCGACAGCGCGATCAGCGCCATGCCGGCGAGCATCGTCAGGCCGACGCCGACCACCGGCTCGATCGTGCGATGGATGCCCAGGCGCAGCACGATGCGGTGCAGCGCGAAGGGAATGACCGCCGCCTTGACGACGAGCGCGATCGCCGCAGTGATGTAGAGGTGCGGCGCATCCTGGATATAGGCCTGCCAGGCCACCGAAACCGACACCACCAGCGCGTGCAGGGCGAAGGTATTGATGAGCCCGGTCATGCGGTCCTGGTAGAGGAGCATCAGGCTGACGAGCACCAGCCCGCCGGCGAAGAGGTGGGCGACGTCGAGGGCGAGCGGGCTCATCATGCGACGCGCGAGACGAACAGGAGCAGGATCGCCAGCACGCCGAGCATCAGCGCCGCGCCGAGGAAGTCGGAGACGCGGAAGACGCGCATCTTGGCGATCGCGGTCTCGAATACCGCGAGCATCAGGCCGGCGGCGGCGAGCTTCGCCGCATACGCCGCCAGGCCGGCGAGGTACGCGGCCAGGCCCTGTCCGGAGACGGCGATCCCCCAGGGCGCGAAGACGCAGGTGATCACCGAGACGTACAGCAGCAGCTTGACGAAGGAGGCGGCCTCGATGAGCGCCAGGTGCCTCCCCGAGTACTCGAGGATCATCGCCTCGTGCACCATGGTGAGCTCGAGGTGCGTCGCCGGGTTGTCGACCGGGATGCGCGCATTCTCGGCGAGCGCCACCATCACGAGCGCCACCAGCGCGAGCGCGAGCGAGACGCGCAGGCCGACGCCCGGCCCCTGCATGAAGGCGGCGATCGGCGAGAGCTGCGTCGAGCCGGCGAGCAGCGCCACCGTGAACACCACCATCACATCTCGCGGCTCGAGCCGATGCCGCCGAAGCTGGTGCCGACGTCGAGCCCCGCGAGCGCGAGCAGAAAGCGCGCGCTGCCGAGCAGGGCGACGATCGCGATCATGTCGGCGGCGTGGTTGAAGAGCAGGCCGGTGGCGAAGGTGGGCACCAGCGCCGCCGCCACCCAGGTGGCGGCGAAGACGAGGTAGGGCGCGGCGCGGAAGAACCACGAGGCGGAGTGCGCGAGCACCACGTCCTTGCGCAGCAGGCGCAGCAGATCGCGGTAGGGCTGAATGATCGGCGGCCCGCGCCGGCCGACGAGCAGCGCTTTCAGCTTGCGCACGTAGCCGGCGAGCAGCGGCGCAGCCGCGAGCACCACCAGCATCTGGCCGAGCTGCACGAGAGCGTCGAGCATCATTGCCATATGGCGAGCACCGTCAGCAGCGCGACCAGCGCGCCGAACACGAGCGTGAGGTAGCCGCGGATCGTCAGGAACTGCAGCCGGTTGAGATGGTCGGCGGCGAAGCCGATCAGCCGCGCGAGGGGCAGGTACAGCACGTCCCAGGGAACATCGTGCAGCCGGACCTGCAGGCGCGCGGGGCGCGCGTCGCCCGGCGGCGGCAGATCGACCCGCTCGCTCGCGCGGAACAGCACGCTGCCGAAGACGCGCCGGATCGGCTGCGAGAAGCTGCCCGCGCTGTACTGGGTGGCGGGGCTCGGGTCTGGGAAGCCGCAGTCCCAGGCCGCCGAGCGGCGCGCCGCCGCCGACGCCCAGCGGTGGATGAACTCGGCGGCGAGGCCCGCCGCGAGGGCGATGAAGAAGAAAAGCAGCAGCCCGTTGTAGGAGCTGCGGCTCTCGGCGATCGGCACGATCGTCAGCCAGTCGAGCTGCTCCTGGCGCGGCAGGTCGGCCCCGGTCAGCGCCCGGCTCACGGGGGCGAGCGCGTCGATGAAATAGCCCGGCAGGATTCCCGCCAGCAGGCAGAGCGCCGCAAGCACGAACATCGCGGCGAGCGAGTGCGCGGCCGGCCGAGGAAGGTGATGCCGAACGCCTTGACGAAGCACGCCCCGGCGAGCGCCGCCGAGAGGGCGAGCAGCGCGCCGACCGCGGGCACGAGGAACTTGAGCAGCCACTGCGGCAGCGCCGGGCTGAGCAGGATCGCCTGGAAGGTCAGCCATTCGGAGACGAAGCCGTTGAACGGCGGCAGCGCCGAGATCGCGCAGGCGCCGACCAGGAAGACCAGCGCGGTGGCCGGCATGCGATGGATCAGGCCGCCGAGCCGCTCCATGTCGCGCTCGCCGGTCGCGGTGAGCACCGCGCCGGCGCCGAAGAAGAGCAGGCTCTTGAAGAGCGAGTGGTTGAGGACGTGGAACAGCGCCGCGGTGAGCGCCAGCGCCGCCGCCGCCGGCATCTCGTTCGCCTCGAAGGCGAGCGCGAGGCCCAGGCCGATGAAGATGATGCCGATGTTCTCGACCGTGCTGTAGGCCAGCAGCCGCTTCAGGTCGTCCTGCATCAGCGCGTAGAGGACGCCCATCACCGCGGTCACGCCGCCGATGAGCGGCACGAGCGCGCCCCACCACCAGCTCGGCGGTCCCAGCAGGTCGAAGACGATGCGCACGAAGCCGTAGACCGCCACCTTGGTCATGACGCCGCTCATGAGCGCCGACACGTGGCTCGGCGCGGCGGGATGCGCGAGCGGCAGCCACACGTGCAGCGGCACGAGTCCCGCCTTGGAGCCGGCGCCGATCAGCGCCAGCACCAGGACCGCGGCCGAGACGCTGGCCGAAGTCGGTGCCTGGCGGATCGCGTCGAAGGCGTAGCCGCCCGAGGGCCCGGCGAGCAGGCCGAAGGCGAGGATCAGCGCGAGCGTGCCGAAGCTCGCCATCAGCAGGTACAGATAGCCCGCGGCCGCGTTGCCCGGCCGGCGATGATGAGCCATGACCAGCGCCCAGGAAGAGAGCGACATGAACTCCCAGGCGAAAAGGAAGGTGAAGGCATCCGCCGCGAGCAGCACGAGGTTCATGCCGGCGAGGAAGGCGGGGTAGAAAGGCAGCACGCGTCCCGGCGACTCCTCGTGCCGGCCGTAGCCGAGCGCGAACAGGCTCGCCGCGGCGCCGCCGAGGTTGATGACGATGAGGAAGAACGCCGCGAGCGCGTCGAGCCGGAAATGCGCTCCCAGCCATGGCAGGCCCAGCGGAAGCACGAGCGAGCCGCCGGGCGATGCCGGGACGAGCAGGCAGGCACCGGCAATGGCAAGCGCCACGCCCGTGGCGCCGAGCGAGAGGCTGTAGACAAGGACCGTGGCCGCGCGGCGCCGGGCGAGCGCCAGTCCCGTCGCGCCGGTGGCGAGCAGCGCGGCAACGCACCAGAGGAGCGCCTGGAGAGCCATCAGCCCTTCTTCCTCAGCCGCAGGCCGCGGCCGCCGTCCTCGCTCGCCGCGCCCTCGGCGATGAGCTCGATGCCGAGGCGGTCGAGCGCGGCGATGAGCTTCATCAGCGATTCGACGTTGCCGCGCACCACGCCGTCGCTCGCTTCCATTCTCTGGATCGTCGGCAGGGACAGCTTCGAGGCCTTGGCCAACGCGCGCTGGTCGACACCCGCCAGGGCGCGGGCGGCCCGGAGCTGCCGGGACGTGATCATATTAAAACCATGAGTTAAGCGGTAATTTACATCATTAGTGATGTCCTGTGAATCAGTCGGCATAATAGCGAGCGGATGCCTTATTCCGTCGAAGGCAAGCTGGTGGTGGCGATCTCCTCGCGGGCGCTGTTCGACTTCGAGGAGGAGAACCGCGTCTTCGAGCGCGACGGCGAGCCGGCCTACATCGCGCTGCAGTTCGCGCGCCTCGACGTGCCGGCGCGCGCGGGCGTGGCCTTCCCGCTGGTGAAAAAACTCCTGGCGTTCGGTCCGAGCCGGGTCGAAGTGGTGGTGCTCTCGAAAAACGACCCCGTGTCCGGACTGCGGGTGTTCCGCACCGCCAAGCAGGCGGGCCTCGCCATCGAGCGAGGCGTGTTCACCAGGGGACGCAACCCCTACGAGTACCTCGGGCCGCTGAAGGCGAACCTCTTCCTCTCGGCCAACGAGCGCGACGTGATGGGGGCGCTGGCAGCCAAGGTGCCGGCGGCGCGCGTCTACCCCGAGTCGGCGCAGGCGGCGAGCCGCCACGCCGACGAAGTGCGCATCGCCTTCGACGGCGACGCGGTGCTCTTCTCCGATGAGGCCGAGCGCGTTTTCCAGCGCGACGGCCTCGATGCGTTTACGCGGCACGAGACCACCCACGTGCTGCAGCCGCTGCCGCCGGGGCCGTTCAAGCCCTTGCTGGAGGCGCTGCACCGCTTGCAGAGCGAAAAAAATTCTTCCATCCGGATCAGGACGGCGCTCGTCACGGCGCGCAGCGCACCGGCGCACGAGCGCGCGGTGCGGACGTTGATGGAGTGGAACATCGCGGTCGACGAGGCGATGTTTCTCGGCGGGCTGGACAAGGCCGAATTCCTCAAGGCGTTCGAGCCCGACTTCTACTTCGACGACCAGCGCGGCCACATCGAGTCGGCGCGCCTGCACGTCGCCGCGGGCCACGTGCCCTTCGGCGTCGCCAACCTGCGTTGAGGTGCCGCCTCTTCACTTTCGCCTGCGCCGCGGTCTTCGCCGCGCCGGCCATCGCCGTCGAATTCGAGCCCTCGATCAACTACTGGATGAGCGAGGGGAAGACCACCTGGAACCATAACGCGCAGCCGTCGTCGCCGACCTTCGGCAACCCGACCTCGCGGCTGACCTACTCCGGCATGAAGAGCCGCGTCGCGGAGATCGGTCTCGCTGTGCGCGATCAGGATTTTTTCGGCCGCGCCTCGTTCGGCACCGGCACGATCGACGGCGGCAATCTCGAGGACGAAGACTTCTTCGTCGGCCAGTTCAGGTTCAGCGACACCAACAGCACCATCAGGGGTGACAAGCTCGAATACTGGATGTTCGATTTCGGCGGCTACCCCTTGCGTAGCGAGCACGCGGGCCTCGGCCTGCTCGTCGGCTACGGCGAATACCGCGAGGTGATCGATGCCTTCGGCGCGACCGGAACGTCGATTTTCGGTCCGGTCAACATCTCGCAGTCGACCAAAGTCATCACCAACGACGCCAAGTGGACCTTCGTCAGGGTCGGGCTCACCGGCCAGCTCACCTTCTGGCAGCGGCTGACGTTCCTCGGCGAGGCCGCCTTCCTGCCGTGGGTCGACCTCGTCAACGAAGACAGCCACTATCTGCGCGGCGATCTCGGTCCGGTGCCGAACATTCACATGAAGGGCGCCGGCACCGGCACGATGTGGCAGCTCGAAGCCCGCGTCACCGTCTACAAGGGCGCGACGCTCTCGCTCGCCTACCGCGACTGGCGATTCAAGGCCGACGGCACGATCCGCTTCGGCGCCTCCGGCACCTCGCTGCCGCTCAACAGCTTCGAAACGACGAGAAGCGGCGCCCGGGTGGGGTTCAGCTACCGCTTCTAGATCCGGCCTTCCTCGACCGCATGACAGGCGACGCCGTCGATGAAGGCAGGCGTTTCCCTGCGGCAGCGCTCGTTGGCGTGCGGGCAGCGCGGGTGGAAGGCGCAGCCCGGCGGCGGCGATAGCGGATTGGGCACCTCGCCCGCGACCGGCACGCGCGGCCTGCCGGACATGCTGAGATCGGGCACCGACGCGAGCAGCATCCGCGTGTAGGGGTGGCGCGGCCCGGAGAAGAGCTCGGCGGCGGAGGCGAGCTCGACCAGGCGGCCGAGGTACATCACGCCGACGCGGGTCGCGACCTGCGACACGACCGCGAGGTTGTGCGAGATGAAGACATAGGTGAGGCCGAGCGTGCGCTGCAGGTCCATCATCAGGTTGAGGATCTGCGCCTGCACCGAGACGTCGAGCGCCGAGGTCGGCTCGTCGCACACCAGAAGGTCGGGCTCGCCGGCGAGCGCGCGGGCGATCGAGATGCGCTGGCGCTGGCCGCCGGAGAACTCGTGCGGGTACTTGTCGCCGTCGGACGCGGACAGGCCGACTTGCCGCAGGAGCTCGGCCACGCGATCGTCGATGGGGGATTTTTGTTGTAAAGGCAAAAAGCGAAGAGGCTCGGCGACGATATCGCGCACGCGCCAGCGGGGATTCAGGCTGGCGTACGGATCCTGGAAGATCATCTGCGCCCGCCGGCCCGAGAAGGCGACGCTGCCGTCGCTCGGCGCGTAGAGGCCGACGATCAGGCGCGCCACGGTCGACTTGCCGCAGCCCGACTCGCCGACGAGCGCGAGCGTCTCGCCACGCTCCACCTCGAGGCTGACCCGGTCGACCGCGCGCAGCCGCCGGCGCGGCTCGCGCGCGAGCGTGCGCTCGAGCCAGGGCTTCGAGACGTCGAAGTCGCGGCTGACCGCGCGCAGGCTAAGCAGGCTCATGCAGCCAGCAAGCGGTTTCTGTTTTTCCGACCGAGACCAGCCGAGGACGCTCCTGCAGGCAGCGCGCGAAGCGCCGCGGGCAGCGCGGGTGGAAGGCGCAGCCGGCGGGGATCGCGTCGAGCCGCGGCATGGCGCCGTCGATCTGTACCAGCCTTGTTTTTTCCACGGAGATCTTTGGGATGGAGCCCATCAGGCCGGCGGTGTACGGATGGCGCGGCGACTGGAGCACCTCGCGCACCGGGCCGATCTCGACGATCCGACCGGCGTACATCACCGCCACGCGCTGCGACGCCTCGGCGATGAGACCCATGTCGTGCGTGATCAGCATCACCGCGGTGCCGCGCTCGCGCGCCAGTCGCTGCAAGAGCGCGATGATCTGCGCCTGGATCGAGACGTCGAGCGCGGTGGTGGGCTCGTCGGCGATGAGCAGGCAGGGGTCGGCGGCGATGGCGAGCGCGATCACCACGCGCTGGCGCATGCCGCCGGAGAACTGGTGCGGATAGTGGCCGTAGCGCGCCTCGGGCGCCGGGATGCCGACCTCGCGCAGCAGGGACAAGGCACGATCTCGAGCTTGATTTTTATTGACTTGTAAATGCGTAAGGATCGTCTCCTCGAGCTGCTCGCCGATGCTGAAGAGGGGATTGAGCGAGGTGAGCGGATCCTGGAAGACGACGCCGATGCGCCGCCCGCGCACGCGGCGCATCGCCTCGGGGTCGAGGTCGTCGATGCGCCTGCCTTCCAGCCAGACCTCGCCGCCCGCGACGCGTCCGGGCGGCTCGAGCAGGCCGATGATCGCGAGGCCGGTGATCGATTTGCCGGCGCCGGACTCTCCGACTACGCCGAGGATCTCGCCCGGGGCAATGGCGAAGCTCACGCCGTCGAGCGCGGTCAGCGTGCCGCGGCGCGTCGGAAATTCCACCTTCAGCCCGCGAATATCGAGCGTCATCGCAGCTTGGGGTTGAAGGCGTCGCGCAGCCAGTCGCCGAGCAGGTTGACCGAGAGCACCAGGATCACGAGCGCGGCGCCGGGAAAGACGGTGATCCACCATTCGCCCGAGAACAGGAAGTCGTTGCCGATGCGGATCAGCGTGCCGAGCGAGGGCTGGGTCGGCGGCACGCCGACGCCGAGGTAGGAGAGCGTCGCCTCGGTGATGATCGCGGTGGCGACGTGGATGGTGGCGATGACCAGCACCGGGCCCATGACGTTCGGCAGCACGTGCGCGAGCAGGATCGCGAGCGGGCGGCGGCCGACGAGGCGAGCCGCCTGCACGTATTCCTTGCTGCGCTCGACGAGCGTGAGGCCGCGCACCGTGCGGGCGTACTGCACCCAGCCCGAGACGCCGATCGAGAGGACGAGCACCGGGATCGCGATCGAGCCCTGCATCGCGGCCGGAAGGGCGACGCGCGCCACGCCATCGACCAGCAGCGCGATGAGGATCGCGGGGAAGGAGAGCTGCACGTCGGCAACGCGCATCAGGAGCGCGTCGAGCCGCCCGCCGAAATAACCGGCGAGGAGGCCGGCGGCGACGCCGAGCACCAGCGCGAGCAGCACCGCGGCGAAGCCGACGCCGAGCGAGATGCGCGCGCCATAGAGGATGGTCGAGAAAAGATCGCGTCCCTGGTCGTCGCTGCCGAGTAGATAGCCGGCCGCGCCGGGCGCCTTGAACGCCTCGTTGAGGTTCAGCGACGCGGCGTCAAAGGGATTTTGCGGCGCGATCCACGGCGCGAAGAGCGCGCCGGCCAGGCACAGCAGCGTCAGGAACGCCGCCACCAAGGTGACCGGCGAGCGGCGCAGGCTCCACGCCAGGTCGTGGTCCCACGCACGGCGAAGGAAAATCAATCCAGCTTCGCGAAGCGAGCTTCCGGCCGGTCGTCGGCGCGATGCAGCGTGGTGACGCTCTTCTTCATCGCCCAGGGGCGCAGCTGGTGGTGCAGCGGCACGTAGTAGGCCTCGTCGCGGGTCATGATCAGCGCCTGGCGCATCAGCGCGTCGCGCTTCTTGACGTCGGTCTCGGTCTTCATCGTGTCGATGATCTGGTCGAGCTTCGCGTCGCTGACGCGGCCGCAGTTGAAGCTGCCGTCGGCGCCGGTGGTCTTGGTGTGGAGGAGCGACTGCAGCGTGTAGTGACCGTCGAAGGTCGCGACTCCCCAGCCGAGCATGTAGGCGCTGGTGTCGTGCTTGAGGATCTTCGGGATGAAGTTGGAGAAGGGAATGGCGTTCAGCTTCACCCGCACGCCGGCCTTGGCCCACATGCCGACCAGCGCCTGGCAGATCTCCTCGTCGTTCACATAGCGATTGTTCGGGCAGTCGAGCGTGAACTCGAAGCCGTTCGGGTAGCCCGCTTCGGCGATCAGCTTGCGTGCCGCGCCCGGATCCGCGGGCGCGACCCGGTCGAGCTCTTCGCTGTGGCCGTGCACGCCGGGCGCGATCATCAGCGCCGCGGGAATCGACAGGCCGCGCATGGTGACGCGCTTGATCGCTTCCCGATCCACCGCCAGGTTGAGCGCCCGGCGCACGCGCACGTCCTTGAAGGGATTCTTGCCCTTCACGTCGCCGTACTGCAGCTCGCTGTTGAACTGGTCCATGCCGATGAAGATGGTGCGCACCTCGTGGCCTTCCAGCACCTTCAGGGACGGGTTCTGCTTGAGCCGCGCCACGTCCTGCGTCGGCAGATCGGTGACGAGGTCGACGTCGCCGGCGAGCAGCGCCGAGACGCGCGTCGCGTCGGCCTTGATCGG
>WNFL01105071.1_pt1 | contig 12852 bp, 18 predicted proteins | sample 5400361 | NCBI WGS metagenome assembly WNFL01 (sample SAMN13153351, study PRJNA577476) | soil metagenome | isolation source: 40 cm soil on Douglas fir-dominated hillslope | place: USA:California | collected 2013-09-17
AACGCCATGGAGCCATGTTGCAGATGCCGACTTGCCTCGCCAACGGGAATGCACTACCAAAAGTCGCGCACTGAGTGCCCCGAGAACGCCTCCATCCTGCTCATTGCCCTGCATCACTGACTCCCAGAGATTCTCAATAATTTCCACCCAGGCGGTCATTGCTGAGTCCTCAGGTGCCAAGCTGAAATCTAGCTCTTGCTCGGCAAGGCGAACCCATTCCAAGGCCAACACCATACACTTGGCGATCTCGGCTGGCACGTCAGAAAGGTTGGACATGCGGCGAATGACTCGCACAGCGATTCGCAGCGTTTGCATAGAACCTATGGGCCTATTTCAGCCAAACACTTCCATGGAATCACAAAATCCGAGGCTCACTGTGCCTACGAAGGATTGTGCAGATAATGCGACTTAGCGCCCGGCGCCATTGTTTTGAGGTGGCATTATCAAGCTTTTCCTTCTGCGCGACTAATAGGACGTTATCCAATATTCGCCACCAAATGTAATCCTCCTCGGTGGTTGACTCCAGGACTTGTATCTCGATCCACCCAAGCAGCCCACTTCGTAGAATCAGCGAAGTCGCAGCCTGCTGAGAGCGCGAGAGACTGAGCAGAACCTGCGAGTGAGTCAGTAGGCCATCGTAAACACCCTGGAACAAATGCCTGCCTTCAATATGGAAATACAAAGCCCCTTATCATTTCGCGAACTCTGGTACATCGTCGCAAGTAAGTCCCAGACATGCCGCCGCTTTAAGACTCTCCAATCCGCTGTGCTGAGCATGCCATTCGCCAGGTACCGCAGAATCCACCCTCTTTCTTTCTTCCATTCATCACCCGCACTAAATAGAGTAGCGTAGAACATTGGGACGTCATGCTGATCGAATTCGGGCCGTTGGAGGAGGAAACTGGATATCAAAGGGTAAACGAAGGTCGTTGGGTCGAAGATTGTACGAAGCGCATGCGCGAAGAAAAGGGTTGCATATGTCGGTAACCGTGGGGCATGGTTTGGTATAGATGCGGGTAGCTTACGCAACATATTTAATGTATAGAGCGTTTGAGCTTTCTCAGAGAATTCGAGGGACTGAAATGGTGTTGGTCAGTCTGCGAATCGGTTGAGTATAAGTCATTACCTCTATAGATGCAACAAGTCCACCCAGAATAGCCCACGAGAGTCTCCGCATGTCCTCATGCTTGGAGCTCAGCCCGAGAGTCACCACACAAGGCGCATTGCTTCGGAAGGTGCGAATAACGTCGAGAGTGGTTTTGGGTTTATCATCTGCAAGTACTTGTCCTAAAAGGAGCAATATGAAAACGGGGTCATAAAGACCGTCATAGGTGGCATCTTCCTTTGGGAGATCACAAGCGCTCAGCCCCCTCCAAATTGGCCAAGTTGTGTAAAGGCGGATGATTCGAGCGGCCTCGAGACTCGCCAGAGCGTTCAACGCTCCAGAGGGGCCAAGATTGGTTGTGCCTGGCCACCGAGCCATAATTGAGCCGCAAGAATATCGGCGCTCACGCTCGAATAGTTGGAACAAAGAAAGGATATTGAGATCGGAAGTGTCGAGTGTCCCTTTGTATACCGATATCAAAGGGGCGATGTGACTTGGTTGGCAAGTATTGCTAGGGTGCAGATAGAAGAGTGCATGGACTGCATTAACGAGGGCACCTCGCGAGTCCGGGTTTGATGCTGCATCAGAGAAAGCCTCGCTATGCAAAATGGCTTGCAGGACGCGATTGGTTGTTGCGGGCTGCAACCAACTCAGACATAGCCCTTGTGAGAAAAGCAGACGCGCACCTTTAATGAGACAACGCGGACAATAGCACCTAAAGTCAACATCACTTCTGAGTCCAACTGATGTCTAATGATTGCAGCATTAAGTACTGGCTCGATGGTGTGCCCTCTCAGCGTCGAAGACAAAGAGCATAGTCTCCCTATTAGAAGGTCAGCACCGGCATTGGGATTTTAAGAATTGTGCTAACCGTATGCTGCTATCTGCTGCTTCCCGGCGCTGGTTAGATGGGCCGAAGATAATAGGCTTGTGATGCCCCTGGCCGAGCTCTCGACCACTTGCGCAACCTGGGAAGCCGCGAGTAATTTCTCATCCGCAAGAGTACTGACAAATGCCAAGAACGCGCAATGCTGCGTTTTCTCCGCGCGTTCGATGACCTTCTCCGCTACAAAGATGGCAATAGCGTTCGATGGATCCAGAAGTCGGCGTATGCAGCCCTGGCTAGCCACGGTGACTTCATCTCGAGAATCTTCGAACGCCCTCTTCGTCAAGTATCGAATAAATCTTTGTGCGAGAGGCTGAAGATCAAATTCGTTTGCTTGACGAGCGGCGAGGACAACGTGGAGCAGGCATAAGAGTTGATCGGAGATGCTTCCATTTGGCAAGGAATAGAGATGCTCGATGAACTGCTTGCGGATCAGGGAAGATCGGTAGAGCCATGGTCCATGGAACTCGAAATCTTGGGTACTAGCCGTCATAGAGTCAATCAGCCCCGGTGACACCCTCGACATGGACGACGTCCAGCGACTCTCAGCTTGTTGGAGAAGGTCCTTCGCTTGTCGGGCCGTGGATGCGTCGTAGGGGTCGAGTCCAAATGGCACGAGAGCCGAGGAAAAAATTCGAATGAAAGAACGAAGATTAGAGAGGTCTGGTGCAGATAATCGGAGTTCGATAAGCTTTGGTAATCGGTCGCAAGCACCCTTTATCGTTAAGGGCTCCAGACACCTTCTGGATACGGACTCTAGGGTTGCTGATATGATAGTGCGCAAAACAGTGCTTGAGAGCCCACCCGAATTCGATAGCATGAGACAGTGATCGAGGACGGTGAATAGTTCGTTCGCTGGCATAAATGACAACCAGGGACAGAGCAGTATTCCGCGCTGTTATACAATTAGCTGCCAGACGCACCCCTGAACGACGCACTTACTTGCTCGAGCAGAATGCCATCATACTCAGAGCACTTCAGTAACCAATAGGCGCGGTAGTCGCGAGAGGCCTCCTCGACCACTGGGGATTGAGATACTAAGCATTTGAGCAAATGGGAAAGAGCCTGAGGCAGCGTAGACACCCCAGTGGATATGGTCTCTAGTTGGAACAAACCGTTAATCGCGAAGGATTCGAAAATAGCTCCGCGAGCGAGGTCTTGTTCCGCGGGGGAAAGAGCATTGAATAGTCCTTGCAGTAACGCAATCTTTGGTTCAAGGGTTGAGCCGAGGACAGTTGTAGCTTGGGCCACTTCCTGATGAAGTGAGCGAAGAACGAGTTTGAGGTTGCCCATCCAACCATTCCCTGAGGAGCCAGCTCGGGCCAAGGTGTTCAGCCATTCAGGCTCTAAGAGTTCCTCGGGGCGGGAGCTAGCGTAGAACCATGGGAATTCCAAACTGTGAGGGAGAGGGAATAAATTCCTGTGATTCAAAGCAAGCCAAGGTAGCACGTACTCCTCCGTATGATCTATGTGGCTAACGAGAGACGCCAGACGAGCGCTTCTCGGCCCAACCTGCAAGAAGAATTCGGGCAATGCTGGAGCGTGCCAACTTTTCAGAAGCTTGGCGAGTCGGACCATTTGCTCATGACCGATTGGTTGATTTACCAGTCGCACCCAGTCGATCAGTTGGTAGGCCACATGTTTAACTGTTGCTTCCTCTGCATGAATCATTATTGAACTGTCGGGTAGTCGAGGGTGCCTTAGCTCACCAATTGCCATTTGTTCGAGATGATGGGTGAAGTTTTCAACCGCAGGATTCGACTCGTTCATAGATGGGCATGACTGATCGAGTGCGTCGAAAATGTCGGTGAGCATATGCCACTCTCTCAGGATCCCTGTACTAATGGCTGGGTGGCTTGTCAAAGTGGCTTGGTTAGGTATTCGGAGTGAGATTATATACTCCAGAATCCGGCGAGAGTACTGTGTATTGGGTTGTTTTAGATGCAAGCCAAAGATGACACGACGAATGTAGGTAGCCAGCGCCAGTAGAGCAGATGGTGGCGCCTGCACAACGCCTGTCGCGCAATCATTCATGACCTCGATGACGGCCATTAGCAGGGGGCTGGGTAGGAGAGGTGGGCCATAGGAGGCTCCGGTGGGAATGGGAGAAGTGTTGTGGGCGAATTCCATGACCGTTTCGACATATTTGTAAGGTGATTTTAGACACCTTTTCAGAGCTTCATCAACCACGGAAAGCACTGATGATTTCTCATCCAAAAGCGCGGCCCCGTCTGGGCTTTTTGCATCGAGGGAACGGAGTGAGCGAGGCAGTGCGTTGAGCCAAATATCGAGCTCCTGAGGGTCATGTTCGAAAAGAATGCTTGGCCCTAAAAGATTTTGGATAACCGGAGCACATTCGGCCTTGATCAGGCCATGGTTCACAGTGGAGTACAGTCGGAGGAGATGGTAGATGTAAGTCTGCTGGGTGTCACCTATCAAACTTCAGCAAGCACCAGGTACCAAAACGGGAAATACTCACCGAACGTGGTCCACCATGCGAACTGGCCACTATCGTGGAACAGGCGGAGGAGGTGAAGTTGGCTGAGAGTGGCCAAGCCTGGAGCTTGAGAGGATTTGTCTTCGACATCTCCACCATCCGCTATGAGCTGCTGTCCAGCAGGACTGAAGAGCAATTTTCCAATATCGTATCTCGCTTCCGCAGGAATGGAAGGCAATGATCGATGATAGAGCCACATGAGCCTCAGGCCGATCTCCGAAACCATACTTTTACGAGCATCATACTCCTTGCTGTGTTCTGGTGCCCACGCAGCGCTGCTCTTTTGTTGCGAAAATGCCACAATAACCTCGAAATTCGGGACTCGCTTTTTGGCTTCTTTCTCTAGTTCGTCGATACGCAAGTGCCACTGTCCTGTACCAGAGTCTTCCAGGAGTGCAGTTTCAACTCTTCTGAGGGCTTGAAGCACCTTCTCAAACTTCTCGAGAACCCTTGCGAGGCACACAGCGGTGGAATGCTGAACCAAAGGAGAAATCGATTGCAAGCCCTTGGTAATGTGTACTTTCCCCCACGTTCCGGGGAATATACTGTCGACGACCGCGGACAGTGGCGGAGGTGTTGGGTTGTAATCTTGTGAGCCCGGTAATCTGAAACAGTCCTCTGGAACTGGCAGTGAAATGACAGTCCCAGCAAATGCAATATTGATGAGCCATTGGGATGAGAGGCGAGGTTCAAGTGAAAGTCCAGCTGATGCCCAGAAGCTAAAGGGCCATCTTAGTTAAGAAAGGCGGGGAGATACATAACTTACTTGCTAGCGAGTTCGGGGCATGCCATCAAAACCTTCAGCACTAGCTCTTGCTGCCTGGAGTTCTCACCTACTCGCAGGTTCTTCAGGATATTAGACGTGATCTTGTTGAATACTTTTGTCTGGCCTTTGGCGACACCCTTAATTTGATCTGCTTCTTCGGCCCCTTGGATGTCTCTAGGGTACCAACCGCGATCTTTGAAACATAACCCAGTCCCAGGCCGAGTGAGGACCGCAAGGAAGAAATGGTGAACGAGATCGGCAGGGACCGTTTCTGCGTCGCTGCCTTCCTGATCAGAGCGAGCATACAGTTTCAACAACTGTCAAAAATGTTAGATTTCATTCAGGACAAGCGCCAGTCACATACACAGTTTAAGTTCTGCTCGCCGAACAGAGCGACCTTGCTGGTTCTCTTGATCCTTTGATCCGACCAAATACCCTCCCAGCAGACCTCGAGGACCCGACGGACGAGAGCATACGGATCTTGAGCCAATCCCTTGAAGATCCCACCGAAATGATCACGACATTGTTCCACGAACAGGGACTTGACGGAGTGCGATGTTGTTGTGTTTACAAAACTCATCAAGAACAGAATATAGAGAGTGCGGATGTCTAGGAAACCCGTAAGTTATGAGTCTTTTTTCACTGGGAAAACCCACCGGGCTTTGCAAATGGATCTGAGGCAAGGCCAATTTGCCCTTTTCGTCTCATGTGGAGAAACCTGGAAAGTGTCTTGATATTTCTTGGTTAGACTTGAGACTATGCACGCCAAAAACACCCCCGTACCTTATTACCCCAGTGGAACACCTCAAAAACGGTTTTCTTGTGAACGCCAGACGCAAAGTCACTCAGTACATTCCACAGTTTGAGTACTGCAAGCAAAAGTTCGGTCTGAGCGCTATTGAGGTAGCCATTGAGACGCCGCACAGTGGGCTCCGACAACAGAGCTTGAACTAGAGACTGTCCGAAGGTGTGGTAGATATAATGAGATGTCGCCAGCGCCAGCAGCGCGTGAAATGCGCCCAGGGCAAGATGCACATGGTTATTGGATTGCTGTTGCTTTCAATAAGACATATTGCAGAATCGAAGGGTCGATACACGTACTTGAGAGAGAATATCCCACGCGTGGAACAATTCGGAGGCTCCGGGTGACCGTTCAAGATAGTCCTTTGCGAGCAAAAGCCTGGAGTCGTCGCTGGGGATGGGCTGCTCGTTGTGACGGACCGTCCACTGATTTCGAAGAGCAGTTAAGGCTAGAAACTAGGTGTTTCAGTAGATTTAGAGTTTATACGACGCTGAAAACAGTACCCGGTTTGAGTGCCTCAGCGGAAGTGCCGTTCAAGGCTTTGCGAATCGAATCTCCACTGGTGTAGTTGATGGTAGGAACATGGGGTACGGTGCTTTGTTTTCCTAACAGTTTTTGCGGGTCGTTTTCGGGTCGTGGTACTTTTGGTCGAGGCATAAGAGATGCGACAAAGCACCTTGTCGGTTGGATTAATTCATGTCAGCTACTGATGCAGTCGCCTGGCCAATTCTCCTCCTGAGTTGCACGACAGCCATCGTTGCTGTATCAGTCATCCTCTTCTACAACCCTGGCGTAGGATGGCGCATCCAGTGGACCCCATTGCTCTTGTTCACAAGATCGTCACAGAGAAAAATGAAATCGCACTACGGTACAACTGCTTCAAGCTCTCTTTTCGCCCTTGAACGGGCTCTGGACTCTTATGAGGCTTACGGTCGAATGGCGCGAGCCGAACTTCAGAGCATAACGAGCTCGTTCGTCGCTTTGCCAGGACGACACCAACATCTGGCCCGGAGGATTGGGTATAACGAAAAGATACTCAAATGCGACTCCGCTGTGGCTTTGAATGAAAATTTGACCATCGCAATTGTCCGTCAAGCTCGTGCCCATATAACGATGAAGTCGCTGCCAAAGGTGATCAATCGTGCAAGCGGGCAGCCCGATTTAGGCAGAGTAAGAGAGGCCCTGAAGCACATTGCGAGGGACTGGAGCAACGAAGGAAAAGAGGAAAGAGAGCAGACTTTTGCACCTGTACTCGAAGAACTCGCCAAAGTCGCCCCAGAAGACCGCTCTCAGGTTCATATTCTTGTACCGGGTTCGGGGCTTGGCAGGCTGGCGTGGGAGATCGCCCAGTTAGGTAGGATCGATTTGTCTTCGAAGGACGAAGGACTCAACCTTTTCAGGTTTCCATACAACCTCGTGTGAACTATCCTACTATATGTCTTTAGCATTAAACTTCATTATGTCCCCGGAGAGCACGGAACGCGTTAATCAGCACCGCGTCTGCCCATTCTCTCATTGGTGGTCACACCAAAGGTCGTCTTCGAATACATTTAGGGAAATATCATTTCCAGATATACTTCCAAGACGTATTGCGAACTGGACCGTAGTGGAAGGTGACTTCCTCAACCTCATGGACTCCAAATACGACATCATTGTGACGTTGTTCTTCCTGGATACAAGTTCAAATATTATCTCTTATGTGCGTCGTTCCAAGCGGGAACTTGCCACTTCGCTGAGGCCGTGCTAGCTTTCCCATATTCACCATATTCTCAAACCAGGTGGCAAGCTGATTAACCTCGGGCCACTCCTATACCACGGAGCTTCACTCGAGCTTTCTTTTGAAGAGTTACTTTCCCTCATGGACCTGATGGGTTTCGAGGTCGATCATACGTCAGTGAAGACTGTACCAAGCGAGTACACCGCCGATACACAAGCGATGATGCGATGGATCTACCAGGCCGAGTTCTGGGTAGCTACAAAGCGTGTGGACTCAGCCAAGTGACCTGGTGCGGAGCGCAACATTTATTGAACGTTTCCCGAGGTACTCCTAGAGTTTTCAGGGCTGTTTTATTGATACAAAAAGTCAAGCACTGCATTCTCATTACCTGTTACTTGGTTCATATCCATCCAATCTGAGTTTATGACAAACCATTTGTTTGCCATCTTATTAGTGGAATAGCAAACTGCACCACCAAACTCGCACGTATGTTCTATGGATTCATACGCTTGGAATGATTGAGAGGTTTAGGAAAGGGGGGCATTCAGACATATGCCAAGGCACCCTCTCGTGCGTAATCACTAGATCCGTCGACCTTTACATTTATAATACGTACCTTGTCTCCCTTTAGACGAATTTTCACACTTGATGCTTTCGGCCAAAGGCATTTCCTGTTGATAAATAGAAGTCGACACATATCCCAACTCCTGACAATTGGGTAGGTGCCCTTAGTGAACGGCGGGCAGTAATGCCAGTGAAACCCTGCGTCTCGGGTTGCGTGGAGGCGGTCGTGCTCAACGAACGACCAGATTATGGCCGTGGAGTGTCAAGATCTCCGCCATGTCCACTCGCAGACACAACGAAAGGTGTCCTAAATATGCTCGAACTTGAAGTACATCGGCGACTTACATGCACAAAAACGGCACTGAAACGCGATAAACGCGATACAACATCACCGACTCGAGCTCCTTCCGCGCCTCACGCATGCTTGAGCCCGACAAAGAGCAAACCACGCTTGGCCATTTCCACCTCATCCTCGAGGAGCCGGCCTGCTTCGGTGGTCCACCACTCCTCTCGAGGGATCTGTTCCGGTTGGTTGCCTATGGACAGTTCGGTTTGTTAATGTAATCGCGAAGGGAGGGTACAACCAAAGTACCTTCTCTCAGCAGCTGATCCCATCTGTTCTTCCGTTTCGAAAGATCAGACATCTTCTGTGGGTCTGAGTGAGCAGTGAAGAGTATGAAGGCTGTGGCAGGAGGCAGAGCCTTGTACAAGAATGTGAGGTTGGAGTTCAAAGTAGAGTAGACTTCGTTGGTGTCTTTCGTTGGTGTCTCTGGTGCCGGTGCCGCAGCGCTATTCTTAGGAGTAGTCCCTGAAATCGGTTCACAGCTCAACTAGGCTCACAGAAGCGAATGTGAGGGTACTCACATTTGAGCGCTCCGCTAAGCTCCATCATCCTACCAAAGACAAACTGATGCGTGGTGACCAGTTCCGCAACCCCCTTAGCCACATCGTCGTCGCACTTGCAAGCTACTGTACTAGTGGCCTTTGCGCCCAGCCAGCTCGAAGGTGTACCGTAGTCAACAACACCTGTCTGGATTATTCCGCCTCCTACGCCACCACTGATGCTCTTCCCAGCACTCCGTCGTGCCATTCTCTCCAAGATAGATTCCATGTCTACGGCAAACTCTCCAAACCCAGGGCCATTCTTGACCTTAAGCTTCAATAGATCGATACTTGCGCGGGCGTCTTCCTCGGGGTCGTGACCACTTTCGCCACCAGTCTGTATTTCCCGGTTCGCCCACTTCTTCGTGAGCCAGGCCAGGCCAGGTTTGAGAGGTCGTCCACGAGGATGGTGGTAGATGACAGACGTGTCAATACATCGCCCATGGGCGAGGTGAAGAGCCCGAAGGTCGGACTCCAGTGAATGCCCAAGTAGGATAGTGTTTGGTGTGATCAACTCCCGGAGTGCATCGTGAACGTCCGGTATCAGGCGGGTTGATACATTGGCCAGCTTCTCCTCTGTGATGCCAGAGAACCGGGTAAGGTAGTCGGTTACTGGCGCGGTAGGCTTGACCAGTTGATCATAGAGTTTTTTTCCAGAAGCGTAGTCGATGATACAAACTCTCGCCAGCTCTTTTCCGTTTTCTGTGATGCACTACGGTCCCGTCAGTGACCGCGCTACGGTAGAATTATCTTGCATACCATCTCGCAATCAAGTGCTAGCACTCGATCTTGGGCGCCGTCGTCCGGAGTTGGTACTTGCAGCCAACCCTCCGGGACGTCAAATACATCCGAGACCCATGCGGGGGTGGGGTACTCGTTCTCAATCATTTGCTCGGGAGTGAGAACATACGATATAAGGGGTGGCAGCTTCTGACGTTCACCTAGAATGACTTGGGTTCAATGAAACCGTGCAGCAAATTGAAAGCTAAACGGACTCTTGATACGACTCGTAATTCTGAGCTTCTTCTCCTCGCCAGTAATTGGACCCATAAAGAAGGCTTGTACAACACTATGCATGCGATGTTGGTCCCCTGGTGCTCGCGTGGGTACGGCGTGTAGGAACGTCGAAAGAAAAGGAATTTTGGCCTCAGGTGTCGCCGCAGGTATATGGAACAAGGGGCCCTTGTCCTGCTTTTGAAGGGGAGGCTCGAAAGTATCGTTCGTGATTCCAGGTACCATTAGAACGACGACTCGCTTTATGGAAGGCCGATTTGTGACTCTGAGCCAAGAGGGTGGTGACGCATCCCCAATGAGATGTAGTGTCAGCTCCCGGATGTCCTGGGATAGAAATCAATATAGGATACTCCGGGACCGACCGACTTACGGCGATGGTAACGAAATCACGCTGCTTGAGATCCTCCAAGTTGAATGCAAAGCTTGCGGGTTGTGACTGTAGGCCGACAACTAGCATTAATTGTAAGCCGCCATGATCTGAAATGGTCGAAACTAACAAGGGTTTTTTGTTCCTCCTTCCTCTTCTTCTTGTCTTTCCGTTTCTCAACCTTTGACCATCCTTTAGATTCGTTTGTAGGGTTTCCTTCCGAAAATCCTAGTCCAGAAGATGAAGAAGGTTGTCCAAATGTGCCAAAGGAGTTGGGAGCTGTGGGCTCAAAAGCGGGCGTAGCAGATGAGGTGGAAATCTCCGAGGGCACCGGGGCATGCTGATCCTTTATTATAAAAGTCGACATTTTTGGGGGTGGTGACGGCGGGGAGACTTTCTGCTTCTTGAACGATCGGTGCGACGTCGGCGAGCCCTGTAACGGACGTTTTGACATTGCACAAGTGGCTTATAATCTTTTATACTAAATGCCACTCCACGCCGCAGTCGCTGTGCGCTCAAGGCTAACTCACGGATATTGAGTGACGGGTCCAATGTTGAACTCGTCCACTTCAAGGGTCGATCGCTATGAGTAAAACGGAGGATGATCCAGAGATTATGCTTGAAGTTTGTGTGGATTCTGTAGAGTCTGCGAAAGCGTATGTCGCAATCAGCCGCTGTTTCGCGATACACTGCAAGTATCAAGGTATCCCTCGATTAATGCTCTTTTAGCGCTGTCAATGGAGGTGCCCAACGTTTGGAACTGTGCGGATCGTTAGCTTGTGGGGGAGGCATCACCCCAAGTATGGGACTCGTCAAGGCGGTCAAGCACGCGTACCCTGATGTGGGGATAATGGTGATTGATCTGTGATTTCTCCTGCGAAATACCCTCTAGAGGTTTTAATCAGGTGATGATTCGACCGCGTATTGGGGACTTCTACTATACCCGCCATGAAATGCAAACCATTTTTCTTGACATTCAAGGGTTCAAAGCTCTGGGCGTCCAAGGATTTGTACTAGGTATGTACTTAGAGGTAGTGGACTGTGCTTGATGCCCACAATATCCCTAGGTATGCTAGAACCAACTGGTCGGGTTGATATTCCAAATATGCGCATGGCCGCTAAGCTTGCCGATCCATTAGAAGGTAACCCATTCTCTACTGAGACCCCAGTTCCCTTACCCTCCATCTTTAAACTTTCCCAAGTGACTTTCCATCGAGCCTTCGACATGACAAGAGATTTCGACGAAGGTAGTGGTAGCGCCTATGGCTAAGAAGATTGCACAACTGATTCACATTAACTCAAAAGCCTTGAAAGACCTCTTGGAAATTGAAGGAGTTACTCGTATCCTCACTAGGTGAATTCAGGCCTCTCCCTATTTCCGAAAGAGTAGCTGAATCACCGCCATCAGTGGAATTTATCCCGGCAAATCTAGGGTAGATGTGCTCACATCTCTACTCAAGGCTACGCCACCTTATCTCTCAATCATGCCTGGCTCAGGCATCCGCGCCGACACAGCAAAAGACCTCCTTGAACCCCTCGTGAAACACGGCCTCCAGGAGGTCCATATGAGTGGAGGCACCTGGGTCCCTGGCGAAATGGTGTATCGTCGTGAAGGACTTGGCATGGGTGTTGGGGGCCCGAGCGAATGGGGTATTTTCAGAACAAATAAGGAAGAGATTGAAGGAGTCAAGGATCTTATCAACGGTTGGAACGCACAGAAGCGAAACCTTGTTAAGGAGACTGCCGAAGCAGCACACCACGAATCTCCAGACGATAAATCTCTTGGCGCCTAAAGAAGTCGTTCTTAATGCCCCACATCATGTATACAATCCACCTCTATATTTATATCGAGTTCGGCACGTATCAAGAATGATTCAACGCGTTGGCCATTCCAGCTCAAATGATCACAAATGGGACCAGTTTGGTCCAAACAGTGGTATTGTTATGACTGGCACTGGCGAGAACCAGGCCTAATTCCGCCATCCAACTAGTTCTGCAAGCGAAATCCCCCGCCCAATATCAAAATGATAGCATCAATTCTCGTTGGCAGTCAGAGGAGAGTAGAACTTATCCGATCTGGGTATCAATTACCGTTACTATTTATGTAATGAATACAGGCAGAGTTGAGTTCCTTCTTCTTTCCAGCTCGGCATTACAGTGTACACACACTGAGCGGACGCGTCACTGAGCGGGCGTTGGCTCATCGCAGCCCACGATTGCCGCCTTTTCATGTATTTTAGATCGTGTATACT
>WNFL01306213.1_pt1 | contig 12852 bp, 13 predicted proteins | sample 5400361 | NCBI WGS metagenome assembly WNFL01 (sample SAMN13153351, study PRJNA577476) | soil metagenome | isolation source: 40 cm soil on Douglas fir-dominated hillslope | place: USA:California | collected 2013-09-17
CCCGCCGCTGGCAATCACCCGCTCGACAGGATGGATCACTTCTTCTACCGCACGGGCGATCGTTTTCAATTCAAAGCAAATACCTTCCAGAATGGCTCTTTTGAAATGAGTCCTTTTGTGATGGATACGAATCCCCAGAAATACTCCTTTGGCATGGGGATCATACATGGGAGCGCGCTCACCCAGCAGATAGGGTAAAAAAATCAACCCCTCCGAACCCGGGACCGAGAAAGCTTCATCAACAAATGCTGCACCCTCCGGCTTCACGCCCACTATGTTTTCTTCAAACCACGAAAGCAGGACGGCACCATTGTTGGTAGCGCCGCCGGCGATAAACGTCTCCTCATCGAGCCGGTAATTGAAAATTCTGCTCCGCTTATCGTGATAATAGGAAGAAGAGGCCATCCGGACAGCTCCGCTGGTGCCGATGGTGACCGACAGATCCCCGGGACTCATTGCCCCGCATCCTAAATGAGCGAGGCAACCGTCGTTGGCTCCAACAACGAAGGGAGTCTCCGGGGGAATGTTTAACGTCGTCGCGATCTTTGGTGACAACCCTGAACAGCAGTGATACGGGGAGACCGGTCTGGATAATTTGCCTTCCTCCAGGTTGAGGAGCCGGAGTACATCGGAAGACCATGTTAACCTATGAACATCAAAAAGCCCGGACGCCGAAGCGATTGAATAATCCACAACGTACTCACTAAATAATCTGGCAAATACATATTCTTTGATGGAAATGAACTGATGAGCCTCGTGAAACAATTTCGGCTGCTCCTCTTTCATCCACATCAATTTACACATCGGAGACATGGGATGAATCGGTGTTCCTGTTTGGCGATAGATGGTTTTCCCCAGCTCCGTTGATCTGAGCCTTTCGGCTTGTTTCGCGCTCCGTGTATCAGCCCATGTGATCAGCGGCGTCAAGGGGTCTCCGCCTTCGCCAACGGCCATCAAGCTATGCATGGCCCCGCTGAAAGAGACGCCGGCAAGAACTCTTTGACCGGTGAGCCGAACGGTTTGTGCAATTACTTCTACCACTGCCTGAAAAACTTCATGGGGGTCCTGTTCCGCTGACCCTGGACGAGGGTAACGAGTGGCATATTCTTTCTGAAAATTCGCCAGCACTTCGCCATCCGGACGAATGGCCAAGCCCTTGGAACTGGTGGTTCCAATATCAATGGCAAGGAGATAATTTTCCAAGGAATCCGGTTAGGACCAGAAAAATAGCAAAAGTTCGCGGGTTAACCGGAGCCGATGTCCTTATCTCTTTAGAAATTTATACGTGTTCTGGGAGTTGGCTTCGCCGTCATGGATGGCCAACAGGTAGTATCCTGAGGGGAGATCCCTCACTTTAAGCCTGACTTCAAAATCATCCACCACCTCCGCTTCCACTTCCAGGGTATTCCCGATAATGGTGTTCATGGCCAGTTTAACTTTTCTGGCATGAGGCAGCTCAAATTTGATAGTGAGGTAATCCGTTGCCGGATTGGGGAAAAGCTGAACCGATTTGACGGGGTCGCCTTTGTCGGGCAATGAATGTTCTTCGCGCGCTTGTCCCAGGCCTCTTTGGGCCACCAAGAGGCTTATTACCAGAGCGACAATGAAGTTCCCGGTTTTCATTTATCCGTAGTACGTATTTATTATCCTTTAGATACAATAAGTAAGCCAAAAGTTTGTTGCGGTGAGCTAAATAGTTGCTTTTTGTAGACTTAATCGGCGATTTTCCTGAAAGCTGCGGGAATTTGATCGACCAAATCGGAAGCAATTAACGAATTCAGGCCCTTGTCGTGGTAAGCCAGGTCCCCTGCTAAGCCGTGAAGGTAAACTCCCAGAATGGCAGCGTCTCCTGCAGAGTATCCCTGGGCCAGTAATCCGGTAAGGATTCCGGTAAGCACATCGCCGCTCCCCCCGGTCGCCATGCCCGGGTTGCCCGTGGAATTAAAAAATACTTTTCCATCGGGTAAAGCAATGGATGTGTGAGCCCCTTTCAAAACAATCACCGATTTGGTTTCACTGGAAAGTTGCTTCTGCTTTTCAAGTCGATCGAAATCATTTGGCCATTGGCCCGTCAATCGTTCAAATTCTTTGGGATGAGGTGTCAGGATGCTGCCGGAAGGAACCTTCTTCAGCAACTCACGGTGACCCGATAAAATGTTTAACCCGTCCGCATCGATCACCATCGGCTTACGGTGATGAAGTACGTCGGCAAAACCGGCGGCCGTCTTTTGGTCTTGTCCAATACCCGGACCGATTCCGATCGCATCAAAAGCGTCTACCGAACCGGCGTTTGTAAACATTTTTTCGTTCACATCAATAGACGCCATGGCTTCCGGCACAGAAGTCTGGACAATGTTGTAACCCGATGGAGGGACATGCAGCGTGAGCAATCCGATTCCCGACCGCAAGGCGGCCCTTGCTCCCAAAATACACGCACCCATTTTTCCATAACTCCCGGCGATCAATAATGCCTTGCCGTTATTTCCCTTATGATCGAACTTCAAGCGGGGTTTCAATTTTTTCTTTACGCCCTTGCGCGTTAAAAAAAAATACGTACTGTCGACTCCCTCCAAATATTTTTTACTCAACCCAATGTCAACCAGATGCCAGGCTCCGACAAACGAATTATTTTCGGGCAGCATAAACGCTAACTTCGGCAGTTGAAATGATACGGTGTGATTTGCCTGTACGATAGTTCCCGTTGAATGACGGTCCGACAACAATCCGGAAGGAATATCAACAGCGATCCTGATGGCTCGCGTTTTGTTGATGCCTGCAATAGCCTGCCCATAAATCCCTTCCACAGGTCGGGATAAGCCAGACCCAAAAATAGCGTCGATCAACACGTTGCAATCGTGGAAGAGGCCCTGATCTGCTTCGGACGTTATGTCGGATAGGTCAACTTTGTTCGGAAGTCGGGATAGGTTCCTGGCAAAGTCCTCCGAGGTTTTCCCGTCGCCGCGAATCACCCAAACTTTCACGGAGTAACCCCAATCGATCAGCATCCTGGCAATACCAAGCCCATCTCCCCCATTATTTCCCGTTCCGCAAACGACGCCTATTTTTTCCGTAACCGTAAACCGTTGGGTAAACCAGGAAACAAAGGCACGGCATGCACGTTCCATCAAATCAATGGATGCAACTGGTTCGTGTTGGATGGTGTAAGCATCACAAGCTTTGATTTGATCTGCATTGAGGATTTTTAGCATGCAACGAAGATAACCATCAACGGTCTACTTCTCCAAGGACAATGTCAATCGAACCGAGAATGGCAATCAGATCAGCAATTAAAACACCTTTCGTAATTTCCGGTAAGACAGAAAGATTGACAAAACTGCAGGCGCGCGCTTTGCAGCGAAAGGGAATATCGCTCTTACCGTCGGCCCGGAAGAAAAATCCAAGTTCCCCTTTCGGGTTTTCGGCACGACTGTAAAAGTCCTGGGCTTTGGGGCGAATCTTTTTTGGCACGACGGCTTGGGGATCAAAATCACGTGTGCGTTTGTGGTCGCCTTTCAATTTTACAAGACATTGCCCGATTATTTTCAATGACTCACGGATTTCCTGGAGGCGCACCCACGAACGATCCCAGCAATCCCCTGTCGTGCCCATTTTTCCTTCGCCGATAGGAATGGCAAAATCCACCTCAGGATAAACAGAGTATTGATCCACCTTGCGCAGATCGAAACGCAGGCCGGAAGCGCGCAGCATCGGTCCGGTGACACCACAATTAATAGCCAAATCCAAAGGAAGTACGCCAACGTTGGCCGTCCGTTGAATGAATATCTCATTGTCGATCAGGATATGCTGCAACTCATCCAACTTGGGTCGAAAATAATTCACAAATTCACCGCACCGGTCTTCGAAGCCAACCGGCAAATCATAATACAAGCCGCCCACCCAGATATAATTATAGAGCAAACGCGCACCGCACGTCCATTCTATCATTCGAAGAATATGTTCGCGGTCACGCATGATCCAGAAAAAAGGCGTAAACGCACCCAGGTCCATTCCATACGTTCCGATCGCAATTAAATGTGACGAAATGCGGTTGAGTTCGGCCATCAGAACCCGGATGTACTCGACACGCTTCGGGATTTTGTCGGCGATGCCCAACATCCGCTCCACCCCCATCGCGAAGGCGTGCTCGGAATTCATCGAAGCAACATAATCCATCCGGTCGACAAACGGGATGATTTGATTATAAGGAAGATTCTCTGCGTGTTTTTCAAAGCACCGGTGCAAGTAGCCGATATGGGGGACCACTGCTTTTACCACCTCCCCGTCAGACAAAACTTCGAGCCGCAGGACGCCGTGTGTGGAAGGATGCTGTGGGCCAACGTTGATGATCATTTCCTCCGAATGAAGTTCACCTTGCCTGAACTTGTTGGGTTCGGAATCGACCAGGTTTGAAGGTTTAAACTTATATTGGATCTCGTCGGTGGGCACTGAAATTTAAAATTTAAGAATCTTGAACATTATTTACTCGAGTTAATATTTTACCTGAATATCTCTGTAGCGCTCCTGGTGTTGATAATCCTTCCGAAGGGGGAATCCTTCCCAATCGTTGGGCATCAGAATTCTTCTTAGATCAGGGTGGTTCTTGAATTGGATGCCAAACATATCATAGACTTCCCGCTCCAGCCAATCGGCGCTCTTCCAAACCGAACTTACGCTTTCGACTGCCGGACTTTCACGCGGAAGGACCACTTTGAGCATCAACGAACAATGGAAAGGAATCGAGTAAAGATTGTATACAACCTCCATCGTGCAGGCTTCCACGCCGTTGTCGATACCGGTGATGCAGGAAAGCATGTCAAAGTACATTGACGAATGCTGATGGAGTTGCCTGGCGACGGAAATCAAGTCGTTTGCATCGATAACGAGGCCCTGAGGGGATACCGGGGAGTCAATCTTTGAATCGCGCTGACTGACCGGCCGGATTAACAATGCGATCTTGTTTACATCCATTTAGGTACCTGATCCAGGTTGATGAAGAATGCTTTCTCCCCTGATCTTGTCATGCAACTTCAAAATCCCGCCCAGCAAGGCCTCCGGCCGGGGAGGACATCCGGGCACGTAGACGTCGACCGGAATGATCCGGTCAACGCCCTTCACGACATGGTAACCATGTTGCCAATACGGTCCTCCGCAATTGGAACAGGAGCCCATGGAGATAACATAGCGGGGCTCGGCCATTTGCTCGTACAACCTCCGGATCCGGTCGGCCATCTTAAAAGTGACCGTTCCGGCGACAATCATAACATCGGCTTGCCGGGGGCTGGCCCGCGGCGCCATGCCAAAACGATCCATATCGTACGGCGTGGAACCCGTACTCATAAATTCAATAGCACAACAGGCCAGACCAAACGTCATCGGGAATAAGGAAGACAGGCGAGACCAATTCAGGAGGTCGTCCAACTTGGCAATAATGACCCCACCTTCTCCGATAGACTCTTTGTAAGGCATAAAATCCGAATTCCCTGTGCCTACTTCTCCCTGCCTACTAGCTACTTCATTTATATCGTTCATTAAGTCGATCATAAAGTTCCTTCGGAACGGGTGAGACAAATTCCGTGGGCTTCGGATCTGGTTTCGTCCAACGAAGGTGCCCGTTGACCCAGGCGTAGGCCAGGCCCAGGCCGATCAAAGCAATGAAGATGATCATTTCGATGAGCGCGTATTGACCCCAGGCCCCCTCCGTTTCCACCATCCATTTTTCTTTTGCAAAGACGGTCGCCCAGGGAAAAAGGAAAACGATCTCCACTTCGAAAAGCAAAAAAATCAGAGCCAGAACATAAAACCGGATATTGAATTGAACCCAGGCTCCTCCTTGCGGTTCCTCACCACTTTCGTAAGAGGCGAGCTTTTCCAGGTTAGGTCGATGCGGCCGGAGAAGCCGGGAGATCAGCAATGCTACCGACAGAAACAAAATCCCACCGACTACAAAGATCAGGATTTGACCGAGTGCAGAAAGGTAACTTTGGCCGCCGTCCCCCATGTCCAAAGATAACACACCTTCTACCCGGTTCAAAGGCGAACCTATTGAATCATAAATCAAACCCCTCATCCCTGGGCTCCCACAATTCAATCTTGTTACCTTCCGGATCCATGATCCAGCCGAATTTTCCGTAGGGGTATTCCTCTATGCCACCCACCACGTGAACACCCTCCTTTTTCAAGACCTCCAACAATTCGACCAGGTTTTCCACGCGATAATTGAACATGAAGGGCTTCTCGCTGGGTTGGAAATAGATGGTGTCGGCTTTGAATGGGCTCCAGGCCGTAAGGGCGGGCGCTCTGGCATCGGGATTTTGCGGATCAATCCAACGAAATGAAGTTCCGTATTTATCCATAGGAATACCCAGGTGTATGCTATACCATTCCTTTATTTTCTCCGGGTCTTCACATTTGAAGAAGAGGCCACCGATTCCAGTCACACGGTTTTTCATAGGTTAAAAATCTTTAAAGTTAAAACTGAATAACTAATAGCAGCCGCGCTTGGGGACAGCGAGATCTGCGCCCGCCTGCCGAACTGCCTCACGAAGGCAGGGAATATATTCTATGCCGGTAATACTTCTTTTTTTCTTAAAATCGCCGCGCTAATCAAGGCGATGACTAGTCCCACCGGAAATATCTCCATCAAGGTGAAGCCAAATCGCAAAAACGGATTCTTGTAGATCTCTTTGGTTCGGTTAATTTGATCCACCACCTTTTGGATCTCAACCGGACCTGCCCCGTTCGATTTTGCTTTGGCAATACACAGGGTTGCATATTGGTCCATGAAATCCGGGATATACAGATTGAAGTAAAATTCCCAGGCGACCGCGTAGAACAATGACGCTACGACCGCAATCAGCAATCCGATCTGAAAACCCTTGCCAAAGGTTACTACTCCATGGAGATGCTGGTCGCGATACGACTTAATTCCGAAAAAGATCATCGATAAGGAGATTACCATCGTAGAATAGCCGATGACTTCTCCGTTGTCCATGCTGAGGGTCCCGTTCTTATACAACGGCGTAGTAATCATGAACATGGCGGAAATGATGGCTCCCGAAATCAGTCCGAAGGTGAGTACAATTTTTTTCATTTGTAGTGGGGTTAGACGGGTCAAAAATGAGGGCTGCCGTCGAGGAAACCGTCATACGAAGGTGTGATTTTTACAAAATCCGACAAAAGAACTAGTGCCCTACCAACTATTAGAAGATAAAAATGTTGGGGCACAGTTGCTCGTTGCAACTTACAGATTCTGCGACGATTAATAGCTTTTACTAGTTGTAACGGCACTAGGGAATCAACTGCAATTCCTTGGCCTTTTGAATGGCCTGGGTGCGCCTTTTCACATCCATTTTCATAAAGAGATTCGATGCATGGGTTTTTACCGTATTCACTGACACAAACAGTTGATCGGCAATCTCCTGGTTGGAGAGTCCTTTGGAGATCAATTCCAAAACCTCCAATTCCCGAGGGCTGATACCCAGCCGGTTTATTTCTGTATCATTCAAGGCAAAGTTCGGATTGACGAGTACCGTCTTACGGCGTGTGATTTTCAAACCAGCCCAAATACCCAGCCCGGTGAAGAGGAGTGCTACCATGCCAATGTAAAACTCCAGTGAAAGATCGCGGATTAAAAAACGGTACTCAATGAATTTCAGGAGGGCCACCAGGGCGGCCAGGGTGAGTCCATAGAAAAGGATCGTCTTCTTCATTCAATAGTGTTCATCAACGTAGAGGGTAAGCGGTGATCGGTAAGCGGTGATCGGTAAGCGGTAAGCGGTAAGCGGTAGATTTTCCAAGTTTCGACAATTTGACCTCGAACAAAAGCGTCCTTTACATATCTGTATCTCTAAATCTGTCTTCATTGTCCAAATCATATGGAATCTTATTGCTACCAAATTACTAATTAACCCCAGTATGTGTCAGGACACGCCAAAATCCACCGATCACCGTTTACCGATCACCTTACTGCTTACCGATCACCGTTTACCGATTTACCGCTTACCGATTACCCCGCCCATCCCTCCCTATCCAGGCTCCTGTACTGAATGGCTTCCGCCAGGTGTTCTGTTCGTATTTCAGGGGTTCCGGCAAGATCAGCTATGGTTCTTGAAACTTTCAGAATCCGGTCGAAAGCGCGCGCCGACATACCGACACGCTCCATCGCAGTCTTCAACAAAGTCCTCCCGGCATCGCTGATGACACAAATATCCTGCACGAGGTTGGAAGGCATCATGGCATTGCAATAGACATTATTTTGATCCTTGAAGCGTTCCGACTGGATTTCCCTGGCCTTGACCACACGCGCACGGATTTCGTCGCTCGTTTCGGATTTTCGTCTGCCTGTCATTTCATCGAAACTCACCGGCACCACCTCAACGTGTAAATCGATCCGATCCAACAAAGGACCGCTTACTTTACTAAGGTAGCGCTGCACAACGCCCGGTCCGCAAACACACTTCTTCTCAGGATGATTGTAATAGCCGCAAGGACAAGGGTTCATGCTGGCGACGAGCATGAAGTTGGCGGGATAATCAACGGAGACTTTGGCGCGGGAGATCGTCACCCGTCGCTCTTCCATCGGCTGGCGCATGACTTCCAGCACCGTGCGTTTGAATTCCGGAAGTTCGTCGAGAAATAAAACGCCGTTGTGCGAAAGTGAAATTTCCCCGGGTTGTGGATTTCCACCACCCCCTACCAGGGCCACATCCGAAATGGTGTGATGGGGAGATCGAAACGGGCGAGTGGTGAGCAAGGTTGCATCCCTTCCTAACTTGCCGGCGACGGAATGAATCTTGGTAGTTTCCAGCGCTTCTACAAGGGAAAGGGGTGGCAAGATGGTAGGAAGGCGCTTGGCCAACATCGTTTTCCCGGCGCCGGGCGGTCCAATCATGATTACATTGTGGCCACCGGCCGCTGCTATTTCCAACGCTCTTTTAATATTCTCCTGCCCCTGGACATCCTTGAAATCGGCATCGTAATGGTTGAGTTTTTGCATGAACACCTCGCGGGCGTCCACGTGCAGGGGTTCAATGTGTTTCTTGCCCGAAAAGAAATCCAACGCTTCCCGCAACGTCTCTACCCCCAGGATGTCGAGGTTGTTGACGATGGCCGCTTCACGAGCATTGCATTTTGGGAGAATAAATCCTTTAAATAGACCTTTCCTCGCCTGAAGAGCGATGGGCAAAACTCCTTTGATCGGTCGCAACCCTCCATCGAGTGCAAGCTCACCCATAATGACGTATTGTTCCAATGCATCGGCATGGACTTGCCCGGACGCTTTGAGTATGCATAATGCCATTGGCAAATCATAAGCGGAGCCTTCTTTTCGTATATCGGCGGGAGCCAGGTTGACCACTACTTTGTTCCTCGGCATATAATACCCCGCTGTTTTCATCGACGACTCAACGCGGTGAGNCAACGCGGTGAGCGCTCTCCTTGACGGCATTATCGGGCAAGCCGCTCATATGAAATTGCCGACCCTGACAGACATTCACTTCCACCGTGATCGTTTTTGCGTCCACGCCGTGCACAGCACCTCCAAAAGTTTTAGCAACCACGGATCAGAGTTTATACCTAGGTGCTGTAAATTCTGTTCTTGTCAGGTGGATTCCAACTTATTGAAGTCCAATTAACCTGACGAAATTGAATACTTCAATCCCGATTTCACTCAAGTTTGGTTCCGCGGATCAAATTGGTCCGGTGTTTCAAAAAATTATCCGTGAATCCGACTTACGAAAACGACTCGGCAGCCTGAACCATTTTTTTTGAACCTACATAGAAAGGAGTCCGCTGGTGGAGGGCCAGCGGCTGAATGTCCAGAATCCGGTTTCTGCCATCGGATGCCATCCCACCGGCCTGCTCGGCGATAAACGCCAGGGAATTGCATTCGTACATCAGACGAAGTTTACCCTGGGGGTCTTTGGCCGTGGCGGGATAAATGTAAACTCCACCCTTGAGCATGTTCCGGTGAAAGTCGGCTACCAGGGATCCGATATAGCGTGCTGTAAAATTCCTGTCTTTGCACGATTGGATATAGTTTTTCACAGACTGGGCAAAACTGTTAGACAAACCTTCATTGATCGAGTAGATTTTTCCGTCGTCCGGCATTTTCAGGTTGGGATGCGAAAGGAAATATTCGCCCAAGCTCGGTTCATACGTAAAACCATTCACACCGTACCCGGTCGTGTACACAAGCATGGTGGAGGATCCATAGAGGATGTATCCCGCGGCGACCTGCGAAGCCCCTTTTTGCAAAATGTCCTCCTCATGGATAGGCTTACCCACCGGGGTTTTCCTGCGGTAAATCGAAAATATGGTACCAATGGAAACGTTGACATTAATGTTGGACGAACCATCGAGCGGGTCGATGGCGATCACGTACTTACCATCGTTGTTCAGGTCCACATAAGATTCTGTTTCTTCCGAAATCAACGCGCACGCTTCGCCGCCTTTGGTAAGGGCTCTGGTAAAACGGATATTCGCAAGCACATCCAGCGTTTGTTGCTCATCACCGGACCGGTTAAGCGTACCCATTGGACTCATCAGGTCGATCAAACCTGCCTTATTCACTTCACGGTTTACCACTTTGGACGCCAGCGCGATATCGCGAAGCAGTTGGGAAAGCTCTCCGCTGGCGTATTGAAATTGGCCTTGATTGTTTTTGATAAACCGGTCCAGGGTAAACCCGATGGAATCGGCGATACGGGACGCTTCTGCCATGTTTCATGATCCCCGCCATGGCTCCGGTAAAAAATAGAGACGCAGGGACCGTTTTAATTGATTCGAAGTATTCTTGGTTAAATTCGGGACACAAATATACTTCGCAATCGTTTGAAATCAATAAAATTCAGTCATGAAGGTTTTTAAATTCGGCGGTGCCTCACTCCGAAATGCACCCGCGATCCAAAATGTAGGGTCCATTATTCAGTCTTATTCAGGTGAAGAATTATTGATCGTCGTATCGGCCATGGGCAATACCACAGACGTATTGGAACAAATCGTGGCACTCGCACAATCGGGTAAGAGTACGGTAGCCTTTATTGGATCTTTGAGGGAATTCCACCGTGTCATTATCCGTGAACTATTAGGTGAAAGCCATTCCGTGAACTCGGAATTGGAGGACGTATTGCAACAAATTCAAACCGAAGCAACCCGGCAGGGTGAATACGATCAAATCTACGATCAGGTAGTTTCTCTGGGAGAAGTCATTTCTTCCGTCATCGTAAACCATTATCTGACGCTAAAAAAAATTAATTCAGTATGGGTAGACGCACGACAGTACATCAAAACCGACAGTCGTTTCCGCGAGGGAAAAATAGACTGGGAAGAAACGCTAAACAAAATACAAACACTGGGGCCGGTCCTTGCCGAAAAGCTGATCCTCACACAGGGTTTTATTGGGTCCACCCGAGAGGGTTTAATCACGACCCTGGGCCGGGAGGGTTCTGATTTTTCCGCCGCCATTTTTGCCTCCTGCCTGGATGCTGAGTCGCTTACCATTTGGAAGGACGTAGCCGGTGTAATGAATGCCGACCCGAAACGTTTGCCTGCCGCTGCCTTGTTTGAAGAGCTTCCTTTTAAGGAGGCGGCTGAAATGACTTATTATGGAGCCTCGATTATTCATCCTAAGACCATCAAACCCCTGGCCAACAAAGGCATTCCCCTTAGGGTAAAGAGTTTTCTGAATCCGTCGCTGGAGGGAACGATCATTCACGAATGTGAAGTAAGCCGGCTTCCTCCGCTGATCGTCTTCAAGGAAAACCAGTGCCTGATTTCGTGCCAGGTCACCGACTACTCCTTTATCAACGAGCAGCAAATCGGAATTATCTTTCAAACGTTATCGGAACACAACATAAAAATCAATGTCATGCAGAATTCAGCCATTTCGTTCTCGTTTTGTGTTGATTACCGGGAAAACAAGGTCCTGAAACTCATCGATCAGCTGGGAAGAAATTTTGAAGTGTACTACAATACCGGGCTGACGTTGATTACGGTAAAGAACTACGATGCTGGATTGTACCAGGAGTACCGAAACAGGCCGGGCGTAATCCTGGAACAATCATCGCGCTCTACGTTACAGGTGTTGCTCATGGCCTCCAAAACACAATGATCCCCAAGCAAACCCACCGGGTTTAAGCATCAAAAAATTCCAAAAAACAAGGTTACCGAAAGTCTATATATTGGATATACTCCCGCATAGCATGCACTTTTTTATTGCCTTTTGGTTAGGAACGGCCCCCATAAAATCGGGGGCCTTTCTTTTTTATCGCGGCCTTGTTTTCCTGTTTTACTCATGTCTTCAGCCGACCCACCACCCCACTCTCCGCCCCGGAGAGGGGCAGCCCTGCCGACGGACGTGTCCGCCGGAGCATCAGCGGAGGCGGAAGCCTTAGCGTAGGTGGGGGTGAGGTTTGCCTTCCCGGCTTTTGCGAAGTACCTTTTCACAAATTACATGCTATGGACTTTATTAAAGTAACGGAACAACATGCGCCGTTTGTGGCGCTGGTGGAGCTCAACCGCCCCAAGGAATTGAATGCCCTTAACCGACAGCTTATGGAAGAACTGCGGGATTGCCTGCTTCAACTCGATAAAAGCGATCAGGTAAGAGTCATTGTCCTAACTGGAAATGAGCATGCCTTTGCCGCCGGTGCCGACATCAAACAAATGGCAGATAAAAGCGCTGTGGATATGCTGGTGATGGATCAATTCAGCGCCTGGGAACAAATACGGAAAACAAAAAAACCGATCATCGCTGCCGTTTCCGGTTTTGCTCTTGGCGGCGGTTGTGAATTAGCCATGCTGTGCGATATGATCGTTGCTTCCGAGTCGGCCAGATTTGGTCAACCTGAAATT
>WNFL01171005.1_pt1 | contig 12849 bp, 11 predicted proteins | sample 5400361 | NCBI WGS metagenome assembly WNFL01 (sample SAMN13153351, study PRJNA577476) | soil metagenome | isolation source: 40 cm soil on Douglas fir-dominated hillslope | place: USA:California | collected 2013-09-17
AACTGTGGTATCCAGCCCAAGGTCGTATGCAGTCATCTCGCAAGAGAGACGACGGATGATGCGGATAAACAGACCAAAATGTGTCTTGAAATCATAGGTTCTCGAAATGATCACCCCATTTCGATCAAACAGTGCCAGGTTGAAGTTCGTGCCACAAAGCGCAATGTGGAGACAGAAGCGGAGGAAGGGACGCGTCGCCATGAGGATCCGAGCGTTATCTGCCATTTGGATGATAATACTCTTGCTGGCATGCGCGCGAGGCGTCGTCAAAGGCGCGCCCTCCGGTAGCCGTGTGTTGCGAATGTCGCTACCGAGTGGACCATCCCGGGCATGTTCCTTCACTGCCATGAAGACCGCACACTGGCGCCATAGATACTTGGCAGGGAGCACGCCGGAGTGAGGGAGATCGATGAGCGATATATCTGGCTTGCGATCATCCATGACACCTCCATCGGATGTCTCATCGTCAAAGTCTTCCTTGTCGGTTGCTTCATCCGTGTCCAGAGTAGTAGTGCCGTCGAGGAGTAGGGTGACAGTGCCATCGTCAATTGGTGGGAATATAATCTCTGTGAGTAACGAATCTGACTGAGCTCTCGAATAGCTCACCTTCAGAATGCGAACCCGTCGCAGCATCGCCTTGAAGGTCCAGCCTAGCGACCTTGGAACGGCCCGACTGCACAGCGCCATCCCGGGAGCGTTTCCCATCTGGTTGATTTGCGTTCTGGATCCCACGAACTGAGACGTAAAGACTGTGGTCCGTGTGAAGGAGGGAAGCATTCGTATCGACCCAGGTCCGTTTGATGCAGAGGCCGTGGTTCTCCCCATCATCTGGAAAGTGAAGAGCTTGGGAGTTGTCACTTGGGTGGACCTTTTGTTCGGGATTGGTGAACGAATCGGCACAGGCAGAGGGCACAGCAGTGTCGCATGAGAGGCTGCGTATAGTTGCTTCAGTAGGGGTCGACTTGACGTCGGCAGTTGGAGTTGGTCCAGGTTGAACATTGAAGGAAGAGATATAACGGAGCAGTGTGACCTGTCGTCTGCTCAGGACAACTCTCCACAGTAGCCAACACTGGTACTCACCATTGGCGTGTACATCTCCTCTTCGAGAAACGAATTGTCGAACAGATGATCACAAGTGGCTTTGAGCTCAGCATTCTCGCCAAGAGCCTGTTCAATGGCGGCAACAAGGTTACTGTCCACAAGGTCTGGCTTGATCAGGTCCTTGATGATCCCGGGCTCATTCCTGAGAATGCGGCCCCAGAGGGAAGATTTAATCTCCTGCTGTGTATGTCCGAGATTGGTTGATCTAGCATAATGGTTGCCGGCCCGTGTTGGAGTTGCACCAAGTGTGGCAAATGTCGCGAAGGTTGCGCAGTTGTGCGGTTTAGATGTTTGGTGGGGAACGATTGGACATGATGATGAGTGACAGTAGAGACGAAGTAAGATGGGGGGACACACCTGAATGCCTCATCCCATGTCCTTTTATACATGGCGGAGATGGTTGAAGCCAAATAACAAGACATAGGACGGAGATAGCCGAGACGCATGTTACATCTTTAGATAATAGGGCACAGCAAATGGATTACGAGGTGTCGTTCTGTGCAGGATTGGGCAGGGACAAAGATTCAAATGTATTTGGTACACATTCCGGGTTCCTCTAAACTCCCATCGAGTAAGGTTACCTGTGTCAAAGAACACCGTGCAAAACCCCGTGTCAATACAAAGTCTACGATCTACGCTCTTATATACAAGACGTGATGCATGTGATACTCGACAGAAGCGCACAGATCGGTGCAACTCTAACAACCTGTCTTCCAGCAACTTTCCTTCAATCATTCACTGCCCTGTCGCGTACATTCAAGGACATCACGCCCAGCCTGACCTACATAGCCTGGCGGCCTCTTGCCAACGAGGCCGGAATGGTAGATATAGCCAAGAGCGACCACAATAAATGTACCAAAATTGGTATGGTAGCATATGAACCAAATATTTCATAAGAATCCTGAAAACCGTGGGCCCTTAATGGGTACCGAAACTCTCACCGTTCAAATATCACATATGGTATTGCTCTATGGGAAAATGGTGAGTTAGAATATTCCAGTTTGTGAGCTGGTTTGGCTCAAGAGGGGCTCTCCCAGACGATAACTGGCGCATCAACAGCGATATTTATATTTAATTATTTCCGCCACGAGTGGCGTGCGATATAGTAGGGAAGTCGCACGAAGATGAATATGCTCTCCCCAATACGAATTGAGGCTAGTACAGCATAGAGCTATTCTGCCAATGTAAATGACCATGTTACAATTAATCCCGCAAGGTGTGGCAAACAGTTCTAGAGTGCACTTTGTTGCTCTTGACAGCATAGAAATTCGCTGGAGGAGCGAAGACTGAAAAAAATCGTTTCTACCCTCTCGAATGCGCATGATAGGGGCGACTCCTGAGCGGGATTTGTCTTCCTATTACACGTCTAGCACACCTAAGAGCCCACCAGCAAGCCTGCCTGAAATAAGAGGTACGGAGTACCTGGGACAGTAGGTACTAGTACTCGTATAGGATACTTCATCATAACTCGTCGCTCACGCTGCGCCCGACTCCAATAAGTACACATTGGCATTGACTATAGTCCGAGGGGCCATATCCTGAGATACTACGTGCGCTGTTGACCTAAAGCGCTTAATTCACATCGACCTTGCGAGACTTCCTCTTCCTCAATCATATAAGCACAAAGGCGAATAGATTATATATCCTTTAGTACTGCATATATATATATTTGTGGAACTGAAATAAGAGTTCCCAGGTTTTAAACCCAGGCTGCTAAATTTGTTACTATTCACGATCCGCGGCGATCGGAACCGTAACATATACCGGCCACCACAAGCCCATGGTGGTATTGGGCAACGGGCGAGTCTCCATGACTTTTATATTCGACGGTTCTCATCCTCTGCGCCACAAGATACAAGCACGTGCACGAGCATTTGCTTCGAAATAGACGAAGGCGATAAAGACAGTACTCTCAGCGTAGGATCGCACTCAGCAAATATAGCCAAAAACGTTGAATAGTCGGTGCCACGGCACCCAGGGCATTCATCTAGCGGACTTGAGAGTGGTATACATAGACCAGCTCTGGCGTTAGAGGCCTATCTGGCAGTGAATGCTTGAATATAATCGAGTTGCCATTCGGTGGATCGTACGAAAGAATTAGGGCTCGAAGTAATACCCCAGGCGTGTGAGAGCGCAGCACAGCGTCGTGGGAGCGGCAGGTTGCGGCTTTTAGACATACAGGGTGAGCGCGAGCAACGACAAGGAAATTGAATGAAAAATGAAGACAGCCATACGTGAATGCGAGGGAGGATATAAGGGTCATACATCAGGTGAAGGAGTGGTGAGCGAGCAGAATAGTAAATGGGGGAGAATGCTGGTGTTACAGGCATCGACAGTGCACTGACCTGTCAAGATGCTGAATACGCAAGGTGGGTTGGAGTACCTCAAGGGCTGCAACCGACTTCCAAGGGCAGGGATGACTAGGCGAGGCCGGCCAATGCAAGGATTTGCAGGTCAATGGAAAAGCAAAGTGCGTGAGATTGGGGTTTCAAGCCCTTATATTCGTGTGACAACGTGTGACGTGAGTAAGTTCTATGTTTGAACCCTCCGCTAGACTGCTGATAGAGTAAATATATTCAACATTGAATTCCGAGTCGCTGGTGCTTAGTTGAAATTCACCAGTGGTCTTTCTCATATGGAGAAGTCGCGGCATTGTCTCTCCGAAGGCAGCCTTTGTTACGTCATCTTCCTCCCAGCCCCGCCACTGACCGAATCGGAATTCCGTCAAAAATTTGATCGGATGGAGGTCCGAAGGCCGATAGAAATTAGAAAAGGATTGGGATTCACCGATAAGAATGGGGTCGGACATCCTCAGGCTCAGGCGCGCAGCACCACCTGCAGCGCAGCCGACGACCCTCCCCCTGGCTGGCCATCCAGATCCACAATCTGGGGACGCGGTTCTCCCGCTTCCCGGCGTATGAGAAGCCCGTAGCAGAAGGCAATATGTGGGATGGACCGACGAAGGTGTTGAACCGGGCAAAGCTGAAACGGGGCTAGAATTATCGTTTGTGTGTCAGAAGGTCATTACCTATTTACTTATATATTCAATATATCCTAGTCAGAGCGAGTTGGCGTTGGCATTGCTTGACGTTAGAGGCGCTGTTGCAGGCGCTCAAACAGGTCTCTTTGGTCTCTCCCCAGAGAGCACCTGTCTCCGCGCTTGGAAATCTGCCGTACCTCCTACACAAGCCCAGGGGTCGCGGTCCAGTCCTTAGCCGACCCACTGCTGAAACAGTACAAGCGATCGCCTCTTGAACCGCACGCCTGCCACGCGCTTGGACAATCGCCGCCCTAGCTGCCCTCCACAACGCACACTTGCTCCCTCAGTTGCTTGGGGATTGCGATTCCCCGTCTCCCCTTGATTCTTCTAGGCCGCCAGGCGACCTCAACTATCAGCGCGGTGTTATAATTGCCGGTGCCACGCAAACACACCCTCTTTTGGCTCGGAATCTCCTCAGATATCGCGGTATGTGTAAAATAATATCCCGGGCAATCTTCAAGCCTTGGCCATGGCCGTAGAATATTGCCGCTCCTCCCTGTGCATGTCAGCGAGGGCGCCAGTTTGAGGTGGCTCAAGGCAAATGGATTTAGTGTATCACATGATGCCACCTTGTGTTGTAGCAGCGGCTAATCAGTTTGTTTGGTTTCCTATGTCAGTCTTTTGCCCATCTGGGATTTTAAATCCGTCCAGTTCCAAACCTCGCAACGAAGACCCAGGCGCCGTATCAAAATCACACAAGTTTACGGAATGTCTAACGGGAGCAGTAGTAATGCCCCCGTTCCTATGGAGGGCGTCGAGCAAGCCCCTAACCCACAATCTTCCTCCACCACTCGCAAGTCCAAGCGGAAGGAATCATCAGGCGTACCACCACAGAATGCGCAAGGAGACCCTGTGCTCAAAGTCTGGATCATGAGCCTCAATCGCCATGTTTCCACAGATGTGCGTTGTTCGCGCGTAGAGCAGGCTAGGCGCTGACCATCCATTGGGCTCTTCTCCAGGAGATAGTACGAGGTTTGAATAAAATCGAAGATGAGGATGTGCGTAGACAGTGTCTGAACAAGGCCACTCGCGACGAATGCATACGTGAGTAGCAAAACCTCTTGTTGCTTTTCCATTTGGGCAGCGCTCGAAACGCTCCCACAAACTCAAAGAAGAGTCATGGCGTTTTCGCCACCTTTCGGATCTAAATTTCCAGCCATTGAGTTGGCCCGTGTGCAGGAGCAATTACCAGCCTGGTTTGGCGCCTATCACGGTGCTTTTGCTGACACGTTCGCAGGGACCATGATTGGAAAATTGTTCCCTCCTATTGTATTGCACCATAAATTCAGACCAAAGACCTTTATGAAACGTAAGGCTGAGAATGGGAAAGAATATTACGTGAGTGGATGGCTGAATCGAAATACGTCGCTCGTTGTTCACGGGCCTCGTAGATCGCACAAGAAGACCAAACATGTTTTGGCTATTCGATTGCTGACGTTGGCTCGCTCGTCGCGATGGCGTGGGCGATGGGATCCATGGCCCGCGTTGTGAACATTGGTGTGCACGTACTGAAATACTCGATACCACGCGGTACTACTGTAAAGGATTATTTCCAGAGTGTCAAGCACAAGGTAGTCTCACCATCTTTCACAAGCCACGTTTACTCACCCTTCTACAGCTGACAGATTCTGAACAAAGCAGTGCGATGTTAATGGGCGTAGATGAAATCCTGTTCCGCCGTATCCTCATTATGCTCTCTTTCAAGCAGGCATACATCAACGCCATCAACCAACCGGCTGGCTTCGACTTTCGACGCATTTCGTGCGATTTCCAACCTGGGAAGGAACGAGTCACTGTAGACGGAAAGACCCTCGTAGGGTGGGAGGTATATATGTTCAAATCTAACCTCGGAGTACAACGTCGGGAAACCATCGTCGAGGAGATTTACCAATGCTGTGCGCTCATCTACCGTGGCTGGTCGAATGGCAACCAGTGGAACTGGAATTCTAAGAAGGGGGATATGGACGATAGCCTCAATTTCCTCAAGGTCGACCAGATCGTCAAGGCATACGACGGCCTGGGGGACGGAAAGCGTAAGTTGGCGCACTACAAGGCGGAGAAGCGCAAAAGAGTCGCTGCAGAGAATGCAGAGAGGGAAAGAATCGAACAGCAGGGCAACGTACCCACTATTCCAATGCCACCACCGGTGGCTGCCATCCACGCTCCCTAGCACACTCCGTCAAGGATTGTGATTTGATACACTACAGTCAAATTCTGTTTGCATCACTGCGGCTCCTCATCTGTCGTTTGCCTATTATGCCTCATCGGTTCGCCAGATTCTCCTCTTCCTCTCTCGTCTATGCCACCAGTGTAACATGCTGAAGTCTCTCTCTTTCGGTTGGCTCTTCAGTGTGCTCTTGCTCGTCTCGTCTCCGTGCTGCCGTTTTCATTTACTCTGTCTCTGCTCTACACTTTGAGCCTTGCGGCCGCTACCGGAGCGTGTCATAGTCATGTTGCTGTAGTATTTTGTAAGTAGTACCGTAACAAATAGGAAATTATTGGCGAGCTCGTGGCCGCATCCGGGACGCGACGGATATGCGATCTGGTTGGGGACGACGGAACTTGGTCCCCACCAATACCATGACGTGCCTTCCGACTGGAACTAGTCACCCAATTTCTGGGGTATTTGTCTAAGGGGGGGCTCAAAGTCATTGGCATTATCTCATCCGAAACCGCTCTCTAGTTACATACCCCCCTGCTTTTTCGTCATATTCGTCCCTACTCAAGGTGGGACATCGCCGGTTAAACGGCGTGCCTCCAGAACAGCTCTCATCTCCCTTCCGCTGTCAGAGTCCTCGATGTGGGGAACCATCGAATTTTTTTACCAACCGTCGCTTGTCTCGTGAGCTGGGATGGGCGAGTCCAGCTTCACCTACTACTCACTTCATTTTTTGAGTCATTTTTGAATCGACTACAACCTGGCTATTAGGTTGTGTGACCCATTTCCGGGTTTTCGGCACACGATGGCTTTGCCGACTCCGACTCTCTCACGAAATACCTTACTAGGTTGTGGCAGCTTTATTACGCGGTTGATATGTTTTTGTCGATTTCCTCGTCGGAACTTGATCGGCGGTTTGTCCGGTGTGCGCCCGAAAATCACGGGTTGTGGGGGTGCACGCGTTGGAGGTCAACGTATTGGTTTATTAGCTAATCGGGGACCAACAGTCGAGCCCTGAAGGTCGCCCCACCTTCCGTCGTTCTTCCCTCCAACCCCCACCATTAATCTCGAGCTCGCGACACCTCGCGTTCGCCTCACAAGGAGCATGTCCACTTTAATGTTCTCACTAGCACCGGGTGGCCTACCGGACCAGACCGAGTATGTGTTCATTTTATCGTCATCGAGTTTGACCTCCGGCTATTGACATGCAACGCCCCCAGTCTCATCCTCTCCTCCGTCTTCATTGCTATGTTCTTAGCGACGGGTATCTACTTCCACTTTCGGTATGTTTTATCATTGCTTGCGTCGAATCAAGTTGTTTATTGTCATGATACTCATTCATTCCTGCCCTCTTTGATAGTTTGTTCCATGTGTATGGCAAGAAGTTTCTCTACTCGATCCTGTGCTTTGGCTTTTGCATGGCCCGTTGCGCGGCTCTCGCGGTCCGCATTGCAATTACGCAGCACCAAACCGATAAAACTCTCAACATTATCGGTCAAGTCCTTATCGCTGCGGGGGTCCTCCTGCTTGTGTGTATTTACGCGATCACATACGTTCATATGACTGACCCTTCGCTAGTATATTGTTCTTCTCCAATTGAGCCGCCGCTTCTTCGGACAACTGCATCCTCACCATTCCCTTGCGGTGAAACGTTTTGTACTTGTAGTCTGCTGGCTTATACCCTGTGTCCTAGTTATGAGTAAGTACTTCTTCTCACAGTTTGCAGTGTTCTCCAACCTGATATTATATAGCAATCACCACTGTTGTTCAATCATTCCTCACTACGGATCAAGATATTCTCGAAAAAGACCGTGATGTTCGAATCGCGGCTTTTTGCTTCTTCATCGTAGTGGCGTTCCTCCCGATCCCAATTACGATCCTGGTCCTTGTCCTCAAAGCCGTACAGGATAAGGGTACAGCCCAACCTAGTTCAGTTATGGTCGACGAAGACCCAGAGGAGAGAGAGGGAGATAAATCACATGAGGCAAGGTCCGAAAAGGGGACAGTGCCATCGAGGATCAAAGGAGAGCCGGCAACTGGATTTGGTCCGGCGCCAGTATCTGAGAGAGAAATACTAGAGACAGCGTTTATCATCATTCTGCCGTCCATGCTAATGACATGGGAGCAAGGAATTCGGACTGCACAGGTATTTTACCGTCCTGCGCCCGGTCAGCCTCAGCCCTGGGTGAGCCCTTCATGTTCCCACTCCATGGTTTGGACCGCCCGTTCACCGTGCCCTCCAGTACATGTCCAAGGCGACCTTTTGGGTCTCAATATTTGCGGTCGAGTGGATTGCTGTCCTTATTCTTGGATTCGCAGTTCTTCCTCGACGATTTAGCCACCTAAAGCTCATTTAACCGTTAATCTGCGTGTTGCCTTCATGAGCATTATCCCTTCATGATTTGCTGTTCGGTTCCAGTCGGTTCCATCTGGGGGGACAGGAGAGAAACGTGATGTATTATACCCCCAGACCGTATACAGGTAAAATACATGTAAAATACCTGTACAGTTCCCTATCTGTTCGAAGCCGCATCTTTCCGGCATGGCATGCGCTAGTTCTCAATGTTCCAAAGTGTTTGTTAGAATTTGCCATTCCAGGCGCTTCTGGCTATAAACACCTATCGCATATCCAACACTTTGGCGTATTGACTCCCCAACAGTGAGTTGTAACGCTTTCTGTCTATCCAGGTCCATTCGATCCTTGTGATCCACAACTTTCGGATGAGAGGATATTGCTATCCTGTCCTTCCTCTGCTCACTAGAAACTTCAGTCGCATCCCCGCTCGACCTCCGCCATGGAACTGTCATGTTTTCGTCTCGACCACCAACGGCACATGATCACCAACCTCTACCGGTGGTATGTGAAAACCTCCAACGACTCAGCTTCCGAACAAAACGTGAATTTGAGCGGTACCTGAAGGACTACGCAGCGGCACAGGCGCGGAATCGGGGCATGTACGCGGCTCAGGGGGAAAACCAACGCAAAGCCTGGGGTACAGAGGGGCCTCAGACATACCAGCGAAGAGGAGTAGGAGATCATCGCGAACGTGGGATGGGGAGCCCGTTTCTCAGAGCCAGAGTACACCTGAGGAAGGCGGAGCGGGAGCAGGAGACATCGCAGGGTGGTACTAGGGACAGGGCGTCTATCCAGATCAAAGAGAGAGTGATGGGACCTGATGAGGATTGGGAAGAAAGCCACAAACACATCAATGTCGCCACTAGTCGAGAGAATAGGACCCGTTACAAGCGAGATGAGAACGAGGATGTCAGAGAAAGATTTGAGCGAAGCCAAAGTCAGTATTCCATTCTGAACGTGAAGCACTCCTTTTTTAACTCAGGTCTTGCCTGGCAGGACTTGCCCAACGCCGAGCACGCAGACGAGCGAAGAAGGAGATTATTAATCCCTCTATCCCGACGAAGGTGATAACATCCGAGTATCAGAAACCATTGAGGAAGCACAAACGGGACGAGGAAATGGAGAGTGACAACGATTTTGATCGGGGCACGCGAAAGAAGAAGAAACGCAAGAGCAAGGTCGCATTAGGTATTTCTCTTATGGAAGCCTTTACTGCGAAGAACGTTGGGCATGGACGGTTGACGGTGCGGGCTCATGTTCCGAAGGCACACTCGATGAATTGACAGAGCGGGACAGTTACCGCCACCTAGTCACGCTGGTTTGTTTAGCAAGGGGAGGGCAAGTATGAAGACAGAGGTCAAGAAGTCTGGGAAGGAGAATCGACGCCCTGGTTGGTTTCTTTCCTGACTGGTCATCGTTCACGCAATGATCACTTTTGGCAGCCAATATCTTTTCGGAGTTCGAGTTCCTGAACAGGCCCAATACATTCCGAGGAAGAGATGATGAGCGTTCTTCCACTTCTCAATCCTCCGGAGGACGCGAATCCTCTTTCTCGGTCCTCTCCCTGACTAAAATTCGTTACCAAGCCAGCAAAGGGGGGAAGTGCCCTAGCGAACGGCAGTTGAAGGAAGCATCGCTCCAGCCTGACTTGCCGAAGAATCGCCGTGCCAGGAAATCGCCGTCTAGATCTGATACCGACTCGGAACGACATTCGGCATCCTGGGGACTGGGCTCAGTACTCCCTTCGGATGATGAGAGTGTACAGGTCGCTCCTCTCCGGCCGTCGAGAGAGCCGAGACAACCCACCATTACTGTCGAAGAAGTGATTGATCCGGGCACTAACTCCAGGGTACCACCGAGGCAAAGCCTCCCTGAAGTGGTCATCAGGGTTGTTCCCAGCCAGTGGGGATTCGACGAAGCGGACGGTGTCGTGGGTAGGTTCCAGCCTCAGGTCCCTGCCAAACAGACGACCTTGCAGGATACCAAGGATCCCTGTAAGGGCGACCCTCACTGTCAAGATACTACGGCATTTCGATCGCCGTCCTCCCCTGTCCGCGTTCCGTCTCCGGACCCTCTGCTTCCATCGCCCCCGCGGATCCCTGACGCGAATGAACAGACCCTGCAAGTGTCTCGAGAAGAACAGTCTATATTACAAACCGAATTTCCTGCGAGTCTCGCTGGTGACCCACATCAAGAGGCGTATCCTCTCGAGACGGCGACAGGTGACCCTCGCATCGCACGTGACTCACTATCGAATGTGCGAGCATTACTCGAAGAACATATGACAAATGATAGTGCGATGGGCGACCCTCTTCACCCAGCGAACTCCGGGTTGACCGTGGCGCATTTCATTGACGAGTATTTGGGGACGGAAGATGATTTCGACATTCCTATAGATGATTACTTGGATTTTCGCGTCGATCCACTCACATCTCTCGACGCTCAAAGCCCACAGGAAACACACGACGTAAGGCAAGTTAGCTCTGCCCCAGCACTGCAATGGGACGGTCAATACTGCGGTCAATTTAACGGTCAAAATGTAGATGGTTTTGCGTGGTGTGATACATTGGACTGGGAAGATGCGACGGGATGGAACGACAATACCAGAATCGAAGGCGGCCCCTACGCAGGTCCCATCTCACATTCTCAAGACTACGGAAAGGTAGCCTGCGATGATGGTTTGTGCCATGATGGATTCACTTCTGCGGGCGTTTACCATGATGTGGATTGCCAAATGTTGTCCACGAATATGCTTGTTGACGAGCAGGAATCGCCAAACGAAGGCCAATATGAGGGACCTATCGGATATGAAGGCCAAGGCTCTGAGGAGGAAGATGTTATGCTTGAATTCAGCGAGGGACGGACGCTCCTTATGGGAATGGGAGACGGGATGCTCGCCGAAAAGCCTTCAAAGGAGCCTGGATTTGAAAAGCTCCACTCACAGCCATACCGTTTGCAGTTCGGACAGAGTGTGAACGATATTGAGGTTATGGTTGGAAAGAATCTTGGGAACTTATGGAAGCAATGATTAGTAGTATGCAATCGCCTTGGTATCTCATAGACACCGCTTCTCCAGTAATTATCTGTTGCATGAGTCTCTGGTTCCATTGCCGAAATCAACTGGCCTTAAAAATCGTTATCTACTACCCTAGATCGCATCGTAAACTATGTACATTTCACAAGAGCATGCAAGCAAGAATCGCTGCAAAACCACAACCACAACAGAAAATCAATGCACTTCGGCGCATTAGCCATCTCAAAACCAACTAGTACGCACCCCTACCCGCCAATGGAGAACAGTGAGGACTATGGAAGTAAGTCCCTCCTCTTGCTCTGGCACACTTGTGTGTGGGGTGCTAACCTCGGTTTATAGCAACCACCAAGAAGATGAAGACCAGGTAGCTGGCAAGAAAGGAGTATGTTGCCTTCCTCTTCGTGTTATGATATTGTTGGCCTTGTGAGGCAAATACGTTGGTTTACCTGGTCCTTAATTGAACCGTGGCATGTTCAAGGTTCGTGAATCAGCCCATGACGTTCACACGAACATCATACTTTCTTGTAGAACATGGGATCGAGCACTATTGGTACCAGAGACGTGCGGGCGATTGAATAGAGAGAAGGTCGCAGCGTACGGCCTTCAAGGCGATTCCAAAGTCACGGTGCACGGATCTCTTATAGTGTAGTGGGTCAGTGAGTGAGGGTATGACAGGGACAGAGAGATGTGAAGCCAGAGTCAAGGATAGGAGACGAGTAGCGAACGAGAAGCAGCAAGGGGCTCTTGTCATGGTTCAAGTAGTTCTATGCTGGAGCACCAGCAGGAGATTTGCAACGTCTGGAGGATCAGGGTTGTGTTTCACGAGATAATCACCTCTTTCCGTATTCGAGCGATAATGCTAATGAGGTGGAAACGCGGGGCCATCGTCTGAAAGTATCGAACATGAACGTACCAGAGAATTCCCAGGTAAAGGATAGTATGGTGTTCTTCTCCGAACATAAGAACTAAATTTTAATATACGCTTTTGACTCGCTTCTGGACCTTGGCATCGTTCCTTCGTCGGATTATAAGGACAACCGTGGTGGTGAAATACGGAAAGCACAAGGTCTTCTCGGTCGGAGGTCGTCACACGTGGGAAACAGACATTCTTCGTTTGATGGAAACAAACGACCCGAAATCAAAAATCCAATAAAATAGGG
>WNFL01111203.1_pt2 | contig 12847 bp, 14 predicted proteins | sample 5400361 | NCBI WGS metagenome assembly WNFL01 (sample SAMN13153351, study PRJNA577476) | soil metagenome | isolation source: 40 cm soil on Douglas fir-dominated hillslope | place: USA:California | collected 2013-09-17
GTAGTAGCGCTCGATCGCCTTGCGATACTGGTTGCCGACATAGAGCAGCTGCGCCTCGCGCTCGCGCTGGATCGTGGTGCGCCAGGCCTCGCCGGCGAGCATCAGGCCGATGCCGAGGAGCGCGACCGCGAACAGCGCCGTGAGGTAGGTGAATCCCCGGCTGGGGTGGCGCCGCGCGCTCGCGGCCCGTCCCTGCCAGCCGCTACCAGTCGACATACGCGCTGCCGTCGCCGGCCCGGCCGGGCGCGCCGCTGCGCACATCGGACAGACCGCTCTGTTCCGGATCGGCCGGCGCGATGGCGAGCCAGGTCAGGCTGCTCTCGGTGATCGGGTCCACCGGCACGCGGCGCAGGTAGCGCTCGGCGGCGAGCGCCTCCAGCGACTCGGGATAGCGCCCCTTGTCGCCGTAGTACTTGGCGATGGCGTCGCGCACCTGGTAGAGGTCTTCCCTGAGCACCGCCTCCTTCGAGCGATCCAGGCTGCCGAGGTAGCGCGGCGCGGCGATGGAGAGCAGGGTGGCGATGATGGCGAGCACCACCATCAGCTCGATCAGGGTAAATCCGCGGCGCAACCGCGTTAGCACGAGCGCACGCTTCACCAATCGCGGTAGGGCCGGCCGTTCAAGCCCGTGACGACCGAGCGCGAATAGATGTCGTAGACGTCGTCGCCCTCCTTCGGATCGTCGGGCGGGCTGGCGTAGCTGCGCTTGCCCCAGCTGGCGGCCGCCGGCAGGTCGGCGTCGGCGGCGAACGGGTCGCGCGGGATGCGCCGCAGGAAGTAGATCTTCGCCTTGCGCGTGCTCTTGCGGTCGTCGACGCCGGCCACCAGGTCATCGAGACGCTTGGGGTAGCCCGAGTCGCCGACGCTCTTTTCGACGCGGCCTTCGTCGGCCGCCTGCTTGTAGGCGTCGATGGCCTCGCGCACCTGGCGCAGCGCGCGGCTCAGCTCCTGCTCCTTGGCGCGGCGCGCGGCAAGCTCGGCCGCGGGCACGGCCGCGGTGGCGAGCAACGCCACGATGGCGACGGTGATCACCAGCTCCACCAGCGTGAAGCCGCGCAGCGGCGCGCGTGCGCTCATCGCGGAGCGGGCTGCACGCCGCCGAAGGGCGACATGGTGCCGCCGCTCGTCGGCGCGGCCGGTGTCGCGGGCGTCACGCTGGGCACGGGCGGCGCGCTCGGCACGGGCGCCGGCGACGGGATGAACGGCGCGGGAGAGCCGAAAGTGCCGAGCGGCGAGGCGCCCAGCGGCGGCTCGGTGCCGGCGGTGAACTCCACGGTGCGCGCGTCGGGCCGGGCCAGGCTGCGCACGATGTGCGGCGTGATCAGCAGCGTGACCTCGGTCTTGTTGTTGGTCTGGTTGTGCGAGGAGAACAGGCGCCCGAGCACCGGCAGGTCGCCGAGGCCGGGCACGCGGCTCGCATTGCGCCGGTCCTCGTCGCTGATCAGCCCGCCGAGGATCTGGGTCTCGCCGTCGCGCATGCGCAGCACCGTGTTGGCGGTGCGCGTGCCGATCTGGTAGGTGAGGGTGGTGCCGGCGTCGCTCTTGATGGTGTTGGTGATGCTGCTCACCTCGAGACCGACCTTGATGCCGACATCGTCGTCGAGATAGATCGTCGGCTCGACCTCGAGCTTCAGGCCGACGTCGAGATAGTTCACCGACTGCGAGACGAAGGTGCCGGCGGCGGCAGCGGTGGTGGTGATCACCGGCACCCGGTCGCCGATGTGGATGCTCGCCTTCTCGCGGTGCTTGACGCGGATGCGCGGGTTGGCGAGCAGGTTGGTGCTGCCGTCCTCCTGGCGCAGCGACAGCAGGAACAACGGGTCGGTGAAGGTGAAGCGCACCAGGCCCGCGTCGTGCGAGCGCCACTCCTTCAGGGTGACGACGCCGGGCGTGGGCGGCGTGGTGCCGCCGCCCGCCACGCCGACGGCGAAGCTGTTGGGGTAGCGCAGGCCGAGGTCCAACAGGCGGTTGGCGCCGATTTCCAGCACCTCGACCTCCAGCATCACTTCGGGTTCGGCGATATCCTGCGCCGCGACCAGGCGCTCAGCGTTGCGGATGGCGACGGGCGTGTCCTTCACCACCACCAGGCCGAGCTTCTCGTCGACGAACACGTCGCGGGTCTTGAGGATGGTGCGCAGCATGTTGGCGGTCTGGCGCACGTCGGCGTTGGTGACGTAGAAGCTCTTCACCACCAGTTCCTGGTATTCGCGCAGCTTCTGCTGCGTGTTGGGGAACACCAGCGCCGTGGTCTCGTTCACCGCCTTGTACTCGAGGCTCTGCGTGGTGAGGATCATGCGGATCGCGTCTTCGACCTGCGTGTCGCGCACCACGAAGCTGGTGCGGCTGTCGGTGCGCACGTCCTTGTCGAACAGGAACGTCAGGCCGGTGGCGCGCGACAGCACCTCGAACGCGGTGCGCAGGTCGACGTCGCGCAGCTCGAGCGTCAGCGGCCGGGTGACCGGGCTCTTCAGCCGCGGCAGCGCGGTGGCGCTTTTCGCCGTGCGCTCATCGATCTGCCGCGCCAGGCGGCGCGCCTCGCGCTGGCGCGGGTTCTCGGCCAGCACCGCGGCGAGCAGCGCCTGGGCCTCGTCGTCCTTTTGCGCCTTGGCCAGCTCCTCGGCCTGCGCCACCTGCGTGCGGTGGCGCTTCTCGGTCTCGAGCCTGCCGAGGCCCAGCGTCGCGCGCGGCTGGGTCGCGTCATAGCGCAGGATCTGGCGGTAGAGGGCTTCCGCGGGGCCGAGCGCGCCGGCCAGCTGCAGCGCCTCGGCCTGGGCGAGCCACTGGAGGAACAGGCGATCGCGCTCCTTGAAATAAGCGGCGCGATAGGCGCGATTGCCGGGCTCCTGGCGGGAGGCGCGCTCCAGCATCTCGAGCGCCTCGTCGCCGCGGCCCTCGCCGAGCAGCTGGCGCGAGCGGTCGAGCACCGAGTCGCTCGCGGCGCAGGCGGCGAGCAGCAGGCAGGCGGCAACGGCAAAGTGCATGGCGGGGTATTTCATCGGCGTTCCTCTGCGCCAGCGGCGCGGAAATACAGAGTCATGCGCAGTTGCGCGTCGATCTCGGCGTCGTCGGGCCGCTTGCGCTCGAGCAGCAGCGCGTCGACCGCGGCGGTGGGCATCGCCTGCAGCGTGGCGCCGAGAAAAGCGCGGATGCGAGGGTAAGGCCCGCGCAGCGGCAGGCTGACGCGGTAGGCCGCCAGCGGCGCACCGCGATCGTCAAGGCGGTATTCCGCGCGCGGCAGGTCCACGCCGGCCTCGCGCGCCAGGCCGTAGAGGCGCTCCAGCTCGCCGGGCAACTGCTCAAGCGGCGGAAACAACGCGTAGAAGCGCTGGTAGCCCTGCTGTTGGGCGGCCGCCGGCTGCGCGCGCGCTGCGTCGAGCGCGCCGCGGCGCTGCGCCGCCAAGCGCAGCGTCGCCAACTCCTGCTCCGCGGGGCGCAGCGCGCCGACCTCGAAGGCGGCGCAGAACAGCAGCACGCCGATGGCGGCGATGCCCCAGGGGCCGAGCTCCGCCAGCAGGATTTCAACGCGCCTCACGGGTGCTCCCGCAGCGTCGCCTGCGCAACGAACTGGATTGGGCGCGCGCCGCCTTCGCGGCGCACTTGATGGCTCACCAGGTGCGCGCCGGTCAGCGCCTGCGATGTGCCCAGGCGGCGCACGTAGTCGAGCATCGCCTGCGGCGTGCCGGCTTCCGCTGTCAGTCGCAGCGTGCCGCGCTCCGGCTCCGGCTGGATCTGCAGCAGCGCGACCTGGCGGCTGGCCGCCGACTCGATGGATTCGATCATCTCCGGCCAGGGCAGGGCGAGCTGCCGCGTCACGCGCTCGACGCCCTTCGCCTCGTCGCCCGCGGGCCGCGCGGCGCTCGCTGGCGCGGCACGCCCGCCCGCCCGCAGCAGCTCGAGCGGCGCCCGCACGGCGGCGCGCTCCTGTTGCAGCTCGCCGAGCCGCGCGACCTGGGCAACGGCCAGGATGAGCGACGCCGCCAGCGCGAAGGCGCCCGGCCAGCGCCGGCGCCGCGGCGGCGCGGCGTAATCGAGCGCGAGTCGCCGGGGCGTCAGAGGGCGCACTGGGCCATCGCGAGGTAAGGATCCGTCGCATCAGCGGGCGGGCGCACCAGCACCTCGCGCAACTGCGCATCGCCCTCGAGTGCCTGTTCGCGCTCGAGCAGCGCGCTCCACGCCTCGGGCGCGTCGAATTCGCCGCGCAGGTTGCTCAGACGGGCCCAGCGACCGTGCGCCAGGCGCGCGAGGCAGGCCCGGCCCGGTTCGAGCAGCAGCAGCGCCGCGGCGGGCGCCGCCAGCTGGCGGCGACAGCGATTGAAGGCGGCCATCAGGTAGGGCTGCACCGACACGAGGCGCGCTTTCGATGGCGGCGCGAAACAGGCCTGCAGTCCGCGGTGCAGCTCGCCGTCGATGGCGCAAGCCACGCGCAGCGGCGCGCGCGGCTCGTCATCGAGCAGCACTTCCCAGTCCGCGCTGCGCTCGCCGTAGATGCGGGCGAATATATGGCGCGCGTAGGCCAGCTCTTCGGCGCCGCCGCGCAGCGCCGCTTCGCGCGGCACCAGCGCGTAGCGCAGGAAGTGATTGGACAGCACCACCGTGACTTCGGCGCGCAGCGCGCGCCAGTCGGCGGCCGCGCTGGCGAGCGCGGCGAGTGCGCCGCGCCACGGCTCCGCGCCGGCGGGCGCGCTGCAGGGGACGACTTGCGGGGAGCGAGCGCCACCCGGATGCGCTCAGGCCACAAACGTGACACGGTCGATCTCCTCAAGGGTCGTCTCGCCGCGGCGCACCGCCTCCAGCGCCGCTTCGCGCAGAAACCGCGTGCCGTGGCGCCGCGCCGCCTCCTTGAGCTGGCGGATTGGCGCGCGTGCCACGATCAGCTCGCGCGTCTCGTCGTCCAGGACCAGCAGCTCGGCGATCGCCTTGCGCCCCCGGTAGCCGGCGCCGCGGCACTCGCGGCAGCCTTTGGCCTGGCACGATTTGCACACCATCCTGACCAGGCGCTGCGCCAGGATCGCGTTCAGCGCGCTGACAAAACCGTACAGGTCGACGTTCATGTGCATGAAGCGCCCGATCACGTCGAACACGTTGTTGGCGTGCACCGTGGTGAACACCAGGTGCCCGGTCAGCGCCGACTGCACCGCGATGTTGGCGGTCTCCGGGTCGCGGATCTCGCCCACCATGATCTTGTCCGGGTCGTGGCGCAGGATCGAGCGCAGGCCGCGGGCGAAGCCCAGGCCCTTGGCCTCGTTCACCGGGATCTGCAGCACGCCGGCGAGCTGGTATTCGACCGGGTCCTCGATGGTGACGATCTTGTCGCGGCCGGTGTTGATCTCGCTGATCGCGGCGTACAGCGTGGTGGTCTTGCCGCTGCCGGTGGGGCCGGTCACCAGCAGCATGCCGTGCGGCTCGCGCGACAGGCGGCGCAGCGCCTCGATGTCGCGCGCCTCGAAGCCCAGGCTGTCCAGGCTGAGCGCGGCGCCGCCGCGCTCGTAGAGCAGCTGCTTGTCGAGAATGCGCAGCACCGCGTCCTCGCCGTGGATGCTCGGCATCACCGAGACGCGGATGTCCACCCTGCGGCCGCGCTCGTGCACCTTGAAGCGGCCGTCCTGCGGCACGCGCCGCTCGGTGATGTCGAGCTCGGCCAGCACCTTGACGCGCGAGATCGCCTGCTCGGCCTGCGCCCGGTCCTCGAGCTGCTTGACCGGCGACAGGATGCCGTCGATGCGGAACTTGATGGCGAGGCCGGTGCCGGTGGCCTCGAGGTGCACGTCGCTCGCGCCGAGCAGCAGCGCGTCGCGCAATGTCGAGCGCACCAGGCGCACCACCTCGCTCGATTCCTCGCTGATGGCGCGCAGCGACAGGTCCTCGACGCCGGCGGTTTCTTCGCCGCCCGCGGCGCCGGCGCGCACCGCGTCGAGCGCGCGCAGCGACTGCTCCTGGCTGGCAAAAAAGGCCGCCAGGTCGCCGTGGTGCGCCAGGCGCCAGCCAAAGGGCTCGGCGATGCGCTCGTCGGCCCAGGCCCGCAGCTCGTGCGAGAGCGGATCGTCGGTGACCAGCTGCAGGGCGCCGTCGATGCGCAGCGGCGCGCAGCCGCGCTGCGCGCACTCGGAGAACGGCACCAGGTCGAACAGCGGCAGCGCCGCGCGCAACTCCGCCATCGACAGCGCCGGCATGCCGCTCAATGCCGCGAGCGCGGCGAGGAAGGCGTCGGGCGGGAGCGCCAGGCGCTCCTCCAGGACGTCCACCGCGCGCCGCTGCTCGGCCGCCGCCGTGCGCCGCGCTGCGCTGACCTCGTCGGGCCCGATGGCAGGGGCCGGTTGATCGAGCACGACGCTCATTGCAGGCTGCCCGCCAGTTCGAAAATCGGCATGTACATCAGCACCACGATGGCGCCGACGGCGAGGCCGATGGCCGCCATCAGCAGCGGCTCGAACAGGCGCATCGCCCAGTCCACCCAGCGCGCGATTTCCTCGTCGTGGAAGGCGGCGACGCGTTCCATCATCTCGCCCATGCGTCCGGCCTGCTCGCCGACCGCGAGCAGGCGCACCGCGACCGGCGTAGTCAGTGCGCCGGCCTCCAGCGAGGCGGCGGCCGGCCGGCCTTCGCGGATCGCGCGCACCGCGTCGTCGAGGCGCTCGCGCATCGCCGGCCGCAACAACGCGCCGCCCAGCTGCAGGGCGCCAACCAGCGCCACGCCGCTCTGCAGCAGCATGCCGACGGTGCGGTAGAAGCGGGCGAGATGGTAGACGCGCAGGCGCTCGCCGAGCCCCGGCAACCGCCATAGCGCATCCTCGAGAGCGGCGCGCACCGCCGGCCGGCTCAGCGCGTAGAGCGCCGCGGCCACCGCCGCCGCGAGCAGCGTCGCGGCGAGCCCGGCGTGGCCGCGCACGAACCCGCCCCAGGCTTGCAACAGGGAAGAGAAAAAAGGCAGAGCCGACCCGCGCTCCTCGAAGATGGCGCTGAAGCGCGGCACAACATAGAGCAGCAGGAACAGCGTCACCAGGCTGCCGGCGGCCAGCAGCAGCGCGGGATAGATGGAGGCCGCGGCGACGCGCTTGCGCAGCGCGTCCACCTGCTTCTGGTAGGCGGCGTAGCGCGCCAGCGCCTTGCCGACGTCGCCGGTGGTTTCGGCGGCCTGCACCGTGGCGACGTACGCCGGCACAAAGGCGCGCGGAAAGCGCTTCAGCGCCGCCGACAGCGACTGGCCTTCGCGCAGGGCGCCGCCCAGCTGCAGCAGCAGGGCGCGCACTTCGCCGCGGCGCTCGCGCTCGGCGAGCGCCTGGATCGCCTCGACCAGTGGCAAGCCGGCGTCGAGCAGCACCACCAGGTCGAGGGTGAAGGTGGCCAGCGGAAAGCGCGACTGCGCGCCGCCGGGCCAGGCCAGCGCGAGCCCGGCGCGCGGCCGCAGGCTGAGCACGGCATAGCCGCGCTCGCGCGCCTGGCGCAGCACGCCCGCTTCGTCGAATCCCTCGAGCTCCAGCGCCTCGATCTGGCCGGACGGTCCGATGCCTTTCAGGTGATAGCGCATGCCGGTCGATCGCCCTAGTGGTTGGAGAGATCGGCGTCTTCGCCGCTGCCGCCGGGCTGGCCGTCCTTGCCGTAGGAGACCAGGTCAAAGTCGCGTCCCTGCTCGCCGGGCGCGCGGTAGCGGTAGGGCTTGCCCCAGGGATCGAGCGGCACGTCTTTCCTCAAATAGGGACCGGCCCAGCGCGGCTCGTTCGGCGGCCGGCTGACCAGCGCCGCCAGGCCGAGCTCGGTGACGGGGTAGCGCCCGGTATCGAGGCGGTATTGGTCGAGGGCCTTTTCCAGCGCATCGATCTGCGCCTTCGCGGTGGCCACCTCGGATTTGCCGACCTGGCCGAAATAGCGCGGCGCGACGTAGCCGGCGAGCAGGCCGATGATCGCAACCACCACCAGCAGCTCGAGCAGCGTGAAGCCGCCGCGGCGGCTCATGGCGCCTTGGCGCCGCCGGGAAGCGAGTGCTCCAGCGTCAGGGAATTGAGCAATTCGAGCGGCCGCGCGGCGCTTTCCACCGGCGGGCTGAGCGGCAGCACCTGGCGGCTGCCCGAGCGCAGGTGCACGAAGGCGATTTCGCTCGGGCCGAGCGCGTCGACGCGGTACTCGTCATCGATCACGTCGCCCGGCCGCACCTCGAACAATTTGGCGCCACGCGCGACGTAGACCTGGGTGGCGCCCTGCTGGGTGACGCGGCCGACGAAACGAAACGGCAGCGGTGGCACCGCTGGCGCGGCCGCAACTTTCGCCTGTGCATGGCGGGGCGCGAGACGCGCCGGGGAGAGGAACGGATCGGCGAGAATTTCAGGCAGCGGCGCGCGCGGCGGCAGGACCTGGGCGACGCGCGCAGCGGGCTGCGGCGCATCCGTGTCGCGCGCGGCGCGCGCCGACACGTCGCGCCCGGGCACCGGGCGATCACCGTCCGGGCGCGAGTCGAGCAACATCCAGGCGCCGGCCGCGACCGCAGCGAGCGCGAAGAGCAGCCGTCTCATCGGTGCAGCTTAGACAGCGGGGAGGCGGGAGGCGTCATGGGTAGGGATGCGCCGTCCGGACTATTTGTCGCCGATTTGCTACGTCTGATCGCGATTTAGTGACACGCGATCGCGTAGATCTACGACGTTGCGCCTCGATGCGCACGTCGCCGGGAATCCTGCGGCGCAAAAATGTCTCTGTCGCTTCGTCGCAGTGGGATAATGAAGCGCGCTTCTTTTTTTCCAGGGGTGCGATGAACTCGATGCAATCGATCGCAGTCGTTCTGGCAGTCGATGACGACCCCAAGTCGCTGTTGGCCTTGCAGGCCCTGCTCGGCGAAATTCCGGCGATCCGCGTCGTGACGGCGAAATCAGGCGACGACGCGCTGCGCCACGTGCTCAAGGAAGACTTCGCGGTGATCCTGATGGACGCGCGCATGCCCGGGGTGGACGGCTTCGAGACGGCGCGGCTGATCCGCGAGGCTACCAGGTGGGCGCGGTGGATTACATCGTCAAGCCGCCTTCGCCGGAAATCCTCAAGTCGAAAGTATCGGTGTTCGTCGAGCTGCACCGCAAGAACATCAAGCTGATGCAGGAAATCATCGAGCGCAAGCGCGCCGAGTCCGAGCTGCGCCAATCGCAATCGCAGCTGCGCGCGCTGGCCAAGCACCTGCAGGCGGTGCGCGAAGAGGAGTGGACGCGCATCGCGCGCGAGATCCACGACGAACTCGGCCAGGCGCTCACCGGCATCAAGATGGACATGATGTGGATTGCCAATCACCTGCCGGAAGGCGAGCGGCCGCTGCACCAGCGCGCGCAATCGGCCTGCGAGCTGATCGACGCCACCGTCGGCTCGGTGCGCGAGCTCTCGGCGCGACTGCGGCCCGAGGTGCTCGACCAGATGGGCCTGGCGGCCGCCATCGACTGGCAGGCGGGCGACTTCCAGCGGCGCAGCGGCATCCGCTGCAGCGTTTCGCTGCCGCAGCAGTCGCCGGCACTGGACCGCGATCGCTCGACCGCGGCATTCCGCATCTTCCAGGAGCTGCTGACCAACGTGGTGCGCCATGCGAGCGCCACCCGCATCGATATCGCGATGCAATCGGAGCCCGGCGGGCTGCTGCTGACGGTCGAGGACAATGGGCGCGGCATCGAGCGCGCCGCGCTCGACAGCCCGAAATCGCTCGGGCTGATCGGCATGCGCGAGCGCGTGCTGCCCTTCGGCGGCCGCATCGACATCGACGGCGAGCAGGGCAAGGGCACTCGCGTCAAAGTGATGATTCCCCATGTTTAGCTGCGGAGGAGAGCGGTGATGCGTATTCTGATAGCCGATGATCACCCGATCGTGCGGCGCGGTCTGAAGGAAATCGTCGCCGGCGAGCGCGACATGGAAGTGGTCGGCGAGGCGACCAACGGCGACGACGCGCTCAACCTGGGGCGCAACCTCGAGTGGGACGTCGCGGTGCTCGATTTCTCGATGCCGGGCTGCAGCGGCGCTGAGCTGGTGCGGGAAATGAAGCGCCTGCATCCGGCGCGCGCCGTGCTGGTGCTCTCGATCCTGCCCGAGGACGTGCACGCCGGCCAGGTGTTCAAGGCCGGCGGCGCCGGCTACATCAACAAGGAGAGCGCGAGCGAGGAGCTGACCGGCGCCATTCGCAAGGTCGTGGGCGGCGGCAAGTATGTCAGCCCGGCGTTCGCCGAGAAGCTTGCCTCGGAGCTCGCGCCGGGCGGCGAGAAGCCGCCGCACGAGGCGCTGTCGGATCGCGAGTACCGGGTGATGTGGCTGATGGCCTCCGGCAAGCAGATCAATGAAATCGCCGGCGAGATGTGCTTGAGCCCCAGCACCATCAGCACCTACCGCGCGCGAATCCTGAAGAAGCTCGGCCTGTCGAACAACGCAGCGCTGGTCCGCTACGCCGTCAAGTACCGCCTAATCTAGCCCGCGCCTGTCGACGCAGCGCCACAGCTGGCGGCTGCTGCGCCACACCAAGATCAAGCTCGCACGATAGTGCGTCCGGGCCAAAGTCCGTAGGATCGGCGGCCATGGGCGGAACGATTCTGGTGGTGGAAGACGAGCTGGTCACGCAGCGCATGATCACGGCGAGCCTGGAGCGCGCCGGGCATCAGGTGACGCGCGCCGCCAGCGTGCCGCAGGCCGAGGCGGCGATGCGCGAGGTGCTGCCCGACCTGGTGCTGCTCGACTGGATCCTGCCCGACGGCACCGGCATGAACTTCCTGCGCCAGTTGCGCACCGACCGGCGCACCAAGGAGATCCCGATCATCATGCTGACCGGGCGCGCCCTGGAGAGCGACAAGGTGACGGGACTCGAGTCGGGCGCCGACGACTACATCACCAAGCCGTTCTCGCACCGCGAGCTGCTGTCGCGCATCAAGGCGGTGCTGCGGCGGCGCGCGCCGCTGTTGTGCGACGACCTGGTCGAGATCGGCAGTCTCAGGCTCGACCCGGCGGCGCACCGCGTCACGGCCGGCGGCACGCCGCTCGATCTGTGGGCGACCGAGTTCCGGCTGCTGCATTTCTTCATGACCCATGCGGAGCGTGTCTACAGCCGCGGCCAGCTGCTCGACGAGGTGTGGGGCGATCACGTGTTCGTCGAGGAGCGCACGGTCGACGTGCACATCCGGCGCCTGCGCCAGGCGCTGCAGCCGAGCGGCCATGACCGGCTGATCGAAACGGTGCGCGGCACCGGCTACCGGCTGCACCGCGCTTCCCAATAGCGCCGTCAGTAGGCCTGGCGGTCGCCCAGTACCACTTTCACGGTACGCAGCACGATCAATAGATCGAGCCGCAGCGACCAGCGACGCAGGTAATCGAGGTCGTACTCGATGCGGGCGTGCATCTTCTCCAGCGATTCGGTCTCGCCGCGCAGGCCGTTGACCTGGGCCCAGCCGGTGATGCCGGGCCGCACCTTGTGGCGCATCATGTAGCCCTTGATCAGCTTGCGGTAGAGCTCGTTGTGCGCCACCGCGTGCGGCCGCGGCCCGACCACGCTCATGCGCCCCTGCAGCACGTTGACGAACTGCGGCAGCTCGTCGAGCGAGTAACGGCGCAGGAAGGCGCCGAAGGGCGTGAGGCGGGCGTCGTTGCGCGTCGCCTGGCGGATCACCGCGCCGTCCTCGACCACCTTCATGCTGCGAAACTTGTAGACCACGATCTCCTCGCCGTCGAGGCCGTAGCGCCGCTGCCGGAACAGCACCGGGCCGGGCGAGGTCCATTTGACCCCGGCGGCGATGGCCAGCATCAGCGGCAGGGTCAGCGCCAGGATCAGCAGGGCGAGCACGATGTCGCTCGAGCGCTTGAGCGCGCCGTTGAGTCCCGAGAACGGCGTCTCGCACACCGAGATCACCGGCATGCCGCCGATGGCGTCGGTGCGCGCCTGGATCAGGTCGAAGAGGAAAATGTCGGGCACGAAGTACAGCGACGCCGTGGTGTCGCGCAGCTCGTCGAGCAGCTTGAGGATGCGCGGCTGCGAGGCCATCGGCAGCGTGATGTAGATGTGGTCGACGTGCCGGCGCTTGGCGTAGGCGGCCAGCTCGTCGAGCGTGCCGAGGATCTCGCCGGGCGCGGGGTGGCCGACGCGCGTGCCGGCGCGGTCGTCGAAGAACCCCGCCACCCGCAGGCCGAGCAGCGGCTGGCTGCGGATGCGCTCGGCGAGCGCGCGGCCGAGCTCGCAGGCGCCGGCGACCACGGCGACGCGCTGCGCACCTTCGGCGGCGAACACGCGCCGCAGCAGCCCCGGCATGCCCAGATGCGCGATGAGACGCAGGCTGGGCGCCGCCACCACCCAGGCGCCGAGCACGCGCGGATCGAAATTCGACCAGGTGCGCGTGGCCCAGCCGATCAGCAGCAGCAGCGCGGCGGTGATGCACCAGCTGCGCCCGATGGCGCCGGCGAGCGCGCCCACGCCCGACGCCCGCGGCCGGAGAAGGCATCGGCGCACAACAGCAGCGCGCCGATGGTGGCCACCGGGTCGATCAACGACTGCGCCAGCGCAGCGGGCGAGATCTGGTGATCCGCAAAGCGCCGCGGGATTCTCGGCAGTGCAAGCACGATGCCGCGTAGCCTAGGCAGGGCTCCCGGCGGGGGCGATGAAGCGGCGGGTGCCTCGCTGTAGGTCTAACGGACTAGCAAGGCGCGGGTTCCCCTGCAGTGCCCCGGAAAAGTGCGTCCGGTAAAACAGCAGTCTGGCATACGCCCGTGAAAACAAAGTGTTGCAAATGTCACGTCTGGCCACGGCCTGCCGTCCGGCTGCGTCATGCCCACGTAACAGGAGGTTCACATATTGCGATGTATGAGCCATCGGCCGAGCGAGCAAGTCCAACCCAATGCTTCAGGCCAGTGACGCCGC
>WNFL01268700.1_pt1 | contig 12847 bp, 10 predicted proteins | sample 5400361 | NCBI WGS metagenome assembly WNFL01 (sample SAMN13153351, study PRJNA577476) | soil metagenome | isolation source: 40 cm soil on Douglas fir-dominated hillslope | place: USA:California | collected 2013-09-17
TTGGCGAACGCCTGCGCAGGGCGGGTATTGAGCACATCGTCTTTCGTCAGCCATGCGCGCCGAGCTTGGGTGACGCCGAAACGAATCTTTTCAAGATGTGAGGTGTGGTGGGAGTCGGTATTGATCACGACCTTCACGCCAACCTGCTTGGCGGCTCGCAGGTGTACGTCACTTAGATCAAGCCGGTCAGGGTAGGAGTTCAACTCCATTGCAACCTTGTGCTTTAACGCTGCCTTCAGTACCGCATCCAGGTCGAACGGATAGGCATCGCGTCGCAGCAATTGGCGCCCGGTGGGATGACCGAGGATGGAGACGTTTGGATTGGAAATCGCCTTCACCAGGCGCGCGGTCATGGTGTCGCGGTCCTGATTGAAATGTGAGTGCACGCTGGCAATCACGACATCCATTTGTTCGAGCACGGAATCGGAGAGGTCGAGTGTGCCGTCGCCGAGGATGTCGACTTCGATGCCCGCGAAGATGCGGATGCCATTCAGTTTTTTCTCAGCCGCACGGATGCGTTCGATGTGGAGCAGTGCGCGTTCATCGGTGAGACCATTCGCGAAGGCGAGATTCTTCGAGTGATCGGTGATTGCCATGTATTCGTATCCGCGCTCGCGAGCGGCTTCCGCCATTTCTTCGATCGTGTTGCGTCCGTCGGTTTCGACAGTGTGCATGTGGACGTCGCCCTGAATGTTCGGCAGGTCGATCAGTTTGGGAAGTGAATGGTTGGCAGCCGCGTCGATTTCTCCCAGGTTCTCGCGCAATTCTGGCGGGATGAAGTCGAGCTTGAGTTTCGCGTAAATACCTTCTTCGTTCGCGCCCGCCATCGGTTGTTCAGTTTCGAGCTCCGCCAGGCTGTACTCGTTGAGGGTGAACCCCATCTTGAGTGCGCGCTGCCGGAGTGCTACGTTGTGCCCTTTTGATCCGGTGAAGTATTGCATGGCGGCGCCGAACGATTCGGGTGGTAGAAGGCGAATGTCCACTTGCATGCCATCGCGCTGCCGGAAGCTGATCTTGTTTTCTCCCTGCGCGAAGATTTCCATCAGTCCCGGAAAGAGCAGCAGATGTTCGGCGATTTTCTGACGCGTTTCGTCGGTAGCGCCGGCGGAGCCTGTAACGAGGATGTCGAGGTCTCCGACCGTATCCCGCCCGCGACGAAGCGATCCCGCTGGCGTCACTTTCTCCACGCCCGGAATGCTCAGCAGGTGCTCGCACAATCGCTGGGCCACTTTTTCACCGGTTTCGAGCAGGAAGCGTCCGCCGATTCGGCGATAGTCTTCAATCGCCTTCAGTAATTTCTGTTCGTGCTTTTCGCCCATGCGCGGCAACTCGCGGATCTTGCCTTCGCGTGCGAGTTTCTCCACACCGTCGAGGTCGCAGATCTGATACGCGCTCCAGATCAGAGCAATGGTTTTTGGCCCGAGTCCCTGGATTTTTAGCAGTTGCAGCATTGATGGGTGGTACTTCTTCAGAAGCTCGGTATGAACCTCGAGACTCCCCGTCCCAAGAAGTTGCTGAAGATTCGTCAACATGCCTTTGCCAATGCCGGGCACCGCGAGCAGGTTCTTGGGTTCCTGAATCAGTTCTGTTACCTGCTGCGGCAAGGCTTCGATCGCGGCTGCGGCATTTCGGTAGGAACGAATGCGGAAAGCATCTTGCGCGTCGATCTCGAGCAAATCGGCAGTTTCGTACAGAACACTGGCGATGGATTTGTTATCCATGGAAGAAGAAATTGTATCGCTGTTGAGGGTAGGACAGGTATTTGGGAAGGCCAAGACACACCACGATCGCAGCCAGTAGGGGACGAATAATCTGGACACAAGGAAAAACCGCTCCCAGACTAGGAGGCCTTGGTTACGTTTGCTGCCTGGGCGCCTTTTTGCCCCTGAGTGATTTCAAATTCAACCTTGTCGCCCTCTTGCAGACTCTTGTAGCCCTCAGAGGTTATTGCACTGTAATGCACAAACACGTCCGGTTGCCCATCGTCGCGACCGATGAACCCGTACCCTTTCGCGTTGTTGAACCACTTGACGGTGCCTTTCAGACGTTCCACTAGCTTCCCCCCATTTGCGGCTGTGCCCGGGAATTGGTGGGAATCCCAGGAGGCCGCAAAATTATGCAGGCATTGTGCGGCTGGCGAGGTGGACTGTCAAGGAAACAGCGCACAAAAACACAGGAATTTGCGTGGTTTTTGGGGGTATTGGATCGGCCGGTTCCGATTGTTCAGCGCCCTTTTCGCCGCTGTAAGGCGAGCCACAGAACGCCGGCGATCGTTTTCGCGTCGCGGATCAGTCCGCGATTCACCATTCGTATTGTTGCCGACACAGGGAAAAAGTGGGTCGCAATCTTCTCATCTGCTTCCGGTTGCGCGATTCCGGATTCCAGACCCTGGGCCAGATATATGCTCATCGTCTCGTCGAGAAAGCCCGGGCTCACATAGAAATGGAGGATATTCTTCCATCGGCGAGCGGTGTAGCCGGTCTCTTCCAGGAACTCGCGTTTGGCGGCAGCCAATTCCCGTTCGCCGTCATCGATCCGGCCGGCCGGGAGTTCCCACATCATTTGTCCTGCTGCGTGGCGATATTGTCTTTCCAGCAAAACTTGTGGATCAGAGGCGGGCGTCGATCGCGAGCACGACAATCGATCCCGAGTGCCGGACGATGTCGCGGCGAGTGCGAATGCCTCCAGGCTCTTCAACCTCGTCGGTGGTGACCGAAAATACTGGGCCTTTGTAGGCAATGCGCGAGGAGATGACGCGTGCTTTGGATTGCGAGGAAGCTGATTTGGGCATGCCATCAATATATCGTGAGGGTTCGTTCCGCCAGGCTGAACGCATCCGCGAAACAATCGCGAGCTCTCGCAATGATATGCTTCGCGCGTGACGAGAAAGCCCCGGATAGCGATCGTCGGATCGGGTAGTCTGGCAAACTTTCTGGCTCCGGCACTGCGAAAATCCGGCTATGCGATCACCGAGATCATCAGCCGCGACTCGTCGCGTTCATTGCTGAACGCGCGCAGGCTCGCTAAGAGGGTTGGTGCTCGGGCCGTCATGACCAAAACCGCGGCCCTCGATGCCGCCTTGCTGTGGTTCTGCGTTCCCGACCGCGAGATTCGTAGTGCGGCTGCGGCTCTCGGAAACCGCGCCCGTGGGAACGTACGATTCGCTTTCCATTCCAGCGGAGCGCTTGCTAGCCGCGAACTTGGTCCTTTACGTAAGAACGGAATTGCTGTGGCTTCAGTTCATCCGCTGATGACGTTCGTCCCGGGTGGTCATCCTTCGTTGATTGGAGTGCCGTTCGCGATGGAGGGTGACGTTATGGCTACGCGGATTGCCCGTCGCGTCGTCCGCGACCTGGGAGGCGATTTCTCTCTACTCCAAGCTAAACGCAAGGAGGCGTATCACGCCTGGGCGACGATGACTTCGCCGCTGCTGCTGGCTTTTCTTGTGACGCTGGAAGATGCTGGCGTCGTAGCTGGACTAACCCGCGAGGATACGCGCCGGAAAAGCTTGCCCATCATCCGTCAGACTTTGGGGAATTATTCGCGGCTGGGCCCACAGAACTCTTTCAGCGGACCGATTATTCGTGGCGACGTGGAGACCGTTGCAAAGCACTTACGTGCATTGAAGAAGAATCCCGAAGCGCGCGCTGTTTATGTCGCGCTCGCGCGCTCGGCTCTGCGTCGGCTTCCGGTAAAGAATTTAAAGGAAATGAGGAAGCTATTGGCAATACAGTCGTAGCTATCGTTTCGTGAACAGGTGTCCCATCTTCTCTTCTTTGGTTTTCAGATAGTCTTCAGTGTACTTGCTGGGTTCGACTTCGCAAGGGACCCGTTCGGTGACGCGGATTCCCGCTCGCTCCAGAGCCCCTACCTTGTCCGGATTATTCGAGAGCAGACGCACTTGTTTGACACCGAGCACCTTCAGAATTTCCACGGGCAGTTGAAACTCTCGGTGATCTGCTTTGAAGCCTAGTTTTTCGTTGGCCTCGACGGTATCCATGCCGCCGTCCTGGAGGGCGTAGGCCTGAAGCTTTGCCATGAGGCCAATGCCGCGTCCTTCTTGCTGTTCATAGACGAGCACGCCGCGGCCTTCCCTCGCAATCATGGACAACGCTATCTCAAGTTGCTGACGGCAGTCGCAGCGGAGCGAGCCGAATACGTCGCCGGTCAGGCACTGGGAGTGAATGCGGACCAGCGGCGAGCCGGAGAGATCGTCGCCCATCACCAGCGCGACTGCTTCCTCTATCTTGGCTCCGTTGGCGTTTCCGTTTGTGAAACCGTGAATCCGAAATTGTCCCCACCGGGTTGGAAAGTCGGCGGATGCGACCTGTTGCACCTTCGCTTTGCTCACTCCAAAATTATATCCCGTCGGTGACGAGCACATGCCCGCGCGCCGAGAGCCTTCGAAGTCGCACGACCCACGCGCCCGCACTTTTCCATTCCAGAGGCGCAGCCTCACCAGAAAATGCAAGGACTTGCACACTTGCCGCGATGCCGGCACGTCAGCCGGTCAAGCTGTTTGTTTTCTGGTAAGTCTGGGAAAGTGCCTCCGAAGCGAAGGTAGAAAAATTGCAGTGTCGCAGGGTGATAGTCTGTGCGTGCAAGAACTTCGGCGAGGGGACAGCCCCTGTTACCTCGGGCACGGGAGCGGTGGAGTACGAAGATGCTAAAATTCGATATTGTGACCGGCCGGGCAGGTGGCCAGTTGTAGCACCGGAAATGGAGTGTGTGGATCCGTTGGTCCCCCAAAGATGCGGCGACGCATCTACCAGCGGTTAAGTTATTCCAGCTCAGCAGCTTAGTCCCCTTTTCAAAGTTATGGATAAGAAGATCGTCATCATCGGAGCAGGACCGACCGGGCTGGGCGCAGCTTATCGTCTGCGGGAACTTGGTTACGACAACTGGGTGTTGTACGAGAAGTCGGACGGCGTCGGCGGGCATTCCACTTCTCACGTCGACAGCAATGGCTTTGTCTGGGATGAGGGCGGACACGTCATCTTCTCGCACTACCCCTATTTCGACAAACTGATCGACACTATGCTCGGCAAGGAAGTTCACGAGCGCATCCGCGAAAGCTGGATCGTGAAGGACGGCAACTGGGTCCCCTATCCCTTCCAGAGCAATTTGCGTTATTTACCGAAGGACGTTCAGGTCAAGTGCCTGGTCGGGGCGGCCAAAGCATCTGCTAATGGAGCAGGGAAGGAGGCTGCCAACTTCCGCGACTGGATTCTGGCAACTTTCGGCGAGGGCATTGCCGACGCCTTTATGTTCCCTTATAACCAGAAGGTCTGGACGACTCCGCTTGAGCAAATGTCGAAGGGTTGGATTGCCGATCGGGTTGCCGTCCTGGATTTCAAGCGATTGCTGGAAAACGTACTCTACGAGCGCGATGACGTCGCCTGGGGTCCGAACAGCAAGTTCAAATTTCCGCTGCATGGCGGGACGGGCGAGATCTACCGCCGGATGGCTCGCTGCTTTCCTGACAAAGTAAAGACGGGTAAGCAGCTCGCGGAAGTCGATCCGAACCGCCGCCGAGTCTCCTTTGCCGACGGCACCGGCGACACCTACGACCTTCTGATTTCAACGGCGCCTCTGGATCTTCTGGCAAACATGATCCGGCCTCTAGACAGCGAGCTGGTTGACGCGTCTGCCGGCCTGGAGCATAACAATCTGCTGGTCCTGGGCATCGGACTGAAGAAGAAGATAGAGACGGGGCGGTGTTGGATTTATTTCACCGACGCCGACATGCCTTGCTATCGCGCTACGTATTTCTCGCACTACTCGCCCTTCAACGTCCCGAACGGCGATACCGAGCGATACAGTTCGCTGATGTGTGAAATGTCTTGCAAGGTGGGCGAGACACCCGATCCAGCCAAAGTGCTGGACAAAGTGATTGACGGCCTGATCAAGTCCACCATCCTCGAAGAAGGGGATCGCCAACATATCTTGTCCCGCTATCATCGTAGTGTCGGCTACTCATATCCGATCCCGACTCTGGGCCGCGATAAGGCTCTGGCCGTTTTGCAGCCTGCCCTGTTGAGAAAGGGAATTTACTCCCGTGGGCGCTTCGGCGCCTGGCGGTACGAAATTGGAAACATGGACCACTCTGTGCTGATGGGCGTGGAAGCAGTCAACAACATCCTTGCTGGAGAGAAGGAACTGGTCTTTCACAGTTCGTAAATAAATGCAGGTCATAATTGACAGGAAGGTCATGCCAGTTACCGCCAATGCGTCGCCTAGAATCAGCGTAATCATCCCGGCCTACAAAACCGCGCACTTGATCGCGGGCTGCCTGGATTCAGTGCTGTCGCAGACCTTTCAGGATTTCGAAGCGATCGTGGTGAACGACGGTTCTCCCGACACGCCCGAACTCGAGAAGGTGCTACAGCCTTACATGGAGCGCATCGTTTACATTGTCCAGCCCAACAAGCGCGCCGCGGGAGCCAGAAACACGGCCATCCAGCGGGCACGAGGTGAGTTCCTGGCATTCCTGGACAGTGATGACACATGGCTTCCGGATCACCTTGCTTCGCAGATGCAGTTAGTAGATGCCGATCCATCGCTGGATCTGGTTTATTCCAACGCTCTGATGATCGGGAACCCGGAACGAAAGATGGAATTCATGGCAAGGTGCCCATCCAGTGGTCAGGCTACCTTCGCCGCGCTGATTGTCGAACAGTGCCAGATTCCTATTTCAACGGTGGTCGTCCGCAAACAGGCGCTGGTGAAGGGTGGTCTGTTCGACGAGAAACTCCTGCGGTGTGACGATTACGACATGTGGGTGCGTGCTGCGTTCCACGGCGCCAAGGTCGGGTACAGCCGCAAGGTTCAGGCTCGCTTGAACCTGGGGCGCCCCGATTCGCTTTCCGTGGAAAGATCAAAAATGGTCGAAGCCTACTTGAACATTCTGGAGCAACTTAATCGCACGCTGCCTCTAAGTGATGCAGATCGTAGAGTAGTGGAGAAACGGGCGGCCGAAATCAAAGCCCTGTACCTGGTGGAACAGGGCAAGAGCCAACTCAAAGCAGGGGAGTTCGGAAAAGCCAGAGAGGCCTTCACCGAAGCCAACCGCAATCTCAAAGCACGCAGATTGAGTCTGGTTCTGTTCGGATTGAGGATCGCTCCCGACCTGACCAGGAAGCTGGCTGATTTCCGGAACCGGTTGATGAGCGGGGCAGCGCGCCCGAAACTGGGCGGGGCCCGTACCTAGTTCTGAGGGTGAGGACGAGAAGACTTCGATGTTGAAGCGCGTTATAGCTGGCGCAGAGCGGGCTCTTGGATTGCACGCTCCCGGTCGAAACCTGGCCGTCTTCCCCGACGATACATTTCTTGTGTCCTATCCTAAGTCAGGGAATACCTGGGCACGGTTCCTGATCGCCAACCTGATGCGCCCGAACGAGAAGATTGATTTTTCGAACGTCAACCGTATGATTCCGGGTCCGGAAGTGACCCGTAATCGGGACCTGATGCGTACGCCGCGCCCGAGGATCATCAAGAGCCATCAATACTTCGATCCTCGCTATCCGCGAGTAGTCTACATCGTCCGCGACCCGCGGGATGTGGTGGTCTCGCAATACCACTTTCAGCGCAAGCGTAAGTTGGTCGCCGATCAATTTCCGCTTTCCGAATACGTGAGCCGTTTCGTTGCGGGGCAGACTTCTTTTTATGGGTCGTGGGGAGAGCATGTGGCGAGCTGGCTCGCAACCCGTCATGGTCGGCCTGGATTCTTGTTATTGCGATACGAGGATATGGTCGAGGGCACCGCGGGCGAATTGTCTAAGGTTGCTTCTTTCCTGGATCTCTCCTCGACGCCGGAGATGATACTGCAGGCGGTGGAACGGAGTTCTGCCGACCGGATGCGTCAGCTCGAAAAATCTCAGGCTCAGTTGTTCACTTCAACGAAGAACACACGCCAGGACATTCCATTCGTTCGGGCGGCCAAGGCGGGCGGATGGCGGTCGGCTCTGCCAGAAGAGTGCGCACTCCAACTCGATAAGGCCTGGGGGCACTTGATTCATTGGCTGGGGTACGAGCCCGTTCGCGCGGGCTCAAGCAAGGTAGCGGAAGATCAGAATGCTGGTTTGTTTGTAGGGACGCGGCCCTAATGCCGGTGGCGCGCTGGAATTATTAGATTGAGTTTGTTGAGGGGATAATCATGTTCTCGAAACTGAAGAGTGGATGGATAATGCTGCGCGGCCAGCACAAGCCTCGCCGTAACCTTACGATCTGGCCGGACGACATCTTTCTGGTCTCGTTCCCGAAATCGGGCAACACCTGGACCCGTTTCCTGATTGCGAATCTGGTGCATCCGGAAGAGAAAGTCGGCTTCGAGAATATCCATCGCCTGGTTCCAGACCCGTTTGCCACCGCGAAGCGGGATTTCGATCACATGTCGCAACCGCGTGTTATCAAGAGTCACGACTGTTTTGACCCTCGCTATCCGCGGGTGATGTACATCGTGCGCGACCCGCGCGATGTGGTTATTTCGCAGTACCACTATCATCGCAAGTGCAACAAGATCGAAGACGGTTATCCGATGGAGAAGTTCGTTTCCCGTTTTGTGAGCGGAGACACTTGCCCACACGGTTCCTGGGGCGAGAATGTCGGCACTTGGCTCACAGCGCGCCATAACCATCCGCGCTTCCTCTTGCTTAAGTACGAAGACATGGTCGCCGACGCGAGCCGCGAAATGACCCGAGTGGCGTCTTTCCTGGGCCTCAACGCTGATGCAAAGCGTGTTGCCGAGGCGGTGGAGCGCAGCTCCGCCGAGCGCATGCGCAAACTCGAGAAGGTGCAGGCGGACCAGTGTGGCCTGACCAAAGAAACCCGCAAGGATCTATCGTTTGTCCGAGCCGCCAAATCCGGCGGCTGGCAAAACGACCTGCCCGAGCACCTGGTAGCGAAGATCGAAGACGCCTGGCCGCACCTGATGACGCTTCTCGGCTACAAACCTGTTACCAGGAAGGGACCGGCCCCAGCGCCTGAGTTTTCCGGTCTCGTGACGAGTGGGGTCTGATGATCTGGGGTCTCAAACGAGCCATTAAGTACGCGCTAGGCACGGATGTTGCCGGCAGAAATCTGGCCGTTTATTCCGATGACACATTTATCGTGTCGTATCCCCGCTCAGGAAACACCTGGACGCGTTTCCTGGCAGCGAACCTCGTTCATCCTGAGCAACCCGTAACGTTCGCGAACATCGAGCGGCTCATCCCCGACTGCGAGGCGATGTCCAGCCGCTTTCTGAAGCGAGTTCCGCGGCCGCGGATCATCAAGAGCCACGAGTACTTTGATCATCGCTACAAGAAGGTGATTTACATTGTGCGCGATCCTCGTGATGTCGCGCTCTCTTACTACGATTTTTCGCGGAAGTACCGGCATATCGAAGATGGCTACCCGCTCACCACGTTCGTGAGCGACTTTGTCACGGGCAGATTGTCCTCATTCGATTGGGGAACTTGGGGAGAGAACGTTTCCAGTTGGTATTACACGCGCAATGGGCGACCCGAATTTTTGTTGCTTCGATATGAAGACATGCTCAGCAATACCGAAAGCGAATTGGGGAGAGTGACGCGCTTTCTGGGGATCGACGCTACGCGGGAGCGTTTGACCGCCGCGGTGGAGCACAGTTCCGCCGACCGAATGCGCAGTCTGGAAGCTACTCAAGGCAACAAATGGGTTTCTACCAAGGACAGGCGCAGTGAAATCCCATTTGTGCGAACCGCTTCTTCGGGATTATGGAAGCAAAAGCTTCCGACTGTTTCAAGCTTGGAGATCGAATCAGCGTGGGGACCGCTGATGCGAGAATTGGGATATGAATTGAGCACTCAAGGTGAGGCGCACGCGAGCATTGAATCACCAGATCTAGTGAAGGAACATAGCTAAAGGCCCAAGCTCGCCTTAATTCCTCCTACAAGTCAGTATGCGTAAATTCGAAAAAGGTCAGATCATCAAGAACATCAGTTCGAGTTGGTTCTCTCTGGGGATCAACATCGTGACTGGCATCTTCCTGTCTCCCTTCATCCTCCACCATCTGGGAGACACTGCATTTGGTGTCTGGGTTCTGATCTTTTCGGTGACGGGATACTACGGACTGTTCGATCTCGGCATCCGCTCGTCGGTGGTGCGCTACGTCTCCAAATTCACTGCGACCAACGAAAACGAAGAATTAGCCAAGGTCGTCAATACCAGCCTCTTCAGCTACAGCTGCATCGGCTTGGCCAGTATGGTGGTCACGCTGCTGCTGTGCTTCTACGTCGATCACGTCTTCGCCAAAATTCCTCCGGAAATGATTCCGACCGCTCGCTGGCTTCTGCTGATGGTCGGTGGATCAGTGGCGCTGGGATTTCCTCTCGGAGTATTCAACGGTTTCCTTGAAGGGTTGCAGCGCTTCTACATTCTGAACTGGAGCAACGTAATTGCGACCCTGCTCCGGACAGTGCTCATCGTGGTCGTGCTCAATCGCGGGTACGGGTTGATCATGGTGGCGTTTATCACCATCGTTCTGCCCATGATTGCATCGCTTATCCGGGCGGTGATCGCGATGCAGCTCCGGCCGGTTCCGCTCGGCGCCAAATACGTGGACCGGGCAACGTTCCGCCGCATCGCGAATTACAGCAGTTCGACTTTTCTGATCATGGTGGCCGGCCGGCTGAAGTTCAAGACCGACGAAATCGTAATCGGCACGATGATCTCTGCGGCGGCGGTCACTTACTTCAACATTGGCAATCGTATCGTCGACTACGCGGGCCAGGTCGTCACCACCCTTGCACAGGTTTTCGTTCCGATGTCGAGCCAGTCGGAAGCCAAGGGCGACATGAACCGTTTACGGAAGATCTTTGTCGTTGGCAATCGGGTTTGCGCTTTCATCATTTTTCCGATCTGCGCGACGTTGATCATCCTCGGCAAATCTGTGATTCAGGTGTGGATGGGGAAGAAATATGTCGAGACCAGCTATCCTGTGCTGGTCATCATGATCATTGCCTGTACGCTCTGGTGGTCGCAGAGCGCCTCCGGGCGAGTTCTGTTCGGCATGTCGAAGCACGGCACGTGGGCGAAGATCACCCTCATTGAAGGCGTTTCCAATCTCATTCTCAGCATTCTGCTGGTTCGCCCCTTTGGAATTATTGGCGACGCATTTGGCACCGCGATTCCGCTCGCGTGCAGCACAATCTTCTTCATGCCACGCCATGTCTCGAATCTGCTGCACATTCGCTTGCGGACTTACTTGCGCGAAGCCTACATGCTCCCGTTTCTTTTGACGATCCCGTTGGTAGCCGTGCTGCTGCTGATGAAGCAGTGGTTCGTGCCCCACAATTATCGCGGACTGGGATTGCAATTGCTGATCGGCGGCGCAGTTTACGGAGCGGAACTGCTGTGGGCTTACCTGTCGAATCGCGCTTTGCACACGGGAGAACTCGTTCCAGCGGAGGATTTCGAAACGGCCCCAATTCTTACGCCCGCCCGTGCCGTCGAACCCTACCAGCAAGATGCATAGCAACTCATCTCAGGGCATTGGCTTGCTCTATTACTCCGTAACGGTGGAAAGCCCATTCGGAATCCACAGACAAAAGGCCGCTCGCGAGAGCGGCCCTGTCTGCAAAAACACTACTGTGCGGTTTCGCTGAAGAGAGCGGGGTTGGCGACGCCGTTAACGCTGGCGCTAATCGAAACAGGCCCCGGCGTTGCTGGCAGAGTATAGAACTCCGACGCGGTTCCGGCACTGTCGGTGGTAACAGTAGTGCCGTTCGAGAACGTCCCTCCTGCGCCGGCATCGTCAAAAGTTACCGCGACTCCCGAAAGAGGGTTGCCGAGATTATCGGTGACCTTCACAACGAGTGCCTGAGGCAGTTGAGAACCAGCCGGGGCGGACTGGTTATTGCCCGAGACTATAACAACATTCGCCGCCATCGCTGCATGTTCGATAAAGCTGACCGCCGGCAGCCCGGAAGAATTGCCCTTGAGAGTGATTTTGCCGGGCACCGCGGGCAGTTGGTAGTTGGTACGAGCCTTTCCGCTGGAATCCGTGATCGCGGATGCCGGATTCAGGACGCCGCCTTTGCCGCCATCGTTAAAGGTGACGGTGACACCAGAGACACTGTTCAGGTATGCATCCTGCACCCGGGCAGTGATGGGGAGCGGGAGCACAGAACCAACAGCGCCGTACTGCTGACCTCCTCCAGAGTTGATGATACGGAAAGGAGCACCGGCCGTCGCGGTCGCAGTCGTGGTGAGATCTCCGAAGCCGGTGGCAGACGCCGTCAGCGTGTAGGTACCAGCCTTCTGGGGAAGCGTATAACTAGTCGTAACGACGCCGTTGCTGTCAGTCACCGCGGAGGCCGGGTTGAATACGCCACCTTTGCCGCCATCGCTGAAGGCGACCGTCACGCCTGGAGAAGGCACATTCGTATAGGCCTGCACGGCGTGAACTTCGATGGGTAGAGGTAACGCCGTCTTGACCACAGCGCTCTGATCCCCGCCACCCGTTAGGGACATGAAGTGCCGAAGCCCAAAAACTTCCAGCGTGGTCCGCGTCGCCATGTACACCCTGCCGTTGGCGACGGTCTGGGTTACAAAGTGCGATAGCAGGGGGAGTTTGTCACGCGCCACCTGTTGGGAGTTGTAAAGCATTTTCAAGCTGATTGCATCGTACGCATAGAGGTTGCCGCCGTTAAACACCCAGACGATTCCGTTCGTATTCCCGTGCGCAGAAATCGAAGGCGCATGAGCTCCGGTAAGCCTCAGGGGTGTCATGGCGATGGGAGCAGGGGATAGCATCCCGCCAGACACGGAGAACACCTTCAGTGGGTCGGCCTTCGCGCTGAAATACATTCGGCCATTCCAATACGCG
>WNFL01330023.1_pt1 | contig 12847 bp, 6 predicted proteins | sample 5400361 | NCBI WGS metagenome assembly WNFL01 (sample SAMN13153351, study PRJNA577476) | soil metagenome | isolation source: 40 cm soil on Douglas fir-dominated hillslope | place: USA:California | collected 2013-09-17
GTAGGGAATTCACCTGATTGTCTTATACAGGTCTTCACTCTACAATCGCACAATCCAACACAATCATTCCGGACGGAGGTAGCACGATGTACGATCCCCGGGCCCTCGTAGTCCGACTTGCGCGTCTGCAATACGCAAGACGCCACACAAAGCGAAATGTGCGCCCCGCCAAGCCTTTGTACGTGCGTCTTTTCTTTCTGCTCCTGCTGTTCTGCGCTTTGGCTCCCCTCTCTTTCGCCCAAATCGACATCGTCACCGAACGGTACGATCAGTCGCGGCTGGGCGCGAACCTTAATGAGACACAACTGAATACTTCAAACGTCAACGTCAGTACGTTCGGAAAGCTCTGGTCTTACCAGGTCAGCGGTTCCGTTCACGCGCAGCCTCTTTACGTTCAAAATGTCACCATCCCTGGCAAAGGTGCCCACAACGTGCTCTACGTAGTCACCATGAACGACGTGGTTTATGCCTTCGACGCGGACTCCAGTTCCACTACCCCGCTTCTTTCGCTCGATCTCACGACCCAAGTCGCGGGTTCCACGCCTGTGCCCATCACGGACCTCGTGAGCCCCAACCTGAACATCGTTGGCAATGTCGGAATCGAGAGCACTCCTTATATCGATCTTCCCAGCAACACCATGTATCTCGTGGCTCGCACGAAGGAGTCCGCGAGCACCTGTGGCACTGTCAACGGCAATTACTGCCAGCGGCTGCACGCACTGGATATTACGACATTTGCCGAAAAGCTAGGAGGTCCCGTTGTCATTCAGGGCAGCGTCCCCGGCACCGGCAACGCCAGCGTAGGTGGCACACTCATTTTCGATCCCAAGATTCATAATCAGCGGTCCAGCCTTGCTTTCGTCAACGGTCAGATTTCGATCGCGTGGGCATCTCACGAAGATACGGGTCCCTACCACGGGTGGGTCATGTCGTATAACGCCGCGAATCTTCAGCAAACCGGAATCTGGTGCTCGTCGCCGGATGGGTTCAAGGCCGGCATCTGGATGTCCGGCCGGGGTCCCGCGGTGGATGCGAGCGGCAACGTCTACTACATGGTTGGCAACGGGGATTGGAATGGGACGCGTAACTTCGGAGAGTCCATGGTGAAGTTTGGTTCTACCCCCGGTATGCCGCTTCTCGATTGGTTCACGCCGGACAGCTGGTCTTCTCTCAATGCGGGCGATGTTGACTACGGATCGTCGGGTCCTGTTCTGATTCCCGGAACCGATCTCATCGCCGGCGCCGGCAAAACCAGCATCTTTTATGTGATGCACACCGGAAATCTCGGCCACGAAAGTTCGGGAAACGGCCAGATCGTTCAATCACTCGCCAATAACGGCGGAGGAGTCTACGGCGGGCCGGTCTATTGGAATCGCTCCGCTGGCGCAGGCCCCTGGATGTACGTGTGGAGCAACGGCTGCGATTTCCTGAAGGCGTATCACTTCAACGGCGCTACTTTCGACACCGGAATCGTGTCGGAGAGCACCATCGCTTCCCCTTGCGGAGAATCGGGCGGCGTGCTCACACTTTCCGCAAACGGCAGCACTGGCGGTTCCGGCATCATCTGGTCTTCCATGCCTCTTGCCGATAACGGGGACCACGGCGTGCATCAGGGCGTTCTTCGAGCCTTTAACGCAGACGATCTCACGAAGGAACTGTGGAACTCCCGCTTGAACGCGGCCCGCGACGACAGCGGAAACTGGGCAAAGTACAGCCCGCCAACTGTCGTTAACGGGCGCGTGTACTTGGCTTCGTTTCCCGCGGATGGCGTTAGCAGCGCTCCACTGAACGTTTACGGACTGCTTCTGACGACTCCAGACTTCACGATTTCGGCGACTCCTGCGAGCCAGGGAGTCAATCCCGGCGGCAGCACCAGCTACACCGTCAGCACGTCTTCGATCTCCAACTTCTCGGGAGCGGTCACCCTCAGCGTTACGGGCCTTCCATCAGGCGCCAGCGCTTCTTTTGCGGCGAACAATTTCGCGACGCCCGGCAACACCACACTCACCGTGAATACTTCGTCGAGCACTCCTCTTGGCACAAGCACTCTTACGATCACCGGCACTAGTGGATCCCTGACGCACAGCGTCACCGTGTCGCTGGTCGTCACGAGCACGACGCCCACAGGACTCACTGCGATGGTCGGCAACTCCCAGGTGAGCCTAACTTGGGACATCTCGGCGGGTGCTACCAGCTACAACCTCTACCGTTCCGTGAATGGCGGAGCTTACAGCCAGCTAAACAGCAGTCCCATCACCACCACGAGCTATACGGATACCGGGCTCACCAATGGTACGCAATACTGCTACGAGGCGACTGCCCTGAATTCCTCCGGCGAGAGTGCCAAGTCCACTTCGGCCTGCGCCACACCCCAACAACCTCCACCACCGCCGTCCATGGCTCTGATCCAGAAAGCCACTTTCAGCCGTCAGCCTACTTCCGGCGGAACGGTGACACTTACGCTGCCCCAGGCGACTGGAGCCGGGCACACCTTGATCGTGGGAGTGAGCTTCTGGCCGCTGGATATCAGCAGCGTGACAGACGGTTCCGGAGACACGTTTACGCGCGGCCTGGCGACTTCGATCTACCACAATGTCTCAGGCAGCGCCACTTACACCAATTTCTATTACGCCAAGGCCACCGCCGGGGGAACCACTTCACTGACTCTAAACTTCAGCGGCGGCAGCACCTATCTGCTGGTGGCCGTCGCTGAGGTGATCGGACTCGATCCCTCCGCGCCATTAGATCAATCCGGCTACCATGATTCACTCACGGCAACTGCCGCGTGGTCGTCAGCCGCAGTCACGACCACGACTGCAAATGAATACCTGTTCTCCTGGGCCGCCTCGGAAGCCTCGAATGCAACGTGCGCGAATCCTGCGAGTGGATGGGTGATTGAGAGTCAGACCAATCCGGCTACGGTGTGTCTGCTGGACCGCGTCGTGTCGGCCGCCGGATCGTACCAGGCCTCAGTGACTGCCAGCACCGCGCAGAATTATGCGATGGAGATCGTCACATTCAAGGGCCGGTCATCAGCGCCACCGCCCTCGGTGACCTCGGTCAATTCCAATTCCGGCGCACAAGGGCAGAGTTTGCCCAGCGTCATCATCACCGGGAGCAGCTTCCAGAGCGGGGCCACTTGCAGTTTTGGTGCGGGCATCACGGTGAACTCCTGCACGTTCAACTCTGCCACTCAACTCACCGCCAGCATCACCATCAGCTCCACCGCCACGGTGGGCGCCCGCAACCTCGCCGTCACCAATCCCGACAACCAAACCGGCACATTGACGAATGGGTTTTCGGTAACCACGGGTGCTCCGCCGCCCTCGGTGACCTCTGTCAATCCCAATTCCGGCGCTCAGGGGCAGAGTTTGCCGAGCGTCATCATCACCGGCAGCAACTTCCAGAGCGGGGCGACTTGCAGCTTTGGTGCGGGCATAACGGTCAATTCGTGCACGTTCTTCGTGCACGTTCAACTCCGCCACACAACTCACCGCCAACATCACCATCAGCTCCACAGCTACGGTGGGCACGCGCAACGTCGCCGTCACCAATCCCGACAGCCAAACCGGCACATTGCCGAACGGGTTCACGGTAACCACCAGTGGTCCACCTCCGCCGCCCGCGGTGACCTCTGTCAATCCCAATTCCGGCGCTCAGGGACAGAGTTTGCCCAGCGTAGTGATCACCGGCAGCAACTTCCAGAGCGGAGCGACTTGCAACTTTGGTGCGGGTATCACGGTGAATTCCTGCGCGTTCAACTCCGCCACTCAACTCACCGCCAACATCACCATCAGCTCCACAGCTACGCTAGGCACACGCAACGTCACCGTCACCAATCCCGACAACCAAACTGGCACGCTCACCAACGGTTTCTCCGTCACCGCTCCACCCGCCATTTCGCTGATCCAGAAAGCCACCTTCAGCCGTCAGCCTACTTCCGGCGGTACGGTCACCCTGACGCTGCCCCAAGCCACCGCCGCCGGGCACACCTTGATCGTGGGAATGAGCTTCTGGCCGCTGGATATCAGCAGCGTCACCGACGGTTCCGCAGATGCCTTCACCCGCGGGCTGACCACTTCGATCTACCACAACGTCTCCGGCGGCAGCACCTATACCAACTTCTATTACGCCAAGTCTACTGCTGGGGGAACCACCTCGCTGACGTTGAACTTCAGCGGCGGCAGCACCTATCTGTTGGTTGCCGTAGCTGAGGTTGCGGGACTCGATCCCTCCGCGCCGCTCGATCAATCCGGCTATCACGAATCACTCACGGCCACTACCGCGTGGTCGTCCGCCGCAGTCACAACCACGGCAGTCAATGAATATCTGTTTTCCTGGGCGGCCACAGAAGCAGGGAAACCTTTCTGTTCGAGTCCCGCCAGCGGCTGGACCATCGAGAGTCAAACGAATGATCCGTCCGGAGCGACGGTGTGCTGGCTCGATCGCATCGTCTCGGCCACCGGCTCGTATCAGGCATCTGTCACTGTCAACACAGCGCGGAATTATGCGATGGAGATCGTCACATTCAAGTGAAGCGTCCGGTGTTGAGGAATCTGGCACGGTGTAGGCTACGCAGAATAGTGCTCGGCTAGCGGCCGCATCTTTGATGCAGAAGTTGTTACCACTCCGCGGCGGCACCACCCCTCTTTTTCGCGAGCCGCGTTCCAGAGCGGGGTGCCTGACCGAAGTGCGACCGCTCCAGCGAGCTTAGGGAAAATACCAGCAAGAGTCCCCTCAATATACTAAGAGGCCTTGAGAAAGGAAAAACGCAATTAAGAATAAGAAAAAAGGAGTGACTTCGAGGACCTCTTGGTACCAGTAGGGGGATGTGGAAAAGAATGAAGGCCTGGCGCCGTCCCGCGCAGATGCGGGCCCGCTATTACGACGACCCTGCAGGTCATGAAGTCTGACTTTCCAGACGAACTTTCCATTCTGAACTCCTGCGGTACCGAACATCTGGAACGCCCGGATCAGGACTTGATTTCATAACAATGTCGGCTCCCTCGACCCGAGTAGACTGTGGTTGTTGACGACCCAGGCTCGGGAGGAAGGAGCCGAACATGCTCATTATAGGCGTGGAAGTAAGCTGACTGCGGGCTACGAGAGCACGAACCGTTGGGACGGACACGCCAAGAACCGCCGCAGCATCCGACAAGAGTAGGAACTGCCTTCACGCACCACCTACAAACTGAAAAAAGTCTCCAAAACCGATGAAAACTGTGAGCATGTTCGGCCTCGAAGCCAGAAAGAGCGGACAACAAACCATTGAAAAAAGTACGGAAAAGTCGCGGGAACGTTTGGAATGTGCCTGGCTCTCCCTAGCGCCGCCGGTGTGTGCCTCGCTCGCGGCGTCGCTGCCAAATCTGCTCCGCGAACCGTGACCCCTCCCAGAAACAACGCGTCTCAGAACCCCTGAAACACACACCTGAGTGACTCACGATCCATACTTACGAAAGCAGTGCGAAGAGTAGACGATAGCAGCACACGCACTGTGCGATTCCATAAATGTGCAAATCAATTCACACCACCTTGGCCTGCTGTAGGTCTTCACTGAATTGGCTTAGCTCCAGAATCGTCTAGCAACGCTCCATTACAAGCGTAACTTGCTGGAGCATGGTTCCTTCGTTCTGATTCTATTCAGGTTATCGCTTGCAGCTGAACCTCCTAATACTGGAACTTATGGTACTTCCAGACTTCTGGTGCCGCGCGTCAAACTCACGCCTCTGTGGCACGGGGTTTGCAGGCAGAAAGGTAGAGGATTGTGCGCTTAAATTGGGCGCCTCAGATGGGAAGACCAGAACAGCGGAAGGCGCGGCGATACGCCTAGTCACTTCCCGTCACAATTTTTGCTCCCCGCCAAACACCGGCCGTATCGCGCAACGGCAGGACACAAGACATCTCGAATCATGGCGTGTGTTTCGTCGTCGGGGATAAATTGAAACCCGGCGTAGAACGCGACTGAGAATCACGCTGCCAGTTGAAATAACTGCCGGAGGAGGTCTGTTGATCCGGATTGCAGGAAAAGTAGTGTGCGTCGAAGGTCAGTCAGAAGACAAGTATCGGGATATTTGGTATCGCAGGTGTAATTGGAGAGTACGAAATCGCTCGTAACATGACAACTGATCCGCAGAGGAGCGATGATTCTATTAGTTGCCTGGAATTTGGGCGGTAGAGAGTTTCACCTTTTGAGACGGGAGCTCACATTTGAACGGGACCATACCCTTTTCGAAGAGAATCCCCAAGGCCGCGAGAGGGCAAGAAGAGGCTCAACAGAGGCCATCCTCTTCGGTTGGCACTGCGGGTTTCCTTCTGTTCGATTCGACTTTGTGCCCGACGTTTGTGAACGATGAAGCGATTAGAATTCTTGCATATCCCGGCCATCAAGAGGAGACCCCGTGCCTCGAAGAGTTTCTCGAGAGAATGATTCGGTCGCTAGGTCTGAAATCGCAAGGCACCTTAGAATATTCCATCAAACGGTTTATGTCCGGGAGGAGACATTATAGGTGTCGGTTACTTCCCGTTTCTCCATGCGGTCGTAACCCGCAACGGCCAATGATGGCACTTCTGATCGAGCGCAATCCGGTATCTGCCGACCTTTTCGCAATCGCTGAGAAGTTTAACTTGACCCGGCGGGAGTATGAGGCAGTACAACATCTTGCGCTGGGCCTGACCAGTAAAGAAATTGCCGCCCGTATGGAAATCAGCCCCAATACAGTGAAGGCTTTCCTGAGACTTGCGATGATTAAGACTGGGGTCACCAACCGTTCTGGAATTATCGGAAAATTTCTCAAAAGCGCGTAGATGAAAACCTGTTCGATGCACGTTGAATGATATGGGTCTGGCGCCCGTCCCTCAGCTTCTTCGCCCGTTTATCGCCTCCAAAAGGGTTAGTCGGTTTGGCTAAGCCGTCCATGGAATTGTTAATACTTTGTGAATTTGTTACCAATTTTCATTTACAAGTGTAGTCCTCAGTTTCTTGGGACTCCACGGAGAATTGACTCTGGAGGCGCCACTGATATCCATCTTAGTGACTGGAGGAGCTGGGTACATCGGCAGTCACGCAGCCAAGGCGCTTGCTGGTGTTGGCTTTCGCCCGGTCGTGTTAGATGACCTAAGTCGCGGGCACACGCACGCCGTCAAATGGGGTCCACTCATTTCCGCCAACATAGCCGACAGCACACTAGTCCGTCAGATCATCGAGGAGCATGACATCAAAGCGGTTTTGCACTTTGCCGCCTCTGCGTATGTGGGCGAATCGATGTCAGCCCCTCGGACATACTTCTTGAATAATGTAAGAAACACGCTGAACTTTCTGGAAGCTGTTGCAGATTCAGGCGTAAATCAGATCGTTTTTTCCTCCACGTGCGCCACCTACGGCATACCAGAAGGTCTGCCGGTCCGCGAAGAACATCCGCAGCGACCGGTAAACCCTTATGGCGAATCCAAGCTGTTCGTCGAGCGCGTGCTGCACTGGTACGCACAGGCCTACGGCTTGCGTTGGGTGATCCTTCGCTATTTCAACGCCGCGGGAGCCGATCCAGAGGGTGACATTGGCGAACAGCATGATCCGGAGACACACTTGATTCCGCGCGTGATCCAAGCTGCGCTAGGCGTTTTGCCCGAGATAGAAGTTTGTGGAAATGACTATGACACTCCGGATGGCACCGCGATTCGTGATTACATCCACGTGAGCGACCTTGCTGATGCTCATGTGCTGGCCCTCCAGCATCTTCTGCGCGGTGGGCCGAACTGTGCATTGAATCTCGGAACGGGCCGCGGGCACTCCGTGCGCGAAGTGATCGATACGGTTGAAAAACTGAGTGGCCGAAAGATTCGCGTCCGGATACGACCAAGGCGCGAGGGTGACCCACCTATGTTGGTCGCGCAAAGTTCTCGAGCCATGGAGCTGCTGAACTGGCTTCCCCGGCAGTCAAATTTGGAAATGATCGTTCGAACTGCCTTGCGATGGCAGGAATCTCTGGTGTTGTCGGAAGTAATGAGCGATCCGGCAGGCGCGAGAACGTCCACACGAGGGGCGGCAGCCGGCGCGATTTGAGCGATCCGTCTGATTTTGCTGTAGGGACAGTTGCGGGAGGCAAGAACTCCTTGAGCAGTCCGGCTCCAGCTCTAGACTGTAGGCCCATTCCCAGTGCCCGGAGTTCACTGCGTCCTCATGTGCGGGGAAAATTCCTCTTCATTGGCGAAGAAAAGCTATATGTCCGGGGTGTCACGTATGGTCCCTTTCGCCCCGGCCAGGACGGCACCGAATATCCTAACCCAGCACGGGTTGCTCAGGATTTCGGGGCCATGGTTGCGAACGGGATCAACACCATCCGGACCTACAATGTCCCGCCCAGTTGGTTCTTGGATGCAGCGCAGCGCGCCAACCTGAGAGTCATGGTGGGACTGCCTTGGGAACAACACGTCGCCTTCCTGGATGATTCGCGGACTGCCTGTGCAATTGAAGCACGCGTGCGCGAGGCCGTAAGGAAGTGTGCCGGTCACCCGGCGGTGCTTTGCTATGCAGTGGGCAATGAAATTCCTGCCGGAATTGTACGCTGGCTTGGGCGCCGGCGAGTCGAGAGGTTCATAGAGAAGCTATATCGGGTGGCAAAGGCTGAAGATCCCGAAGCGCTTGTTACTTATGTGAATTTTCCGACAACTGAATTTCTGGAGCTCCCTTTCCTCGATTTTATTTGCTTCAACGTATATCTAGAATCGCAGGACGCATTCGTGGCCTACCTTGCACGTTTGCAAACCCTTGCTGGTGACCGCCCATTGGTGTTAGCGGAGATCGGTTTAGACAGCCGACGAAACAGTGAGCAGGCCCAAGCTGATTTACTTGAATGGCAAGTACGGAGTGCTTTCGCAGGCGGCTGCGCTGGAACATTTGTCTTTTCCTGGACGGATGATTGGCATCGAGGCGGATACGAAATCGAAGACTGGGATTTTGGGCTCACGCGACGTGACCGAAACCCAAAGCTCGCGCTAAACACGATGCGACAAGTCTTCGCCGAGGTTCCATTTCCCCCAAACACGAACTGGCCGCGGATCTCGGTGATCGTGTGTACATACAACGGAAGCCGCAAATGGCTTGCAGAGTGCTTCCGCCACTTGCAGAAGATCGACTATCCGAACTACGAAGTCATTGTGGTCGATGATGGCTCGACCGATCGATTCACCGATTGCGCACGAGATTACGGGTTCCGTTTAATTCGAACTCCGAATTCAGGCCTCGGCAACGCTCGCAACACCGGGCTCTTCGCAGCGACTGGCGAAATCGTGGCCTATATCGACGATGACGCTTATCCTGACCCAGAATGGCTGAAGTATCTCGCGGCCACATTTCTTCACTGTGGCTTTGTCGGTGTCGGCGGTCCGAATCTTCCTCCTTGCGGCGATGGCTGGGTCGCCGATTGCGTAGCAAATTCACCGGGCGGACCCATCCACGTGATGCTGACCGATCGCGAGGCAGAGCACATTCCAGGCTGCAACATGGCCTATCGCAAGGCCGCGCTGCTTGAGATTGGTGGCTTCGACGAACGTTTTCGGGTCGCGGGCGACGATGTGGACGTATGCTGGAGCCTCCAGAAACGCAACTGGAAGTTGGGATTCAGCCCAGCGGCGGTTGTATGGCACCACCGTCGCGATTCGGTTCGAACGTATTTGAAGCAGCAGAGGGGATACGGCCGAGCCGAAGCCCTACTCGAAAAAAAGTGGCCCGAGAAATACAACTCGGCCGGCCATGTATCCTGGGTAGGCAGAGTATATGGCAACGGTTTCTTCACAGTTCTTCCGCGCGCCGGCCGAATCTACCAAGGAATTTGGGGGACCGCCCCCTTCCAGCGCCTCTATGGGCCCGCACCAGGATGGCTCTCGTCTCTGATTTTGATCCCTGAATGGTTTCTCATTGTGGGGCTTCTCGTCCTGCTAACCGGACTTGGCTACAGCTGGAAACCGTTACTTCTAGCGGCGCCGCTCTCGCTGTTCGCACTTGGAGCCCCCGTCGCTCATGCTGTCGCCAGCGGTATCCGTGCATGTCCGTCCAGACCGACCTGGAACTTCTTGAAGAAGGTTCGTCTGATAGGCGTCACCACGTTTCTCCATGTGTTGCAGCCACTGGCGCGTCTCTTCGGAAGGGTACGTTGGGGACTTGCCCCTTGGCGTTGGGTCAAAGCTGAAAGGCCTTCCTTGCCGAGAGCGAATTCCATTGTTCTTTGGAGTGAAGTCTGGCACACCGCACAAGACCGGCTTGAAGAAGTTGAATCCGCTCTGAAGCAACTCGGCGTTGTCGTCCGCAGGGGCGGAGACTTCGATAACTGGGATTTAGAGATCCGTAGTGGGCTTCTAGGATCAGCGCGTTTGCGGATGGTTGCCGAGGAGCACGGTCAGGGGAGACAGCTCGTGCGGTGGAGGGTGTTGCCCAAATGCTCCGAGATTGGCCTTGTGGTGTTGTCCACATTAATTGCGATCTCTGTCGGAGCGGGCACTGCTCGTGCGTGGACTGCCTGCGCGACCTTGACGATGATGAGCCTGCTGCTTGGTCTCTCTGTCCTGCAGGAGTGCGAAGCTGCCACGGACCTTGGGCTTCGTGTGGTTCAAAAAAGAGCAGTTGAGCAATCATCGGCGCAACTCGTCCCTGGGCACTCTAAGGGAACCTTCCACGCTGTACCCCAATCGATGGCGAACTGCGTCCCGGTCATCGGACCCATCGCGGAAGGCAAGGATTGACCGGCTCCTAGTAAGGTCTCGAGGCACTCAGGTTATGTGCCACGAAGCCGATAGCGGAGGGATTGATTAAGGACCCAGACCCGGGTCAATGCACCGGGAAAGAGAAACGGAAAGGATGAGTACCATTGTCTAAGCAAGCCAGCCCAGACCAGATCGTGGAAAACGCGCGTCCAGCCGTTCAAGCATGGTTGCGAGTTCGGCCTGGCTCCTCGGCGCCCTGCGGAATAACACTTCTTAAGAAGACGTCGAGATCGACAGTGTACAGGATCGGGGGGGTGGGGCCAGGGGGCTCCGATATTGTTGCCAAGTGGTGCCCCCGAGCGGACGGTGAGCTCGAAGCGTTTATATACAGTGCAGTTCTGGGCCGGCTTTCGATGGAGTCAATTCGTTGTTATGGCTTTGTCGAGCAAGGCTCCGGAGAGCACGGCTGGCTATTTCTCGAAGACGCCGGGACTACGCAGGTTGCGGATAAGGGCGAGAGTTTTCCGATAGCCTTTGCGCACTGGTTGGCGCTCTTGCACGGCTCGGCCTCAAATCTGCCGATTCGTGGCCGCTTACCGGAGCGCGGACCGGCATGGTATCTGGAAATTCTGCGGACGGCCCGACTGGGACTTTGCCGGAACCTGCCTGAACGAAATTGGGGCGACTTAGATCGGTCGGCCACCGAAACGATAATGGTTTGTTTTGAAATCTTAGAACGAAACTGGCACCTCGTCGAAGAGCGCTGTGAAGGGCTTCCGTGGACTTTGGTGCACTGCGATCTCCAACCTAAGAACGTCCTTATTCGAGAAACTGCCTCTGGAATTGCGTTTTTGCCTTTGGATTGGGAGGACGCCGGCTGGGGAGCTCCTGCGGCTGACCTGGCCGGGATTGATGCCGTAAGGTACTGGTCTACTGCGCAAAGAACATGGGGAAGCATAGAGCTCCGACGAGTTGAGGAGCAGGTGTGCTGCGGAGCGCTGTTCCAAATCCTCTCAGCCGTGGGTTGGGAGGTGGTCCGGCTCGCAGCAGGCTCTGAGGAAAAGGCGACGAGACGTCTGCGGATCTACGCCCCCCGGCTGACTGCCTCCACTCAAGCTCTGGGATTGGAGGTTTAGGCGAATGCAGGATTTCGTTTCCGGACTCCCGAAGATTGATGCATTAAAGAGAGGTCTCGCCTCGGCTCTCCAGTGCGAAGATGTCGGCGGACGCTCCCTCACTCTTTTGGGCCGTGAACCCACACCTTACGCGACGACATTTCCATGCGAGATTGTCACTTGCCGGATCGGGCGAGAGAAGCCGCGTCGGCTCTTCTGCAAGTACACGGCAGGGGTTGACTACATCGGCCACGGACATCGAGGTGGCGTGGGGCATGAGATCGCAACCTACCGGCACATCCTGGCGCACGCGAACAAGTTCCGTCCGAGATTCTACGGCGGTTACACGGATTCGGAAACGGGCCAACATTGGCTCTTTTTGGAGTACTTGGACGGCAGCCTGAGGGTCGGAAAGCTGAATGACCCAGTGGCGATGGGAAAGACTGCCCGATGGATTGCCCAGTTTCATATGAGCAGTCAGCGCCTCCTGAGTAACGAGCGCCTCCGCTTCCTGAAGAGATATGACAAGGAGTACTACCTCGGATGGATTAGTCGCACGGTCGATTTCGCCAGTCCAAATTACAGGAAATCGTCCTGGCTTCGCCACCTCTATGCGCGTGCCGAGGACTTCCTGTCTCCGTTGTTGCATTCCGTACCGGTAATCATCCATGGCGAGTATTACCAGCACAACATTTTGTTTCACCACGGGCGCATCTGTCCGATCGACTGGGAATCCGCTGCCGTCGGCGAGGGCCTGATTGATCTGGCCTGCCTGACGGATGGATGGGAAAGCAAGATCGCTGATGTTTGCACGGCAACCTATGTTCGAACTCGCTGGCCGAAAGGGTCGCCCGCCCAGTTCCAGAGGGTCTTTCAGGCTGCCCGGCTTTACATGACCGCTCGATGGTTGGGCGACGATCCTGACGTTACCCGGAGCGCGGGCGCGCGTGGTTATTGGATGTAGCTACGTAACCTCGTGACAGAATTGGAGCACATTTGAGAAAGGACCGGAATAGCGTATCGCTAGAAATACTTCG
>WNFL01430156.1_pt1 | contig 12841 bp, 9 predicted proteins | sample 5400361 | NCBI WGS metagenome assembly WNFL01 (sample SAMN13153351, study PRJNA577476) | soil metagenome | isolation source: 40 cm soil on Douglas fir-dominated hillslope | place: USA:California | collected 2013-09-17
GGCCCGACGGGATCGAGATCGACGGGGGCGTCGTGCGGGGGGGCCGCGTGGATGCGGCGGGCGATCATCGGATCGCCATGGCGTTCGCGGTGATGGCCACCCGGGCCCAGGGCCCGGTCGTGATCGAGGACGCCGCCACCATCGCCACCTCGTACCCGGGCTTTGCCGCCGACCTCGCGCGGCTCGGCGGCACGGTCGAGCCCGCGGCGGCCGGAGGGCCACGCCCATGAGCTTCGTCGTGACCATCGACGGCCCGGCGGCGGCCGGCAAGAGCACCACCGCGCGGGCGGTCGCCTCGCGGCTCGAGTTCCTGTACGTGGACACGGGTGCGCTCTATCGCGCGGCAGCGCTCAAGCTCCAGGCCTCGGGCGTGGCGCTCGACGACCCGCGCGCGATCGAGGAATGCCTCGCCGCCACCCGGCTCGATCTGTCGGGCTCGCCCGAGCACGCGCACGTGTGGCTCGACGGCGCCGACGTCGCCGGCGAGATCCGCACCCCCGCGGTGAGCGAGATGTCCTCGCGGCTGGCGGCGATGCCCGCCGTGCGGCGCCGGCTCCAGGAGATCCAGCGCGCGCTGCGTGACCGGGGTCCGCTGGTCGCCGAAGGCCGTGACCTGGGCACGGTGGTGTTTCCGGACGCCGAGGTGAAGATCTTCCTCGACGCCGATGTCGAGACCCGGGCGCGGCGCCGGGCGCGGGAGCTCGAGGGGCGCGGCATCGCCGCCCCGCTCGACCAGGTCCAGGACGAGCTGGCCCGCCGGGACGAGCGGGATCGGGGACGCAGCGACAGCCCGCTGCGCCCGGCGCCCGGGGCGACCATGATTGACGGCAGCGGTCGCGACGCCGAACATGTGGTGGACGAGGTGCTGCAAGTCGTGCGCGTGCACCCGGGCTTTCCCGGGGCGCGGGCCGGTCGCGTGGCGCATCCCGGAAGGGCATCGGGAGGGAGCGGCGCAGGCCCCGGGCCCGGGCGCGCCCCGGGACCCGGACCCGCTAGTACGACTTCCGATTAGGAGTTTTCGGTGGGCGCGTATTATAGTGCAGCCCGGTTTTTGGCAGGCGCCGTCCTTGGGGCCATGTCCCGGTGGGAAGTGAAGGGTCGCGAGCAGGTTCCGCTGACCGGCGGGCTGATCGTCGCCTCGAATCACGTTTCCTTCTGGGATCCGCCGCTGGTCGGTGCCGCCATCCCCAGGGAAGCCCATTTCCTCGCCAAGGAAGAGCTGTTCTCGACGCCGTTGCTGGGTCCGCTGATCCGCAGCGTCAACGCGATTCCGATTCGCCGTGGCGTGGCGGATCTGAGCGGCATGTCCCGCGCGATCGCGTCGATGAAGGACGGCGGCGCGCTGCTGATGTTTCCGGAAGGCAGCCGCATGCGGGATGGCGAGCTTCACCCGGCGCGGCCGGGGGTGGGGATGATGGCGGTGCATGCGGACGTGCCGATCGTGCCGTGCTTCATCTCGGGCAGCAATCGGCCGAGACACTGGATGCTGCGACGCGGACAGGTCCGGATCTGGTTCGGGCCGGCCCGTCCGTGGAGGGACCTGGCAGGCCGTGAAACGGATCTCACGCCCGGCCGCGCGCTCTACCAGCGCGTGGGCGATGCGGTGATGCGCGAGGTCGCGATGCTCAAGGCCGGCCAGCTGAATTCAGCTTCACGCGGAGCGGCGTGAACGCCGCTCCCTCATTCTAGTTTCAAGGAGGTTTCATTTCCATGCTGGACACGACCGAGAACACCCTCAACCCCGTCGCGGAAGCGCCGCCGCGGGCACCCCAGGCCCCGTTGATTCCTCTCAATGCCGACGAAGAGGACTACGACGTCAGCCCGCAGGACCGCGCCGAGATGTTCGGACAGTACGAGGAATCGCTGCGCTCCATCGCGGAGGGCGAGATCGTACGCGGCACGGTGCTGGCGATCGAGAACAACGAGGTGCTGGTGGACGTGGGATTCAAGAGCGAGGGTGTCATCTCGCTCAGCGAGTTCTCCGACCCTTCGAGCATCCAGGTGGGCCAGATCATCGACGTGTTCCTGGAGAAGATGGAAAACCAGGACGGCCTGGTCGTGCTCTCGAAGCAGCGCGCGGACTTCGTGCGCGTCTGGGACCGTGTCAAGGAGGCCCACGACCAGGGTCAGGTCGTCGAGGGCAAGCTGGTGCGTAAGATCAAGGGCGGCGTGGTCGTCGACCTGTATGGAGTCGAGGCATTCCTGCCCGGCTCGCAGATCGCGCTGCGCCAGGTCCAGAACGTGGACGCCCTGCTGGGCCAGAACGTGATGGTCAAGATCATCAAGCTCAACAAGCGGCGCCGCAACATCGTCGTGTCGCGCCGCGCGGTGCTCGAGGAGGAGCGTGACCGGATGAAGGCCACCATCCTCAAGGACCTGGCGAAGGACCAGATCCGCGAGGGCGTGGTCAAGAACATCACCGACTTCGGCGCCTTCGTGGACCTGGGCGGCATCGACGGCCTGCTCCACATCACCGACATGTCATGGGGCCGGGTCTCGCATCCGTCGGAGCTGGTCAAGATCGGCGACAAGGTGCGGGTGAAGGTGCTCAACTTCGACCCCGAAAAGGAGCGCATCTCGCTCGGCCTGAAGCAGCTCGAATCCTACCCGTGGGAAGGCGTCGACGAGAAGTACAAGGTCGGCGACCGGCTCAAGGGCAAGGTGGTCTCGATCACCGACTACGGCGCATTCATCGAGCTCGAGAAGGGCGTCGAGGGGCTCATCCACGTGTCCGAGATGTCGTGGACGCGCCACGTGCGCCATCCGTCCAAGGTGGTCAACATTGGAGACATCATCGACGCGGTCGTGCTCAAGGTGGACAAGGCGAACGAGAAGATCTCGCTCGGCTTGAAGCAGGTCGAGCCCGATCCGTGGCTGACCCTGGACCAGAAGTACCCGACCGGCATGCGGGTCAAGGGCAAGGTGCGCAACCTGACCAACTTCGGCGCCTTCGTCGAGCTGGAGGAGGGCATCGACGGGCTGGTCCATGTCTCGGACATGTCGTGGACCAAGCGCGTCGCGCACCCGAGCGAGGTGCTCAAGAAGGGCGACACGGTCGAGGTCGTCATCCTCTCGATCGACAAGGAGCACCGGCGCATCAGCCTGGGGCTCAAGCAGGTCAGCGACGACCCGTGGCCGCAGCTGGCCGACAAGTTCCCGTCGGGCATGGTGCTGTCCGGCACCATCAACCGGCTGTTCGATCGCGGCGTGATCGTGGACCTGGGCGAGGGGATCGAGGGCTTCGTGCCGCTGTCGCAGGTCGGCATCGACGACCTCAAGCGCCCCAACGATGCCTTCGAGGTCGGGGAGCCCCTGACCATGAAGGTGACGCGCGTGGACGTCGCGAACCACCGCCTGATCCTGAGCGTCAAGGCCTGGCTCGCCGATCAGGACGACATCGCGCTCGCGGAGTGGACCTCGAAGCGCAACCAGGTGCGGGCGCGCATCGCGGCGAATCCACCGGCCGAGGAGCCGCCGGTGGCCAAGGCCCCACGGGCGATCGCCGAGGAAGTGACCGAGGAATAGCGGTTCCGAAGGACGTCACGCGGGGCGGTCCGGCGACGGGCCGCCCCGTCGCTTTGCCGCGCGCGCCGCGGCGCGTATCCTCGTCGGCCATGCTCCCGACCGTCCTGCTGGCCGCGGCGCTCGGGCTCGCCCCCGATCTCCAGCGCGTGCTCGAGGGCACGGCCCCCGACAGCCTGCTCATCCCGCTGCGCCGCTACGAGCTGCTCCATCGCCGCAGCACGCGCGCCGCGGACGCGGCGTTGCTGCTCGGCGACCTGCACGTCGCGCGCGGCGAGTACCGGCTGGCCGCCGACGCCTACGGGCGCGCCGCGGCCGGCTTCGATCCGGCGCGCAAGGTGGAGGCCCAGTACCGGGCGGGCCTGGCGTGGCTGGGGGCCGGGGATGCGCGGCGCGCGCGCGCGCTGCTCGAGCAGGTCGAATCCGGCGGCGGGGAGCGGCGCGCCGACGCCGCACTCGGGGTCGCCTACGCCTGGACGCTCGAGGGCCAGCCCGAGCGCGCGCTCCAGCAGCTCGCGAGCCTGGTCGCGAGCCGCCCCGGCGAGGCGGGGGCCGCGGCGCTGGCCGGGATGGCACGGCTCGCCGACCGGCTCGGCCAGCCGGGTGTCGCGCGCGGCGCCCGCGAGCGGCTGCGCCGCGACTACCCCGACAGCTTCGAGGCCCGGGGCGTCGGCCCCGAGGGCGAGCACGACATCATCCCGGGCGGGGGGCGGCGGTGACGGCGACGCGTGGCGTGGTCGCGCGGGCCGGGGCCGCCGGCGCCGCCCGCACCCCGGTCATGGCCCAGTACGCGCGCCTCAAGGCCGAGCACACCGACGCGTTCCTGTTCTTCCGGCTCGGGGACTTCTACGAGCTGTTCTTCGACGACGCGGTCGAGTGCGCCGGGCTGCTGGGCCTGACGCTGACCTCGCGCAACAAGCACGATCCGCAGCCGATCCCGATGTGCGGCGTGCCCTGGCACCAGCGCGACGCCTACATCGCCCGCCTGCTGCGGCTGGGCCGCAAAGTCGCGGTGTGCGACCAGATCGAGGAGGCCTCGCAGGCGCGCGGCCTGGTCGAGCGCGCGGTGACCGAGGTCCTGACCCCGGGCTCGGTCACCGGTGCCGAGTTCCTCGAGGGGGCGGCCAACAACTTCCTCGCCGCGCTGTGGCCCGCGGAAGCGGGGCTGGGCGTGTGCCTGGCCGACGCCTCGACCGGGGAGATCAAGCTCGCCGAGGTGGAGTGGGACGAGGCCGCGGGCTGGCTGGCGCGGCGCGCGGTGGCCGAATGGGTGGTGCCCGACTCCCCGGCGCCGGAGCCCAGGGCGCGCCTCGAGGCGGTGCTGCGCGGCCTGCCCGGCGCGATGAGCCCGGTGCCGGTGGCGCGCTTCGCCGCGCCCGATCCGACGGCGGCGCTCGCCGCGCGCCTGGGTGCTCAGGCCGAGGCCGCCTCGGGCCTGCCGCTCGCGGCGTGCGCGCTGGTGGCGGCGCTCGACTATCTCGACCGCATGGCGGGAGGGCGCGCGCGTCAGCTCACCCGGATCGAGCGCTGGCTCGACGATCGCACGCTGCGCTACGACGCCGCCACCGCGCGCCACCTCGAGCTGTTCCAGCCCCAGCCCGGCGGCGAGCCGTCCCACACCCTGTGGCGGCACCTCAACCTGTGCGCGACCGCCCCCGGCGGGCGGCGGCTGCGCGGCTGGCTCGAACGGCCGCTCACCGACCTGGAAGCGCTGGCGACGCGCCACGACCGGGTGGCGGCCTGGCTCGCGGCCGGCACTGAGCGCGCGGCGCTGCGCGAGACGCTCGCCGGGCTGCCCGACCTCGAGCGGCTCGCCGGCCGCATCGGCGGCGGCAAGGCCACCCCGCGCGAGCTGGGGGCGCTGCGCGCGGCGCTGGCGCGCCTGCCGGCGCTCGGGGCACCGCTCCACGCCGTACCCGGCGCCGCGCCGGCGCTGGCCAGCCTCGGCGGGTTCGAGGAGCTGGCGGCCCTGCTCGGCCGGGCGCTGGTGGACGACCCGCCGCCGGTCGCGCGCGAGGGCGGCATCGTGCGCCCGGGCTACGACGCGGTGCGCGACCAGCTCGACGAGCTCGCTCACTCCGGCAAGCGCTGGATCGCCGACCTCGAGGCCACCGAGCGCGTGCGCAGCGGGATCGGCAGCCTCAAGGTGGGGTTCAACCGCGTGTTCGGCTACTACCTCGAGGTCACGCGCTCGCACCTCGACAAGGTGCCGCCGGACTGGGAGCGGCGCCAGACCCTGACCACCGCCGAGCGCTTCGTGACCCCCGAGCTCAAGGCGCGCGAGAGCGAGGTGCTGGGCGCCGAGGAGAAGCTCAAGGCGCGCGAGCAGGAGCTGTTCGGAGCACTGCGCGAGCGCGTCGCCGCCTTCGTGCCCGCGCTCCAAGCGGCCGCCGAGTCGACCGCCGAGCTCGACGCCACCGCCGCCCTGGCCGAGGCCGCGGCGCGCTACGGCTGGACCCGGCCGGTCATGGAGGCGACCGACCGCCTGCTCCTCGAGGGCGCGCGCCATCCGGTGGTCGAGCGCCTGCTGGCGCGCGGAGCGTTCGTGCCCAACGACTGCCGGCTCGAGGGCGCCGCGCGCCAGATCCTGCTCCTCACCGGCCCCAACATGGGCGGCAAGAGCACCTACCTGCGCCAGGTCGCGCTGATCGTGCTGCTGGCCCAGGCCGGCTCGTTCGTGCCGGCGACGCGCGCCGAGATCGGCACGGTGGACCGGCTGTTCACGCGCGTGGGGGCCGCCGACCGGCTGGGGGCGGGGCAGAGCACCTTCATGGTCGAGATGAGCGAGACCGCCGACATCCTGCGCTCGGCGACGCCGCGCTCGCTGGTGCTGCTCGACGAGGTGGGTCGCGGCACCGCCACCTACGACGGCCTGGCGCTGGCCTGGGCGGTGACCGAGCACCTGCACGCCGCCGACGGGCCGCGCCCGCGCACCATCTTCGCCACCCACTACCACGAGCTGACCCAGCTCGCCGAGCACCTGCCGCGGCTCGTTAACGTGCACGTCGCGGCGCGCGAGCGGGGCGGGCGCGTGGTGTTCCTCCACCGCATCGCCGAGGGCGCCGCCGACCGCTCCTACGGCATCCACGTCGCCCGGCTCGCCGGCCTGCCCGAGCGCGTGCTGGCGCGCGCCGCCGAGGTGCTGCACGAGCTCGAGAGCGAGCGCACCGTCGAGCACCTCGAGCCGGCGCGCGCCCGTGCGGGGCGGGCCGCCACGCCCCAGATGGCGCTGTTCGGCGCCCCCGTCCATCCAGTGGTGCAGGCGCTGCGCGCGCTCGACCTCGAGACCTTGACCCCGCTCGAGGCCCTCAACCGCATCGCGGCCTGGAAGCGGGAGTGCGGCGAGGAGTAGCCCGGGCCTAGACCGCGCGCCGGGGCCTGGCGCAGCGGTAGACGTCCTCGAGCGGGTCGATGCCGTGGCGGGCCAAGCCGGCGCGCTCGAGCCAGGCCCGGTAGTCGCGGCCGAAGATGCGCACGTGGTCGCGCTGCCCGAACACCCGCTCGCGCTCCTCGGGCGAGGTCACGGCGGGATCCTCGAAGGTCACCGCGCGCCCGGGGTCGAGCGGCGACTGGAGGATCGCCCAGCCGCCCGGTGCCAGCACGCGCGCGATCTCGGCCAGCGCCCGGTGGGCGTCGGCGACGTGCTCGAGCACGTGGCTGCAGATCACCGCGTCGAAGCTGGCGTCGCGGCACGGCAGCGCGAGCAGGTCCATGCGCGCCATCGCGAGCGGCGAGTCGAGGTCGCCGCTCAGATAGGTGAGCCCGGGCTGGGCGCGCAGGCGCGCCTGGAGCTGGGCCTCCGGGGCGATCACCAGCAGCCGCGCCGGGGCGCCGAACAGCGTGGTGCGCTCGCCGAGGTAGAGCCACAGCAGGCGGTGGCGCTCGAGCGCCCCGCAGCGCGGGCAGGCGGCCTCGGGACGCGGCGGCCGGCCGGCGGGCAGGAAGCATCGGAAGCTTCCGCCGCAGCAGGGGCAGAAGCGCGCGTTGCCGCGATACCAGACCGAGCGCCAGCGCCGCAGCGCGGGGCGGAGCCGCGGCGGGACGACGGCGCGCACCAGCGCGGCGAGGCCGCTCACGGTGCCGCGGCCGCGCCCGCCGCGAGCCGGGCGGCGCGGCGCAGGTCGGGGTCGGCGGTGACCGCCGCGAACTCCGCCGCCGCGCGCTTGAGCGCGGGATCGGGCGCTCCGGCGGCGGCGTCGAGCGCCAGCCACGCGAGGCGCTCGGGGACCTCGGGGCGCCCGGCCCGCGCCAGGACCGCCGCCAGCGTCTCGGCCGCGGCCGGCACGGCGCCGAAAGTACGCGGCGCCTTCCACAGCGCCCGCGCCGCCTCGGCGCGCACCGCCTCGACGGAGTCGGCGAGCAGCTCGAGCAGCCCGGCGCGCAGGCTGTCGCGCAACGGCAGGCCCGCGAAGCGCGCGGGCCGGCCGGCGGGCGCGTGCTCGATGTCGCTCACGATCAGGTTGACGCCCAGGGCGAGCGCGACCTGCTCGCGGATCAGCGGGCTGGGATCGGCGCGCAACGCGAGGATGTCACGCACCCCGGCCGGCGACGCGTAGGCGCCGCGGCGGATCGCGACCGACTTGGCCGCCACGCCGGCGGGGCGGGGGCCGCGCGCGGCGGGGACCAGGTCGCGCAGGTCGGGCCGCGGCAGGGCGGCGAGCGCGAGCGCGAGTGCCGCGAGCCCGAGCGCCGCGGCCCGCACGCGCGGCGCGCGCGCCCAACCCAGCGCCGCCAGGGCCCCGAACGCGGCGCCCCACAGCGGCAGGCGCACCCAGCCGCCGGCATTCAGGAAGTCGCGCAGCCCGGCGGCAGTACCGCGCAGCGCGGCGGGAGCCCCGGGCAGCTCCAGGCCCAGGCCGAGGGCCGCGGCCGCCGTACCCGCGGCCAGCGCCCCGGCCAGGGCCGCGCCGGCGACGCGCTTGAGCTCGGCGCGCGGCGGCCCCGCGTCGTCCCGATCAGGCCGGGGGCTGGGCATCGGCGCGGGTCAGCGCCTTCCACAGCATGCCCACCAGCGACAGCAGCAGCGAGGCGAGCAGCGCGGTGCCGAAGCCGTGGACGCGGAATCCGGGCACCAGCGCCGAGGTCAGCCACACCATGAAGGCGTTGAGCACGAACAGGAACAGGCCCAGGGTCACGATCGTGAAGGGCAGGGTGAGCACGAACAGCACCGGCTTCACCACCGCGTTGACCAGCGCCAGCACGATCGCCGCGATGATCGCCGGGCCCCAGCCGTTGACCTCGAATCCGGGGAGCAGCTTCGAGATGCCGAGCATCGCCGCCGCCATGACCACGAAATAGATCAGGGTCTTCGTCATCGCAGCACCTCCAGGACTTCGAGACAGTTCTCGTAGCGGCCGAACGAGGGCATCAGATAGACGCCGCTCGCCAGCCCCTTGCACTCCACCAGCAGCTCGCGCGCCAGCTCGACGCCGACCCGCTGGCCTTCGTTGCCGGCCGCACGCATGCGGTCGCGGATCCATTGCGGCACCAGGATGCCGGGCACCTCGTTGTGGAGGAACTCGGCGTGACGGAACGACTGGAGCGGCAGGATGCCGACCAGGATCGGGATGCGCGGCAGCCCGCCGAGCCGGTCGAGGAAGCGTTCCCAGCACGACAGCTCGTACACCGGCTGCGTCATGATGTACTGCGGGCCGGCGTCGAGCTTCTTCTTGACCCGCTCGATCTCGTGGTCGAGGTCCTCGGCGGTGGGGTTGACGCCGCAGCCGACCGCGAACCGGGTCGCCGCCCCGATCGAGGTGCCGGCCAGATCGGTGCCCTGGTTCATGCGATGGATGATGCGCATGAGCCCCATGGCGTCGGTATCGAACACCGCGGTCGCGTTGGGGTAGTCGCCCACGCTCGGCGGGTCGCCGGTGAGCGCCAGGATGTTGCGCAGCCCGATCGCATGGGCGCCCAGCAGGTCGCTCTGGAGCCCCATCAGGTTGCGATCGCGGGTGGTGAAGTGGAGGATGATCTCGAGCCGCGGGAAGTGGGTGTGGATCTGGTAGCCCAGCGCCACCGCGCTCATGCGGATGCGCGCCAGCGGCGAGTCGGCGATGTTGACGCAGTCCACGCCGTGGTGCGCCATCAGGCGCGCCCCCTCCATGACCTTGGCGGTGTTGATGCCGCGCGGCGGATCGATCTCGACGCTCACCACGAACTTCTCGCGCAGCAGCCGCAGCAGGCGCGGCTCCTCGGCCTCGGCCGGCGGGGTGACCGGAGCGGGCGGACGCTCCAGCACCCGCACCTCGGCGCCGGGCGCGAGCTTCTCGGCCGGCAGGGAGGAGGCGAGCCGCTCGCGCATGGCGCGGACGTGGGCCGGGGTGGTGCCGCAGCAGCCGCCCACCAGCCGCACCCCGAGGGCGACCGCGCGCGCCGCGAACTCGGCGAAGTACTCCGGGCTCGCGAGGTACAGGAAGCGCCCGCCCAGGTACTGGGGCAGCCCGGCGTTCGGCATCGCCGAGACCGGCGTGCCGTCGGCGGCCTGGACCATCTCCTCCAGCACCTCGAGGGTGGCCTGCGGTCCGACGCCGCAGTTGACGCCGATGACGTCGGCGCCGGCCTGGCGCAACGCGCGCGCGGCCAGCGCCGGGGTGTGCCCGTAGGAGGTCTTGCCGTCCATCCCGAAGGTCATCTGCGCGATCACCGGCAGGTCGAGCGAGACCTTGCGCACCGCCCGCAGCGCGGCGAGGATCTCGTTCAGATCCTGGAAGGTCTCGAGGATGAAGGCGTCGCAGCCGCCCTCGAGCAGCCCCTCGGCGGTGGTGCGGAAGGCGGCCTCGGCCTCGACGGCGGTGATCTGGCCGAACGGCTCGAGTGCCCGCCCCAGCGGCCCGATCGAGCCGGCGACGTAGGCGCTGACCCCGACGATCTCGCGGGCGGCGCGCGCCACCTTGACCCCCTGGCGCGCCAGCAGCGCGGCCTGGCCCTCGAGCCCGTGGGCGGCGAGCCGCACCGCGTTCGCCCCGAAGGTGTTGGTCTCGATCAGCTCGGCGCCCGCGCCCAGGTATTCACGGTGGATCGCCTCGACCTCGGCAGGACGGGAGCGGTTGAGCTCGTCGAAGCACTGGTCGAAGGGGATGCCGCGTTCGTAGAGCCTGGTCCCCATGGCGCCGTCCGCGATCAACGGGCCCTGGGCGAGACGGGCCAGCAGGGTCGAAGGCATGGCGAGCAAGGTTAGGGACTCGCGGTGCCACATTCAAGTTGAGCGCCCCCGCCGCGGCGCCGCGTTCCCGGCCGCTGCTATAGTCCGCGGCCATGATTCGATCCCGCGGTGTGGCGCTCGTGGGCCTCGCGGTGGCCCTGGCGCTCGCCGCGCCCTCCGCCCGGGGAACGCCGGTCCCCACGCTCGACCCCGCCCAGCTCCATCCCGGCCAGAAGGCCGAGGTGCGCACCGTGTTCCGCGGCGACTCGGTCGAGACCTTCGAGGCCGAGATCGTGGGGGTGCTGGCGGGCGGCCGGGTCGAGGGCGACATGATCCTGGCGCGGGCCACCTCGGCCCGGGTCGTGGACAGCGGCGTCGCCCAGGGCATGAGCGGGTCGCCGGTGTTCGTGGACGGCAAGCTGGTGGGAGCGCTGTCGAGCGGCTGGAGCTTCACGCGCGAGCCGCTGTTCGGCATCACGCCGATCCGCGAGATGCTGGAGGTGCTCGACCAGCCCACCACGCGCGGCAACCCCGGCAGCGCCGGGCCGTCGGGCGTGGACCTGACCGGCAACGAGTCGGCGGGCCGCTTCCGCGAGCTGCGCTGGAGCGACGCGCCCGAGCCGGCGGCGCCGCCCGCGGCCGGGGCGGGCTCCGGTCCGAGGCCGCTCGCGCTGCCGCTCGCCTGCGGCGGGCTCAACCCCGCGGCCCTGGCGCCGGTGGCGGGCTGGTTCGCACCGCTCGGCTTCGCGGTGGTGCCGGGCGGCCGCGCCGCGGCCGGCGGGCCGGGGGCCGAGGCCCTGGTGCCCGGGGCGGCGGTGGCGATCGACATCCTGCGCGGCGATCTCCAGATGTCGGCGATCGGCACCGTGACCTGGCGCGACGGCGACCGGGTGCTGCTGTTCGGGCATCCGTTCTTCCAGTCGGGCGAGGTCCGGCTGCCGATGTCCACCGCCGAGATCACGACCATCGTGGCGAGCGAGGCGTCGTCGTTCAAGCTCGGCGTGCGCGGCCGCGAGGTCGGGGTGGTGACCCAGGATCGCCGCGCCGCGGTGGCCGGGCGGGTCGGCGAGGCGGTGCGGCTGCTGCCGCTTTCGGTCACCATCGAGGGCGCGGGCGGCAACCCGGCGCCGTTCCGGTTCGAGACCATCGAGGACCGCGCGCTGGCCCCCTCGCTGATCGCGGTGGCGGCGCTCAACAGCCTGCTCGAATCGGGCGGCAGCGGCGCCACCCAGAGCCTGCGCTGGAGCCTGGCGATCCACGCGCGCGGCGGGCCGGTGCTCACGCTCGCCGATGTCGCGGCCGGGGACGCGCCCGCCAACGACCTGCTCGGGGCGATCGCCGCGCCGCTGCGCTTCCTGTTCAACAATCCCTACCGGCCGCTCACGCTCGACAGCGTCGCGGTGCGGATCGCGGTCGAGCCGGCGCGCGAGCAGTGGACGCTGCGCAACGCCCGGCTGCTCGACGCCGCGGTGCGGCCCGGCGGCACGCTGCGCCTCGAGTGCGAGGTCGAGCGCTGGCGCGGCGGGCGCGTGCTGCGCACGCTCGAGCTCACCGTGCCCGAGGAGGCGCCCGAGGGCACCTACGTGCTGTGGGTGGGGGGCGGGCCCGAGCTGTCGCGCTACGAGGCCAAGGAGCTGCCGGCGCGCTACCGGCCCACCTCGCTGCCCGACGCCTGGCGGCGGCTGGCGAGCAGCCGCCCGTCCGACGGGCTCTACGCCGCGCTGTTCGCGCGCGCCCCCGAGGTCACGAGCGACGGCCTCGACTATCCCGCTGGCGCTGCTCGCCAGCGGCGAGCGGGCCGGCGACGCCGCGCGGCGCGGCGGGATCGCCCGGCTCGACGAGCGCCGCCTGCCGCTCGGCGGCCTGACCCGCGGCGAGCTGGTGCTCCAGGTGCGCGTGGACGAGCAGGCGCCGTGACGCGCGCCCGCGCCGGGCTGGCGCTCCTCGTCCTCGCGCTCGCCGCGCCGCCGGCGCGCGCGGCGGAGACGCAGTGGTGGGTGAGCGACGGGGCATCGGACTACGCCCGCGCCGAGGCGCACGGTGTCGTGGTGGGCGCCGACGGCGTGCTCGAGCTCGGGCCGCGGGCGGGTGGAACGCGGGTCGACAGCGTCGCGGTGATCTGGTCGCTGACGCCGCTCAAGGACGGCGGTGTGGCGGCCGGCGCGGACCACGGCT
>WNFL01052801.1_pt3 | contig 12839 bp, 15 predicted proteins | sample 5400361 | NCBI WGS metagenome assembly WNFL01 (sample SAMN13153351, study PRJNA577476) | soil metagenome | isolation source: 40 cm soil on Douglas fir-dominated hillslope | place: USA:California | collected 2013-09-17
GATTGAGCTCGTTGGAGACTGTGGTGGGAATGCGATAAATGTCTGTGCTATAAGCGAAAGATTTCAGCACCCATCTCAAGGGCCACAAAATTAAAAGGACTCACATCGGTAGGACTGTCCCTCCAATCCCTCTCACCAGCGGGGATCATAGCACTGCTAAGAACATCCCTGTCTCTCCCATGGGAATGTCCAACGAGTCCTGAAAGCCCTCTGGTGAAATTCTCCCTGGCCTCTCTTGAGCGCGCTTCAAGATGCATACTCTCCCTCTCGTATGCGGCAATGGCGTCGACGACTGCCGCAGAAACCACGGCGGGTGACGACGAAGGCGGAGCAGCACGGGCGCGCTCCAACTCGTTCCGGAGTGTGCGATTCACATCCTCAAGCTCGCTGATGCGTTGAAGCGCCACATCGAGATCAAGGGTAGAATAGCGGTCGTTTCGGGTGGCATACGGTCGGCGCATCGGCTCGGGGGCGCGGTTGGTGAGAGAAGACGGGGGGGGCGGCTCGGCAGCAGAAGAAGTGGGATGGGGATGCTGGGTGTTATGAGATAGTGAGGGAGCGGTACGACTACCTGCAGTTGAAGAAGGGGGAACAGCACCTCCAACAATTACTGGTCCAGAAGCGGGGGACTTGGAGTTGTGGATGTTATTTACGCCACCAGGTGCGGAGACGTTCGCGGTGGTCACGGCGACTCCAGCTCCAGTGGGCGTAGGCGAGGGCGGCGAAGGGAGTTGCCCGTTCCCATTCCCTCCCACGCCGTTAGAGGTCGTATTTAGCCTTTCGGTTGGGGCCGCGCCCTCCGTGCTGCTGATCACCTCGGTGCCAGAGGCTGCAGGTACACTTGAGGGAGGAGGCTGTGGTACATCAGCTGCAGATGCAGCAGCAGGCGAGTTGCGCGCTGTGGATACATGCGGACGGGGCGGTTTGGTCGACCCCGGGGTCGGACTTGCCCGCGGGCTCGTTGTGCGGGGTGGTGCAAGGGTTGAGGATGCACCTGCCCGAAGGGTAAGCGCAGGGTCGCAAAAGGGAAAAAAAAAAATATGAGAAGCGGGAGCAGCGAGGGGTTGCTTTTGCAGCATTGCAGAGGGGCAAAACGTACTGGGCGAGGGCCTCTTTACTCCTTCTGTTGCTGAAGATGTTATGGTGGGAGCCGGGGCCGTTGGAGTCGCAGCAGCGATGGTAGTAGCCATCGATCGTTCAGTTTGTTCAGAATGGACGCTCGATGCTGAGCCTTGTTATCCCAAAACGTGAAACGTGAAACAGAGTCGTCGTGGTCGTTTTAGTTGCGTAGTGAGTCGTCGTCGTGGTCGTTGGAAGATTGAGGCGGAGCGTGTGGCAAAGGGGCGTAAAGCGATTCACAGAGCAGGAACACAACGAAGAGAAGAAAAAAAGGGGGTTCGTCAGCGTTTGATCGTCGTTTCAGAGTAACTCTGAGCAAAGTCGAAAAGCTCTCGCAGCTCGCAGATCTGCGCCGACGAAAAAGGAAAATGCGCGCAAGGTATGGGTGGCAACGGCGGGGGAAGGAAGGAGGGGTGTGGGGGTGCGCGGCGCAGGGAGAGTGAGTGCGTTGCAACGAGGCAAGACGAGACTTATAACGGCTCACGGAAGCCGGGAGGATGGTGCATGGACTGGCCTTGTTCAGTCATTCAGAGAACTTCGAAGGGTAGGGGGCAATCTACCATGCGCCTCGGGCGTGGTTGCGCGCCCTCCTTCGCGCCACGCCTGTCATTTGGTTTCGTTTGTCTGCGCACCTGCGGCAAACGGGCTGGCTGGATGAGTAGTGTGGAAATCAGATAGGCCAGGTCCGCGGATCGAGGGACAGCGAGTGGGCGATCCTGATCCTGAAGTGTGAGAGCAACAAGTCATACAATCAAACATACAGCACTATTGGAATGCCGAGGTGGATGGGAGCGGGCGCCGCTGGTTGGGCGGTTGGCGCTGCCTCGTGCAGTGTGCGTGTGTGGGGAGATGTCGCACTTCGGCCGCTCGGTACGCGGAGAGGACGTCAGAGGACGAGGGCGAATAGGCCCGCACCGTATCGGGCGGTGTCTATTGGAAGGCTATCGCACATTGCGAGAGATGGGGAAGATCGGCGCCGTGAGCGTCCTCGCCGTCCTCGCCGTCGTGGGGCGAGTTGTATGCGTATTTCGTTGACTTTGGCGTCCCTTCCTCCCTGCTTGCCTGCTTGCTTGCTCACAGCTTTGCCCCGTTTTGCGAGGGAAGTATTGTGGCTGTGTGTGATTGGAACAGATCGGAATGGCGGAAGCGGGGATGTCATGGGGTTACGGAGCAGAGCAGCTCAGTACTGCAGCTAGTGCTAGTGCTAGTGCAGCTAGGCTGAGGTGTCATACGTATGCGCAATGCGCAACGCGCAAGGGAGCGGGGAGCCTGGCCCATTTGCTCGTCCCATTTGAACCAAACCAATGGGGATGGGGAACCCGAAAGAGAAGCAAACCAAGAGAGTACACGCACTGGATAGAGGTTGTCTGTCGTCAAGCGAGCGCATTTGGATGTCGCCGTCACCGTCGCCGTCACCGTCACCGATGCTGTCAGTGGCGGGTGAACGACGGTCATTGGGAGCGTTTTGGAGGGGATTATTGGGATTTTGAGGGTGGAATTGGTTTGAAGGGGCGATGCGCTCGATAGACATTGGGCTATCTCGACCAAGTGGTGGTGGTAGGAGGACCGACATCATTGTAAATGGGAGGGGCGGGGTGTTGTGTTGTGTGACAAGTAGGCTACCGATGCAAGTCGTTGTCGTTGTCGTCGATAGCGAAAGCGAAAGCGATAGCGATAGCGATAGCAATGAGCGAAGTCGCCACTACCGGCCAATACCAGCTTTGTTTAGAGGTCAGACTCTTCTTAGATCGTAGACGAGGACCCGCTCGTCGTCGTCGTCGTCGTCGTCGTCGCGGTTATATACGCGGTCGTGGTTGTCGTCGGTGTCGGTTCGGTGTCGGCGTCGGTGTGAGGGTGCGCGTGGGTGCGCGGTGGTGCGCGGTGGGTGCGTATGTGGGTGGTTGTGGAAGATGGTGGGGAAGTAGAGTGGGAGTGGGGAGGGACTGGCGGGAGGAAGAACGGGGGACAAGAAGGGGAGCGCGGGCGGGAAAAGCTCGAGAGTACAAGGACGCATCCGGGAGCGGGGGCGCGGGTGCCGCGTGGGAACACTGAGCACTCCAGACCGGCGGCAACTTTCCGAGAGCCGCACGCCCGCTGCCCCGCTGCCCCGCTGCCCTGCCCTGCCCGCGTGCCTGTCTTCGGTCCTTCCATTGGCCAATCAGACACCGGCGCTCCTCGTTGGCTCGGCCGCGCCCGCCTCGTGTCTGCCCGCCTCGTGTTACGCTTCGCGTTGTTCTGCCGGCCGACCCGACGTTAGCCGAGCAGTTGAAGTAAGTGAGTGAGGAAGTGGAGTAAAGTACGTAAATGAGTAAGTGAGTAAGTAAGTAAGTAAGTAAGTAAGTAAGTAATAATTCATGATGTTTATTGTTAGCCGCCGCCACCGCTGCTCGCTGTTCGTTGGTCGTTGTCGTCGCTGTTGCCGCCGCTGCCTGCCTGACTGGCCGACCTGCCTGGATGCTGTGTTCTGTATTGCTGTTGGCTGCTTCCCATCATTAATCAGAGGTTTAGTCCCACCTTCCCACCTCTCCCCGGGGCTCGTTACCGCCCTCACACGTCCTGCCTGCCCGCCTGTCCGTTGTCAGTCAGTCAGTCAGTCAGTCAGTCAGTCAGAGTCTATCCGTCTGTCTATCCGTCTGTCTACCTGTCTGTATCGTCACCACCACCACCACATCGCCCTCACGATTCCATCGATTCCAGAGCCCCCGTCTCGCTCCGTCGTCCCTGGCCCCTTAGCGCGGGTGTAGCCTCATTTGCCGCCTATGTCGGATCCATTCATCTTAGATAGATGGACACGAATATCTCACACACTACCAACGCAGTGGCGGCGGCGGCGGCGGCGGCGGCGGCGATGATGATGATCACCACTTCGTTACCATCCATCATGCCGTTCTCGTTCTTCCATCTCTCCCTTAAGTGTTCTTCTCTCTATCAACCCTATTCATCCCGCGGCGCGGCACGAGGCACGACCCAGACCCAGTGCTCAGCTCAGGCGGAGCACGACCGCGACCAGTGTGGGCATATTTACCGCCCGCCCAAGCCCAATACAACCCTGCCACGCGGTAAACATCCAGAGGGGGGCACCCCTTCTCCGGACCGCAATTAATGCCCTTGCTGTCTCGCTAGGAGATAGACATTTCTATCCGCGCTTGCTCCTAATACACCGGCGGAAGTGGAGCCTGAACCCGCTACCCGCTACCCGCCCCCTGCACGTGCCTCCCCAACACCCGTCTCCCTACTCCCTCTTACCCGTGTGGACGAAAATTCGCGCCAGTTGCGCCATCAGAGGCGGACCGGGGCGCGGCACGGCGTTCTTTCCTTCGGAACGACCGCGCGAATCGAACCGATCACGTACGCCTGCCAGGCTCTAAGCTTTCCTTTATTGATATGGATATTGTGCAGTGACCATACTCGGCCGCAGGAGACCCTTGACTGTCTCATTCTCAGGTGAACACGAGGCGGAAGCGAGGCGCAGAAACTCCTTCATCGCAATATTACAACCTAAAAAGGCAACGCTGACCGCCTTTACATAGATCTAACATTTCAACCTTGTGCAGCCCCGGCCCGCTATCTCGGGTTCGCGTACTCGCCACCCTCATTGAAACTGTGCCTTGAGCGCCAACCCCAATCCCCAAACCACGGCGCTCAAGGGACCACACCAACGGTTTCCCCCTCGATTCTCATTTCACCCACCTTAGAGTGACCGACCCTCAATAACTCGCTTGTTTTTGGTCTCGTAAACGTAGACGAGGTAAATCGGGAACTATCTCCAGATTGGATAAAATTCAAGGTACCTGTCCCTCGGTTCAGTTGCAATTACAACAACATCCACATCCACACGCTTTTGCAACCGCCCTTAACATCCACCTTCGCCAGCAAGGGGGGGAAGGTTATTGACACTCCAAGCTGTCGGGCGAACCAATCCTTGGCTGAAGACGGTCTGGAGGGAGTGCGAGCAGAAGCGTGGCACAAACCATATATTCATGCTGGTACCCGAGGGGCCTGTCAGAATCGAATTTATGGTAAACTGCCCCTGCTTCCAACTAACTCGCCATGCACACGAAGAAGCAATGTAAGCCGGATGTTGACTGGTCTATGTTCTCAGACTGATGGGGTATATATGCTCGATCGTGTTATGCCCCTCCATAAGCCATCGAAATCCCTAATAAACCGCTATTCCTTTTCCTTATGAACAAGATGTATTCTGAGAGTGTAAAAAGAAACCTATCTCAGGAGGCACTAATCTCATTTTGGCGACCCCTCTTCCTCTCTCGATCTTCAAACACCAGAGGAGGCGGATCCCAAGCTAAGTAAACCACGACTACGGCCTAGTCATAGGGTACTTCAGACCCTGGATAGTATTCCGTAGACCCTGAAACTGTTTGCACTGCTTGCGGATTGCTAGCTGTCACTCGATGAACGTTCTAAACGAGGGATTCAGCGCATACTCTTCACAGTCGACGGCGAACCTTTCATTCTTGCATATGATAGGGATGGCCAGACCCGAGCTCATATGGCCGCCTCGCCACGCGTGCAGGCCCCTTTGGGAGGACCAGGAAGAGTAGAATTGACCCCAATTTAGTTGATATGGCTGTACGCCGCATGACCCCGCCCGATTTCCCGAAGCACCATTCGTCAAAGATGACGTCTCAGGAATGCTCGGGTTCGTTCATGAACGCACCTCGCACACCAGGAGGGAGAGTACGGCTACAGGTACAGGACATGGAGAGGACACAGATGACTAGTCGACGAGATACTCCTTTCGTCCGCCAAGAGGCACGACCCGTTGACCACAATTGCCACCCAAATATTTGGGCGAGAACGAAAGAAAATACGCCATGAGATGTTGTACCCAATGCAGGTGATCAGCCTTATTTCTTGGTACATTTTCATCCCAACCTCAACTCCTGGAGGGCACATAATCCAGAATCCAGTCCAAATCCGGGTAGGTAATTTATTTTAGACAACGCGTCCCTCAGAAATCCATGAACTGTTGGGGTCTGCGCGATTGGGTGTCCAAGAGGTGGGCAGTGTTTCAAGAGACCACGCAGATAAGGCGTTCGCTTGAATGGCGGTTGTAGAAACATTTTATTGTGGCAATAGTCTGATACCAGCGTGTATAATCACATATGTACGGTGCGACAGACTCGTATTTTTCAAGTCGGTTCTACTCTGTAAATACAAACATAGTGCCGCTGTAGGTAATTTGTTGGAATGTCAGCGTCATTTCCTGAGGAGACGTAGGAAGCTTCATGGCTATGGTTATGCTAATTCTTTGACTGATACACCCGGCGTTGGTTAATAAGAGCAGATATTTTGCTCCTCAACTGCTCAAAATTCGTTTCGACATCCTTGCCATGCCCTTCTGCCTCCAGCTCTATTCCCGCAGGCCGGTCGATGATAAACGTATGAAGCTCCATACACAAGTTGGAGTCCTCTGCAATAGCTTCCGATAGGCTGGCAACAAGGCCAAACGGAGCAGATATCTCCAACTGTTCGAGGCGAGGAGTCGAACGAAGGATGCAAATGGCACCATCGACCCAAGAGGCGCGCACATCTTGATCTATATCCTCAAATTGACCCCATTTGCAGGTCAATCGGAGTGAGGAGACTGGTGTATCTACCAACGTCAAACGATTGAGCGTATTAGAGCCATATGTAACTAGGGTAAGTTCCTGAAGACGGGGCATCCTGACTTCCTCCACTGAGCTTAGAGAGTCATAGTAGGCAATGGTGAGGCTCCGGCAGGAAGGGTGAGATAACGGTGGAGCGCGAATGAAGTACATATTGACGTGAAGAGTGAGGAGAGCAACCGATTTCTGTACTATGGACCAGTACCCGCGGTCCCCTCCAATAACACCTGTCAACGTGACCTCAAGGGTTTGTAGTCGCCGCAAGAGCGACTCTGGCCAAATGTGCATTTCTTGTAGGTTTCTTAAACGCAGAGTTGTGATCGTCTTCTCAGGAAGCATGTATCTGGCGGGATTTTCGCTAAGCTCGTCAAGTGCATACGTTCGTCCCCCAATGCTCAAGTGCTTGAGCAGCGGCTGACTACCAATAAGATAGTGCAATTCTTGGTTGCTTGAAATAACCAATTCTTGGATTCTTGAGCGAAACGTGCGGAGACTGGCGATTTTCCTCACATCTTTTAGTCGTGTGCTCTGCGACCACTGTGAGAAGTCGGCTTTCAAGGGAGCAGGGTTTGAGCGCGAAATGCGAGACTGAAGAAAGGTACCCGCCCACGGTCGAACGGTGCTGAGACCGAATGGGTTGAGCGGGTCGAGATTGGTCCACAAAGCTGGCTGTGAGAGTGCTAGCACATGCCAGGCACGGCAGACGAGGAGCAGCCTCTCGGGAATTTGACCATATAGGTGGACGTAGAAGTCGAAAATCATTCCCATGAGCTCAGGAGGAAATGGTAGATTCCTTCGCTGCTCCGATTCCTCCAGTTCAGCCTCCAGGCGGCGGCGAGCGGAACGAGTCCCCTGACATAACTTGATCATCGTGCTCAGCTCCTCGCGGCGGGACGGCTCCAGCGGCGTCGGCCGCAATGAGTATGCCGGTATCGTCTGGCCAAATTTCGTTAGTAGTTAAACAGGTGGTAGCCCATGCGAGTTACAATCTTCAGTAATGACTTCTTATGCTTGAATTGCAGTTTGACTACTACAGCTAATGTTTCGCTTCACTTATTATGCTGTTGCGGTGCACTCAAGACGTACCCGTGTATCTTGCTGTCGACTATAGGAATGTTATAGCTAGTTGATGGTGTACCTTGATATAGGGGGAATATAGAACATGCCTTTGTGCGAGCCATTTCAACAATATCGAATATCGGGTCAAATAGTGTAATATGGCTTTAGCGCCGGGTCTGGAGGAAGGCGGGGTTAAGGTGCAAACGTCATTTCCTGCTCCCTCGTCAGCCCTTTTTACCACATGACACGGCTCTCAATGCCGAAAGCGAAGCCGTTATGCACGTGAAAGTGCTTGGTGGCTCCCGTCCTCGAAATTGAAAGCAAGAGCGTTCAAATCGCAAGGAGGTCGTGTAATAAGAACAGTTCTGCAGGGAGGCGTTATGACTAGGTTTGGCTTCGATATTTTTCTTCTTATCACATGCGTTCCAATTCTGTGTACTTAACATCACTCTATCTTGGGACAACACAGACTCATTTTCCTACTGAGTCCCATCCCTCTGTTCTATTGGTTCCAAGGGTAGGTAGTGCATTCGATTTGATACCTATCAAATACAGTCTCGAGTTTGCTATCGCGTATTGTCTCGCGTTCGCTTAGTTTTTCACAGGTGTGGATGGACAATGTGCTTCAATATTGGTCGAAGTGTATTGGCATGCTCCATGCGCCCGGTTTGATAACGGTAAGAGATGGCTAGCTAGAGTACTGGTGTCTCATTCTGCTACCTTGAGTTCTAGTGGTGGTTAAACACGAGTAGCCGGACAAATAAACCGGCCTGGGTATTTGGAAGGGTTTAGGGATTCGTACTCGACCGCAGGATAGCTGGTATCAAATTTGGAGTATATGTACTTCATACCATGCAATGCGTCCAGGCCGCTGCGCTGAGGCGGCAGCTGCTGAGTTTGTGGACATCCAGCGTTCAGAATGTTCCCAGTGCATGTATGATCGGGGCATATCTGTTGAGAATATTTATTTAATACTAGATGTGGAGGACCTTGGCTGTTCGGACTGACTGAAATATGGAGGACACTGTTCCTTTGGGCACAGACCATTATCGTGAACTGGTTGTATATTACAGTGAATACAGGGCGAATTTGCTCATGTCAAATACTACAAATCTACCACGTACCAACGGAAAACGAACTTCTGAGAGAAGGATCCCACAAGAAACTGCTGCGCTATTTTAGAACGGAATAGGAGACCTATGATAATTACATCAGGAGCTTCGGATTATTAACTGACCTTCTTCTCCTCATAACCCCGTGACCCATTCATTACGGTTTCAAATCCTATGGAGGTTGCACGCGGTTCAGCTCTGTGGGGCGTGGACTGGGTATTAAGGAGTTATATGCGTCCTCCTCAAACTCAAACGGATGGTGAAAGATGAAGGGTTCACACGCACACATGATAGAAGATGGAAGAGGGAAGCGGGTGCCATAAAATCATTTTCCATCATGGCCTCGGATCACGCAAGCAAGCAAGCAAGCAAGCAATCGAGAGCAGAGCAGAGCAGGGCAGCTGAGGTACCACATGAAACTTTGGAGAGGGAGATGTGCAAGAAGACTGAGTGAATTACGATAATGACACGAATAAAGCTGGCAAGACACTGAGACAATGTCAAGTGATCGGCAATGATAAAGGTCAGGTCAGCGGTACTTGTAAGATAAAGACTACAACAAATATATAGAATCGCACCTTTTGAAGATCCGGCGCGCAAAATACCGTCAGCGGCAAAAGCAAGCAAGCAAGCAAGCAGTCGAAGGGCGTCACGATCGAAGGGCGGAAGACCGAAATGAAGAGACGAAGAGACGCGCTAAGAAAGCTGCAATCGGTGAAGAATGAGAGCCTTCGAGAGCCTTTGAGAGCCTTTGCAACAAAGACCATCATAAGGACCTTGTGAGGGTTAGCATGCCATAGTGTCAAGTCCATGCATACCTGGCCTAGCAAAATTCAATCCCTCCCACGCATGCACGCCCCTAATCATCGTACTCATCCTCAGCATCCAATCGATATGGTTCTAAATAACTCTCGGGTACGAGTGCCTGTCCCGCAGCCTCAAGCCCAAAGCCCGCAACGCCATCGGCCTGCTCAGGTGGGCGTTGAACAATTGCCCATCCGACCCCACCACCTCGTGCGATTACACGGACGATCTGGTCCTCAATGAGTGCCATCTCTGCCGTGCCCTCGGGCTCGAAAGAGTACAGGGCACGGTACAATCCTGGCTTCAACTCCTCCTCGACCGGTTCCCCGCCTCCCGCATCGTCGTCGTCGTCGTAGTACCCGCTATCTGACCCAATGGGCTCGTCCCTGTCTTCGTATGGGCCCTCCTCCTCATCGTCCTCATCCTCTGACGGATCCTCCGATCCCGACTCGGGCTGGCCAGAACTACGTTTGGAGAGGAACTTTCCGAGTGCCGCCCAACCGCCCTTCTTCCTCTTCCTCCCACTTTTTGCCCCTAGTGCTTTCGAACTGGACGGAAACGATCCCCTGTGGAGTAAGAAGGGCAAAGCAAAGTTAGTCGACTATAATTTGGTGAACGCAAGGAGACAGACGAACCATCCACCAGGACCCCGACTCGAACGCGACGCATTAGAGTCCCGCTTCGACTCGTGTTCACACCGTGGTAGCAGCTCGATTGGTCGTGCACTGAACCAATAGTCCTGCGGGGCATACGCGAAATCGCGCACAATGATGGGTCGCAGTGGGTGATCCTCCTCGATGACAGGATTTTGCAGGTCGGCAGTTAGACCAAGAGCAGTGACCTGGAGTCCGGAGAGGGCGGTATCGATAGGCGGGGCGAGGGAAGACATGCTCAACGTCGAGCTCCGTTGGTTTGAGGTTGATTTGGTCGTGGCCGACCGTCCACGATTCGGACCTGCTCCCGTGGCACTGGCGATGGACGACTTGGAGCGTCGCAAAGTTGAGGTAGGGTTGTTCTGTAGTATTTGGTGGCTTGCGCGACGAGAGGGTACAGGCGATGGAGGGGCGGGTCGAGAACTGGAGAGTGAGGAAGCACGAGAGAGACCGCTGCCGATGAGAGCTGTAGAGAGACTTGCGGTAGATTGTGGGCGCTCTCTCACTACGGGTGTGGAGGATCCGTCGTTGATGTTCGGTTCGTCTGCTGCGTCTGCTGAGTGTTGGGGAAGAGACGAGGAAGTAGGCGTTCGGAGTTGGATTGAGGCTGGAGCGGTGTCCGTTGAGCTCAAGGGGGATTCGTAGAGATTCGGTGATTGCAGTACCGGTTGCTGTTGCGGTGGGAGAGGCGGAGGCGGAGGCGGAGGCGGAGGCGGAGGCGGAGGCGGAGGGTGAGAGTGTGCATCATCATCAGCTGAGCGCGTGACCGAATACAAAGCCGTGTTCCGTTGGACATTATCATTAGAAGGTACGGAGGTGGTGGAGGAGGTGGTGGTGGTGGTGGTGGCAGATGATGTAGGGATGGAGACGGAAGAGACGGAAGAATCGCGGGGTGTGAGTGCAACACCAACACCTGCAACACCAATAAGAGTGAGGGCTGGTGCCGGTGCCGGTGCCGGTGCGGGTACGGGTACGGGTACGGGTGGTATCGATTGCGAAACGGAAGCGAAACCGGAGAGAGAAGCTGCTGACGCTCTCAACGACGGGGAGGTCCCTATACTCGCCAAGGCGGAGGTTGAAGTTGAAATTGAGGTTGAGGTTGTTGTCGTTGTCGTTGTCGTTGTCGTTGTCGAGTTGTCTGCTAGTGATGCAGCTGGGGTAAACGCCGGTAGTGGAGTTGTAACGTTCGCGGGAGATGCGCCTGCACTGCGAGTTGAAGGCAGGGACTGGGGCTGTGGTTGGGGTTTTGCTGCGTTCAGAGGGGTCGGGGTCGAGGTCGAGGTCGAGGTCGAAGTCGAGAGTTTCTGTTTGTTGTCTCTGTCTTTATTGCCTACGGATTTAGCGCGATAGCGCTTGTGGTTGACATTGACGTTGACAATCCTATTCGCAAACTCGTGCGAACTCGGTATCGGAGGTGGGAAAAAGGTGGATGATGGGGATGGAAATGGTGATGCCGACGACGGGTTTTCAACCGCCAACGTGAGCCTTGGCTGACCAGACTCGGTCGCTATTTCTGTCGTTGTCGCTGTCGTTGTTGTTGTCGCTGTCGCTGTCGCTGTTGCTATTGTTGATGGGTTCAACGCGGTAAAACGAGGGTCAACAACGACGGTGACGGGTACGCGATAAGACATGGCATATCAGCAACAGCAATTAGCGTGTGCGAGGTGCGAGGTGCGGCGAGCGGCGAGCGGTGAGCAGTAAGAAGACGCACTCTCCATCTGGGACATTTTAGCTGGTTGCAGTTGCAGTTGCTCAGCACAGTCAACTTGAGATAACACGCAGAATGCAGATCGATCGATCGACGTCGACGGCGACGAGGCGAGTCGCTTGAGCGCTGAACCCGAGGTTGGTTAGTTGGTTGGTTGAGTCCAAGATTGTTGCTTTGCTTTGACTCTTTGACTGCTCATCGTCTCTCGTCCTCTTCCTCGTCTTCGTCTTCCTCCTCGTCCTCGTCCTCGTCTCCAATATTGCCATCGTCTGTCTAGCTACCGTCTAGCACGGTGACCACCCGCCCGCCCGCTCGACGCGAGAGACGAGACGAGACGAGACGCACAGCGCAGCGCAGAGCACCGCCAGCTGCCCACACTCACACTCACACTCGCACTCACACTCACATTCACACGACACATGTTCACCAACTTTTGAATTCTCCTGGCTCGATCAGCGGCGTTGGCACCGTGTCGTGCGTCCTCTTCAGCCGTACGGTGAATGTCCTCCATCAACTCACGCTCGCGAGTTTTGGACTTCTAGATGTCATGTAGACGCTAGGCGAGCTCTCGGGAGACCATAGCCGTGTCAGGTCAGGTAGCCCAAAGCCCTGGGGTGGCGCGTAAAGCACTCGAATGAAAACCATTGGTGATACTGACTGTCATACATGTAACTCTTGTGGCTAACCAGGTTACCCTGAAACGCGGCGCCCATTGTCGGCGTGACGGGGAATCGTCGACTCTGCCTGTCCGTTC
>WNFL01378306.1_pt1 | contig 12839 bp, 9 predicted proteins | sample 5400361 | NCBI WGS metagenome assembly WNFL01 (sample SAMN13153351, study PRJNA577476) | soil metagenome | isolation source: 40 cm soil on Douglas fir-dominated hillslope | place: USA:California | collected 2013-09-17
TGAAGTGCCGATCAACGAGAAGAAAGTCAGCCGGATTTGGTACCTGGGGCAACGAGTGAACGCCGAGCCGGCGCAATTTCAGTTTCGATGCCACTTGCGCGTGGACGGAGTGGAAACGCAATCGGTGGTTCGCGCGGTGATTGAGCAAAATTTTATGCGGACCAGGCTTGGCCGCACGATCTTCCGGAACGTTACGCTGGCGCCCGCCGTAGCAGAACTGCCGCGCATGTAAGGAGCGCCGAACAGTGGCTTGGCGCTGTCCAAAGGAAATTACGACACATCTAAACACGTGGTGGGGCTGGGAGCATGGCTGAGCGAATGCAGTTTAGCGAGTCAATGGATGGAACAGAGATTCGGCCGAGACATAACTTACCGCGTTCCGAATACGGCGCGTGCGTGCGCTATGAGCGGGCTCAGGTCCTCTAGCTTTGAGAAAACCGCGCGGATTCCCGCCTGCTGAGCTGCTTGTTTGGTGGTTTCCATATAGTGCGCCGTCAACATGACAACTGGGATTGCAGGGAAAAGCTGACGGAGAGCTTTGGCTGTTTCAAAGCCGTCCATCACGGGCATACTTAGATCGAGAACGACTAGATCGGGCTTCAGTTCCCGAGTCTTCAGAATGGCTTCCGCACCGTTTTCTGCCTCGCCACAGATTATGGATTCCAGGCAGCTTTCAAATAGTTCGCGTACAGCAAGCCGAACGGCTGCGTGGTCATCAACAATTAGAACAATGGACATGTGAACTCCGGTTCGGTGAGCCGGAGCGCAGCATGCGGGGGGCAGAACGTTCTTGGGAAGGGAAGCCCCGCTGTGGACAGTCCATCGATAGGGTTAGGAGAACACGAGTCACGGACGGTGACAATCGGGGTAAGACTTTACGGGCTGCTGCTAGAACATAAGTGGTAAACGCGGACCTGGCGATGCGCACTGCGTTTTGACCAATTGCGCGCCAGTCGGGAGATTGGCGTTCCCGGGGACGAGCGAGCGCGGTGCCGTTGCGAACTTGCCGCCTAGATTCTACTTTGTTCCTACTCGGGACGGGCGCCGCCAAGGCGGATTACGAAGCCGGTTGTCAACCAGATGTTGTTTTGGTGGGCGCTGAAGAGCGATGTGCGGTAGTAGTCGGCATCGAAAACGCGGACGGCAAAGTGCGGAGTCAGATTAAAGTCGACGCCACCGCCGGCTTTCATCGAAAAAGCCAGGTCTGTGTAGGTCAGGCCGCCTGGGCCGCTGACGGTATTGTTGACGTGCGAGCCGCCAACCAGGAATTCAGCGAACGGGCTGGCGCGCCACTTATTGCGTTCGCGGTGGAATACGCGCGCGCCGAAGTGGTTTCCGTAGAGAGTGACATTCACGCCGTTGTACGACGAGACGTTGTAGCTGGAGTCCGCGACGATTTGCAGCCAAGGCTTGGCGTTCCACGCGAAGGAGCCGACGATGCCTTTGGTGTTCGTGGTGGTGCCGCCATCATTCAGGCGCGCGTAGGAGAAGCCGCCAAACAGTTCGGCCACGGGCGTCCGTGGCGTCACGGAAACGGGGCTTTGCGCTAAAGCGGGCGTTGCGGCAAACAGCAGGACGGCGAGTATGCACATGCGCTTATTCATGGCTGGATTCCCCTCACGTGGAGGCCGCACTGTGCGGCAACCTGGCCCAACAAACAGAACTGAGTGATTACTATCCCCATTTGGCAAGATGAGGGAGACGTGCGCGGACCGCAATAAAGGCGTGAGGCGATGTGCTGAAAGCGGGACCTGAACGAAAGGACAGATGCGCGAGTCGCGCAGCGGGGCGGCGCTGGTGAAGATGATTCCAGCGGGAGAGCGCGCGCGAAATTTTAGCGAAATTATTGAATTGTGTAGACGCCGGTGGCTACTGCGCTGTTGATCATATTGGGCGCTGTGGCGAAAGCTTTGAGCGTGGAGCTTACGTGGACGATGATGGCGCCGACGTACTTAGGGCTGGAGGTGGTCGGGGTGGTGGCGTTTGTCGTGTAGTAGATCGTGGCGCCCGGAGTTGTGGTCGACATGCTCACGTATTGATAGCCGGTGTAGGTTCCCGGGACGGGACTGAATTTTGGCGTGGCGACAATGGTCGTGCCAGTTTGGATGGTGTACAGACCGCTGGCTACGGCGCTGTTCGCGAGATTGGGAGCGGTAGCGATGGCCTTGAGCGTTGTTGTGGTGCTGATGGCGACGGGCCCTGCGTCCTTTGTGCTTGCGGTGGTGGGCGTGGAGCCGTTGGTCGTGTAGTAGATCGTGGCGCCGGACGTGGTGACTGGAGATGGTGACCTGTTGCGCGCTCGAATATGTGCCTGGCGCGGGCCTGAAGGTTGGCATGGCCGCTTGCGTGATTTTCGTGTACGTGGCGGTGGAGATGTTGCTGTCGAGGAAGCCGGTGGCGATGGCGACGGCGTGAATCGTCTCAGTGGTTGTGCCGGTGATCGGGCCGGAATAGGCAGGCGAAGCCGCAGTGGGCGTGCTTCCATCGGTAGTGTAGTGGATCGACGCGCCAGCCGTGGAATCCGTCATCGTGACGGTCACTGACGAAGTGAAGGATTCGCTGGCCGGACTGATAGCCGGAGCTGCCGCTTGCGTCGCAGCGTTGAGGAGGCCATAGACACTGAGTTGCGACTCGGTGCCAACGTAGACTTTTCCGTTGACCACGGTCGGCACGGTGAATTTCACAGCTGCGCCGGGATTGTCGCGCGCGAGATCCTGGTCACTGGAATACAGCAGGTTGGAAATTTAAGAGCCTGCGGATGCTTTTTTGTGGACACACCCTCGGTCACAAGTTCTCCTTGTTTCAGTCCCGACCAACGTGCTGGAAAACGGGAATTTTGCTTGCTCCAAGCTAGGGGAAAGTGGGGAGAGGCTCAATACTCGAAACCCGTTAAGCGGAATGTCATAGCAACGTAGAAGCGCGTAAAGAAATGTCTGAGTACTAGGAGATCTACCTGCGTGCGTCTACATATCATAGGCAAGAAACCTGCTTCCTTTGCGCGCAAAAAGATTTCAAGCAAGCCATTCATTTTTTGGCGCAGAGCGTTCCCGCCTCTCGGTGATATAGTTCGGGGAAATTTTCGGTGCGCTCCGTCTTGGAGGGACTATGGAAATTTGTTTTTCGCGCGGCTCGCGACGTCTTATCAGCGCATTTGCTGTTCCTGCCGCGTTGTTCTTTGTTGTGTCTGCGATCCCAGCGCGCTCGCAGGACGCTAACCCGCTCGCCAACGATGCGAACGCCGGGAAGTTGGGCGAGTTTGAATTTCGCGCGAACTGCGCGTTTTGCCATGGGCTGGGCGCGCGCGGCGGGGGACGCGGTCCCGATCTGACGCGCGCGCAGAAAAAACACGGAAACTCTGATGCGGATCTTTTCCGCACGATCAACGAAGGCGTTCCTGGGACGGCGATGCCGCCAAACGGCGCGACGCAGCAGGGCGTCGGCATGACAGAGGAAGAGATCTGGCAGGTGATTTCGTACATTCGCAGCGTGCAGGTGAAGACGCCAGTCCAACCGCCGGGAAATGCCGTGCGCGGCAAAGAGTTGTTCACTGGTTCGGCGGCGTGCGCCACGTGCCACATGATTCAAGGCAAAGGCGGGCGTCTTGGTCCGGACCTGACCGCCACGGGCTCTGCGCGTTCGATGGAATACATTGTGGATTCGATACGAAATCCCAGCCGGCGGCTCGCGCAGGGTATTTCGGAGGCGATGAAGGAGTTCTCGCAGGAGTATGAAACCGTGACGGTGGTGGATGGCGGGGGCCAGAAATTTCAGGGCGTGGTGCTGAACGAGGATAGCTTCACGCTGCAAATGCTGGATACGCGCGAGCAGCTTCATCTTTTTGAAAAAGAAAAACTGCGGTCGGTGGAAAAGAGCCGCGAATCGTTGATGCCAAAGTACGACGACAAAATGCTGCCGGAAAAGGATTTGCAGGACATCGTGGCGTATTTGCTTAGCCAAGGCGGCAGCAAGTAATTTGCGATTTTGCAAGCGGAGGTAGAGATGCCGGGGGAATTTAGGGCGATGTCTGAAGCGAAGCGTGCGATTTGTGTGATTTCATCATCCTTGGTGGTGTGTGCGTTGCTCTGTGGGTCCGCGGGGGCGCAGGTTACGCCGCAGCGGCTGCTGGATTCCGCGAAAGAGCCGCAGAACTGGCTGACATATTCCGGTGATTACGCAGGTCATCGATTCAGCGCGCTGGACCAGATCAATACGGCGACCGCGCATACGCTGGTGCCGAAGTGGGCTTATCAGACGATGGCCGGCGGGAAATTTGAAAGCACGCCGCTCGTGGTGGATGGCGTGCTGTATGGCACGGGGCAGGACGATCGGGCTTTTGCGTTGGACGCGCGCACAGGCAGGCCGATCTGGCAATACCAACGCGCGCTGCCGGCTGATATTCGGCCGTGCTGCGGACGCGTCAATCGCGGGCTTGCGATTCTGGGCGACAAAGTTTTTCTCGGCACGCTCGATTCACATGTGATCGCGCTTGACGCGAAGACCGGCAACATTGCGTGGGATGTGAACGCTTTCGACTACACGAAGGGCTATAGCATCACGCTTGCGCCGCTAGCGGTGAAAAACCTGGTGATTGTCGGCGTGAGTGGGGGCGAATACGGCATTCGCGGCTTCATCGATGCTTACGACGCGAATACTGGCGAGCGCAAATGGCGCTTCTACACCATTCCGGGCCCGGGCGAAGCTGGTCACGAAAGCTGGGAGGGCGACTCGTGGAAAATTGGTGGAGCGCCGGCATGGATTACCGGCTCGTACGACGCGGCGACGAACACTACGTTCTGGACGACCGGGAATCCTTCGCCGTCCAATCGCGGGGAGGGGCGCGAGGGCGACAATCTTTACAGCAATTCGCTTTTGGCCTTGGATGTCAATACCGGGAAATTGAAATGGTATTTCCAGTTTACCAAGCACGACGAGCATGATTACGACGCCACGCAAGTTCCCGTGTTGCTCGATCGCGACGGCAAGCACTTATTGATTCAGGCTAACCGCAACGGATTTTTTTATGTGCTGGACCGGAGCAACGGCAAATTAATCTCCTCGAGCGCTTACGCCAAAGTGACTTGGAGCAGCAGCAAGGATTCTGAGGGGCGCCCGGCGGCAAATAAGCAATCGACGCCTACTCCCGATGGGAGCCCTGTCTGCCCGGGCGCGGCGGGCGCAACAAACTGGATGTCGCCTACGCTCGATCCGCAAACGGGTTTCTTCTATGTGACGGCGCGCGAACAGTGCGACATTTTCAGCACGGCTGCGCAGCCGTATCACGCGGGCCATGCGTATTACGGCAGCGCATACTTTCCTAACGATGAGATGGCGCCGTTTTGGGGCGCGCTGCGCGCGATTGATCCTGCGACGGGGAAAATCAAGTGGGAATGGAAGCATCCGTCGCCCACGTGGTCCGGAGTGCTCTCGACTGCGGGCGGCTTGGTGTTTACGGGCGATGCCGAAGGAAACTTTATCGCGCTGGATGCTGCGAGCGGCAAACCGCTGTGGCATTTCCAAGCGGGCGCGTCTGTTTATTCGTCGCCTATGGCCTATGCGATCGATGGAAAAGAGTATGTTGCGGTGGCTGCCGGCTCGGCGCTATTTACTTTCGGGCTGCCCTAATAGCGGTCAGAGAAAAGCATCATGCGTTAGGGCAGGAATGAGCTACAGGTTTCGTTCGCTCAACATCTCAATTGCTGTTAATGCATAAATGGCCGCGCAATCACGCACCTTACGCATATCCACGCATTCATTTGGGCCGTGCGCAACCGACAGCAACCCAGGCCCATACGCGTACGCCGGGATTTTCAGCGCGTTGTAAAAGCGGATTTCCAGCAGGCCCGGACACATCTCAAATTGAGGCGGCTCGCCGGTAACCGCTTTCACACTGTTAGTGAGCGCGCGACCGAGTTTCTCTTCGGCAGAGCAAACGGCGGCGCTACCTTCCTGAAAAATCTGCCATTCCAAGCGAATTCCGTCGAGCCGACACCCTTCCAGAACGCCGAGGAGGCTTTGCTTTTCCGTTTCGAAATTTTCCTCTGGATTGATGCGTCGATCGACGGTGAACCAGGACTGCTCTGGCACGACGTTGAAGTTCGCTCCTCCGCCGCTCTCGCCGCCGATCATCAAAATGGAATTGCGATTCTGCTCGCCGCCGAGCGCATGACTCGTCTTGCGCTGCTCCACTTCGCGCTTGAGCGACTGCAGCCGCTCTACCACGCGGACCATCTGTTCGAACGAATTCTCGCCGCGATGCTGCAAACCCACGTGCGCGGATTTGCCCAGCACTTTAACTCGCAGCGAAATCGCGCCACGATTCGCGTTCCACACGACACCGCTGGTTGGCTCTGGCAAGAGCATGCCGATTCCGGCGCGCCCCAGCAGTCCCTGCGCAGCGAGCCAGGCCGATCCGCGAGCGCCTCCGGTTTCCTCGTCGGATACGAGCGTGAGCGCGATCTTTCCGTCCAACTCCACGCGGCATTCCTGGAGCGCGCGAATCGCGTACAGCATGGAGACGATGCCGCCCTTCATGTCACACGCGCCGCGGCCGAATACAAAATGCTCCTTCTGCACGGGTTGGAACTGCTCGACAGATTGGGCGGGCACGACGTCGTAGTGGCCGTGAAAATAAAGCGTGCGCTTCCCGTTGCCGAAAGTAGCCGTCAGGCTTGGTGCTGATTCGTTGGCCGAACCGCACGTGGCAGCGGAAGCAGGGAATTCGTGGCGTTCGCAGGCGAGCCCCGCATTACAAACGGCGCGTTCCAGCAGATCCGCGCAGGCTCGATAGTTTGTTCCCGGGGGATTCTCGGTGCGCACACTGACAAGTTGCGCGAGCAACGCAGCCATATCGTTTTCGCGTGGTTGCAGCCACGCCGACAGTCGTTCAGCGATATCCGGATTGCCGTGAAGTGTGGAATCCACGCTGCGGATAGTACGGACCCACGCGCGACCTGCCAAGCTCCAAATTGGTGGTTACTCATTTCGGAGTAGATCAGTTTGGGAAATCAGCTGGCCATGTACTATCTGGCGCGACGCTTTTGAAGAACTAGAACTACCGCTGCGGACGGGAAAAACCCAGATAGAAACCATGCCCCTACGCATAAGACCGCCCATGCACTGTATTCGGATGGATCAGCCCCGAGCCAAACAGGTAGCCAGTAAAGGGAATACGCAAAAATGAAGGGCACGAGTACAACCCAGAGCGGACGTAAAGCCACTGGCAGTACGGAGCATAGCAACCAAACAATGCCCAATGAAAGGACGGCTATCAAAAGTGCTCCAGAGCCAAGGGACAATGATTTGAGAAATGTGATCATCGATGCCACAACCATACTACTAATTCCAATAATTCCAACTAACCCACTACCGCACAGCTTGCTCCGACGCGTTGACAGGCCTGCACGGCTCCGCTACGCTTTTCAGTTCGCGCGTGGCGGAAATTCGCTGCGTGCAGCTACAAGAGCCTCGGGTCATAGACCAGAGCCAAAACTGGACAAACCGCCGCATGGCTGAAGAAAAGCTTCCTACCCGCTCGCAGGATTTTTCCGAGTGGTACAACCAACTGGTCTTGAAAGCGCAGCTCGCCGACTACGCGCCGGTGCGTGGCTGCATGATCGTGCGTCCCTATGGATGGGCGCTCTGGGAAAATATTCAGCAGGCGCTGGATCGGCGATTTAAGGCGACGGGACACCAAAACGTTGCTTTCCCGTTGTTTATCCCGCGCAGCTTTATCGATAAAGAAAAACACCATGTCGAGGGATTCTCGCCAGAGCTGGCGGTCGTTACTATCGGGGGCGGCGAAGAGCTTGCGGAACCTCTCGTCGTGCGTCCTACTTCCGAGACCATCATTGGCCACATGTGGTCGAAATGGATTCAGTCGTATCGCGATCTGCCGGTGCTGATGAACCAGTGGAACAGCGTGGTGCGATGGGAACTACGCACGAAGCTTTTCCTGCGCACACTCGAATTTTACTGGCAGGAAGGCCACACGGCGCACGCAACGCGCGAGGAAGCCGAAGCGGAAACGCGCCAGATGCTGGACATCTATACGGATTTCGCGGTGAACGATGCGGCCATCCCGGTGATTCCCGGCAAGAAATCCGACGCCGAAAAGTTCGCGGGAGCTGATGTCACCTACTCCATCGAAGCCATGATGGGCGACGGCAAGGCGCTGCAGTCCGGGACTTCGCATTTTCTGGGGCAAAATTTCGCGCAAGCGTTTGAGGTTCGCTACCTCGACCAAAAAGGAGAGCTCCAGCATTGCTGGACAACGTCGTGGGGACTCTCCACACGCGTCATCGGCGCCATCATCATGGTGCATGGCGACGATCAGGGGCTGGTGCTGCCGCCGAAACTGGCACCGTATCAGGTGGTGATCGTTCCTATTTACAAGACCGACGAGGAAAAGTCTTTGGTTCTGGACACGGCGCGAAGACTTAAAGGGGAGCTCGCGAAGACGAATATTCGCGTTACGCTCGATGAGCGCGAAGGGTCCAGCCCGGGCTGGAAGTTTAACGACTGGGAAATGCGCGGCGTTCCCTTGCGCATCGAGCTCGGACCCAAAGACGTTGCGAAGCAAGCCGCGGTGCTTGCGCGCCGCGACCGGCCTGGCCGTGAAGGGAAAATTAGCGCTTCGATGGCCGATCTACCTGTCACCGTCGAGCGGCTGCTCGCGGAAATTCAGCAGTCACTGCACGACAAGGCTTTGGCGTTCCGTAAAGCCAATACGCATGACGCCAAAACGTACGACGAGCTCAAGCAGGCGGTTGAAACGGGTTTTGCTTTTTCCTATTGGTGCGGCAGCGCAGAGTGCGAGGCGAAAATCAAAGAAGAAACCCGCGCCACCATGCGCTGCATCCCGCTCGAACAATCCGGTGGCTCCGGCGTTTGCGTCTACTGCGGCAAACCGGCTGCGGAACGCGCCATCTTTGCGCGCGCGTATTGAGGCGCTCTCGCCTCATAGCTTCAGCACGCGAGTCCAGAGCCATGTTGCTCTCCCGGAACAGGTGTTGACGCTTGCGCTCGACACCTTGTCTGCACCAGTGTTAGCGTGAAAATAGGAAAAGATTCTCCATTTTTTCCCAAGCCGCACCAGCAGGATCGGTCGGCCTATGAGAGGCATTCTAGTGTTGCAAATCGGCACTAATCAGCGGCAGGTCCGCGACCGCGCGCAGCGTGGGGAAGGCAGATTCAAAGCGATTGCCTTCACCGCAGTTCTCGTCTTTGGCGTCTTCGCAGCTTTCAAGCTTTTGCCGTCGTACATTGCGGAATATCAACTCTCCGACAAAATGCAGGAGCAAGCCAAGTTTGGCGTGGTAAATCGCTACTCTGAAGAACAAATCCGCGAGACCATCTTCAAAGAAGCCCAGGACCTGGATGTCCCGATCAAGAAAGAAGAGATAAAGGTCCTCGCCTCTCCATCAGTGGTGAGAATTTCCTTGGATTACAGGGTTCCTATCGACCTGCTTGTGTACAAAATGGAGCTCCATTTCACTCCGTCCAGCGAGAATAAGTCCCTTTTGTAGTGCGCGGCTTGCCGAAAAGCGCTGCACTCACGTCGATCCCTCCACTCCGTCCGCACCTTCGTGTGCTTATTTGGCAACTCCGCGCCCTCGTCTTCGCCTTTCTTACGGTACCCACTTGCGAGACAATAGAGGTCCAGCCAATGGGAGCTAAAGTGTGCGTATTCGCATCCTGAAGGGTTTCTGGACCTCCGGTCTTGGTCTGACCATTCTCGGCGTAGTGTTCGCCATTTTCCTGACGAGCGTCGGTCTCTTCACTTACTACTACTCGAAATATTCCCGCATGATCGACGCGCGCCTCTCCGGGCACGTCTTGCAGAACACGACGCAAATTTTCTCGGCGCCCGAGCACATCTCCGTTGGCGAATCCATCAGCCCTGAGGAACTCACCGGGTATCTGCAGCGCGCCGGGTATCGCCCGGAAGCTGATCAAAATGCCCTTGGCCAGTACACAGTGCAGCGCAGCTCGGTGGACATTCGACCTTCCAAGCTCTCTTACTTTGTGGGCGGGAATGCGCTGGACGTGCAATTCACCGGCAAAACCATTCGCGCGATTCGTCCACTTGGTGGCGGCAGCACCGTAGATAACGCCGAGATCGAGCCGGAACTCATCACCAATCTCTTTGACAGCGCGCGAGAGAAGCGCCGCCCGGTTCGCTACGACGATCTCCCTCCTGTGCTCGTGCACGCGATTCTTTCCGCGGAGGATAAGCGCTTCTTCGAGCATGGCGGCTTCGATTTCGTGCGCATCGCGGGCGCGGCCTGGGCCGATTTGCGTCACACCAGTAATCATTTTCAGGGCGCCAGCACCATCACGATGCAAGTGGCGCGCACTTTTTTTCTGAGCAACGAGCGCACATTCCGCCGCAAAATTGCGGAAGCGATGGTTTCCGTTTCCGTTGAGCTCGAGCAGCGCTTCACGAAGCAGCAGATCTTCGAGCTGTATGCGAATGAGGTCTACCTCGGCAATCGCGGCAGCTTCGGCATCCGAGGATTCTCGCAAGCCAGTGTCGCGTACTTTGGCAAGGATCTTCGGCAGCTCACGCTTCCCGAATGCGCCTACTTGGCCGGCATTATTCGTGCGCCAAACTATTATTCCTCCGCAGATCGCCATCCCGAGCGCGGCCTGCAGGCGCGCGATCGCGTGCTGACGCAAATGCTCGACAACAAGTACATCAACGAGCCGGACGTCCAGGAAGCGAAGAAGGCGCCGTTAAAGATCGTTCGCGCGTCAGTTTCTGGCAGCGAAGCTCCGTACTTCGTCGACATGGTCAAAGACCATCTGCTCGACAAGTATCCGGAGAATGAGCTTTTAAGCGAAAATTTTCGCGTTTACACCACACTTGATCCCGCTCTGCAACGCGCCGCCGCAGCCGCCATTGAAACCGGGATGAAAAATGTCGATACGCTGCTGACGAAGAAATACGATCGCTGGCGCAAGGAGCAAGCCAAAAAGGGCACTAATGAGCCTATCCCGCAAGCGCAAGCTGCACTCGTAGCCCTCGATCCGCGCACCGGAGAAATCAAAGCGGTAATCGGCGGGCGCGACTATGGCCAGAGCCAGCTCAATCACGCGCTCGCGCATCGCCAGCCCGGATCCGTTTTCAAGCCGTTTGTCTATGCCGCCGCGTTCGATAACGCCGTGGACGGCGTGCAGCCCATTGTCACTCCAGCGACTACCATCGACGACGAGCCGACGACGTTCGAATATGACGGCGTGGATTACACCCCCAATAACTTTGGCGAAAAATTTATGGGCCGCGTCACCGCGCGCGATGCGCTCACGAATTCGTTAAACGTCGCGACCATAAAAATCGCGGAGCTCATCGGCTATGGGCGCGTGGTGCAAATCGCGCGTCAAATGGGACTCGGCAATAACATTCGCGCCACTCCCGCGGTGGCCCTTGGCGCTTATGAGATGACCGTGGTGGATGTTGCGGCCGGCTACACTACGTTTGCCAACATCGGCACGCGTGCCGAACCACAATTTATTCGCAATATCATCGGCGCCGATGGCGAAATACTCGAGAAGATTACGCCGCAGACGCACACCGCACTGGATCCGCGAGTCGCCTATCTCGTCACCAGCGTGCTCAAGGACGTTTTGAATCATGGCACCGGCGCCGGCGTGCGCGCCCGTGGTTTCACCCTGCCCGCGGCTGGAAAAACGGGAACCTCGCGCGATGCCTGGTTTGCCGGTTTCACCTCCAATCTTGTCTGCGTGGTCTGGATTGGCTTTGACGATAATCGCGACCTGGGCCTTTCCGGTCCCGCGGCTGCCGCGCCCATCTGGGCGGATTTCATGAACCACGCCACGGCGCTTTCCGAATACCGCGATGTAAAGGATTTCCAGGCTCCCGAAGGCATTCAGTCGGTGCTCATCGATCCCGAATCGCTTGAGCTGGCCACCTCCAATTGCCCGACAACGCGCCAGGAGGTCTACATCGCCGGCTCCGCTCCCACGCAATATTGCGAGATTCACGGCAGCCACAACGTGTTTACTTCCGCTGGTTCCTGGCTGTCTCATGTTTTCGGCGGAGGCCAGCCCAAGGAGCCTCCGAAGGACGGCGAGGCCAACGCCAACGGGAACTCCAAGACGCTGCCTTACGACCCCAATCGTCCGCCATATGCCACGGGTCAAGGCCAGCAGACGCCCGAAGCCAAAGACGCTAAGGACAAGGAAGAGGAAAAGAAAAAGAATCCTTTGAAGAAGATTTTTGGTATCTTTGGGGGTAAGAAGAAGGACTCCGACAAGCCAAAACCCGACGAAACATCAAAGCCGGAATAAGGCTATAAGCCGGAGAAAAGGAGACTCGCCATGAATCGTCTTCGAATGGCGGTGCCCGTTAGTTTTCTCCTCGTTAGCCTGACCCTTCCAACCATTGGCCAGACCAGCGACGACTCCCGCAAAGAATCATTCGTTCCTCCCATGCAGACGCAGTCCCAGGTTTCCAATGCTCCGGCGAATCCTGCCGAACGCCAGATTAGTGGCGAAGAGCTTGGCGATCTGTACATGGCTCGCAAGCAATATCGCGAAGCCATGGAGCAATACAGATCGCTGAGCGAGCAAAATCCGCACAACGCCGTCTACCTTAACAAGCTGGGCATCGCGCTGCACCAGCAGACCGCTTTGGGGCTTGCCCTGAAATATTATGAGCGCGCCGTGAAGGCCAACCCGCGATATGCGGACGCCGAAAACAACATCGGCACTATTTGGTATCAGCGCAAGAAATACAGTAAAGCCGTGCGCGCCTATCAAAAAGCGATCAAGATGCGCGACGACATGCCCGTGCTGTATAGCAACCTCGGCTATGCCTA
>WNFL01106178.1_pt1 | contig 12836 bp, 8 predicted proteins | sample 5400361 | NCBI WGS metagenome assembly WNFL01 (sample SAMN13153351, study PRJNA577476) | soil metagenome | isolation source: 40 cm soil on Douglas fir-dominated hillslope | place: USA:California | collected 2013-09-17
CGACTCGTCCTGGATCCGCGCACGTCGCTGCTCGACGCGCTGCGGGAACACCTCCATCTGACGGGCACCAAGAAGGGCTGCGACCACGGCCAGTGCGGCGCCTGCACGGTGCTGATCAACGACCGGCGCATCAACTCGTGCCTGACCCTCGCCGTCATGCACGAGGGCGACGACATCGTGACGATCGAAGGCCTGGGCTCGCCGGGCGCCCTCCACCCCATGCAAGCCGCCTTCGTCGAGCGGGACGGCTTCCAATGCGGCTACTGCACCCCCGGCCAGATCTGTTCGGCCGTCGGCATGCTCGCCGAAGTGAAAGCCGGCTGGCCCAGCCATGCCACCGCCGACGTGGCGTCCCGGCGGATCGCATTGACCGACGCGGAAATCCGCGAGCGGATGAGCGGCAATATCTGTCGCTGCGCCGCCTATCCCAACATCGTCGCGGCCGTTCGCGATGTCGCGGAAGGAGGTAGCAAATGAAGGCCTTCACCTACGAGCGAGCGACGGACCCAGGGGCCGCGGTCGCCGCAATGTCCAAAGCCGGCGCGAAGTTCATCAGCGGCGGCACCAATCTGCTCGATCTGATGAAGCTCGAGATCGAGCAGCCGAGCCACCTCGTCGACATCAGCCGGCTGCCGTTCAAGGACATCGAAGAGATGCGCGATGGCGGGCTGCGGATCGGGGCCCAAGCGACGAACTCCGACGTAGCCGCGGATCGCCGCGTGCGCAGCCGATACGCGGTCCTCTCCCAGGCGCTCCTCGCCGGCGCCTCGGGCCAGCTGCGGAACAAAGCGTCCGTCGGAGGCAACCTGCTGCAGCGCACCCGCTGCCCCTATTTCTACGACACGGTCTCGGACTGCAACAAGCGGGCTCCCGGCTCGGGCTGCTCGGCGATCGGCGGTTTCAATCGGGGTCACGCCATCCTGGGCGCGAGCGAGTCGTGCATCGCCACGCACCCTTCGGACATGGCCGTTGCGATGGCGGCGTTGGAGGCCCGCATCGAGCTGCTCGGGGCCAACCAGGCCGCGCGCACCGTCGCCATCGGAGACTTCCACCGGCTGCCGGGCGATACGCCCCACATCGAGACCGTCCTCCAGCCGGGCGAGATGATCACGGGTGTGGTCCTGCCTCCCCAGCCGCCGGGCCAGCAAGTCTACCGCAAGGTGCGTGACCGGGCCTCCTACGAGTTCGCGCTGGTCTCCGTTGCCGCGATCGTCGCGACGGATCGAGGAACGATCAGCGCGGCGCGGGTGGCGTTCGGCGGGGTGGCGCACAGGCCCTGGCGTTCGGTCGAGGCGGAGGCCGCTCTCGCGGGCCGTCCGGCCACGATGGCCGTCTTTCGGGCCGCTGCCGAGGCTGCCATGGCCAACGCCGTGGGGCGGGGTCACAACGACTTCAAGATCGAGCTGGCCAAGCGCACCCTCTGCCGCACGTTGGCTCAAGCGGCACAGGTGGGCTGAGGAGACGATCGTGATCGGAGAACCCATCAACCGCATCGATGGCCCGCTCAAGGTCAGCGGCCAGGCCACCTACGCGTACGAGAACTGGGACATCGGTCAACCACTCTACGGCCTCATCGTCGGCGCGACGATCGGCCGCGGCCGCATTGCGCGAATCGACACCACCCGCGCCGAGCGTTCCGCCGGCGTGCGCCTGGTGATGACTCATCGAGATGCGCCGGCGCAAGGCACGCCCGACGCGTCGGTCGTCTCGGCGTACGCGCGCGCCCGGCCGGCGCTGAGCCGCCCCGACATTCACCACTACGGCGAGCCGGTGGCTCTCGTCGTCGCCACGACCTTCGAGCAGGCACGAGCGGCGGCGAATCTCGTCGACGTCGACTACGCCGCCGAGCCGGGGCACTACGACTTCGCCTCGCGTCAGGATCAGGCGTACGCCCCCAAGCGAGTGAAAAGTCTTTGGGAGACCGACACGGCAGTGGGCGACTTCGACCGCGCATTCGACACGGCCGCCGTCAAAGTCGATCGGCGCTACACGACGCCGTATCAGTTCTCCCAGCCGATGGAGCCGGGCGCGTGTCTGGCGGTCTGGGATGGCGACGATCTGACGGTCTACGTCAGCGCCCAGGTCGTCAACTACGCCCGTACTTCGATCGCGAGCACGCTCCGGATCGACCCAAGGCGGATCCGTGTTGTCGTCCCGTATGTCGGCGGGGGGTTCGGCTCCAAGCTGGGCATCCATTCCGAAACGATCCTGGCGGCGCTCGCCGCCCGCCGGTTGAACCAGCCGGTCAAGGTCGTGATGACCCGGCAGCAGATCTTCCATCTCGTCGGCTCGCGCGCAACGTTGAGCCAGCGGGTTCGCCTGGGCGCCGGGCGGGACGGCCGATTGGTCGCCATCGCCCACGAGGCGAACATGTATACGAGTCCGCACTCGGAGTACGTCGAGCAGACCGCCATCACGACTCGCAGCCTCTACGCCGCTCCCAACCGATTGACGCGTCACCGTCTGACGCCGCTCGATCTTTCGGACCCGGAAGACGTCCGGGCGCCGGGCGAAGCGCCAGGCCTTCTCGCGGTCGAGTCGGCGATGGATGAGCTGGCGTATGCGGTCGGGCTGGACCCCGTCGAGCTGCGGATCCGGAACGAGCCCACGCTCGATCCCGAGCGCGGCGTTCCGTTTGCCGACCGCCGTCTGGTCGACTGCATGCGCGAAGGGGCTCGGCGTTTCGGCTGGGAGCGGCGCCCCGCTCGACCCGCGAGCCTGCGCGACGGTCGGTGGCTGGTCGGCTCCGGCATGGCGGCCGGCATCCGCCTGCACTTCCAGGGACCGACGAAGGCGCGGGTCCGGATCGGTCCCGACGGGAACGCCGTCGTCCGCACGGACATGACCGACATCGGAACCGGCACCTATACGATCCTGACCCAGGTCGCCGCCGACCGGCTCGGACTGCCGCTCGATCGCGTGCGGGTCGAGCTCGGGCGCTCAGACTTTCCCGTCAGCGCGGGGTCCGGCGGCTCGTGGGGCGCCTCCAACTCGAGCAACGCGGTGCATCGCGCGTGCGAAGCCCTGCGCGAGAAGCTGCGGACCTCGGGCGGACGCATCCCCGCGGAAGGCCTCGAGGCGGAGGGTGAGATCGTCGGCATGTGGGACGATCCGAACTACCGTGCCTACTCGATACACACCTATGGCGCCCACTTCGCGGAAGTCGGTGTCGACGTGGATACGGCCGAGATCCGTCTCCGGCGCATGCTGGGCGTGTTCGCGGCTGGCCGCATCCTGAACGCCAAGACGGCGCGCTCCCAACTGATCGGTGGCATGACCTGGGGGGTGAGCGCGGCCTTGCACGAAGAAGCCGTCCTCGACACGCGCACCGGCGCCTTCGTCAACCGGGATCTCGCCGGATACCTGGTGCCGGTGCACGCCGACATTCCGCAAATCGACGCCGTCCTGCTCGACGGATCCGACGACAAAGCCAACGCTCTGGGCGTCAAGGGCGTCGGTGAGCTGGGCAATTGTGGATCGGGAGCGGCCATCGCGAATGCGGTGTTCAACGCCACCGGCGTGCGCGTGCGCGATTTCCCCATCACGCTCGACAAGGTGCTGCCCGGGCTGCCGCTCGCGGAAGTGTGACGCCGCGGTGGCCCAAGGGGGCTGAGGAAACATCGATGGCGATCATCGGGCAACCCATCAACCGGATCGACGGCCCGCTGAAGGTCAGCGGCCGGGCCACCTACGCTTACGAGCACTGGGACGTCGGCCAGCCGCTCTACGGGTACATCGTCGGCGCGACGATCGCCAAAGGCCGCATCACGGGGATCGACACGTCCCGCGCCGAGCGGTCGCCCGGCGTGCGCCTGGTGATGACGTACCGCAACACGCCGGCTCAAGGTGCTCCCGATCCATCCCTGCCATTGCTGTTCTTGCGCGCGCGTCCGGTACTGAGCAGCCCCGACATTCACCATTTCGGCGAGCCGGTGGTGCTCGTCGTCGCTACCACCTTCGAAGAGGCGCGAGCGGCGGCGCAGCTCGTCGATGTCGCCTATGCCGCCGAGCCGGGAGAGTACGACCTCGCCGCGCGCCAGGACCGCGCGTACGCTCCGAAGGTGGCGAATGCGGGATTGCCGACCGACACGGCGGTCGGGGACTTCGAGTCCGCGTTCGCCGCGGCCGCGGTCAGAGTGGATCAGCGCTACACGACTCCGCACCAACTCTCCCAGCCAATGGAGCCGAACAACTGCCTGGCGCTTTGGCGCGACGGCGATCTGACGGTCTACATGAGCATCCAGATCATCGCCTGGGCCCGTACCGCGATCGCGAGCACGCTCGGGATTGACGAGCGGCGGGTCCGCGTGATCTGCCCGTATGTCGGCGGGGGCTTCGGCTCCAAGCTCGGCATTCACAGCGAGACGATCCTGGCCGCGCTCGCCGCCCGGCAGCTCGACCAGCCGGTCAAGGTCGCCATGACCCGGCAGCAGACCTTTCAGCTCATCGGCAACCGCGCGGCGGAGATCCAGCGGGTTCGGCTTGGTGCAGGGCGGGACGGCCGATTCGTCGCCCTCGCCCATGAGGTCACCATGCACACGAACCCCCAGGATGAGTACGCCGAGCAGTCCGCCTCCACCACGCGCAGCCTGTACGCCGCGCCCAACCGGCTGACGCGTCACCGGTTGACGCCGCTCGATCTTCCGCCCGGGGGGGACGTCCGCGCGCCGGGCGAAGCGCCGGGCCTTCTGGCGGTCGAGTCGGCGATGGATGAGCTCGCCGATGCGCTGGGGATGGATCCCGTCGAGCTGCGGATTCGGAATGAGCCGACGGTCGATCCCGAGCGGGGCCTGCCGTTCAGCGACCGCCGCATGGTCGAGTGTCTGCGCGAAGGGGCCCGCCGGTTCGGCTGGGAGCGCCGCCCCGCTCGACCCGCGAGCCTGCGCGAGGGTCGGTGGCTGGTCGGTCATGGGATGGCGGCCGGCATCCGGATGCACTTCCAGGGGGAGCAGAAGGCGAGAGTCCGGATGGGGTCGGACGGCATCGCCGTCGTGCAGTTGGACATGACCGACATCGGGACCGGCCACTACACGATCCTGACCCAGGTCGCGGCCGACGCGCTCGGGCTGCCGCTCGATCGCGTGCGGGTCGAGCTCGGGTCTTCGGACTTTCCTGCCGGATGGGGGTCGGGGGGCTCGTGGGGCGCCCCCAACTCGAGCGTCGCCGTCCATCGCGCGTGCGTGGCCCTGCGCGAGAAGCTGCGGACCTCAGGCGATCGCATCCCTCCGGAAGGCCTGGAGGCGGAGGGCGGGATCGTCGGTATGGGGGACGATCCGAACTACAGGGCCTACTCGATCCACACCTACGGTGCCCATTTCGCCGAGGTCGGCGTCGACGCCGATACGGCCGAGATCCGGCTCCGGCGGATGCTGGGAGTCTTCGCCGTGGGCCGGGTCTTGAACGCCAAGACGCTGCGCTCGCAGCTGATCGGGGGCATGATCTGGGGGGTGAGCACGGCGTTGCACGAGGAGGCCGTGGTGGATAAGCGCTCCGGCGCGTTCGTGAACCGTGATCTCGCCCAATACCTGGTGCCGGTGCACGCCGACATTCCGCAGATCGACGCCGTCGTGCTCGACGGGCTCGACGACAAGGCCAACGTCCTCGGCGTCAAGGGCGCCGGCGAGGTGGGCATCTGCGGGTCCGGAGCGGCCGTGGCCAACGCGGTGTTCAACGCCACCGGGGTGCGGGTGCGCGATTTTCCTATCAGGCTCGAGAAGGTGCTGTCTGGCTTGCCGCCCATGGAAGTTTGAACCATCGAGCAAGCCATGCTCCCTGGCCAACCGGGTGGAACGAGAGCTTCTGCCCGCTGACCGACGCTCCAACCGATCCGCGAACGAGGCCAACTCGCCGGGGTCAGCGCGCGTGCAGGCCCTGCGGGTCCGACTGGGTGGGCGCGTCGGACGAGGAGGGCGGCGCTTCCAGCAGCGACCTGCGGTCCTGCAGCGCCGCCGGGGCGGGGCCGCGGACCAACGCCCCGAGGGCCGTCTCCAGCGTTCCCAGCCGGGCCTCGATGGCCGCGAGCCGCGCCTGGGTCTGTCTTCCGTGCAGCTCGGCCTCCAGCTCCAGCTCGCGATGGCGCAGCTTGAAGTGCTTCAACGTGAAGACGAACGCGACGGGCATGCCCAAGCAGATCAGCGCCCCGAGGATTGGCGTCAGCCCGTTCATCAGGACCGCGAGCGCGGCGGTCGAGTTGGGATCCATGATGCCGACCTACCTATCCGGCTCAGGGGGCTGCAAGCAAGCCGGGCCCTACCACACCACGCATTTCTTCTCGGGGTTCATCGGGGGGCCCGCCTTGCAGGAGAACGTCTTCGCGAAGTCCACGTTGTCCGAGACCGGTCCGTTGACCCGCCATTGCGCGGTGGAGTGCGGGTTGACCTGCGCCTGCAGCCGAGCCGCCTCGGGGCGATAGTTGGTGCACCACGACTGCGCGAAGGCGACGAAGAACTCCCTGTCCGTGCTCGCCCCACGCCGGCCCTTCTGGTGCAGCGCGGAGAGCGCCATCTTCACGCCGCCGATGTCGGCGATGTTCTCCCCCAGCGTCAGCTTGCCGTTGAGGTGCACCTCGTCGACCGCCACGTACTGGTCGTACTTGTCCGCGACGCAAGCGGCGCGCTCCTCGAAGGCCTTGCTCACCGCGGGCGACCACCACTCGTGCAGGTTGCCGTCGCCGTCGAACTGGCGCCCCTCGTCGTCGAAGCCGTGGGTCAGCTCGTGGCCCATGATCATGCCCAGGCCGCCGTGGTTCACCACCACCGGCGCCCCCGTCTTGAAGAAGGGCGCCTGCATGATGCCCGCCGGAAACACCATCTCGTTCATCGACGGGTTGTAGTAGGCGTTCACCGTCGGTGGCGTCATGCCCCACTCGTTGCGATCGACCGGCTTGCCGATCTTGGCCAGGTCGCGCCGCGTCTCGAACCGGGCCGCCTCGGCCACGTTCGCGAGCAGCGATTCGCGGCCGATCCTCACCGTCGAGTAATCGCGCCACTTCTCGGGGTACCCGATCTTGTTGTCGATCTTCTTCAGCTTCTCCCGCGAGGCGGCGCGCGCCTCATCGTCCATCCAGGTCACGGTCGCGAGGTTGCCCTCGAACGCGCCCTCGATGCTCTGGATCATCTCCTTGGCGGCCTTCTTCCCTTCTTCGCCGATGGTGGTCACCACGAAGGAGCGCCCCAGCGCCTCGCCCAGCGCCTGATCGGTCATCTGCACGCACCGCTTCCACCGCGGCAGGATGGCCTTGGTGCCGGTCAGCGCCTTCGTCAGCCGGAAGCGCTCTTCGACGAAGGCCTGGCCGAGGGTCGGCGCCGCGTCCTGGATGGCGGTCCAGCGCAGGTAGGTCTTCACGTCGTTGAGCTTGGCCTTCGCGGCCAGCAGCTTGTCCATCCCGGCGAAGAAATCAGGGGTGAGCACGTTGATCGCCTGGACGGAGGGAGCGCCCAGCTCCTCGAAGAACGCGTCCCACACGAAGTGCGGCGCCAGCTTCTTGAGCCCTGTGCGCTCCAGCCGGTGGTAGATCTTGTTCGGGTCGCGCCGCTCCACCTTGTCCATCGAGGCCTTCGCCAGCGCCGTCTCGATGCCCATCACCGTCCTGGCCTGCTTCTTCGCCTCCGCGTCGGTCGCGCCGGCGAGCCCCAGCATCTTCTCGATGTGGTCCTGGTACAGCGCGCGTAGGTCGCGCATGCGCTGGTCGTCCTTCAGGTAGTAGTCGCGGTCCGGCAGTCCCAACCCGCCCTGGTCGGCGCCGCCGATGACCTGCCGGGCGTCCTTGAAATCCTGCTGCGATCCGAATCCGAACAGCGCGTGGGCCCCGATCGCCTGCAAGCGCGCCACGGCCCTGGCCAGCGCCGGCGCGTCGCGAACCTGGTCGACCCTCCCCAAGTCGTCTTGCAGCGCAGCGAAGGAAGCCGTCTCCGCTTTGTGCTCGTCCATGCACGTCGCATAGAAGTCGCCCACCTTGTTCGCGAAGGGGTCGGCGGGATCGGGCTCGCCCTTCGCGTCCTTCTCCAGGATCTGGCGCAGCAGCGCCTCGTTCCGCTGGAGGATCTCGGAGAACCCGCGGCTCCAGGTGGCGCGGTCCTCCGGGATGGGAGTCTTCTTCAGCCAGCCTCCGCAGGCGTACTGATAGAAGTCGGCGCAAGGATCCGCAGACGGGTCCATCGCGGAGTCATCGATGGGCGGAGGCTCGGGCTTGGCCTGCGCCGACGCGCTTTCGCCCTGCGGCGGAGCAGTGGGCGTGGCGGGCTTACCGGCCGCGGGCGAGGTGGGCGAAGGGGTGCCGGCGGTCTTGGCGCCCGGTGGATTGGACGGGGAGACCGGCGCCTGCGCAGCAGGGCTGGTCCCGGGCGTGTCGGGCCTGGTCTGCGAAGTGGAGCTGCAGGCGGCAATGAGCAGGGCGGAAAAGAGCAGTCGCTTCATCACCACACCACGCACTTGTTCACGGGGTTCATGTTCGTTCCCGGCTTGCACGAGAACACCTTGCCGAAGTCCTCGTTGTCCGAGATGGGTCCGTTCACGCGCCAGCGGCCGGGTGAATGCGGGTCGGTCACCGCCCGCAGCCTGCGCTCCTGGGGCGTCGCGTTCTGGCACCACACCTGCCCGAAGGAGACGAAGAGCTCCTGCTCGGGCGTGAGCTTCGAGCTGCCCGTCCGAGGCCGCCCGTTCGCGCGGAGCGCCGCCAGCGCGAGCTTCAGCCCGCCGATGTCGGCGATGTTCTCGCCGAGCGTCAGCTTGCCGTTCACGTGCACGTCCTCGGTCGCGACGTACTGATCGTACTGGTCGGCGACGCACGCCGCGCGCTCCTTGTAGGCGTCCGCCACCTGTGGCGTCCACCACTCGCGCAGGTTGCCGTCGCCGTCGTACTGCCTGCCGCGGTCGTCGAATCCGTGGGTCAGCTCGTGCCCCATCACCAACCCGGCGCCGCCCAGGTTCACCGGGTCCGGCGCCTCGGGCGAGAAAAACGGCGTCTGCAGGATGCCCGCCGGGAACACCATCTCGTTCTTGGCTGCATTGTAGTAGGCGTTCACCGTGGCGGGCGTCATGCCCCATTCGTTGCGGTCCACCGGCTTGCCGATCATGTCCAGATCGCGCTTGGAGGCGTGGCGCGCCGCCTCCTTGAGGTTGGCGAGCAGCGAGGTCCGGTCGATCTTCATCGAGTCGTACTCGCGCCACCGGTCGGGGTAGCCCACCTTGTTGTCCAACTTGTGCAGCTTCTCCGCCGAGACCTTGCGGGTCTGGTCGTCCATCCAGGAGACGCGGGCGAGGTTCTCGTCGAACGCCTTTTCGATCCCCTGGATCATCTGCTTGGCGATTCCCTTGCCTTGATCGCCGATGGTCGTCTTGACGAACGTGCGCCCGACCGCCTCGCCCATCGCCGCGTCGGTCATCTGCACGCACCGCTTCCAGCGGGGGGAGATCTCCTTCTGCCCGGTGAGGAACTGGTTGAAGCGGAAGTTCTCCTCCACGAACGCCTTGCCCAGCGCATCGGCGTCCGCGTGGATCTCGCGGAAGCGCAGGTAGGTCTTCACGTCGGCCAGCTTGTTCTGCGCCAGCACCGCGTCGAGCCCGGTGAAGAACTCGGGCACCGCGACGTTGATGGGCTGCACGTCGTGCCGGATCGCGGCGAAGTACGAATTCCAGTCGAACCGGGGCGACTTCTCCTGCAGGCCCGGGCGGTCGAGCCGGTGGTACACCTTGTACGGATCGCGCCGGTCGACGCGCGTCATCGACGACCGCGCCAGCGCCGTCTCGATGCGCAGTACCACCTCCGCCTGCTTGCGCGCGTCGGCTGCCGGAGAGCCCGCCAACTCGACCATCTTGGCGGCGAACTCCTGGTAGCGCTTGCGCGTCTCCTGCATCTTCGCGTCGTCCTTCACGTAGTAGTCGCGGTCGGGCAGGCCGAGCCCGCCCTGGTCGGCGAGGCCGATCACCTGCCGCGCGTCCTTCGCGTCCTGGATCGAGCGGAAGGCGAAGAATCCGCGGGTGCCGGTCAGGTGCATCTCGCCCAGAAGCGTCGCCACCCGCTTCGGATCCTTCACGGCGTCGATGGCGGCGAGGCGCTGCTTGAGCGTCTGCAGCGAAGCCGTCTCGGCCTTCTCTTCGTCCATGCAAGTGGCGTAGAAGTCGCCGACCTTCTTCGAATAGGGATCGGCAGGATCGCCCTGTCCGGCGGCGTCCTTCTCGAGGATGTCGCGCAGCAGCAACTGGTTGCGCTCGTTGACCGTGTCGAAGCTCCGCGTCCAGCGCGACTTGTCCGGCGGGATCGGGTTCGCCTTCATCCACCCGCCGCACGCGTACTGGTAGAAGTCGTCGCATGGGTCGGCGCTCGCATCCATCGCACTCTCGTCCACCCGCGGAGGCGGCGCCGCGGCGGGCGCCGAGGCCGCTTGGGACGGCGTCGCCGCCGGCGGGGTCACCGGCCCGGGCGGCTGCTGCGCAGGTGCGGCCGAGCTCGAGGCCGACTCCGCCGGCGTCTTGCCCGCGGCAGGCGGAGCGGAGGCGGAGCTCTCGGCCGGGCGCGGGGCAGGCGCGGATGAACAGGCGGCGAGTGCGGCGGCGAACGCTGCGGCGATCCTGTGCATGTCTGCTCCTCTTAGTTGCTCGCGCGGGGCGCCTCGGGCGCCTTCTTCGCGTGGGCGTCGATCCAATCGAGCACCGTCCGATACCAGAGCTGGCTGTTGCGCGGCTTCAGCACCCAGTGTCCCTCGTCGGGGAAGTAGAGGAGGCGCGATTCGACGCCGCGCCGCTGGAGGGCGGTGAACATCCCGATGCCTTGCTCGACCGGTACGCGATAATCGAGCTCCCCTTGCACCACCAGCGCTGGCGTCTTGAAGTTGCTCGCGTACGTGCTGGGGCTCCACTTGCGGTACGCGTCGGGGTTGTCCCACGGCGTCCCGCGCATCTCCCACTCCGGGAACCACAGCTCCTCGGTCGAGCCGTACTCCGCGGCGAGGTCGTAGACGCCGTCGTGGCTGACCAGGCACTTGAACCGGTCGGTGTGGCCGGCGATCCAGTCGATCATGTAGCCGCCGAACGACGCGCCCGCCGCGCAGGTGTGGCCGGGCAACACGGAGGGAAGCTTCTCCGCCGCATCGACCGAGCGCATCAGGTCGTCGTACGCCAGGCCGCCCCAGTCACCCGAGATCTGCTCCTCGAAGGCGCGGCCATATCCGGTCGAGCCGCGCGGGTCGACCGCCAGCACGACGTAACCCCGAGCCGCGAAGATCGCTTCGTTCCAGCGCATCCCCCATTGGTCCTCCCACGAGCCCTGCGGGCCTCCGTGGATCAGGAGCAGGAGCGGTGCGCGCTTTCCGCCCGCCGGGCGCACGATCCAGGAGTGGACCTTCACGCCGTCCTTCGCCTCGATCCAGAGGTCTTGCGGATCGGCGGGCATGTCGATCCCGGCGTACTGCTCCTGGTTGAACGCGGTGAGCCGGCGCGGCCGTCCGGCGGCGGAGAGCTGCGCAAGCTCGGGGGGACGCACCATGCCGCTCTGGACGAAGGTCACCGACCCATCCGGGCCGAGCGCGAAATCGCCGCTCGCGGGGGACTCGGCGTAGCGAGCGACCTTTCCGTCCAGCGATACCGTGTTCAAGTAGGTGCGTCCGTGGTGCGCCACGGCGGCGACCAGCCCGCTCGAATCGCGCCGCCAGAAGAACTGACCGACGTCGTCGCCGAAATCTCCGATGACCGACACGTTGCCGCTGCGCCGGTCCATCAGCTCGAGCTTCCACTGGTCCGACTCGTACCCGTTCCGCGCCTGCGCGAGCCACGCCAGCCAGCGGCCGTCCGGCGAGGGCTTGGGCGAGGCGTCGTCGCCGGCATTGGTGGGAGTCAGGTTGCGCGGCGCGCCGCCCTGGACCGGGATTGCCCACAGATCCCCGTTCGTGCTCCACGCCTCGCGCTGCGCCGGCTTGGCGGAGACGATCACCTCGGCGCCGTCGGGCGTGAAGGCGATGTCGTCGCCGCCGCCCACCCGGAACGTCGGCCAGTCGGAATCGCCGGGCGTCACGTCGCGAGCCGGGCCGCCCTGCGCCGGCTGCACGAACAAGTGGGTCCGCTTGCCGTCCTTCCACTCCGTCCAGTGGCGCGCGAACAGATGATCGACGATGCGTGCCTCGACCTTGCTGGCCTTGCGCTCCTCGAAGCGCTTGCGGTCGCACGCATCCACTGCAGCGGTGTCGCCCGCGCATCCTGGGTAGACCTCGCTGGTGTACGCGATCCAGCGTCCGTCGGGCGACCACACGCCTGCGTCGGCGCCGAAGTAGAGCGAGGTGGCCTGCCGCGGATCGCCGCCGCTCGCCAGATCGTAGAGCCACAGCTGCGCTTGCTCCTGCCCGGCCCGCTGCGAGACGACCAGGAGCTGCTTTCCATCCGGAGACCACCGCGGGTGCTCGCTGCGGCCGTCGCGGGTAAACTGCCGCGCCGGGCCGCCCGCGAGCGGCTGGAGCCAGACGTCCTTCACGTCGCGGTTCAGCTCCAGCGACTTCTGGCGCACGGTGAATGCGACCTGCTTGCCGTCCGGCGAGGCCTGCGGGTCGTCGAGGCGGCGGGTGGCGAGCAGCTCTTCGGGAGTGAACGGCCGGCCGGCGAAAGCAGGGGCCGCGCAGAGGAGGCTGAGCAGGACGAGGCGCATTGGACCGCGCCCTCTAGCACACCCTTGGCGCCACGGACATACCGAACGGTTGGCCTGTCACGGAGGGGCCCGCTTCTGCCTATGACCGTCGAGGCTGCGAGCAAGCGGCCGAAAGAGGAGGCAAGATGAGGCGCAGGATCATCTGGACGCTGCTTTCGCTGGTGCTCGCCGCGCCAGCGGTGTGGGCGGGCTCGGCGGCGGCGGG
>WNFL01025029.1_pt1 | contig 12834 bp, 10 predicted proteins | sample 5400361 | NCBI WGS metagenome assembly WNFL01 (sample SAMN13153351, study PRJNA577476) | soil metagenome | isolation source: 40 cm soil on Douglas fir-dominated hillslope | place: USA:California | collected 2013-09-17
GTCGAGCGTCGACGACGCGGCCGGCAAGTCGCCGTGCGCGACCTGAGTGCGTGCCTGCGTCACCAGTGAGCGCGTAGCGGCCGACAGGTGATTCTCGCGTGCGGGCGGCGGCACCTGCGGTGCCGGTGCCGGCGGCAGCGACGGCAACGGTGCCGGCGACCCTGGCGGTTGCGGCGACGACGTCTGCGGCGTCGGCGGCTGGGACGACGGCGTATGCGGTGCGAGCAGGGAGCAGGCGCTCAGGAGCGCCGCAGCGGTGAAGCCCGCGGCGAGCCTTTTCAGTGAATGGTCGACTTGAACCATGACTTGATCTTGTCAGTCAGCGAGCTGGGCGGCGAGGAGGCGCAGCCGGGCTTGCCGGGGAGCGGGGTGCCCGTGGGTACCGCGACGGCGACCGCGTCCGCGCTACAACCGGCCGTGGTTTCCAATCCGTCGCCGAATCCGATCCAGCGATCCTCGATGAGTTCCGGCGGCACGGGTTGGTACGAAGCAGACTTGACGCTCGCAATGACGTCTGCCCACACCGGCAGCGCCCCCGCAGCGCCGGTAAGGCCGGTGGAGCGATTGTCGTCGTAGCCGACCCAGACGACCGCGAGGTACGTGCCGGTGAACCCCGCGAACCAGCTGTCGCGCGTGTCCGAGGATGTGCCGGTCTTGCCGGCGACAATCGTTCCCGGCGGCAGGCGGGCGGACGCGCCGCGGCCGGTGCCGCGCGCGGTCACTAACGTCAACATTCGATCGAGCTGATACACGGCGGCCGGTGCCGCTGCGGCCTCGACCTGTACCTTGAAGCTCTTGAGCGGCCGGCCCTGCTCGTCGAGCACCGCTTGAACGGCCCGCAGGCGCGCTCGAAACCCGCCGTTCGCGAGCGTCGTGTAGACCTGCACGACCTCGAGCGGCGTCATCTCTACGGTACCCAGCAACAGCGACGGATTGAGTGTCGGGCGGGTTTCGAGTCCGAGGCTGACGAGCGTGTCGGCGACCCGGGGCAGACCCACGTCGAGTCCAAGCCGCACGGTCGCCAAGTTCATGGACTCAGCGAGCGCACGCGCCATCGGCACCCGGCCATAGATCTCGTGAGTATAGTTCGTTCTGAGGCGACCAGGTGCTCCCGTCGCTGAGCTTGAGTGTGATCGGTGCGTCGTCGAGCATGGTCGCGGCATTGTAGCGGCCGGTCTCGAGTGCGGCGAGGTACACGGCAGGCTTCACCAGCGAGCCGATCGGCCGACGCGCATCGAGCGCTCGGTTGAAGCCTTCGGCGCCGACCGCTCGCCCGCCCACGACGGCGACGACGTCGCCGCTGTTCGGATCGGCGACGATTATCGCGCCCTCGAGGTGCGCATCACGCACGCGGCTCGCGGCATCCAGACGACTGAGGTGCCGCGTAAGCGACTGCTCCGCCGCTGCCTGCGCGCGCGGATTGAGCGTCGTGTACACCGTGAGCCCGGCGGCGGCGAGATCTGCCTCGGCGTAGTCGCGCTTCAGATGCCGGCGGACCAGATCGAGATAGGCCGGCACGTAGCTGCCGCCGGGAGGCCGGAGGCCGAGAGGTTCTGCGGCGGCGCGTTTCGCGGCGTCGGCGTCGATCAGCCGCGCATCGGCCAGTTCCTGCAGGACGACATTGCGGCGCGCGCGAGCGCGATCGGCGTGCTTGCGCGGGTCATAGTAGGACGGCCCCTTGACGAGCCCGATCAGCAGCGCGACTTCGCCGACGTCGAGTTCGGCCAGTGGTTTGGCGAAGAAGTACTCGCTGCCGAGTCCGAATCCATGGATGGCGCGCGGGCCGTCCTGGCCGAGATAGACTTCGTTGAGGTACGCAACCAGGATGTCGTTTTTGGAAAAGTGCGCCTCGAGCCGGAGGGCCATCACGGCCTCGGTTGCCTTGCGGCCGATGGTCTGCTCGTCCGATAGAAAGTAGTTCTTGACGAGCTGCTGGGTCAGGGTGCTGCCGCCTTGAATCACTCGCCCGGCGCGGAGGTCTGCCCACAGGGCGCGCAAGATGCCGTACGGGTCCACGCCGTGATGTTCGTCGAAGCGCCGGTCCTCGACGGCTTTGACGCCCAGGCGCAGCAGCGGGGGCACATCGTCCGGCGACAGAACGATGCGGTCCTCGCCGTGGACGGGAAACACATTGCCGACCAGGAGCGGATCGAGGCGGAACACGGGCAGCTCGGTGCCATCGGCTTGCCGAAGACCGATGATCGAGTCGCCGCCCGCATGGATCGATACGATTTCCGGCTCCCGGAGCTCGTCTACAAAGCGCACGCGGCGCGCATGGAGATCGAAGTCGCCACCGTGTCTGCGGTACACGCCGGGCCCCGCGGCAGGATCGCCGCTGCGGTAGTGGAGGCGGCGCAGCTCCTCTTCGAGCTCGTCGGCCGTCACCCGAGCACCGGCGTAAAGATCGAGGGGCTCGGCGTACACGCGCGCCGGCACCGACCACAGCCGACCCTGGAAATCGCGGGTTACGACGCGGTCGAGATACACGGTCCAGGCTGCAGCAAGGGCTACCAGCGCTGCGAGCGCGACGCCCACGACGACGAGCAGCTTGCGCAGACGATGCGGCTTGGAGCGGGCCACGTCGGGGCTCAGCTAAGAGAACGGGAAAACACGCGCCTTAGAGCACTACAGGGTCTGCCCCGCTAGGGGCAACAGCGTACGCGAATTGTGTTTTCATTGCAGATTCGGCCAGCCAAAGGAGTCCATGGACCCACTAAGGATACCAGGGACGCTCAATCTTTGAGTAGTGTCCGAAGATCTACGCCGCGACAATGGCGGAGCGGAGGACCAACGCGACATCAGGCGCGACCGAGCCGACATTCGTGCAGAAGGAAACTCCGCGCGGCCTGCGGCTTCCGGATGTTAATATGATTAACATCATAGGCACATCCTATGATATTGTCGGCGAATGGAATCGAAAACCGCCCGCTTTACTCTGCTGATCGATCCAAACAAGAAGAAAGCGTTCGAGGCATTGTGTGCGCAGCAGGATCTGACACCGTCCCAGGTCGTCCGCCAGCTCATCCGCGAATATCTTGCCAAACACGGAGTCAGCTACGCAACCAAGAGCAAGAGGCACGAATCGAGCAGAGCCTAGCGCGTCTCATCGGACACCGCTCCGAACGCTCGAGGCGCCGGATGCCGGCTTGGAGATGGCGGTCAGAATCGCAGTGAGGATCTGATGGGGGCTCGGCGGGCAGCCGGGCACCGCTACATCGACCGGGACCACATTGGATACGCGACCGCAAGTGGCGTAGCTTTCGCCGAAGATTCCGCCCGTGCAACCGCAATCGCCGATCGCAACGACGAGCTTCGGGTCCGGCGTGGCATCATAGGTGCGCCGCAACGCCGCCTCCATGTTTCTGGCAACGGGTCCCGTGATCAACAGTAGATCAGCGTGCCGCGGACTTGCTACAAACCGGATGCCCAGCCGTTCGATATTGTAGAGTGGATTATTGAGCGCATGGATCTCCAACTCGCAGCCGTTGCAGGACCCGGCGTCAATGGTTCGAATACAGAGCGCGCGGCCGAGTACTTCGAGGATGCGCGACTGCAATGCGCCGGCAATGCGCAGCGTGTCGTCACTTGCCGGCGGCGGCTCCGTGATGATCCCTGTGCGGCCAATTTGGCGTAACGTTTTCCACATGGCTATAGGTCGTGTCCACTGTAGGATAGGTTGAAGGATTTATTGATCAGCGGAAAATCCGGCACGATATTGTCGATGACGGCGTGCTCGATCACTGGCCAGTTCTGCCACGATGGATCGTGCGGATGACATCGCCGGATCATTCCGCCATCACCCGCTTCGAGCGCCAAAAAAATCGGGCCGCGCCATCCCTCGATCATTCCGACACCAAAAGCGCCTTCATCGGGCGTGGGAACCGGAACCGACGCCTGATACAATCCCGCCGGCAATTCTCTCAAGATCCGCTGCATGAGACGCGTGGATTCAGTGACTTCATCAAAGCGCACGGCGACCCGGGCTGCGACGTCGCCCTCGGTGCGGACGATCTTTTGGGGTGCGAAGGCGCCGTATCGCACGGCCGGCAAGGCCTGTCAGACCCAGTTTCGCCGCCAGCGCCGGTGTCACGACGCCGGCGCCCACGAGTCGGTCGCGCAATCCCGCGTGTTCGTCGTAAATGGTACGCAGCGTGGCGACCTCGTTCACGATCGACTCGACGGTGTCGATCAACCCGCGTGCTCCGGCCGACGAGAGATCGGCGCGCGTACCGCCCGGCACAACGAAATCCATGAGATAGCGCTGCCCAAAAGCTTGTTCGGTCGCGCGCAGCAGTTGTTCCTTGAGCCGGGAGAACTGGGCAAGTCCAAAGGCGAATCCGGCATCATTGCCAAGCGCACCGAGATCACCCAGATGGTTGGCAAGACGCTCCGATTCCAGCGCCACCGCCCTCAAACGAGCGGCTCGCGGGGGCAAGTGCACAGCAGCCATGCCTTCCAACGCCTGGCAATAAGCCCAGGAAAACGCGACGGCAGAATCGCCGGAAACTCGCGCCGCCAGCCGGTGACCTCCGAGCAGCGGCAACTCGGCAAAGCGCCGTTCAATGCCCTTGTGCACGTATCCCAGCCGCTCTTCGAGTCTGAGAACCTTCTCACCGACCACCGAAAAACGGAAATGGCCGGGTTCGATGATCCCCGCGTGAACGGGACCCACGGGGATTTCATGCACACCGTCGCCTTCCACCGCTACGAAGGCGTAGCCGTCGATCATGGGAACCGAGGGCGCCGGGGGTGTGTTGACGTGGACCAATGGGTGAAAGCCTTCGGGCCACGCGGCGTGGCGCAACCACGGCCGCTTATCCGGGCCCGTGGGGCGCAATCCTGAAAGATCCGCGACGGCGCCTTGCATGCGGCTTGCACTCGGAAACCATTGCTCGATGCCGGGATAGTCGGTGTCAAACGTCAGCGGCAACCCCAGAACGAGTACTCCCGGCCCCGCGATAAACGCGGCTCGGACGATGTCCTCGCCGGCATCGTCCCGGCTTGCCCACAGCGTGAGCAACCGGCCTTCGTGGGTCGCCAAGTCTTCGGCGGCCTGGCGCCATTCGTCGCGCGCCACCGTCAGACCCCATGTGTTGGGTGCGCCCGCAATCGCTCCTTCCGCATTCAATTCAGCCTTTTGCGCCGCCTGATCGAACCATCGCCGGAGAACCACCTCACTCTCCCCCGATCAGGCGCGCCGCAGCGCGATACCAGTCGGCGAGGTAGGGCGGAATGAAAAAGCCGAGCATCAGCACCAAGCCCAGATGCGCAAACACGGGCACGAGCGACGGCGGATGCGGCAAACGCCTGGCCGACGTGTCTCCAAAGACCATCGATTGTACGCGGCCAAAAATCGCGGCAAACGCCACACCGAGCGCCAACAACAGGATGGGGGTTGCCCATGGCTGCTGTTTCATGGCGGTCGTCAGAATGAGAAACTCGCTGGCAAATACGCCGAACGGCGGCGTGCCGAGTATGGCCAACGTGCCCATCATCAATCCCCAACCCAAAGTGGGATTCACGGTGATGAGGCCGCGAATGTTGTCCATGAGCTGCGAACCCGCTTTCTGCGCCGCGTGTCCCACGGCGAAGAAAATCGATGATTTCGTCAGTGAATGCACAGTCATGTGCAGCAACGCGGCAAAGTTGGCCACCGGACCCCCCATGCCGAACGCGAATGCGATGATGCCCATGTGTTCGATCGAGGAATAGGCGAACAACCGTTTGACATCGCGCTGCCGCCACAGAAAAAACGCGGCGAGCACCACCGACAGCAGCCCAAAGCCCATCATCATGCGGCCCGGCAGGCCCGACTGAAGCGAGCCCTCGACCAGCACCTTGCAGCGCACGACGGCGTACATCGCTACATTGAGCAGCAATCCTGACAACACCGCTGAAATAGGGGTGGGGCCCTCAGCGTGCGCATCGGGCAGCCAATTGTGCAGCGGCGCGAGACCCACCTTGGTGCCGTATCCCACCAGCAAGAACACGAATGCCAGACCGAGAACGGCGGGCTCGAGCTGGCCCTTGACCGCGTTGAGATGGGTCCAGAGCAGCGCGCTCACGCCCTCGGAACCCAAGATTTTCTCGGCCGCAAAATACATGAGAATGGTGCCGAACAGGGCTTGGGAGATGCCCACGCCGCAGAGAATGAAGTACTTCCAGCCCGCCTCGAGACTCGCGGGGGTCCGGTACAGCGTCACGAGCAGCACGGTGGACAAGGTCGCGGCTTCCATCGCCACCCACATGAGTCCCATGTTGTTCGTCGTGAGGGCGATCAGCATCGTGGCCATGAACAGCTGGTACATGCTGTGATACAGCCGCAGTTGCCGGGCCGAAACCCGCCCATGCTCGGCCTCGATGCGCATATAGGGACGCGAAAACAATGAGGTGGTCAAGCCGACGAACGCAGTCAGCGTCACCAAAAACACGTTGAAGGCATCGATGAAAAATTGCTCGCGCGCGACCGACAGATTGCCGTGAGCCACGATCCTTGACGTGAGTGCACATGCCGCAAGGAAAGTGACCAGCGAAAGGCCGACATTGGCTGTCGGCGCCCATCGCCGCTCTCCCCAAACCCCCATCGTCAACGCGCCGAGCAGCGGAGTGCCCAAAAGAATGACGAACTCCATGCTATTGGTCCTCCTTGAGCGATTCGAAGTGCTTCAGGTCCAGGCTGTCGAATTGTTCGCGAATCTGGAAAAAGAACACACCGAGAACCAGCATCGCCACCAGTACGTCGAGAGCGATCCCCAATTCGACCACCATCGGCATGCCGTAGGTGGCGCTCATCGCACCGAAGAAGAGACCATTCTCCATGGACAGGAATCCGACGACTTGCGACATCGCCTTGCGGCGCGTGATCATGGTGAGAAAGGCGATCAGGATCACCGCCACGGCGATGCCGATGGAATTGCGTGTCGCGGTGCTTGCCAGCGCCGTGATCGGCTGCGCCAGTCCAAATGCGAATATCACGACCAGGACTCCCACCATCATCGTTCCGGCGATATTGAGCAAGGGCTCCGTGTCCCAGTAGACGCCGAGGCGGCGAATCAGCCGCCCCAGCGTGAGCGCTGCGGACACGTACAAGTGATGACTGCCGGTCCGCCATGCCAGCAACAGAGTCGCGATACACAGGAGAGCCCCCTGCATCGCCAACAGGTTGACCAGGCTGACGATGCGCCGTTGCGACAACATGGCGAAGGAAAGCAGCAGCAACAGCGCCGCCAGCGTATTCAGGAGCTGCAGGTCCCATGGCAACGCCTTCATGTTCACTCTCCCAGCAACAGCCGCACGAGCAGCCCGAGCACCGCAAACAGGAAAGCAGTCGCCAGAAACTCCGGCGCGCGAAAGACACGCAGTTTCGCCGATAGAGTCTCAATGAGCGCCAACCCGGCCCCGGCAAACAATAGTTTCACGCCTAAGAGCACGATCGACACGGCCAAACTCGACGGAGCATGGCTGGTCGCAATGCCCCAGGGTATGAAGACCGCAACCCCGATGCAGGCATAGTTGAAGAGCTTCAATGCTGCGGCCCATTCCATGAGCGCAAGGTGGCGCGCCGAATATTCGAGCAGCAGGGCCTCGTGAATCATGGTCAATTCAAGATGCGTGGCAGGGTTGTCGACCGGAATACGGGCATTCTCGGCGAGCAACACCATGGTGAACGCCACGGCAGTAAAGGCGAGACTAGGGTTGAGTGTGAAGGACTGCGCCGACAGGCGTTCGGCGATCAGCGGCAGCGCCGTGGTGGCGGACGTCAGCGAGACCACGAAGATCACCACCAGCAGCGCGGGCTCCGCGAGAAAACCGATCATCATTTCCCGGCGAGCGCCCAGCGTGCCGAAGGCAGTCCCGACGTCCATCGCAGCCAGCGATAGGAACACACGCGCGGTCGCGAGCAGGCCGACCAGGGCAATTGCATCCGCGGCTTGCGTGAACGGCAAACGCGTAGCGATCGATGGAATGACTGCGGCCGCCGTCACCATCGTGCCGAAGACCACATACGGGGCGAGACGGAAGAGTCGCGACGCGTTGTCCGCAATCACCGCATCCTTATGAAAGAGTTTCCGGATTCCGCGGTACGGCAGCAGGATGCTGGGGGCGGACTTGTTCTGCAGCCACGCTCGGCACTGATTCACCCAGCCGACGAGCGCGGGCGCCGCAGCCACCGCCATTGCGATTCCCATCAATTGCACGATCCAGTCGTATACGTTCATAGCATGAGCGCCAACAAGACGACGAGCGTGACAAAGCTGTAGAGCAGGTACGTCGCGATGCGGCCCTGCTGCAGCCAGGCCACTCGGTCGGCAACTTGCCGAACGAGGGTGCCCAATGGCTCATACAGCACGCGCCAGATCCGATCGCCTATTTCCAACCGATACTTGGGTTTGCTGTCGAAGGGGCTGGGCAGTTCCCGAACGATGGCGAAGAGCGGCTGAAACAGATGTCGAATCGGTTGACCGAATCCCTCCGCCGTGTCCTGCATGCGGCTGGTGAGCCCGCCGAATCCGCAGTCCCAGGCCGCGCCCTTTCGAATGCGCTGATGATAGAAGAAGCGCACGTTGATGACGGCCAACGCCACGACCACCGCGATCACCGCAAAGAATATCAGCGGCGCGTAGGACGACTGGCGCTCGGGGACGGGCACGAGCAGCCACCAGGGCGCGTCGCTTGCCGGCAGTCCGCCCAGACGGAGTTCGCGGGTGACGACGCTGAGCAGCGATATGACATGCGACGGAAGAAAGCCGAGCAGTACACAACCGAGCGCAAGCCACGCCAGTCCAAGCCGTTCGGCAAACCCCGCGTCGTGAGCATGCCGCAGGGTGGGCTCTCTCGGCTGCCCCAGAAAGATGACGCCGAAGAATTTGACCATGACGTAGCCGGCGAGGGCAGCGGCAAGCGCGAGCAACGCAGCACCCAGAGGCAGCAGCATATTGATGAAGGGGTGCGGCACTTTGTGCGCAAATAGAAAGGACTGCAGCAATAACCATTCCGACACGAAGCCATTCAAAGGCGGCAGTCCGGCAATGGCCAGCACACCGATGAGCGTGAGCCATGCCACCCAGGGCATTCGATGGATGAGACCACCCAGATGCCCTAGGTTGCGTTCCCCGGTTGCGTGCAATACCGCACCCGTACCCAGGAACAGCAGGCTCTTCATGAAGGCATGATTGATCGCGTGATAAATAACGGCAATCAACGTGAGCGCCGCCGCGGCGCGCATGTCCACGCCCGCGAATACGATTGCCAATCCGAGGCCGGTAAACAGGATCCCGATGTTTTCGATGGAGGAATAGGCCAGAAGACGCTTCATGTCGGTCTGCGCAGCCGCGAAAACGACCCCGTACAGCGCGCTGAAGAGACCGAGAGACAGCGGCACGAGACCCCACCACCACACGGGCGTTCCCAATAGATCAAAACTCACGCGAATCATTCCATACAGGGCCGTCTTCAGCATGACGCCGCTCATCAGCGCGGAAACGGGTGAAGGCGCGGCGGGATGCGCTTCGGGCAACCATACATGCAGCGGCACGAGGCCCGCCTTGGCGCCGAAACCGATCAGCGCGAGACAGAAAGCAATCGCCGCCCAATGAGAACTCAAGTGGGCGCCGCGCATGGCGTCGAACGTGAAATGCCAGCTGCCGCCCTGAAGAATGCCAAAGCTCAACAGGATGGCGATGGCACCCATATGGGCAATCAGCAGGTAGAGAAACCCCGCCCGGCGAATTTCCGGAATTCGATGTTGCGTGGTGACCAGAAAGTACGACGTCAGGGCCATGGTTTCCCACGCCACCATGAACGCGTAGGCGTCGTCGGCGAGCAGAACGAAGCCCATGCTGGCGAGAAACAGATGATATTGCAGACAGAGGAGTCCCGGCGCCGTGCCTTCACCCTTCCGGAAGTAGCCTGCCGCAAAGATCGAAACGCCCGCCGACGCAGCGCCCAGCAAAATCAAAAATACGCTCGAGAGCCCATCCAGACGCAGATGAACGGGTAAGTCCGGCAGCCCGATGGGCAAAACGAGCCGTTCGGCCGGGCGATCGAGACTCACTGCCGCGACGACTGCCAGCGCAACACCGAACAAGGCGCCCAATGGAAAGAGCGTCCTCCCCACGAACGCGATGCTCGCCGGCCTTGCCAATCCCGCCAGCGCCACCATGCCCCAGGCAGTCAGCAGCAGCAAACTCAGCGTCAATGTCGAATTGAAACCATGGCTCACGAGGCGCCGACCCGCAACAGTCGGGAACAGTCGTTGACCGCGTGGAAATGCCGGACACAGCGATTTACGCCCATGGGACTTCTATTATAATCTTATGCACATTGACATGTCACTTGATGTGAGTTCAGCTTGGCCATCGAAGATCGCACCGCCCGGCTTACCATCCTGATCGATCCGCGCAAGAAGGAGCTGTTTGAGCAGCTGTGTGCGGAGGAGGACACGACGCCTTCACAAGTGGTGCGCCGCTTGATCCGGCATTACATCGAGGAGCGCACGGGTAAGCCCTGGATGCCTTCGGGGGATCCCCTAGGTGCTGTTCGTCGCCGCGTCAAGGGTCGCCGAGCTTGATAGCGAATCCGTTGTGCAGAGCGGGTAAGAACGATCACTGGAGGCCGCGCGCCGCGCTTGTGACCGGATCGTTCACAATGTGGATGCGGCACTGTCGGTCGTGACCGACAATTGACGAGGTATGGGCGGTTGATGCGAAGCTGTGCACGGAGCCGGGCGCTTTCGGCGGAATGGCCGGGCGCCGCAGGCAAGTGCCACGACGTTTCACACGGCATAGGAAGTGCGCATGCGTTACAACTTTTTGAACGAGATTCGGAATTGGCGACACCGGCACCGCTGTTGAAGGGCAACGACGTGAATGACGCCGTGTGGAAGGAGCCGGGAGTTCGCTTCCCAGTGACCTGTCCCATATGCGCACGTGCGCTGCTGACGGAGTTGCCGGTTGCTCTGATTGCCGAGGCACTCATCATGGGGTCGTCAATCCGTCTGCACGCCGGTTGCCACGATGTCTATTGGGATGCGACCGAATTGGAGGTTGAGCAGATACGCGAGTATCTCAGCGCCGGCGTGGTCACTGTCCAACGCAGAGAATCCTAGCCGACCGCGCGCAGGCGTCCGGCCCGTTGCAGCCGGGCCGCGATCTCCCGCAGATGGGGCCGAAGGCTTTCCGGCTCCATCAATTCGAATTCCACTCCGCATAGCATCGCCTGAAAAACCAGCGCCTCGAGCGTCTCCGCGCCGGTGCTGAGCACACAGCGTTCGGCGTCCTGCGGCTCGAGCACGCCAATCCAAGGTGGCACCCGTTCGGCCATCGCCGCGGCGGAGGCTGCCAGCCGGAACTTGGCCCGGTGCCGGTACGGCGCGTGCGAGATCGACTCGGCCACGTATCGCTCAACATCGGGAGGCGGAGGCCTGGGCGCGAAGGGCGCGCCCAGGGACAGCTTCTCGTCGATCCGGTCCACCCGCAAGGTGCGCCACGCCTCACGGCTGAGGTCCCACGCCACCAGGTACCAGCGACGATTTCCGGTGTGGGCCAGGCGCAGCGGCTCGACGGTGCGGGTCGAGACTCTGCCCCCGCGATCCTGATAACGCAGAGTGATTTGCTGATGATCGCGACATGCGGCCGCCAGCGTCGTGAGGGTGTTTGGATTCACGATTGCGGTGGTTCCGGCAACCGACACCGTAACGGCATGAAGCGCGCTGACGCGCTTGCGCAGACGCGCGGGCAGCAGTTGATTCAATTTGACCAGCGCACCCACCGCCGTCCGGCTCATGCCGGCGAAAGTGTCCACGGCACTGCGTAGGGAAACCACGATGGCCACGGCCTCGTCGTCATCCAGCAGCAGTGGAGGCAGCGCCGTGCCCTGGCCCAATTGATAGCCACCGCCCGGCCCGGCGGCCGCGGATACGGTGTAGCCCAAGCTGCGCAGCCTGTCGATGTCGCGCCGCAGTGTCCTTGGAGTGATCCCCAGACGCTCGGCCAGTGCGGTACCCGCCCAAAATCCGCGGGACTGGAGCACGGCGAGCAGGCGGAGCAGGCGGGTTGACGTATCGAGCATGGCGAGCAGCATACAAAGAATTGCGGACAGAAGATGTCCGCAATAGCCGTTATCCTTCGGTTCAGGCAATAAGCCGATTCGAGCGAGGGGAAACGCAATGCTGAAGACCTACTCCGGAAGCTGCCACTGCAGCGCAGTTCGCTACGAGGCCGACATCGATCTGAGCGCGGGGACCTCGAAGTGCAACTGCACATTTTGTCTCAAAGCCCGCCTGTGGGGCGCGATCATCAAGCCTGACAGGTTCCGGTTGCTGAGCTACGAAGATCAGTTGAGCGACTACTACAAACCGGGCGGGCCGGTGCATCATTTCTTTTGCAGGGATTGTGGAGTTCGTGCATTCGAACGCGGCCATTTGGATGAATTGGGCGGCGACTACATAACGGTCAATCTAGCCTGCCTCGACACGATCGAGCCGTCGGAGTTGGCGTCCGCGCCGGTGACCTACATGGACGGGCGCAACAATAGCTGGTTCTCGGCCCCGGCGGAGATTCGGCACCTGTAGGCGCGATCCCAGCGCAATTCGCGAAAGTCCCGAATCCTATACTCACTCCGTGGATCTGGTTACTCTTCCTCCCTGGCTCGTCGTTTCGGGGCCCCCCGGGGAGTAAAACAATGGAAATCGCTCTCTCACCGCTCGAGTTCGCCCGGCGGGCGCGGCGCCTGTACGCCGATCGCGAAGCCGTGGTCGACGGCGATCGCCGCTGGACCTATTCCGAATTCTTCGACCGATGCGACCTTTGGTCGTCGGCCCTTCAGAGCATGGGG
>WNFL01012681.1_pt2 | contig 12833 bp, 15 predicted proteins | sample 5400361 | NCBI WGS metagenome assembly WNFL01 (sample SAMN13153351, study PRJNA577476) | soil metagenome | isolation source: 40 cm soil on Douglas fir-dominated hillslope | place: USA:California | collected 2013-09-17
GGCTGCGGAGGAGCAAGGGCAACTTCAGGCCTCTCTGGTGCTGATGTGTGCTCAATGTGGTCGTTCACTGGCAGCTCACTGTCGAGAATATCTTGCAATACGGCAATATCGGCCTCATCCAGCTCATCTGTGATGTCAACTGGTACTATGGCTTCTGCTTCTGCTTGAAGGTGACCTTGAACTTGGGTAGTCAACGCGGTGAAGAACCCTTGAACCCGCGCATCATCCGCATTCTCTCCCCTCCCAAGGATTAGAGCCAAAAGTCGATCACGTATTATGAAGCCCACTTCGTCGAGTTCGCTCCCATAGTACTGAATCATAGCAGCTGCATCATCCGATGCTCGGTGGCTGTGTGCAGCCTGTATCTGTGCGCGTTCTGCTTCGAGACGACGCAACTCATCAAGTAGGCTTTGTGTCGGCACATCATCATGAATAAATGTAGGGAGAGCAACTGCTACGGTTGCCATGGCGGAACCGCTGAAGGTGTATTGGGGTGAGATACAAGTTGCGTCTCTCGGGAGCCTGACGCAGGGGCACGCAAGTGGCACTTTTAAGGAGAGATTAGGTAAGACACGATAAACGGCTTACGCGCGTTTCTGCTGCGTTGGAGGCACGAAATACTCGAGGAACGAGGACGCCTGCCTGCCACAACCCGATAACACGAGGCTCGAACATGTTCGTAAAATATCACCGCCACATCTCGGCCTTAACAAAGCTCATGCTCATGATGAGATCGAAACGATGATGCTGGCCATGTCCGGGTCGTTGGGTTGATGATTACTCACCCATTATGACCAGGTGTTGGAGCGCTGCTGTTACGTTAGATACTCGGAGACCGGGACTTGTCCCTCTTACATCAGCAGGTGCATGTGATAGCACTGTGCTATCACTCGAAGAGAACAGTCTGATGGTAGTTAGCTCTTGTATGGCTTATCAGCACCTCCATCAGCACTTGTAATAAAAGAATAATCTGTTTTATCGCTAGAGTACACGGGAATGCTAGGAGAGTTACTGATTAGGAAACCACGCTGGATTTAATTTGTCAGGCCATATCGCAATCACCAAATCTTATCGTCTCTATCGATTTACCTGAGCCACCCATTGGTTTATCCGAACCTCACTAGGCACCATTGACGCTTCCCAACCCTGTTATAACAGTTAGGCTCGACAATAGACCATAAAGTGATATGGATGATATCAGAGTCTCTTGCGAAATTAAAGGGGGTTACATTATATTAGCATTTTGTGTGCTCGCTCGCGTAATTCCGCCCTGTTGTTTCCGTGACTGTATGTATTTTATTCTCTAGTTTTCTCCTTATACATATCATCCTCTCCTTGGATGTTTTCTGTTCCAACCCTTTCATGTCGCCATCTGCCCCGACTATTGTTGCTTTCATTCCCTGTTCTCGTTTTTCTCATTGTCTCTATACTCAAGCCTACTTTAGAGTTAACCGGGATAGATAGTACAGCGACCGCGAAGAGTACAATTATTTTCGTTCTGGAAGGAATTCAGGTGCCGTGGGGAAGGAACTAGACTTGCATAACAATTGCGGGGGTTAACCAGGGTGTTGTCCTTGGAACCGTAATTTCAACAACCACATGTCTTCCAGCCTGCGCCGCAGTTGTAGCAGAACTGGGATCCGCATCGGCAAGACATACGGTGACACCCACTGATTCGCTCGACGAGTGAGCGGCAGCTGTTGCAACGCTGCCAACCGCTGTCTCTTGCTAGACGTATAACCGCATCTTCTTCGGTCACACCGCAGACATGCTCCTCCACCGTCCCCCAAATAATTTCTCGACACTTTGTGCAAACTTGTCGCTCACATTTCTTGCATTCCCGTGCGGGGGCGTCGATGGATCCCAAGAAGGACCCACAAGAGGGGCGAGGACAGTGAAGACGCCGCCCTGGCGGCGTGGCAAGTTCCGTATATTCAGCCTGAACCCGTGCCAGCTCGTCAGGTGGGAGTTCAAGGGATCGAAGTTGGGNNNNCGGAGCAATGTGTGCAATTTGGGAGTCGCTTCTCTGGCAGTGTGCTGAGGAGCCAATCGCGGAGACACTCCACATGGTACTGGTGGCCACAGTCGTGAAAGGTTGAGGTCTCCTCTGTGATAGATTCCATGCATATCGGACAACTGAAAGTGCATGCATCAGTGGCATTCTAAAACGGAATGATAAGACTCACGGAGGCTCAATGGTAACAGAGAAATCAATTAGCTCCTCGTATCTGATAGCATGTTAGAGAGATCTGGAGAAGCAATTAACGACCTCACCCTGAGAAAGGAGAATCTGGTAACACTGGCTCCGAGACAACAACGCGGGGGGGAATAACATGTGGTTCCACAAGGACTACAGGAGTCGCTCGAGGATTAGGTTGATTGGAGTCGTTATTAGGGGCTCTCCATTCCTCGGCAGGTTCAAACTCTAGAGTTGCCAGGGCTGCGATAGTGGCTTCATACGGATCATACGGATGCCCAGCTACAGCTCCAGGTTGAGCCTGAGCCTGTCTAATGGGGCCACCAATGAAGTCCCAGACTCGTGCACCGTCGACCTCGTCTTCGGGCCCAAGAGTCAAGGCAAGAAGCCTATCCCGCATAGCGAGCCTTACTTTCTCTAATTCCATGCTACAGTACAGAAGCGTAGCGGCCATATCGTCTGAATCCTTGCGTTGGTAGTCGACCTGCGCCTGGGCACATCGTTTTTCCAGGCGATGTAGATCATCCATCAGGTTCTGCGTAAAGGAGTCCTCTTGGATGAAATGTGGCGCGACCAATGCAGCAGTGGCCATGGCTTGGGATGCGATGAACGATGGTGAGTTGCGCGCAATGAGAACCCCACGCAAGGGATGGTGGCTAAATACGATATCCGTGAGGTCAACAAACACGCACAGTTGCCACTTCACCAAATACTTCGAGGTCACATCGTGGGGCCTGAGTTCGGAGCCTGAGTTATACCTGAAAAGGTTAAAGTGGCACAGGTTGTATGGGCCTCGGCATGCCTTTCGAAGCAGCAGATCGATCCTCGTGAGCCTAAGGAGCCTGCCTCGTATCGCAAATGCCAATCGCCACCGTGCTCACAAAGATTTCTTCTAGATTAACAGGAGCCTGTCTCCCGTCACCTGAGACGTCGATGTGCCCAGCGAGATCTGGCTCGTGCTTCTGTGCCGCGTATCATGCGCCTTCCCTCTTCATCTGCAAATCTGGATGAGAAATTAGCCCTTGCATCGGTCATCAGAACCACCATATATTCTTTATTGTAACAATAGTGCTTTCCTACACGAAACGTCAGCAGAAATACAAAATGAGCCATAGCACCTAACAAGAATCCAAAGTAATTCATTCAACTTCAAAGGAACCCTCTTTCTTCATCGTCTTCCTCATCGTCAGGCATCCATATATCCGAATCCTGGTCCCCATAATTCGGAACTTCAAAATTAGGCTGGAGCCTGACAAGCATACGGCTACCATATGGTCCAGTAACGTACCCATATCTTATGGGGAACTTCTCGATCTCATCCCGCACAGCCTCCATAAAGGCCGTCCCATCCTCATCGTCCTTATGCCGCAACACAACCCAGCCCAGGTTGACCCATTGCCGGGTGGTGGGCGTCATGTTGACAAAAGCAGTGATGCCTGATTGGCGGGTGTAGGTCATCTGGTACTTCTCAACCATGCGTTTAGAGGCGCCGCGCCGAAGGAGCTTGAGCAGTGTTAGAAGGTCGAGGTCCATATCCACCACCTCTGTGCCTATCACAGCTGAGGATGGGGTATGTTGGATAGGCGGGACCCAGCATGGTGCCACCCACTCGGTGTTATGGTCGCGCAGCCGCTGTTGGACAGCAGTAAATTCGCGAACAGACAGCCCTTGCATGAACAGATGTGAGCTTTGTTCGTCAGTGAAGTCAGAATCCCAGCCTTCGTCATCCAATTCTTCGTCCGTGCCGTCGAGAGCCCCCTCTTCCTCGCTCTCCTCGTCAAACTCCTCATCCGAAGTTGCATGCTCGCCACCACAGCAGTTGCAGGGTGAGTGGAACATCTCCGCCCAAGGGTCTTCTTCAGGTGGTGACACCCCGTCAGCCTCCCCGGCTTGGTTCAGCGATAAGAGGCCGGCGGTTTGAAGGTCATGGATAATGTTCTTAACAAGAAAGATCGGAACTGGACGAGCTGTGACAAGCGTTCGGCACTGGGGGCAGGTCTTTTCGCGGTGTATTGGATCGTCGGGGTCTTCGGGGTCTTCCTCTGAGGTCGGGGTCATGAACCATTGCTTCAAGCAAGCCAGACAGGCCATATGGCCGCAAGGACTGAGCCTGGAGGAATGAGTTAGTGTATAGGGATTTGCTTTCTCGAATTCCGATTTCGATGTATGAGCATCAATAGTCGACTTACGCGTGAGGTCGTGAAAGTGTTTCAAAGCATATTTGACACCGAAGAGCAATATTTAAATCCTTGACTGTGCTGGAAATCTGCTTGAAAGAACGATCGAGCCGATCCAGTTCACCAGTTTTGGGTTCGAGCCGTTTCTATTGGGGAAATAATGAGCCTAGCTCTTTTTCGGCTTGATGTCAGTAGAGAGACTAACGCAATGCTCTTGCAGCCTCCTTTCAGCGTGAAGAAGTCGGTTATGTTGCTAACAGACAGTCAGCACGTTGCATAGTCCGTACAAACGAAGTGGTTCACCCGTTTGACGATCTCTAACTCTTCTTTGAGTATCCTATTCTCTTCTGCGAGTGTCATGGGTGGCCGATACAACGTCGCTTTGACAAAGTCTTCATTTCGAAAACCGTGCTCATCTACCTCTTCCTCCGTTGTATAAACCGTGCCTCCCCTCCTATGGGGGTCTCTCATGACACGCTTTTTCACGTCTACATGATCTCTTTTCGCCGGCACCACTGTTTCGTGCCAGCGGGCGGAGGAAGGCCCCGCGACGCCAGAGCCGTCACTCCCCCAGCAAGAGCCGTTACTTTTCCACGATCTGGCATCGGCATCGTCGTCATCTGAAGACGAACTGGACGTATTCCCACGAAGAGGAGTTTGATAACTCCTAGAGCGACTCCTCGGCGGAGTTCGCGGTTTGGTAACGCGTTCGGCGGTAAAACTTGCAGCAGCAGAAGCAGTACGAGGTCTTGGACGCGATGCAGGGGCACGCTCTGCCATCACTCGGTTGTCCAATGGAGTTGACCAAGTCCAACGTTTGCGCACAAAGCAGTATTTGTTTTGGACCCCACTTCACCCCTGCAAGGCGCTGTATACGCGGAAAATCCCTTTAACCCTCTCTTGACTTTGTCTATTTTGACTTTGGCTACCTTCGACGACTTGCGGAGGGTCGGTTTGATATGACCAGCCGTTGCATGTAGCGGGAGGTTTTTTTTCGCAACCGAGCAATTCCTCATTCATACAGGCCGCCAGAAGCACTACATCGACCGCCCCTTTACTCCTCTGTACGTGTTGCTTCCTCTTCTCTCTTCTCTCGATTTGCTTCTACCAGCCCCCAAATATGTGGATTGATGAACCCACGCCGACTCAGCTCCACATGGCTGAGGTGACGCGCACCACTGATGTACCTGAGGCATGTCTGGATTGTTCCGGAACTCATTAGCGATATTTGAAGGCAGGGAATCTTGCCGAGGCCGAGACGATATTGACGCACCGGCGCACCACATTGACACTCAAAGTTTTGTTCCATATCCCACTCTGTACTCGGATAGAAGAAGGTCAATGTGTCTCCAGGGTTGATGTCTCGCAAGGCCCGTGCGTGCCATTTTTCTTTGTCCGTGGATGTGAGGTCGAAGGCGACGTTTGGCTCGCAAGAGTGGTTCACTTTCAAACGGCGTCCAACCGGCGTCAGTGACTACACACGACACAGGTCCCTGCCCGTGGCCAATAGGCACTGACCGTAAAGGAGATCGGAATTTAGCTCGAGATTGTCCTCTTGGCGGGGACCCCACTGCACAGTGGAGTATAGCCGAGTGGGTGTCAGGGTTGCATGACTGAGGAAACAAATGATCTCGTCACGTTTGAAGGTCTGAAAGGAAGTAGCCATCCTATAAGACGGATCTATCCATTGGAACGTAAAGGGGCGCACTTTCACAGCAATCGACCACGAAGCGTAGGATCCTGGAGCAAATTTGACTTTGACCAAGTCGGGATGGGAAGGTTTGTACCCATGCGCAGCCGGTGGTAGGTCGACGTCTGGTGCGATTTGGTGCAGCTCTTCTTCCATGTTACGAGTATGTAGGGTGATGAGCGAATGTATTCCCCTACGCGAGGAGCTGGCCACTGATGGGTGAGGCGGACTGCAACTGAGGATGCAGTGCGTGGCTTTTTAAGAGGACAGACCACAGCTAATGGCCGGTATTCATGTGATTGCGGGAGGCCACCTCTCTGGCTTCCGTTCACTATCGATCCGGAGAATAAGCAGATGCTGTTCGATCTGCAGGGTATTGTGGTTCATTGTTAATGCCCCCATTACACGTTTGCTAATTAGACAAAGAGGATATCAGAACAACGTTTTTTCTTGTTTCGAAACAAAATTGGTGCGATGCCAGCGCCCGACGGAGAATCTCTTGCATATTGGGATGTGAAGAGATGATCGATCAACGGTATCTAGAGCCAGTCCGATTCCCTATGTCGGCTTCTTAACACGACGGGTTCAAGCAAGTATCCGTGTCCCGGGCAGGCGGGTAGAATTCTCCGTGAGACGGAGATAAGTCGTCTCCACTGCAATAGCGCTTCACCCCTCCTTTGCTCAGGGGCGCCCGCTGGCGCGTGCTGAACTCAACACAGATATTTGGCTTTGGCATTTGGGGCGGTGGTTGACCGTGGGAATGCTTGGACGGAACAAACAGAGGCCCAAACTCTAAACTGATCTTCACATTTGACAACTCCCCCAACCCGCCCTTTGAGACCACCAAAAAAAAACCCAACGCGATGGCCCCCACTAAGCAAAAGAAAGCGGCAAAGTCGATCGAGTCGATCGCTTCGCGTCTTGCCCTCGTCGTAAAGTCTGGCAAATACTCACTTGGTTACAAATCGGCCCTCAAGCAGATGCGCAACGGAAAGGGTCAGTATCTTTTTCCTTTCGTTTGCTTCCAAAACTATTGCCTCGTGCGGGACTGGAGAAATGAGGCTGAGAAGGTCCCTTTGGCTGACAACTCTTCTCCCTCTTTTATATATATTATTGCACATGCACGGCTGGAATCTCGATGGGACCCTGGACCTCCCTGGATGACCGTTTCTCTCTTTTGGACTGGCGTGTTTGATTCCTGGATCGAAACCGAACGAACGAACGAACAGCCAAGCTGGTGCTGATCGCCGGCAATTGCCCGCCCCTACGCAAATCGGAGATGGAATACTACGCCATGCTGTCCAAAACCGCCGTACATCATTTTGCGGGTACAAATGTTGCCCTTGGGACTGCGGCTGGCAAGCTCTTCCGTGTAGGGTGCGTTCATCTTCGTTGGACGTTGGAATTCCTTCGTCCGTAGTTCCGGTTTCTCCCTGGCTCTCACCCACCGATCACCTTCTTTTCCAAGACTTCAACCCTAGATACCTAACCCATCTCCACCCCTTCCGCTACGTCCGACTTTCTCCCGCTCCATTCATTTTTTATTTACCGCTTTGGTGGGGGACTCGACTAACGTTTACACACTTTAGGATCATGACAATTACCGATCAAGGTGACAGTGACCTCCTCAACATTGCCGAGACGACCGCATGAATGGCTGGTTGTTGATTGTCAGCGGAGCGGGGGGAAGAGGGGCGTATGTCGAATATCACATTATTGTCCCCTGTAACCGTCCCCTGCGCGGAATTCGTTTGTTCAAAAACCACTGCCACGAGGGCGAGGGGGAGAGCGCGTCCTCGTACACATTAATTACTTGCTTCCGCTGAAATTAAACTCGCCGAGGTCTGACTGACCTCACCACCTAATAAGTAATTAACCAACATAGTACTCCGTTCGATTCCACGATTCCAATCTTGTCTCGTGGCTTCCAAAAAAAAGGAGGAAGCAGGTTTCGAAAACTCGCCCTCTTTCGCTTCCACACGCTTCCACACCTCCACCCGGCGAACCCGAATCCAAATTACAGCCTGAGGGGCGGAGGGGCGGAGGGGTTGCATAGTATCTACCGTTCTACAAAGAAAGCCAAAAGTCGAGTGGATCGCCCCGCGTTCACCGCCTCAAATGCGCGGAGCATGGAGTGATAGAGTTATAGAGTTAGTTATAGAGCCTATGATGGATTTCATGGAGGGGCGAAAGCACCTTCCGTCCGCACGGCCGGGCACGCTCCTACCCTTTTCCTTTTCCAAGCCAAATTATATTGTCAGATTAAAGAATCCTCAGCCCATCACCCATCAGCACCCCCATCAGCACCCCCACATCGACAACCCTAGCCCTTACCAAATTACCGCGCGCTTAGAGGCTGGTTTTCTGCCGTCGCTGGCTGATGAGTCTGACTGACCCTCCGTTTCCGTGTCACCCTCCGTCTAGGGCGGCTATTCAATTCGCACATTCCGTCTTCCACACGCTTTAGACGTTTTGGCGTTGGCGTTGGCGTTAGCGTTAGGTGTGGGGGTTAGGGGTTAGGTTGGGAGGGGTTGGGGGTTTGGAGAAAGCCTAAGGAGGAGAGAAGGGGTTCACAACACCAACTTCCTCGAATTCGAAGAATTCAAATTTTGAAAAGACATTTCCCCCCCCCGCGCGCCGCCGCCGCTCGCGAACGAATTGCATGAAATGAAATATTCTCTAAATCAGGAAGCCCGAACAACAAAGCCAACAAGAAGAAAGAACTCTCGGCACTCGCCGTGGTGGTTGACGTGTAACTACGGTCTACGATTCCCTCGGCACACAATGGGGAGAAAGCGGGCGGGGCATTTTATTTGCCAGCCACACGAATTCGAATATCAGTTGAGACTGGAGGCGCTACCGCGCGGGGCTGGCGCTCCGACGGTCGCCACCTCTCCTCCCGCGGCCCTTAGGCGCGACAGCTGGAGGACGGACGAATGCGAGGTCTGCTTGTACAGTTTGACCGAGGATAGTCGACCCGCTCAGTCCGTCCACTGCTGCCTTGGCTTCTCGGTGCGTCTCGTATTCGACCAGTGCATAGCCCTGAGTTATTGGGTTGGTAATTAGCAATAACGGAGCGATTTTTCGGGTGAGGGTTGATTGAGATGAAGGAGAAGTTGGAGAACGAAGGAGAAGGGGAGGGATCACGAGATGGAGGGGTTACGAAAAGGAGGTTGGCAATTGGCAGTGGGGTCATGTTCGATTCGTTGAGGATGTCAATGAGCAGGTTGAAGTGCATCGAATGCCAGCCAGGGGAGTCGGATAATCCCCGCGTCCCCAAAATAGCCGCCATTTCACAATGGGTCGTTAATCAGATAGAGAAAGTCACCCCAAGACAACCACATGAATCACCCATGCAAAAACGAAAGGGATTGTGACCGTGAAAATAACCAAACCAAACACGACCACGCGTGGTTGTGGAAAAAAAGATTGCAATTCAGAAAACCAGGTGATTCGTTGCGAAACAGTAACAGCAGGATGATTTACGGCGTTTTTTGCGTTGCCGACGCGGCGCGGGTGGTATTTGCGTCATTTAGGCGCGGTAAAGAGAGTACGTTGTCGTCAGGCGAGTAGGGACAGAGTGAGGTGATAATGTACCAAGAGTATGAGAAGAACAACGTTAGTGTCTCGTTTCAGGAGAGGGAGCATGCGGGACAATCGGCGCACCTTCACGTATCCGGTTCTCCGATCGAGGTTGAGATGTAGGTTTTTGATCTCGCCATAATCTGCAAATTTATCCTGGAGGTCTTCCTCGGTCGCTTCTTCGTGGACGTTTGTGACGAGCACGATCCAGCCTTCGACGGCTGTTGGTTTCGGTTTCCGTGGAGGGGAGAGGAGGGGAGGGGGACGTGATGAACCGCGTCAGTAGTGCTGATCATGACGAATGACAAAGGGTCTGGAGTGTGTGCGTGCATATGTGTGTGTAGAACGCGAGGAAAACGTACAACGGGCGGCGCGTTGTGACTCGCTGTTGTCCTTGTCCTTACTCTCGAGGCGCTCGTACGTGGCCTCGACTTCCATAGAATCCGTCTGATCTGTAATATGCAATTCGCAATTCCGTTAGCGTTGCTTGACATGGCCGGCCGTCCGTCCGTCGTGGGTGACTTACGGCCTACTTTGAAACCTCTCCCCTTGCGTTTGACTGCACCCGAGCCGCCTGGGATTAGAGTAGCTCAATAACGGAGAGTTCTAGAAGGGGGTATATTGCTGCTAACCGTCGTCGATGGCCATGTGGTCGTCAGACATTGTTTTTTTGTTTTGTTTTTGGGTCGTGGTCGTGGTTCAAGGTCAACGCGTGCTCGGTTGATTCCCACCGAGGGGGACGGCTAATCAGGAATGCATACAACTTGTTTACAGTGCTGTATCACGATCGATCGGCCGTCTACCACGTACGTCCACTACCGGTCCGAAAAGGGTGGGTGAGAGAACGCTCATGCATGGAGCATGGAGCATGGAGTATAAGTATAAGTATAAGTATCAAGTATAGGCAACGTCAGTCTATATATGGTCATTCATCGTCGACGCAGCTCCCTGTACATCCATCCGAAAATGCGGCTATTAAAAAAAAGGGATGGGTTCAGGCACAATGGCAAGGTTTTCGAGGAATGAGGCGCATAAGGGGACCCGGGCAATACGGGAGTGGGAGGGAATGGGAAACTGCACGGGCGCCACCCAGCCACCCAGCCCCGCAAATTTATGGGGCTATGGCCGTGTCGATCCGATCGCGTGTCAACGTGGGATTGTGGAATGTGGTGGGTTACCATTTGAGGAATAGGCAATAGAAAGAGAGATATATAAGTGTGCCTCGTACGACGTATGTTTACGTTGTGTAGGGCACGAAGTTGGGGCAGGTGGTCGAGCACACTCTTTTGCGTGGTAAACTCACTTGAACGGTGAACAAAGCTCATTTATTGATCTAATCTGGATACACTGGATAAGCACACTGGATACACTGGACACTTGATAACTAGCCGAAAGGGAAATCAATGGCGAGCCGTCGCCGACCTGATCCGGCCCGGGACATCACACACACACAAGAAAGGAAAGAAAGCTTGAGGCTGGTGGACTTGGGTGATCGATCGTGCTTGTGGTTGTTAGGTATTCGGTATTCGCTCATTTTCAATTTCATGGGGGGGTGGGTGGGTGAACATGGAACATGGAGGTGGCCGCTGACCGTGTAGGGATGTCATTTCGCCCGCGCATTTGGTCATGTGGCGAGCTAGTAGAACTGGATTGACGAGCGCAGAGTGTTCGTTTCGTCAGGGCTACAAGTATGTGCAGCGGGAGCAGGTTAGCGCCACTAGTTGATGACGACGCGGAGAATAGGACGGGTAATTAGATTAATTAGACGGGTAGAGGAGGACCGGCTGCGAGAGGCGGGGGAATAGAATTGGGGGTACCGGTAGACAACGCGGGGATGAGTGCAAATGATTTGAGGCGGTGGTGAAGTGAAATGGCGGGAGAAGGGTTAGAGAGGGGAATGGCGCGGAGGCGAGGGCGAGTGAGTAGAGTTGCTGGAGAAGCGGGGGATAGGGACAGGGGAGTGGGGTATGCAGTAGAGAGTTGAGTGGGTGAGTGAGGTGAACGAGTGAGCAACGAACGGTAAGTAGGAGTAGGGAGTGGGTATGGTTTCCCTGGTGGGGTGGAGGCGAGGGGGGAAGGTGGTTTGGAGCTGGCTGAATGGGGGTGACATGTGACAGCGGTCATTGAATTGAGAGTGTGTAACACTTAGCCACGCGAGCGAAGCCCCCATCATCCATCCATCCATCCATCCATCCGTCTATCCATATCCTTCCATCATTGACCGCGTAGGCCATCCGACGACGCCGGGAGGACTGCAGAGCACAAGCCAACGACGCCAGCGATAGTGCTGCCGTTGCTGCCGTTATTACTGCAGTGGTTGTTGCCCCACCGCCCGTGCTTGGTGCTTGTGGGCTGGCTGGCTGGCTGGCTGGCTTCCTTAGCCTCCGCTTATTATTCTTGGCCGCTCGGGCTCGGATGGTCGGATGGTCGGATGGTCGGGATGATCGGATTCGATACCTCTTTAGCCTCAAAAGAGCTCAGCCACGCACGGACGGACAGAGCGGACAAATAGACAACAGATAGAACAGAGAACAGAGAACAGAGAACAGAGAATAGAATAGACACGAGTACGGACCGCGGACAGCGGATAGACGCCTCCCTCTGGCTCGCATCATTATCCATTATCCATTATGCAGGGTCGGTGCACTTCTTGCATCCCCCGCCCCCGCGCCCCTGTCCGTGGTGGTTTTTGTATAAAGCCGTCCAGTGATCCACCCACTTGCATCCTACCTACTCTACTCGACTTTCCTGCTCCTTGGCTCAGTCGCTCAGCTGCTCAGCTGCTTTACCCCTCAGCCCATTCCGTGAGCTACTTGTTGGCTATTAGCTACTTTACTACTCGTCCCTTGCTCTCTCGTTCTCTCGCTCTCTCGCTATCGCTCTCGCTATGTCCTCCCAACCACGCCCTGTCATTAGCTATCCCTGCCAGGTTTGCGGCACCCCAACTTCGAATTGGTGCTCGCGTTGTATCTCGGTCTGGTACTGCTCAGAAGACCACCTCAAGCAGGTTCGTATCCCCATATCCCCGTATCCCCGTATCCCCGTATCCCCGTATCCCCGTATTCCGTATCCCCCTCCCTTACGCGTATTGACGCGTTTAATACCCCCAGGATTGGCCCAACCATCGTGCCTATTGCACCCCGGCCTGCGCCTCCCCTTCGTCTTCGCCCTCGCCCATCTCCCCATC
>WNFL01106400.1_pt1 | contig 12830 bp, 23 predicted proteins | sample 5400361 | NCBI WGS metagenome assembly WNFL01 (sample SAMN13153351, study PRJNA577476) | soil metagenome | isolation source: 40 cm soil on Douglas fir-dominated hillslope | place: USA:California | collected 2013-09-17
GGTAGCAACTTGCCCCTTGCTAAACATTGGGATACCAGAAATATTCCCAAGATTAGTTGGGACATTTGCAGCATTCTTATTCATAATTGGCGCTTAATGGACGGCAGTGAAGCCCAATATCTTAATAGTCCAGATAGTTTAACCGCAGAATATCATTGCTATTTTACTCGCAAATGCAATAACTGTAAACGTATGCTAGTGCTTATTGGCTATTATGATTATCGTGGCAACCGTCATTTACATTATGTTCCTGGTTCATGTAATTGTAAAGTATCACAGGTATTAGTAGTTAAGTTGGGCAGAGAAGATGATTAACCCGCCAACAATTAAAGAATTAATAAATATAATTCAACGTCTGGATGAAGATATTATTAAATTCGATGGTATAGCTAAACGCATGGAGATAGACAATGCAAAGTTATCAATTGAAACGTGGTCTTTAATACATTATTTGGTATTAGATTTCCCGCAAGATAAATTGAATAATTTATACGATTTATTGTTAGATATTGATACAGAGTGAGTGTAGATATTGGCAGCACAGCAAGGAGATGTAGGTTCGAGGTCTACGAATCGTCAGCTAAGAAGCGGATTGATAGTTCAGGCGGCAGAATACCTTGCAAGTCGGTTCAAATCCGAAGCTCTGATTGACCCGAAATAAAGAACATGCGGTATCTGATGTAGTAGAAGATTGGGGAAATCTGTACGGCTAATAAAGATGTCGATGAGTCTAAGTAGGGTCATTAAGCCTTAATAATTCAATGGCAGAATGTTTGTTTTGTAAACAAAATATAGTGGTTCAAGTCCACTTTAAGGCTCTGTTTGTCGGTTACAATAAACCGTCGCTTCCCGTAGTAGCGGTGTTCAGCCCTACAGAAAACCTTACTGAACAAAGGTTGATGTGCAATTCATCATACGGGATATGGGGCAGAGTTAGTGTCCGGTCATCTAAACTGATTTCCGCTTGCCTCTCTGCCCTACTTTAATATGGAGATACTATATGGAACGTCAAATAATCAAAGAAATAATGGCTGTAGTTACTGTCAAAACTATAGATGGTAAATGGTATCTTCATGAACAATACGAGGATGATAATGGGAACATTATGGGCAAAACCAGATTGATTGGGCCTATTCCCTGGGAATTGCTTGAAGCTGCACAGTTTGATTTAGTCAGAGATATTAAAAATCAGTTCAAGGCATTCAAAGATACTCTTGACAGAAATCTTCTAAGCGTAGAAAATAAGGAATAATAATATGTCGTTAACACCTGAAGAGAAATCTAAAATAGCTCAATATCTATATGATGCAGCTTATGGATTAGAAGAAGTTCCAATTTTAGCTGATTCTATTGCTGATGTTTTGTTTAACGTATTAAGGAAAATACAAGATATAATTATCCCTATTCCTGCCTCAGACAGAACGCCAACGGAACAATCCATCAAAGACTTAATTGATAAATATGTAGAATTTGATACAGGAGAATAGTTCAACGGTAGAACAATGGACTCCAAACCCATTAGTAGTAGTTCAAATCTACTTTCTCCTGCCTTAGCCCTATACAATAGGGCTTTTTTATTGTATAATATCCTTATTACTAATATAAGGATAACTCACTTGTATACTATTGTGTCCAAGAAAAATATTAAAATTATCAAGGTGTTTAGTGAACGCTATGGTAATCAAGACTGGAAATACGGTAGAGTGGAACATAGAGTTAACCCCTGTTCTATTTGTGGGGGAATTGTTGTCACCGTTGGCTACCATTCCGCCACTCGTGGCTCCAATAAAAATGATAGAATTTGTACAAGATGCGTATATGTGGCTATTAGAAAGTAAAATAGGATAGTAATATATGAATGAACCTACCATCAGAAGAAAGTTCGGATATGTCGATCTTGAAGATAACAGTAACAAATGGTGGATGGTGGAACATTGGGCAGACGGTAAGACCGTGACTACCTTTGGTCGGGTCGGGTATACTGCCCCGCCTAGCGAAAAGAACATGACCGAACATGAAGTTGATCGTCTCATCAGTAGCAAGATGAACAAAGGCTATAAAGAGATTAGCCTACTTAAAGTATCCACTACTCCACAACTCATTAACTTCAGTGGGCAGGTTGGTACATATGTGAACGCCTTATTGTCCGAGGCTGGCGAAGCTATCAAAGGATTTTTATCAGTCAGTATTGATGACCTGAGTGAAGATCAGATCAATAAAGGTCGAGCAATATTGGCAAATTTTAATACTATGCTCGTTAAATCCAAGACTGTTACAGCCAAGTATATGAAAAATTCCATCTATAGTGTAACCACTCAGATGCTTATTGATAAGATAGAAGAATATTATACAGCTATTCCAACTCAGTTGCCGCATAAAATTGATCCAGAAGAACTGGCAAGAGAATTTAGTTTGCATTTGCAGGACGAAGAAGATAAACTAGACCAGTTGCAGGCCGCTTTGAAAAAGAAGCAGCCAGTTATTCAAGGTGGTCAGTCCAGTTATAATCCATTGGGTGATACCAGTTTGGAATTTCTATCAAGCTCCAGCCAGCAATGGCAATTCATTCAAAAATATCTAAAACAATCCAGCAACAAACGATTGATAGATGTTGTACTGGTAAAAATACCACGAGAGAGGGAGTCCTTTGAAACCACAGGTATCATGGTGGGCGGTAAAACATCTCTCTGGCATGGCACACATAATAAGAACGGTGTACATATTTTACGCAGCGGTCTAATCATTCCCAAATATGCCGCTAATGGTAGCAGGTTTGGACGTGGAATATACTTCGCGGATAAAGCAGCCCGAAGTATTAACTACACTGGCTATATCAATCAGAAATTTAATATGTTATTCTTATGCGATGTAGCTCTTGGTAAACCTAAGAAATTAACAGGCACAGATTATTCATTAAACTATGCGCCAGCCGGATACAATAGCGTATGGGGCGCTGAGGCGCATTCGGGCATGGACGAATTCATCGTGTATTCTCCTGCCCAACAAACTATAAAAGCAATATGTTTTGTGGAGAGATAGAAATGAAATACGAATATTATGTGTTTTCGGTGCGTATTAAGAAATATACGCCCGATTTTGTAAAGTATTTGAATGAAATGGGGAATACGGGATGGGTGTTAGTATCCGCTGAAACATCTACTCTTGATAATGATTGGACTAATTTGATTTGGATACGAGAAATAACAGGAGAGTCAAATGATTGACTGGAATAAATTTGGTGATATACTTAGAGAATTTAGAGATAGTCATAAAGCAATGTGGGAATATTTTAAGCCATTTGTGCCGACAAGCTCTTATCCTGCCATCCCTGAAGTAACCAGAGCCACTGAAGCCAAGAAAGAATTATATCAATTCATCAATTCTCATCTGGATGAAATGATAGGCGATTGCTATGAGATAGCAGAAGATTTCGACGCCGGATCATCGGATGATGACTGTGCGTATAATCCGGATCTTCACGGAGGATATGAGAACAAGCCATGAGGATGTCCGATGAAACCGTAGAAAATATTCGTAGAATGTATGCCACAGGTTTATATTCTAAAGAAGCCTTACGTATATTATTCAGAACAGATATGCGTACTATTAGTGGAATATTAAGCCACAAGAGATGGAAGTTTTTTCATGACCGAACTAGATAAATTCCTGGAATTAATGAAAGACTATCGACATGCCATAGCTGAAGAGCCAAAGGCTCAGGCCAATATCATTGGCAACAATGACAGAGCTTTTTTTGAAATATGGTATGAAAAGGCTTGTGTATCAAATAATTTAGAACATGATATTATTAGATTCGTTTTTAACAATATAGACTATTTAATAGATTTAATTGGTGGAGATTTAATAGGAAGAGATATAGTGGAGATATAAATGACAAATCGTAATATGCCTTCAATTAGTGAACTGGATACTTTGGTTATTGATGTTATTAATACGGAAGTGGGCAATAAGGATGAGTTTACCGCTTATTCTATTACCACAACTTTGCGTACTAATAATCCCGATATTGAGATTAATCTTCATGAGGTCAGAACTTTGGTTCGCGCCTATATGACTAATCTTCCGGCTGGTTATGATGTATATATGAAGGATTGGAATGGTAGTCAAGCCATTACTTATGGGCCTGCCAGTATGACACCTTTGACTATCGCGGTTTCAACTCCTGCCCAAATCACGGACGGCAATCCTTTGACACCATTGCTTACTTCAATCGGTATGCAAGTTCCCTGGGATGATAAAGATGACAATCAAGTTTAAGCTAACAGGCCGAGGAGAATTTAGGAGATCGGTTGGTATCACCGATGGATATTTGATAGATTCAGATGAAGCCTATGAATCATATAAGGAAGATTTTCCTAGATTTGCTTCAGACTTTGAAATCTACGCATGGCTTACCGATAACTACAACGATAATGATGCAATATTTGAATTTGTAGACGATAAGCCAATCAGATTAGTTGCTGTAGATACAGGCTGCGATCCAGAAGATGCTACATTGCATCGCAATTATCAATGGGTACTTAAAGAATTAAATAAATTGGCGGATAGAATTAATAATCCATGAGACACCTATTATATAGTTTCTTCTCAAGGATAACATGGCTATTCCGCGATGAAGTAGAAGTATTAGCCGCCCATGACTTTATCAATGCTCATCTGGCTTCAAGTATTGTCGATACCAAAGAAATAATTAAATGGTATTGGGATACTGATGGTAAATTACATTTCGTCGTGAAGAAATAGATAACAACTCCATTTCATACTTGTGACTAATATTGCAATATGAAATGGAGTAATCTTAATGACTCAAACGGCCTTGAATGGTACATGCGATGATGCTACATTGGATCAGCTTGCCGCTTTTATTGTAGCTGAACCGACTCGCGGCGTGTACATATATACGGATACAGGCGTTAACCCTGCTGGTATTGGCGTGGCTGCCTCTACCTTTTTGTCTAATGCTGCTTTGCAGGCACTATTTGTAGCTGATGCGTCAACTATTGTCGATGTCGAGGCTAACTTGCATGTATTCCCGACTACGCCTAATCGCAAGATTAGAGTATTTGGTAGTGCGTCTATCTATACCGCCACTACCGCCACCGCTGCTGACTTTGTAGCCAATGTAGCTAACGGTACAATCCTATATGTATCAGCACTAGGATATAGAACCAATACAGGTTTATTCTATAAAATATTGGATGGAACATACGTTAATGATTATATTCGGCATAAAGACGTAGAGTTTCTTTTTCATGATAGTTCGACAGGGGGATAACTAGATGACACAAACTGCTCTTAATGGAACGTGTGACGATGCTACGGTAGCACAGTTGATGGCTTTTACGGAAGCTGAACCTACGCATGGTATCTATATTTATACAGATACGGCTGTTAATCCATCTGGAAACGGGGTTGCTGCTTCAACGCTTTTACAGTACAACCGTGTTAAAACCAGTGGGCCAGCCCAAATCTTCAACAACACCAATCTTCTGCCCGCCAATATGGTAACAACCTTACCCAAAGGTACTGTTCTATTCCTTAATAAACGCGCCAATAAAGCCAACAATACTCAACTTCTATATCTAATTGCTGGCGGTACATACGATGGTGATTATATCAAGCATGAAGATGTAGATTTTCTGCTTCGATAACATACAGGATTCTTGCATTTTATGAAGCCTGGGATTACAATATTCTCAGGTTTTTTGATTCTAGGAGAACATAGTGAAAGAGAAACGCAAAGGTTTACCCTGGTGGAAGCAGCCTTATTACGGTGAGCGTGGCACAACTTGGGGTTATCAAGTAGCTTTATTGCTAGGATTTATATCCTGTATATTTTTGATGTGGATAATCTTTTCATTGGGCGGTTGGCCTAAGCAACCAGATAATGTAATCTGTGGATTACAAGGTAAATATTTAATATGTGTTACTCCTATACTAACAAAGGATAGTCGATGACAAAAGAAAAAGCAAAACAATATATAGTAGATAGATGGTCTGTAGGCGCTCATTTGAATTTTGAGAAACACTTGAATGAAATGTATGACGAAGGCTATGATCTTGTGTCTTTCTTTGAGAAAGATGGTATTATTTATTTCGTATTAAAGTATTGTTCTTATTTCAAGCATGAGGAAAATCCGTCTAATACCCAATTATCTTCTATGGTAGAATAGACGAAATTTACCGCAAACCAAATGGAGTTTTCTATGAAATTGCCTCTCAGTGAGTTAGGCCAGAAGATTTTTTTAGATCGTTATAGCCTTAAAGATCCAGATAAGAACTTTAAGATTGGTGATACCGCTTTAGTTATTGTGGATAAGAAAAGCGGGCAGAGGGAAATTGGCATAGTCGCCCATGTTGCCCCAAATCCATCATCAGTATCAATTAAATTTGAGGGTGAAGATAGCCCCAAATCATATCCAATTGACCAATGCGAACGTCCTATTGAAACCGTTCATGATATGGTTAGACGTGTAGCTAAAGCTGTATCAAAGGCTGAAGCCCCGCATGAACAAATGTATTGGCAAGAACAATTTGAAAGATTGATGAACTGCTGGAAGTTTGTACCGGGCGGTAGGATACTGGCTGGCGCTGGCAATCCCGCTACCCTGACCCTCATGAATTGTTTTGTTATCCCAAGCCCCCATGATTCCCGTAAAGGTATTATAGATACTTTCTATAAGATGACTGAGATCATGTCGCGTGGCGGTGGTGTAGGTATTAATATTTCTACGCTTAGACCAAACAAAGCCTTTGTTAAAGGCGTGAATGGTCGTTCATCTGGCGCTGTATCATGGGGCGGATTGTATAGCTATGGCACAGGCTTGATTGAACAAGGTGGTTCAAGGCGCGGCGCACTGATGCTTATCCTGGATGATTGGCATCCTGATATTTTAGAATTCATTAATTGCAAACGCGAAGCGGGCAAAGTAACCAATGCCAATATCAGCGTAGCGCTATCCGATAGTTTTATGTGGGCCGTAGAATATGATAATGATTGGAATTTGTTCTTCCCGAAAACAAACGATGAACACTATGAAACAGAATGGGATGGTGATATTCGCAAATGGATGAATAAGGGTTATGGTTTTAATGTCCATGCGACTATCAAAGCGCGTAATATATGGGAAGCCATTATAAATAGTGCCTGGGATAGCGCTGAACCTGGGATATGGTTCAAAGATAGAACCAATGCTATGTCCAATAGTTATTATTATGCTCCATTGAACTGTACTAATCCTTGCGCTGAAGAGCCATTGCCTGACAATGGAGTATGTAATCTTGGTGCTATTAATCTATCCAAGTTTATAAAAGATAATCATGTGGATTGGGATAATCTAGGTGATACCATCTATTCTGCTATCCGCTTTCTGGACAATGTAATTGATGTAACGGATTATCCGTTTATCGAAAGCGAAATCAGGCAAAAGACAGAACGTAGACTAGGACTTGGTACAATGGGATTAGCTGAGATGTTAATCCAATTGAAACTTAGATATGGTTCACAAGAGTCACTAGACTTCATTGATATGCTATATAAGTTTATTGCGACTAAAGCCTATGAAGCGTCTGTTCTATTGGCGCAAGAAAAAAGTAGGTTCTATGAGTATGAGGACTTACTGTTACTAAGTGAATACATGGTCAATATGCCTAAAGATATTGTCGGAAGCGTTAGGTCGCATGGTCTAAGAAATGTGACCCTGCTTACTCAGGCTCCTAATGGAACTACTGCTACAATGGTGGGAGTTTCGACAGGCATAGAACCTTATTTCAGTTTCAAATGGTTCAGAAAATCACGTATGGGAATGCACGAAGAAACCATGCAAATAGCTCAAGACTGGTTAAATGAACATCCCGGTCAACCTCTGCCCGACTATTTTGTAACTGCTATGCAACTCACTCCCGAAGAACATATCAAAGTACAAGCAACTATTCAGAGATGGATAGATAGTTCAATCAGTAAAACCTGCAATGTCCCTAATAGTTATACGGCTGAACAGGTTGGTGAATTATATCAACTGGCTTATAAATTGGGCTGCAAATCCACTACAGTCTATCGAGATGGTTCAAGAGATGAACAGGTACTAAACATAGCGCAAGGTGAAGAGTGTCCTGAGTGTCATAACCATACTCTGATTAAATCTGAGGGCTGCGAAAATTGCTCGACCTGTGGATATTCACTGTGTACACTATAGGGGATGTATGAAAATATGTAAGGACTGTGGCAGAGAATTATCAATTGATGAGTTCTATATATTCAGCAAAAATCATCCTGAGTGGCATAGAGGAAAATGTAAAGAGTGTGAAAAGTTTTCAGTTAGAGAAAGACAATACCAAAACCGCATTAAAGAGAGGCTCAGGCGCAAGTTATATGAAAGAAAGCGCCGAGCTTCTAGGACTCCTGAACAGAAGATGAAAGAGAACCATCAGAAGAAATTGACTCGTCTGAGGAAGTCAAAGACTCTGAAGTCATCTCAATGACTTTTTCTTGGGTAATATTTAATGTTGCGCCTGCCTGTACTGTTATGGTGGGCTGCATAGGATTAAAGTTCTTGGGCTTATTAAGATAAGCCTTCTCGTTCTTATCGTCAGGTTGAGCATGGCGAGTTGGTTCAATATAAATCTTGTATAACAATTCGGCGGCAGCAACCTTCTCATGGTCACGTCCACCATTGATAGATACATTAATCATACTATCGACAATATCATCCCAACGATCAAAGACGCGATTGGAAATGTTATCGACCTTGACCATTAGCTTTGAAGCCAGGACTCTTCTAGCCATACTAGCCAATTTACGCCATACGGGACGATAAAATACTGTGACTGGAACACCAACTTCAGCGCAAGCATCTTCAATAGTTCGGCCTTCCATCTGTAAAGATAGAATGTTGAATACTTTGAAGAAGTTAACTACTTCTGTTTCTTCGAGTTGTAATCCTTCCAGGGCAGGACGAAGTTCGCTATCCGGGATAAGGTCAGTTAATTTAAGAGACGATGGTTGTTTAGCCATAATATTCCTAGTTGACTTCAATAGAACTTAACGCTATAATAAGACTACAATATATTAACTTATAGGACAATATGAAACTATCTCAGGCTTATAATGTTCAAGACTGGTTACATAAAATACTCATTGAATATGCAGAGTATCTAGGACAGGGGAATAATAAGTTTCCATATATTGGTTCACCATCCGGTGATTGGGACAGCGGGGATAAGATACGTAGCAGCAAATTGGGTAATACTTGCCCTAAATATAATGCAGCTACAGCCTTAAAAGTTATTGATAAACCGCCTGTACCTTTTGACCGCTGGATGAAAATGGAGAATGGTACTCGATGGGGCGAAATAGTATATGAGGCCATATCGTGGGGATGTTCAGAAAATGTTGATATTGCCTTTTCCGCTGAACAAAGAATTAAAGAACATTGGTCAGGTTTATCGGGAACAATTGACGCAACTATCAGGCATATCGATAGACTATCTGGCATCCGAACAATCATACCAATCGAAATCAAACGTACAGATAGCGACAAGTTCAAGAAAGATGTACCCGGTATATCTTGGGGGAACTGGCTACAGACCATCGCAGAAATGGTACTCTTATCTGAAGAAAAAGATAACTATGGCTATTGTGAATATGGATTTACATATTGTATTTATAGTCCAGAAAGTAATCCGACGCATAAAGTTTGGCTTACTCGCTATGATAAAGAACATGAAGGATGGCATTTAGATAAGGCCACTTTGAAGTTAGATGCGGGCAAGGATTGGGCCACTGAATGGGAAACTGAGAGCAACTATTCAGATAAGATTTTTCTAAGCGTAGAAACCTTCAAGGCTATCGTTGCTGAATATCAGGAATGGATGGATGTTATGAAAGCTAGTCCATCTTATGCAACCAGAACTGATAAACCATATGAGACTATGTTTCAGTCTTGGCATTGCGGTAGAACAGTTATTCCAGATTATTATAGGTCTACTTCTAAATATGGAAATATAGGCGATTTGAAAGATGGGACGGGTATAATCACGCCTTCCTGCCCACTCTTTGCTTATTGCTATCGTAGGGAATTAGAGAAAGCTGGTTATACATCTCCTCAGAAAGTATATAAAATTCAATATGATGATGAAAACAATCTGGAGCTAAAACCATATGCGCGATAATGAACGTGCAGAAAATAAGTTAAAGGCTATCAAGGAAAATATAAAACCGCTTAGGCTTTTGTATTATCTCCCTGGTGATGATTGGGATTCATATTCTGTATCGGTAAGCAATTTTCTTCTTACCGCCGAAGTAGCTCCTGTTATTAAAACTAGCATAGTTATTACGGCATATGATATAGATATGTTACTTGCAAGATTGGATAAAGCAATAGATTTTCTTTATGAATTAAATAAACCTAATGCCTAACGAGAAAGAATATCAGGGAGAAGTCTTTAAGACTTTAAGCAAGTTTGGTTGGGCGATAAAGCTGCAAGCCGATGTTATCGTTTGCACTAATTGCCACAAACCTATCCATTTGCAACACACTGGACTTGCCGATTATCACTGCGATGTAATAGCCAGGGAAGGCAAACCATTTCCTATAAAAGTTGAAATGAAAGCCAACTATCGGCGCTTTGAATTATCGCAAATTGTCCCTGAACAGATAAACTTTCTCACTGAATGGCATGAAAAAACCAAAGGTAACGCCTATATATGGTTACAATTAGGCGAAGATAAAGTAAATTCTAAAAAAACTATATACCCTAGAAGCGCATGGCTAATCCCTGCCCCATATTTCTTCTATTGTATGGCAACTGTACAGGAAAAGGGCGGGGTAAAATATATCCCCATGAATACTGCTACCGCCAATGATGGTAGAATAAAAGATAAGTTACTAACTTGTGAAAATTTATTCTACGCATACCATTTGGAATGGACGGGTAAGGGGATATGGCGACCCAATAAAGATCATGTAATTTATAAAGATTCAAGGACACAATACGATGACTTCTCGAAATGAAATGATGATTATTAATACAGACAATGTAGACCACATGCTTACCCTGGCAGAAAATATGGCAGAAAAACAGCTAGGCGAATATATGAATGATGTTTCTATATCGCTTGGTAAACGTAACGCCAGATATATTCATCAGTCAGTGGTAGTATTGGGCAAGGTAGGTAACTCTGCTGGCATAGCCTTGCGTCAGAAGGTATCTGAAATGTATACCACATCCGCCTATAGGGAACTGGAACTACCTATTGAGAATGATCCTAGCCAAAAAATTACTTTTGAATATTTCTCTGATTGGCTGCATTATGCTATTGGCGAAGCGGGTATCAATGATACAGCGGCAAGTACACTTAATACCTTTGTCGAGAATATCGTTGACCCGGTTGCCAAGCGGTTGATTACGCATACCGATGGTACTCCATTTGAAGTCAATGAAGTTTTATCTTTGCGAGAGGGCCATACCCAACGGTTGGCTTCGGCTGCCCGTAGTATTATGAAGCGCGATCCAGATGATTATGATAAGATAGGTGAACTGCTGGAACTGGCTCAAGATCCAGAAACAACGGCTGAAGATTTGAGTGATATAATTAGAACAAATAATCTATCTACGCCGCGAATATCTCCGGCTGAATGCAATACTATTCAGGTAGGTGATAAAACTATTTATACTATTGTGATGGAAGGCTTACAGCAAACCAAGATTGATGCAGGTCTATCGGGCAGAGTGGAATACCGAAGCCGCAGCATAGAGGATATGAATTCATTCTGGCTTGAACTAGGCAAAGATGATATGACTAAATATATGGAAAGCCTGAAGAATGTATAAAGAATGGCAAATTCATTGTCGGGTTGTTTTCAAGGGAATAAGATATTTTGCGGTAGTTGAACAAGGCTTACGTAAGTATGTTTTCTTTACTATCAAGCATAAGAATAAGTGGCATTTGTTTGATGCTAAAGAGATATTAGCGGGCAAGAATGCGCTGTTTATCCGCCCAACCCTAAAAGAACTTCGTAAAGATATATTGGATTATATAAATAAACCATGACTAAATATCTGATATATGCTGAAACAACCAGTAAATATATTGTAGAACTAGAAGCAAAATCATTAGAAGAGGCCGCTGATATGTATTACAATATGCCAACTGATGAATTAAATACTTATATTTCTGATACAGATGGTGGCATAGAATATATTGATGTTGACGGGGAAACATTTTATCCTGATCATAGAACTGGCGAAGGATTTCATAAGTAGGTAACTATGAACCTAGTTGAATTAGTCACTCATTTGAGTGGTTATGAATATACATTAAAAGGGTCGGAGTATTCCGGCCCTTGTCCATTCTGCCAGGAAGGTAATGATAGATTTAAGATTTGGTTAACTGGCAAAATAGGACAACATTATTGGTGCAGAGTATGTGGACGTAGCGGCGGTGCTACTAAGTTAGTTATGGAACTTAAAGGATTATCCTATTACTTTGCAATGGATCTCCTGAGAGAGCTAGACTATAATATAGAAGATATTATAACCCGCGAAACATATATCAATACCCCTAAGTATCAAACACCTCACAGACAGTCTGAATGTCAGGTTAACTTGGATTTTTCTACAGTCGCTTTATATCATATGAATGGGCGGCAGAAGGCCATTGATTATCTTGCCAAATGGCATATATCTAAGAATGCTGTAGATAAGTTTATGTTTGGCTGGAATTATGAACAGGATGCTTTAACTATCCCTCATTGGTGGATAGAGAACGATCAATATTATGTTAAAGGCTTAAAGTTTCGCCATATGAC
>WNFL01240506.1_pt1 | contig 12830 bp, 11 predicted proteins | sample 5400361 | NCBI WGS metagenome assembly WNFL01 (sample SAMN13153351, study PRJNA577476) | soil metagenome | isolation source: 40 cm soil on Douglas fir-dominated hillslope | place: USA:California | collected 2013-09-17
CATCAGAAATAGAGCCCGCCGTTGACGTTGAGCGTTTGTGCGGTGATGTAGGAGGCCGCATCGCTTGCCAGGAACGCCACCGCATCGGCCACTTCGATCGCCGTGCCAAGACGCTTCAATAGAATATTTTCCGCGGCTTTCTGCACGGAAGCGGCCGACAATCCCGCGTCCGCCATTTCGGAGGCGATAAGCCCAGCCGCCACGACGTTGGAGCGGATGCCGTCTTTGGCGCCGAAGCGCGCGATCACCTGCCCAAGCGAAATGAGCCCGGCCTTGCTCGCCGCGTAGTGCGCGGTGCGCGGCCCGCCATATTGGCCGCTGACCGAACCGATATGAACGATGGCGCCGTTTTTGGTTTCGGCCAGCAGGGGCAGGAAAATTTGGGAACAGAGAAAGGGGCCTTTGAGATTGGTCGAAACGATTTCATCCCAATCGGCATCCGTCACTTTGTCGAAATCCGTCGGCCTGTTGATGCCGGCATTGTTGACCAGGATCGCGATCGGGCCCAGCGCGCGGCGCGCTTCTTTTGCTGCCGCCTCGACGGACGAGCGTTCCGTCACATCCATTTTCAGCGCAACGGCGAGGCGCCCTTTGCCCTCGATGTTGCGCACCACACGCTGCGCATCTTCCAAACGCTCGCGGTAGGTGAGCGCAACATTGGCGCCGGCCTCCGCCAATCGGAGCGCGATAGCGCGGCCGATGCCGCGGCTTCCCCCGGTGACGACGGCATTGCGTCCGTGCAGCGCGATACCGCTCATGCGGCTCGGATCTTTTGAGCGGGGACTTTGCGCGCAACGGCGAGCCGCGCCGCTGCTGCGATGTGAGCGGCGCCGATTCCGCAATGTTCGGCCAGTTCCGCCGGCTCGCCGGATTCCCCGAAGCGGTCGGCGAGGCCGACAAATTCGATCGGTGCCGGCCTCGTCTTCGCCAGCGCTTCCGCGACCGCGCCGCCGAGCCCGCCGTAAATATTATGATCCTCGGCGGTGACGAAGGCACCGGTTTCATCGGCGCAACGCGCCAGAAGATCGACATCGATCGGCTTGATGGTCGGCATATTGATCACGCGCGCGCCAATGCCGTCGCGCGTCAGCAATTCCGCGGCCTTGAGGGCGCGAGCGACTTCGACGCCGCAGGCGACGATGGTGACGTCCTGCCCGTCGTGGAGAATTTGGCCCTTGCCGATTTCGAAACGATGATTCTCGCCGAAGATGCGCATCGCGGGACTGCGGCCGGTGCGCATGTAGACCGGGCCGTCGAAATCGAGCACCGCCTTGGTGGCGAGCGCCATTTCGGTCGGATCGGCGGGCGAAATCACCGTCATTCCGGGGATCGCGCGGAACGCGGCCATGTCCTCGAGCGCCTGCGCCGAACCGCCGTCGGGCCCGACGTCGAGTCCAGGATGACTCGCCACGATCTTCACGTTGCGCCTGGCATAAGCGATGGAAAGCCGCGCCTGTTCGATCGCGCGCAGGCAGAAAACGGCGAAGGTCGTCACCACCGGCAGAAGCCCGACTGCCGCGAGACCACCGGCTGCCGCCATCATGTTCTGTTCGGCGATGCCGAATTGCAGCAAGCGCTCGGGGCAGGCCTTGCGAAAATGATGCACGCCCGTGCCGCCGGCGATATCGGCATCGAGCACCACAAGATTGGGGTAGTGCGCGGCAAGTCCAGCCAGCGTCTTGCCGAAGGCTTCGCGCAAGGAATCGCCGGAGGAACCGATCAGCTGCGGCGCTGTTTCAGTGGCGGACATCGAGGAGTCTTCCGCATTCGGCAGCTTCGACGCCGAGTTGGGCGAGCGCTTCTTCAGCCTGCCCGCGGGTCAGCTTCACGCTGCCATGCCAGTGAGGGATGTTCTCCATGGCGCGGACCCCCTTGCCCTTCACGGTATGGGCGAGGATGAGCGACGGCTTACCCGAGGTTTCATAGGCTTCTTCTAGGGCGCTCAAGATCGCATCGAGGTCATGACCGTCGATTTCGATCACATGCCAGCCAAAGGCGCGGACCTTTTGAGCCAGCGGCTCCAGGCCCATGATGTTGGCGTTGCAATCGTCCGATTGAAGTTTGTTGTAGTCGACGATGGCGACGAGATTGTCGATCTTGTGATGGGCTGCACACATGGCGGCTTCCCAAACTTCGCCCTCCTGCAGTTCTCCGTCGCCAAGCACGGCGTAGACGCGGGCAGGGCTCTTCTTCAGTTTCAACCCCATTGCCATTCCGAGCGCGACGGAAAAGCCCTGGCCCAGCGAGCCGGTGCTTGTCTCCACCCAGGAAAGATCGCAGACGTGCGGGTGCCCCTGAAAGGGGCTACCGAATTTGCGCAACGCCGGCGGCATAAAGTGCGGGCGCCGCATGGCCCTTGGACAGCACGAAACGGTCGCGATCGGGGTCGCTCAAACGCTCCGGCCAGACATTCATTTCAGCGCCGTACAGCACGGCGAGAAGATCGGCCGCCGACAGCGCGCCTCCGGGATGCCCCGAACCGGCGTGATAGATCGCCGCGATGGAAAGCGTGCGAATGGCATGAGCCGCTGCAGCAAGCTTCGCGATCAATTTTGGATCGTGAGTGCTGCGCGTCGAACGGAGGGAAAGGGCGACGTTCATTGTTCCTCTTCTAGGCGGCGAGCCGCGTGCGGGCGCGCGTGAGAAGGTCGCCGTAGAAGACGATCTCCGCTCCGGGTGCACGCACATGCACGATCTTCGAAATTTCGCCCGCGAAAGCGCGTGACATCACAACGATGATTCCAGGATTGACGGCGGACAAATCCTCCGGCCCCGACAGCGCGACGCCGTGGCACTCGGCGACGTGCGCCCTCAAGTGCGTATCGATGAGAAGGCTCAAGCATTGGGGATCGAATCCGCCATGCAGAACGAGTGCATCGAACAGCCGCCCCGCACCCCAAAGCGCCACACGCTTCCCGGATAAGGATTCTATTTCACGCGCGACATCAGCCAGTGCGGCAAGATTGCGCGCACGATTGGCAACGTAAAGCGTCAGCATTGCCAGAGCGGCTTCGACTTCGCGCGGAGCGCGCCGCACGGGGCGCGCCGCTATGGTGCGCTTGCGGGCGGCGAAGAGCAGATTTTCGCGATCGGCAGCGTCGGGTCCATCGATGATTTCAAAGCCGCTCGCGTCGAGCAGGCGCGAAAGGGTGGCAGCGGAAAAATGATGAAGGTGCTTATCGATGAACCATTCCTCGACGATCTCGTCGGAAGAAACGAGCGCGACATTGGGCGCGTCGACGACCAGGAGACCGCCCGGCTTCAGCGTCCGCCAATGCTCGGCCAGCACCGCGAGCGGGCTCTTCAAGTGTTCGATGGTATGGCAGGAATGGACAACGTCGAAGGATTCATCGCGAAAACGCGTAGTTTCGATGCGGGCGCGAACAAGTTCGGCGCGTTCGAGCCGCGCGCAGGAATCGGCAACGCGTTCGTTGGGTTCGACGCAGATGAGCTGTGCCGCCGGCGCCGCTGCAAGAAGGGCGCGGGCAAACGAGCCGCGATTGGAACCGACGTCGAGCACGCAAAGAGATCGGGAAAGATCGGCGCGCTTGCGCACGAGCGCGAGGCACGCTTCGGTGCGGAACCCCTTGCCGGAGCGAACATTGCCCCAATCGGTGCCGGATGACATGGCCTTGCGCCGCGGCGCGCGATCGACACGAGGCAGACTCTGCAGCAGCCCGCAGTGATTGCACAAGTAGACCTTCAGGCCCCGGCCGCTGTCGGGTGGTACGTAGACCGCTTCGAGCGTGGACGATCGGCAGACGTCGCAGAGATCGCTCATTTGATCGGCCCGGAAAGGCACGCGAAATCGCGGCCGGTTGCAGGCGCCGATCCTCGTTCAGTTACGGTTAATTTTTAGCTTACGAATTGGAGAAAATTGTGGTCAACGCGCATTTGAGACGCTCAAGACTCCAATGACATCAGCGTTGTCAGTGAGAGCTAGTAATTCACTGCATATTCCGCGCGGTCGGCGTAGCCGAGGCGCTTCATCGTCGGCGTCGCCAGCATGGCGAATTGTGCGGACTGGTGCTCCGTCAGCATCTTGTCCACGGGACGGTTGAGATTCTGGGGCCGCGAGAAGATTGAGAAATGCTCATCACTGAGACGCAAGCCCAAGAAGGTGAACAGTTCGGCGGCGACGGAACGATCGCTGCGCAAATCTTCCAGACGAACGAACAAGCGGCGCCGTTCGGGGACATCCTTGATGTCGCGCAGGATGACGCGGTTGATCTCGCTCCAATGCCAGGCGATGCGTTGAAATTGGTTGAAGCGGGGAAATTCCTTCGCCCAGGGTTCGCCCGGTTTGGGCTGGGGCCACCAGTATTTTTTCTCCGGCGGCGGCGCGGGAATCGAACGATCGGCCAAGTGCGCCGCAAGAATCTCGGTCAAGCGGTCGTCGTAGCATTCGGCGGCGAGTTTATGAAAATAAGAGCTCGTCACCCTTCTTCCGTCGCGCACCAAATGGATGAAGCGCGCCTTGGGAAACAAATTAGCCAGATCCGGAATCAGCCACGAGAGCTTGTTCGAGGAATCGGCCCACAGTTCCCCTTGCGCATAATGAACGGCGGCGCCGTGCGTCGCTGAAAGAATCCTCCGTGCGTCGTCTGCGCTCGCCAAACCCTGATAACGCCGCACCGCCAAGGGTTGAACGTGATTGACCATATATTGGCGTTGGATGACGGCGCCGGCCGCGGCCAGGGCCGTCACCACCACAGCGGAGCCTGACTGTCCCGATGAAACGATGAAAAAGGGCGCGGCGCTCATTTTTTCACCGCGATGACGGCCGCTTCGCGGCCCAGGCCTGCGTCGGCAAGGGCGCGATAGAATTTGCGACGCGTCTCCTTGAAGCCGGCACTTTCCAGCGCGAGATCGAAACGCTTTCTTTGCTTGTGGCAGGCGCGGCCCAATTCTCCGTCCTTGGTGTAATCGAGGCCCATCAGCAGAAACAGTTCCATCGGAAAGCTGGTGGAGCGCTCGCGCACCTCGAAGCCGAGCCGCGTCACTAAATCTGCAAGCGAGTCGAAATCGAAATAGTTCAGATGGTGCGGCGGCGCTATCCACCATTCGGAGAGCTTCAGCGCGGCCCGTGCGCTCGCCTGGAAGGGCGTGAAGTCATTGGGGACGTTCAAACAGAGCAGTCCGCCCGTAGACAAAAGACCGCGCGCCAGCGTCACCACCTCCAAGGGATTGGGCACGTGCTCGAGCACATTGTTGAGGTGCACGACATCGAAGCGGCCGAGAGCGGCCGCGGTCTCGGCGTTGAAAAATCCTTCGACCATTTCGATGCCGAGGCCGCGCGCATGGGCTGCCGCCTGGCGCGAGGGGTCGATCCCCAGCACGCGCCAGCCGCGCCCGGCTGCCGTCTTCAGGAAGAAGCCCGGCCCTGCACCCACATCAAGGAGCCGCCGCCGTTCGGCCGGCAGGAGCCGCTCGAAACTCTCCAGCCGGTCCTTTTGCGACAACTCGGCCCATTCCTGATCCTCGCCGGCGTGGGCGAGGAACGTGGGCTTTTCTTCCGTGTAATAGGCCTCGCGATAGGCCCGTTCGAGGGTCTCGGGCTCGGGCAGCGGCAGGACGTGGCGAAACCCGCATACCGCACAGCCGATGATGTCGTAACCCTCGACGCGCGTAATCAGCGGACCGTCATGATCGTTGCCCGCACGATCGGTCCAGGAAATGACAGTCTTGGCAGCAGACGCTCCCATGAGCCTCCCCGTTAAAGGTCTCTTAGCCATGGCCGGTTTAAGAAGCGTTAAGCGCGGAGGCTGGGTTGGTAACGTTCATCGCTGAAGCATCGAGCAATCATGGCCAGGATCTTTCGCGCGCGCTCGAATTCGTGGACGCGGCGGCGAGATGCGGCTGCGACGCGGTGAAATTTCAGCTCTTTCGCGTCGAAGAATTGTTCGCTCCCGAAATCCTCGCAAAAAGCACAAAGCACCGCGCGCGCGTGAAATGGGAGTTGCCTGTCTCTCATCTTGAACCGCTCGCGCGGCGCGCGCAGCAACGCGGCATTCGATTTTCCTGTACGCCGTTTTATCTCGACGCAGTCAAAGAGCTCGAACCTTACGTTGCCTTCTATAAGATCGCGTCCTACGAACTTCTGTGGCACGGGCTGCTCGAAGCCTGCGCGGCTACGGGAAAGCCCGTCGTTATTTCGACCGGCATGGCGACGCAGCCGGAAATCAAAGCGGCCGTTGCGACGCTCAAGCGCGCGAACTGTCGCGACATCACGGTGCTGCATTGCGTTTCCGCCTATCCCGCTCCGGCCGAAGAAGCGAATCTCTCGGCAATATCCGCCATTCGCGACTCCGTCGGCGTTCCGGTCGGTTGGTCGGATCACACGCGCCGTCCGGCGGTGATCGAACGCGCGGTTCATCGCTGGGGTGCGGCGGCGATCGAATTCCATCTCGACCTCGATGGCAGAGGCGCCGAATACGAGGCGGGCCATTGCTGGCTGCCGCACGAAATCGCCCCGGTCATCGCTCGCGTTCGCGAGGGCGAGAAAGCCGACGGCAAGGGCTTCAAGGAGCCCGTTCCGGCCGAACTTCCCGACCGCGAATGGCGCGCCGACCCTTCCGACGGACTGCGTCCTTTGCGCCATTTGCGTGCCAGCTGGGTGCCGTCATGACGGAACAACGCGCTGTTGCGCCGCATGTCGTTGCGATCGTCCAGGCGCGCATGGGTTCGACGCGGCTGCCGGGAAAAGTGCTCAAGCCGATCGCGGGAAAGCCGTTGCTGTGGCACGTGCTTCATCGCCTCAAAAGCTGCAGCACGTTGAACTATACCGTCGTCGCCACATCGGACAATCCGCGCGACGACGCCATCGAAGCCTTCTGTCGCGAAGAAAAAATCGAAATCGTGCGCGGACCCGAAGATAACGTGCTCGCGCGTTTCCAGCAGGCGGCTCAAGCAACGAAGGCCGATATTATCGTACGCGTGTCCGCGGACTCGCCTTTTGTCGATGCTCATTTCATCGATCAGCTCGTCACTGCGCTGATCGCCCAAGACGGCGACTACGTCGTCGTCGAGCCCGGATCGCTCTGCGCGCATGAGGGGGTCGATCCGTTCTCGCGCCGCGCCCTCGACAAATTGTGCCGCGAAGCGGCCGAAGATCCGATCGCCCGCGAGCATGTCAGCGGTTATTTCAAAGCCCATCCGGACTTCGTGCGCATCGTTCATACCGCAGCCGATCCGCGCCTTGCCCATGGCGGTACGCGGCTTACGGTGGACACCCCCGACGACCTCGCTTTCATCGAAGCACTGCATCAACGCTTGGAGTCCAAAGCAGGCGAGGCCTCGCTCGCTGATCTTCTCCTGCTCCTGGAACGCGAGCCGCTGCTCAAAGCGATGAACGCCCATGTGCGCCAGAAATCGCTTCAGTCGCACAGCGGGCTTGCCCTCATCCGTTGCGACGGCGGCTTTACCTATGGCTACGGTCATGTGAAGCGCAGCTTGACGCTGGCGCGCGCGTTGCGCGATCGCGAAGGTTTCGGTGTCATTTTCGCTCTTAACGGCGATGCCGACGCCGCGCGCACCTTGCGCGAGGCGGGCTTCGAGACCGTATTGCTTCCGGCCTTGGGCAAGGGCAATGCGCTCAACACATTGGTGGCGGCAAAAAAGCCCGACATGGTGATTTGCGACGCCCGCGAAAATCTTGCCCGCGACGATCTTGTGCGCCGCGCCGAAAAACTCGCCGTGGTGGCGGTGATCGATGACGGTTCGGATCGGCGTTTGTCCGCAACGCACGCCTATTATCCGCCTGTTCCTCAGGTTCAGCGCTTGATTTGGAAGGGCTCAAAGACGATCGTGCGCACCGGCTGGGAGTGGGCGCTTTTAGGCTTCGATCCCACCCAAGTATCCTCCAAGCGTATGTCGTTGGACGCGGTGCGCCCTCGGCTTGTGGTCAGCATGGGCGGCAGCGATCCTCTGGATTTGACTCGGATCGCAGCGTGCGGTCTCGCCAAGATCACGATGCCCTTTGGTGCCCGCTTCGTCATCGGGCCGGGCTTTCGCAATCCGGCCAGGCTCGCGCGCGAAATCGAGGCTATGAGTCCCAATTTCGAAACCGTGCAAGGAATCACCGATCTCGGCAGCGAGTTCGCTTCCGCCGACTTGGCGCTCGTCACTTTCGGCGTCACGGCCTATGAGCTCGGCGCGCTTGGAGTGCCGGCGCTCTATCTCGCCTTGAACGACGATCACGTGCTGTCGGCGTCGAGTTTCGAGCAGGCCGGAATGGGGATCGTTCTCGGGCTAGGGCGCGTCTTGCGCGCTGAAGACATTGCTCGAGCGAGCTGGAAGCTCCTCTCCGACGATGAACGCCGACGCGATATGCGCGCCGCCAGCCTCAACACCATCGACGGCCGGGCCGGAGAACGGATCGCGACCGATCTTGCAAGCGCGCTTGCTACGGCGCGGGCTTCCCGTCAGGCAACAGGCGCCGGTTAAGCGCTTCGGCGGCCTGGGCGAATGTCTCACGCCAGTCTCCGCATCTTGTGGGCATCATGCAGCGGCAAGCGGGCGCGAAGGGTTCGTAATCCGTGCCAAACGACGTCCAGGAATTGTTGTAGAGCAATTTGAAGGTCGGCACGCCAAGCGCCGCGGCAATCCACGATACCGACGTCGGCGCGCTCGCCACCGCATCCAGCGAAGCGATCATGGCAGCGCTGCGGTCGATTTCCTGCTTTTGATCGAGCTTAGGCGGCAGCACTAGCCGCCGCCCGCTCAAACGTTGCAGTGCGTCCAGTTCCTCGGTCCGGATATCGTATTGCAGCGAGACCGGCGTTCCCGGACAGGAACGGATGAAATCCGCCCACAATTCCAGCGGCGCGTATTGGATGCCGCGCAGACCGGCGGTTTGCCCGCTGCGCCAGCACACACCGATAGTGGGACCGGGTGCTTGCGCGCCGAACCATCGCGACCATTTTTTCTTCTCTTTCGCATCCGGGATGAGATAAACGTGCTCATTTGGAAAGGCGGACAGCTTGCGGCGAAGCAGGCACGGCAATGAACCGAGCGCGATTGCTGCGTCGGCGCCTCCTCGCTCCTTGAGCCAATCGTGATACGCGTATTTCTGCCCGCCGCGGCTTTCCATTTTTGCCCCATGCACCGCGATGCCGGGAAACGAGCGCGCGAAAAGCGGAACCAATCTAGGTTCCGCCTCAAGAAGAATGCTGCCCTGGGTCGCCGAGAGGCTTTTAACGATTTCGGGAATCAGGCTCGCGAACATGATCTGATCGCCTAAGCCTTGCTCGGCGGTGATCAGCAGCCTTGCGCCGGTCTTCAATTCTCCTTGCCAAGCCGGCAAGCCGTGATTGGAATGAATCACTCTTTCCTTGATCTTCAGCCGGTATTCGTAATCGCGCCAACCCTGCTCGAGGTCGCCCGTCATCAGGAAGAGAAATGCGCGGTTCAGCCGGGCTTGCGCGTTTTCAGGATCCGATGTGAGCGCGCTCTGATAGAGCGTGATTGCTTCCTCGACGTTGCCTTTGTCGGCCAAGAGATCGGCAAGATTTCCCATAGCCGGCGCGCAATCGGGCATGAGCCGCAGCGCCTCGCGATAGAACGTCTCGGCGGTTTTTGGATCGCCGGCCTCCCGCACGGCAGATCCGAGCGTCAACCATAATTCCGCCTGTTGCGGATTGCGTTCGATGGCCGGCTTCAAGAGCGCGATCGTTTCGGCTGTTCGGCCGCTTCGACGCAAGAGGTTGGCGAGGTTGACCAAGGCTTCGAGCCGGTCCGGTTTCTCCTCAAGCACCCGGCGGAAAAATTTTTCCGCGGCAGCGGCGTGACCGATGGCGTCAGCCGTGTTGCCCAGCGCGAAGAGTATGCTTGCGTCGTTCGGGCGGCCGATAAGCGCCCGCTCGAAGCATTCTATCGCCTCGATGTGCCGGCCAAGGCGGAGAAGCGATAATCCCTGACCGTACGCCTCTTCCTGGCCTTGCCGGGCGGCAATGGTGCTCATGCCTCAATTGATGGCAGCGCGGGCGTTAATACGTGCTTAACCCTGTTTGCTTTTTACGATACTTAGCGCCGAATTAAGCATGGCCGGATGATCCTTGCCCCTCATTGGCTTCTTGGAGCGTCGTCCTTGGCGATTACCGGCTTCGATCCGTCGGTGTTGTTGAATTATTACGCCGCGAAGCTGCCATTCGGCGCATCGCTCGGCGCGACGGCGCAATCGCGCGGTTCGCACTCCGGTCCAATTCCGCCTTGGGATTTGAGCGTCAGGAAATTGCCCAAGGAGAAAGAGGACGTCGCCGCGCGCAGCGGCGATCCCTATTTCGATCCCAAAGACCGAACGCTTCTTGCAAAGGCCGACGCCGCGCCCAATGCCGGTTCCCAGCTGGAGGCTTTGTTGCAGACGACGCTCGCGCACAAATCCGCAAGCGCGAGCGCCAATCCTGGTCTTGAAGCGGACAACGACCGGCTGTTTGCGCTCTACAAGGCGCTCAATCGTCTCGACTATATCGCCAAAATGGCCAATCGCGACGAAACCACAAACGGTCTGCGTCCCGGTCTCGATAATAGTTTCCAGGATGGTCTCGATCAGATCCTGGCCTTCGTCAACACGGCGGAGTTCAGTAACTTGACGGTGTTGCCGAGCCAGAAATCCTCGACCGTCCAAAGCGGCGTTGCAATCGCTTACCAGAAAGCGAATTACACCGGCGGGCCAGCCGTGGGCGACAAGGAGGTTTTCACCGCGATTCCCAACGTCACGGCGGCCGACAGTTTCACAGTCTCCATCACCAAGGCCGGCGTGAAGACAGACGTCGCCATCGATCTTGCCAATGTCACGGGTGCGCTGACGCTCGACAACATCAACGCCTACGTCAATCAGCAGCTTTCCTCCGCCGGCTTTGGAACGCGCTTCGCGCGGGTGCAGACCGGGGGATCGATCGTCGACGGCACGGCGAGCTGGGGCACCGAGATCAGGTCGACGGGGAGCGAAATCGTGGCGCTTTCGTCGCCGCAATCACGCCCCGCCGTCTACGTCGCGGGCACGAGCGGCAAGTCGGCCGATCAGCAGGGCAGGCTGATCAAGCTCACCGATCTTGACGGTAACGTCGCCAGTCAATTCTCCGCCAATATGAAACCTGTAGACGGAACCGCTTCGGCAAAAGCGGCGGCCACGGACTCGAACGGCAATATCTATGTCGTGGGAAACACCAGCGGCAGCTTTGGCTCCGAAATCAACCAGGGCAGCCAAGACGTCTTCCTGACAAAATACGATTCCGCTGGCAATCTGCTTTGGACAAAGCTCTTGGGAAGCGCAGAAAGCGCGAACGCCTATTCCCTTGCGGTCGATCCCGCATCGGGCGGTGTCGCGATCGCGGGTTCGGTCACCGGCGATCTCAAGCCCACGGCGATCGGAGGCGGCACCGACAGTTTCGTCGCCAAATACGACAGCGACGGCAATCAGGCTTGGCTGCGCCAAGTGGCGCCCGCATCGAACGATCAAGCCAATGCGATCAGCATCGATGCGAGCGGCAATATTTACGTCGGTGGCCAGGTCAACGGTGCGATCGCCGCGGGACAAACCAATGCCGGAGGAACCGATGCCTATCTCACCAAGCTCAATTCTCAAGGCACGCTCGTCTATCACCGCCAATTCGGCGGTACTGGCGAGGATGCAGCCCGGCAGATGGCGATTGCCGCCGACGGCAATGTCGTGGTCGCGAGCGTGGAGAACGGCCATGCGATCCTTACGAAATACAATTCCGCCGACGGCACCAGCGCGGCGCTGTGGCAGGTCGATCTCGGCGATCTTCAGGGCGGATCTGTCGGCGGGCTGACGATCGCCGGCGGCGAAATTTATCTGTCCGGAACCACCTCCAATGCCGCGCTCGATGCCGGCGGCGCGGCGTCCGTCGTGCATGCAAGCTCGGGCGGGAGGGACGCCTTCGTTTTCTCAGCTTCCGACAGCGGCGGCAGCGTCACGCCTGACTTTGTCTCCTATGTCGGCACCGGCGTATCCGAACAGGGTGGCGGAGTCGCCGTGACGAACGGAAAGATCTATCTGACCGGCACGACAACCGGAACATTCCCTGGGCAAACCCCAAACGCCGCGAGCGCGCACAATCTTTTCGTGGCACAGCTCGATGCGAGCGGAAACCTTAATTGGGCCAGGCAATATGGCGGATTCGACGGCGAATCGCAGGGGCTCGCCATCGTTGCCGACAACGCAGGCGCAAGCGTCCTCGACGCGCTGAAACTGCCCCGCGGCACGCTTCACAGCAATCCGTCGAACCAGCTCGAATCGCAAACCACGGTCAGGGCCGGCGACACGTTCACGCTGAAGGTCGAGAGCAAAACCGGCACGCGCGAAACCAAGATCACCATTGCCAAGGGCGAGACGCTGCGTTCGCTCGCGGTAAAGATCAACGGCGCGCTCTTGTTCGACGGCAAAGCAACCGCGCTCCCTATCAAGGGCGGACAGGGGCTGAAGCTCGCCATCAACGAAGGCGTTCAGGTTCAACTCATCGCCGGGCCCAAGGATTTCGATGCGCTCGCGGGTCTCGGAATGAAGCCCCAAACTCTGGTCCATGATGCGTCGGCGGAAAAAGACAAATCCTCGTCCGTAACGATCGGACTCGGCATCGACGGCAAGCTCGACCTCCTGAGCAAGGCCACCGCCGCGCATGTCCATGTTGTGCTGCAAGGCGCCATGGCGCTGATCAAGCAGGCCTACGGCACGCTGAACGCCCCGCCGGGAGCAAATACCCCGGTGCAGACGGGCGGAGGCTCGGCCTATCAGCAGTCGCGCTTTGCCAATTATCAGACCGCGCTCGCCTGGATGAATTTGCAGAACGGCCAAGGATAAACGGCAAAAA
>WNFL01059614.1_pt1 | contig 12829 bp, 13 predicted proteins | sample 5400361 | NCBI WGS metagenome assembly WNFL01 (sample SAMN13153351, study PRJNA577476) | soil metagenome | isolation source: 40 cm soil on Douglas fir-dominated hillslope | place: USA:California | collected 2013-09-17
GGGCTGGATATTCTGCTGGCACGCGACCTGGCATTACCACGCGACGTGCGCCGCGTCGTCATCGGCCACATGGGGTGTCACGGCGCGCTGGTCGGCCTGCGCCAGGCGCTCACGGCGGTGCGCGCCCAGCCGGAGGCCACGGTGTTGTTGGCGTCGGTCGAGCTTGCCAGCCTGCATTTCACGCCGACGCTCGATCCAGAGGTACTTACCTCCTATGCCCTCTTCGGGGATGGCGCGGCGGCGGCCCTCATCGGCGCTGGTCCCGAAGGGGAAGGGCCAGAGCTGGTAGACGCGTATTGCGCCGCGGACTTCGCCGCCGCGGGCCAGATGACGTGGACCATCACGGATCAGGGCTTCGTGATGGGCCTCTCGCCGCGCGTGCCGGCTACCCTGCGCCGCAGTGTTGGCGGCGTGGTGGAGGGCCTACTCGCCCCGCACGATCTGCGCGCCGCCGACATCACGCACTGGATCGTGCATCCCGGCGGCCCGGCCATTCTGGAGGCCGTGCAAAGGAAGCTCGAGCTAGGTGACGAGCAGGTTGCCGGCTCCTGGGAGGTGCTGCGCGAGCGTGGCAACTGCTCCTCCGCCACTGTGCTGCTGATCCTGGAGCGGCTCCTCCAGTCCGGCCGCACCCACACGGGCGAATGGGGTGTCATGATGGCGTTCGGCCCCGGGCTCACGCTGGAGACGTGTCTGCTGCGCTTCTGAGGCGGACTGTAGACTTCCGGCCACCTCAGCGTTCACGTGGGCAGCGGCCCTATCCCAGCGCCAGGCGCAGCAGGAAGCCCGGTCGCAGCACGGCGGAGGGCGGCAGAAAGTCGCCCGTCACGGCGACCACCGTATCGGCCAGTGCCTTGTGGCGCGCCAGCACGCTCGCGAAGCGATCCATCACGAGCGGTACACGCACGCCGGACTGGACCAGCCACTCGACCGCTCGCTTCCCGCGAAACTCGGCCTTGTAGGCGCGGTCGTAGCGCGCCAGCGCCACCGCGCCGACGTCACCCGTGGCCAGCGCCGCGCCACCGGCGTCGCACTCGGAGGGAGTGAGCGCCGTGCAGGAAGGGTACGGCCCCCACGCGGGCTGGCAAAGGGATGGGGACGAGCAGCCTCAGGCACACCCAAGGGAGCCCGTTCACGTTGACGAAGTGGCCGTGGCTGAAATGGCTGAAGCGGACCGGGGCGCGATAGCCGCCAGCCGCGGCGCTCTGCTTGCCGCGTTGCCGCTCGAACGTCTCATCGACGCCCAGCACCAGCGGGCCGTTGTCAGCAGCGCACATGGCGATGAGTACGCACCGCAGGATGCGACTGGCGTTCAGGCTCGACCAGGGGGCCCGATGCAGGAGGCGGTGCGAGGTCTGGAAGGTCGGCAGGTGAGCAAGGCCGGCTGCGCGCAAGGCCGCACTGATCATCTGCCAACCGGGGGCGAGCAGGGCGCCGACGAGGAGTGGGACACGGCGCCAGGCCAGGTCCGACGCGAGCGCAGCGGCGCGAAGTGGCTCAGGAAAAGCACCGTGTCCGCAGGGAGGTTCGGCATGGGTCACCGCATTGCGCGAAGTAACTCCCAGCGTATCCTACCAGCCCATTCCTCCCGATTGGAGAACGTCAAGCTGAGAGGGCCTTCGTGTAACGATGGAGCGAATATACGGCAGGAGTGTCCCCTAACAGCGAGCAGCGGATTCCCAACCTGAACGGCCTTGTCCGCGGCGCGGCGGTGTGTGCACGAGGCGTTGGCCGCCCTGGCGCGAACACACGCGGTACTCCAGACTGGGGAGGCACAGCATATAGCGTAAGCAGGCTTTGGCCACAGGCATCGGAGGTCGCATGGGTTCGGGCAACGACGAACACCCTCCACGGAACGCGGAGTGGCATAGGGGCCTGGATACGAGGCTACTGCACGGCGCTGAGCCCCCGGATACGAGGCTACTGCACGGCGCTGAGCCCCCAGCGGCCGAGAGCGTGGAGCAGTACCTGTGGCTCCACGAACACATCGAGCGGCTACGCGACGACAAGCGCCCGACTCCTGCGGGCGAGCTTGCTCCCGAGGAGGTTCGCGCCTATCAGATCGCCGCGCTTTTGCGTGCTGCCGCACTAGGCGCCGCTATCCCCGACCCCACCTTCGTCGCCTCCCTTCACCTACGTCTTCGAGAAGAGTTGGCCGCTGGTGCGGAGTCGCTCATCACCCGACCCTCCGCTGTCGACACCCAGAGCCCCGTGCAGGCGATCGGACCGCGTGGTGCCGTCTCGCGGCGGGCGCTTATCGGGGCGGGGATCGGCGCGGCCGCAGTCGGTTTGGCCGCCGGAGCCGTGTTCGTGCGTGCCAACGAGTCGGCACCGAGTACCCAGCCATCCGTCGCTCTTGTGCCTAGGGGCTCCGGCGTATGGGTGGCGGTCGCTGCCGTGCAAGACATTCCGCTGGGAGGCGTCAAGCGCTTCACCACAGAGGCCATCGTTGGCTTTGTGCGCCAAACGCTGTCCGGCTTTTCGGCGCTCTCCGGTGTCTGCACCCACATGGGATGCCTGTTACAGTGGAACGGCCCCGCCCGCACCTTCGACTGCCCCTGCCATGGCGGCCGCTTCGCGGAGGACGGCAACGCCGCGTCCACGTCACCAGTATAGTATCGCCCGCTCGCCCAGATTGCCACACGCGTGCAGGACGGCAACGTGGAAGTCTCTGTACCACCCATGTCGGAGACCGCTGGAGTCACGCCCGCAGCACGCGGGCCGAACCACAGCGACTACCAGGCTGGCAGATAGATCAGCGCTTAGCTGTTCGTGCACGCAGTCAGCCATTGCAGTCGGGGCAGGCCTTCCTGGCTACTGGCTGACCGGCGAGTTTGTCCCACTGCGTCTACCATCTCATGGGATACGCCGCCGGTCCGTTCGTGTGCCAACCGGTTTGCATCCCACCCGTCGGCATCGCGAGAAACACTGCCCGGTAGTGCACGCTGGCAGTACGCTACCGACGCTGGAGATGAGCACCTGCGCGGGCAGGATAAGGATATCCAGCACATCGCGGTCGTTCACGTTTGTGCGGCACGCCACCGCACGCCCGCGCGCGTTCAGCCGCGCGACCGGATCCGGGCCGTTCAGCGGCTTAGCGTGACGCTCACGCGCGATCACCGTGCACAGCAGGTCTTCTGCGTGCAGCAAGCGGTCGAAGAAGTTGTCGAGTGGGATCGTGCGCCCACAGGGAAGCAGTCCATGTTCCTCCGCGGGTGCCTGGCTCACTGTGGACGCGTGCAGCCCCCAGTCGCACCGCCACCTCCCGTTTCCACCACGCTTGACGTTCACACTTGACGTTCCGCCTGCCCCTCAACCGGTGCTCGCTCCCACCCTGCTCTGTGCCTGTCGTCGCCAGCTCATCCCGCTCACTGCGCATGGCCTGCACGTACGACGAACTCGAAACCTGCGCGTGGTTGGGCCGCTAGCGGCTCGGAGATCCTGCGCGCCTTGCAGGTCGTGTCGCCTGCACGCTGGCGCCCTCCTCGTCCAGCACACTTGCCCAGCGTGAGCTTGCCCATAGAGAACGCACGACGTAACTCGGCGCGTACGAGCTAGTGGAAGCACACCGCGCCTCAACGGACCAGCAGAGTACCCACCGCACCCTGTCACTGGATAAGGAGATACTTGTGCGCATCGGTTTACGATGGCCCTCGCGGCTGCATACTCTAGGCGTCCTGGCGCTGTTGGCTGGCGCCCTCGTGCTCGCCGGCTGCGGCAGCGCCACCACCGCGCAGGCGGCAGCGACAGCCACCACCACGCCCACCGTCACGCCCACCGTCGCGCCGACGGGTACCATTGCGGCCCCAACGAACACCCCCAGCGGCTCGCAGGCCGCAGTCTCAGTCAAGGGCGGATATGGCGGTTTCAGTTTCAGCCCCAGCGTGCTGACAGTCAAGGTGGGCACGACCGTCACCTGGACCAATACCAGTAGCGCCCCGCACACTGTCACCAGCGACACAGGCGTCTTCAACGGCTCGCTGGGCGGGAGCGGCGCGACGTTCAGCTTCACCTTCACCAGGGCCGGCACCTTCAGCTATCACTGCAGCATCCATCCCTACATGAAGGCGACCATCACAGTGACCACGTAGCCGGGTCGCCTTGCCGGCCCTGCCGGCCCTTGCGGCTCGCGCCGTCAGCTGGTTCGCACCGATGTCACCGTGCGCCGGGCCGGGCCGGGACGGCCCCTGGGCTACACACTGCAGGAGCGCGCGAGGAACCGCCGCAACCCAGTTCGGGCCGACGTACTGCCAGGTCGTCGCTGGTGGTGTGCCATCACGCCACACCACGTGAGTGTAGATCATGCGGCAGGACAGGAGCGCTTGCGATGCCGGATAACGCGAACGGACGAGCGCGGGTCGCACAGGCAGCCCATTCCTCGCGGCCGCCACGCCGGGCGCGGTCGCCATCAAGGGGAAAGGTGCGTGTGGGGCTCGCGGCGGCCCTTGCCACGGGCGCGCTGGTCACCGTGTCGATCGGCCTGCTCGAGCGCCACCTGCTCGCCTCGCCGCACCCGATCCCCTCTATCCATCTCTTCTTTAGCGACACGCTCTACCTGAAAGCGTGGCTGGCGTCGGCGACCCTGGTGCTCGGCGTCGGCCAGCTGCTCACAGCTGCGCGAATGTATGGCGTGCTCCACGTCTCACCGCGGACACGGTTCTATCATGTCGTGCACCGCTGGTCTGGGCGTGTCGCACTGGCGTTGACCCTTCCGGTTGCCTTCAATTGCCTCTTTGAGCTTGGCGTCCATCCCGTGGATGTGCGGATCATGGTCCACGCCATCTTGGGTGCCTTCATCTACGGCGTCTTCGTCACCAAGTTGCTCCTGCTACGAATTGATCGCGCGCCTGGATGGATGCTGCCGATCCTGGGGAGCGCTCTGTTCACCACGATTCTGGGGCTGTGGCTCACATCGGCCTACTGGTTGTTCAACCTGTATGGTTGGCACCTGTGACACTCCCCATGTCTGAAGCCAAGGGGCTTCTCGGCTGAGCTGGCAGGCTCCTGCTGCTGAGTGGGTGGCTGTCGCTGGTCAGCGCGGAGACCGTGGAGATTGCCGTCGCCTTCAATAGCAACGAGCTGCCGTGGTTCTTCCCTCTCGTCACCCTGCCACCTCCGAGCCTGGTCTACGGTATCATGGATCGATAGTGCGCAGGGCGCCTGCGGCACGCCTCGCACGGCATGGAAGGAGTGATCAACATGGCGTCCACGCGTACTGCAGGTCGGGCCGAGTCCGTCACACGCCGCACCGTACGTCAAGTCGTCAGCGAAAGCCGCGAAGGCCAAGGCGGCACAGCCCCTCATCCCGATACCGCAGGCCCCGCAGTGCACGAACCTTCACGTGCGCAGTGCGAGTCGGTAGTAGGAGAGGTTACGTGACAGATGGCCCGCTGGTTGTCCGCTCGCCCCGTCCTCCCTGTCGCAAGCACAGCGCCGCCTCCGACTGTCCGCTCGCTGGCTTCAGTAGGCCCACACGCGCTGGGCAGACACACGATGACAGCGCACACGACTGGAAGGGCGCCCTGCTGGGAACTGGGAACTGGGAACCGAAGAGGCACCTCACGCGTCCTAGAGGTTGAGAAGCTCCCCAGCGCGCCGCGTGGTCGTGGTGACGCCGGGGAGGCGACGTCCGCAGTCTCGTGGCGGCCCGGAGCGGTCCACCGGAAGGAGAAGATCCCATGTGGCATCATCCGCATCCCGCACCCCAGCTCGACGACAGCGTGCCCCGTCGTCCCTCCACATCTCCCGTTGCGCCAGCGCCAGCGCCGCCGCCGGCACGCACACCGTCTGGCCTGCGTCGCGTCGTGCGCGTGCTGATCCCGACGGTCGTCGCCGGCGCCGTGGTGGCCGGCTTCGCCGCGGTGGCGCTGAGCAATCATGTGCTCGGCATCGGCGCGCCGCGACCGACGGGCGACTGCAATCCGCTCCCGTCAGGCACCCTCTCGGGGGCAGTGATCTACACGCCACGCGCGACACCGCCTGCCGGCTCAGGTTCAGGCAACGGCGGCGGCGCCACCCAGGCCAGCCCAGGCCAGCCAATCGCCATGTACCAGAATGGCCAGGTGTCAGCCAGCAACACGTCAAGAGCGCTCGCGCAGACCGGCGCCGGGACGGTGCACATCTGCGGTGTCGGCTTCCACGCGCATTCCGCGGTACGGTTCAGCCTCTCCCGCACGGGCGGCACCTCGGCACAGATCCCCCAGACGGTCGTGACCACCGATGGCACTGGTTCGTTCTCCGCTCAGGTGCCGGCGGTCTTCCCGGCGAATTGTGGCGGCGTGCAGCTGCAGGCGACAGACGCTCAGGGCACGACAGCGACACTGACCATCCCGTCGCGCAACCTCGGCATCCCCTGCGCCGTACCATAGGGACAGTCGTTCCTGTTCCTGCTCCCAGCCCAGGCACCACTACACCATTCCCCCCACACCCCTTCCTTGGCGCGCCAGGGAAGGGGTGATCGTGCCGTGCGCCTACTACCCACTCGCGCACCATCGCCACCGTGACCGCCCCCACGCTCACCTGCTGACGCGAGGCGGGATTCTGCGCGTCAAGCCACTCCGCCACCCCAATCTCCCGACAGACTTCCGCCACGATTCCCAGATGATTCAGATGCTCCACGACCACCTCGATCGCCATCTCCCCGCTCCCTTCGGTTGATGGCATCCACCCTACCGAATTCCTCCATCCCGGTAAATCCAAACTGCGAAATGAGCGCTCCAGCGGCCACGGGAGCACCAGTGCCAAGTTACAGCCACCCCTTCTCCTCGGCGACATGGGCTGCCTCGATGCGGTTGCGCGCGCCGGTCTTCTGCATCGCGACGGAGAGGTAGTTGCCGACGGTGCCCCACGAGCACTTCGCGCTCGCGGTCCGTGAGGGGGCTCGCGCCTTCGCTCAGCGCGCTCAGGGCTAGGTCGGGGTCCACGACGCGCTGGCCGGCGGCGGCACGGCGGACGGCAGAGGCCAACTCGGTGGGTGGGGCGTCTTTGAGGAGAAAGCCAACTGCTCCGCTTTCGAGCGCACGGCGGAGGTAGCCTGGCCGCCCGAAGGTCGTCAATATGAGCACGCGGCAGTTGGGTACCTGCTCGTGGAGAGCAGCTGCAGCGGTGAGCCCATCGCCGCCGGGCATCTCGATGTCGAGCAGGGCGACATCAGGCTGGGTTGCCAGCGCCCGGGGCACTACCTCGTCGCCGCGGGCCGCCTCAGCGACTACCTCGATGTCGCCCGCGAGGGCGAGGAGCGCCGCGAGAGCGCCTCGCACCATCGTCTGATCTTCCGCCAGCAGCACACGAATCATGGTTGGGGTACTCTCCGCTCACTCTGCTCACTCTGCTCACTCTGCTCAAGAGGATGACTGGCGCACATGTCCGCCGGTTCTATTTCGGAGGACGGCACTGGTACGGTCACGCGCAGGCGGAAGCCGGATGGCTCGCGTGGTCCCGCCACGAGCTGCCCATGCACCTGAGCGGCGCGTTCGGCGAGGCCGCGCAGCCCGGCGCCCGCGCGGCCGGGGAGGTCTCGTCGGGCATTGGGAGAGGCCACGTCGCTGCCATCCCCATCGTCGGTGATCTCGACCGCAACCGCCTCCGCCTGCCGCAGGACGGCGATGGCGCATTGACGCGCGCCGCTGTGACGCACGACGTTGGTCACGCCCTCGCGTACGGTCCAGGCCAGCACCGCTTCGAGCGCCGGCGGCAGTGGTGTCTCGCCGGTCGCGTCGGTGGTACCAGTGGTATCGGTGGTACCAGTGGTGTCCTCCACAGTGCAGGCGATGCCAGCGGCATCAAGCAGCGCGCGGGCACCGCGTATCTCGATCGGGAGGGTGGGCTGGCGATAGCCGCTGACGGCCTGGCGCACCTCGCGCAGCGCCTCGCGGGCGAGGCCGATGGCGTCGGCGAGCTCGTGCACGGCGCGATCCGGATGGGTGGGGACGAGGCTGCGCGCCACTTCGTTCTTGAGCGTGATGGCGGAGAGGCTGTGCCCGAGCAGGTCGTGCAGGTCGCGGGCGAAGCGGAGGCGCTCCTCGGCGACGGCGAGCCGGGCGATCTCCTCGCGGGCCGCGCGCAGCTCGCGAATCGTTGCGACGAGCCGGCCCACGCCGATCATGCCGAGGCCGACGACGGCGACGGGCAGCGCGATGCGGAGCGCGTACACCCAGCTGAACGCCCCCACGCCGACGGCGACCGTGAGGGCCACCGTGGCGGCGACGGCAACGGCAGCGGAACGGGGAGACAGCCGCACGCCGAGGGCGATGCTGACGAAGATGAAGAACCAGAGCCAGTCCACACTGGCGCGGAGCGTCAACAGCAGGATGTCGGCCGCGAGGAGCGTGGCGAGGGCGAGCGGCACGAGGTGCGCGCGCCGACTCAGGCGTGAAGACGTTGCCGCGCCGAATGGCAGCGGCAGGGCGAGGCGGAGATACAGGACCACGAAGAGCGCTGCGCCGGCCAGCGTCATGACGAACTGGAACGGAGCGGGGTGGGCAAGCACCAGATTGAGCAGCGGATAGTAGAGGAAAGGCAGCCAGATGAGCACAAAGAGCCGCCACAGCGCGAGCGGCACGACCTCGCGGATTGCGTCTGCCCCCTCTGGCCTCTCTGGCCACGTCGTTGCTGTCGCATTGGTGCCACCCAGGCCTGTCCGCTGCATGCGCTCTCCTCAGGTGTATCCACAGTGGGTGTCAAGTGTGTGCTACCCGCGCGTGCGGATCGGTGGCAACAGCACGCGTGTGATCGGAACGCCGCGGCCCCTCGGTGGACGAGCGACGTTCGCCTGGCGACACGAGGGCATGCAACGTTCGCGACACTGTCGTGTGCGAGCAGGTCCATGTCAGTCGCGCCCGTCACACCCACTTCACGCCTATTCTATCAATTCTCGGCATGCGTGCGTGACGGCTCGTCACGGACGCGCTCGCCCCGCACCAGAAGCTGAGGGTTGTAAGCGGCCTGCCCGCAGACGCCCAGACGTGCGGCTCATTACACGGCGGACTCTGCCGGAGCCCCAGGCCCTGCCCCACGTTGGCTCCTCCCCGTGAGCATGGCGAGCGCGGCGGGGAGAGCGCCGATGATCCACAGGGCGCAGATCAGGTATTTGAGCACGTCCTGGACGACGATGTTGTGGATGGGAAAGAGGACGATGGTCAGCGGGCTGGTGAGGGCAAAGGCCCAGGCAGCCCACGCGGGAATGAGGCGCAGCCGGCCGAGCATGACGCCGATGAGTATGGCGCTGAGCAGGTGGCCGAAGACGTAGATCAGCAGGAAGGTGGACATGACGGCGCCGCCGTTGAACTGCGCCCAGAGCGCAGTGAGCTGCGGCGTGCTGCCCACCTGGTTGATAGCGAAGGCCAGTGCGTCTGGGCCCATGAGCGCCGCCCAGGGAATCCAGCCGACCAGCGAGAGCGCCGCGCAGAGGGTGGCGAGCCCCGGCGCGCGGCGCATGCCGAGCAGGGACATGCCCAGGTAGCCGAGCGGCAGGAAGAAGGAGGCGGCGATGCCGCCGATGAAATGGAGGATGTTGCCCGTCGACCCGGCCGCCGCGCTGGCGACGAGCGGTTGCCTGAGATTGCCCGGCCAGGAGACGAGGTAGAGCGTGATGCTCACCGGGGCCAGGATGATGCAGGCCGCCAGGAGCGTGCGCTGGACCGCCAGGTAGGCGGGCACAGATGGGACAGTCGACACGGGAGGCATACCAGCGGAAGACCCGATGCGCTCCCGATCAGGCAGCGAGAATAGTGAGGCCATGAGGTTCCCCTCTCGTTCGTGTATGCACAGTAACATTGCCGGCTATGCACCCGCTGGTGTGATGACCCGATGAACTGGATTATCCGGCGTTGGTGCTGGAGCCGATGACAAAAGCGACACGGTCCGCCCGCTCTCGCGCTGAAGTATCCGCGTTGGTGTCAGCGGTCACGTGAGCTGCCCGATCAGAGGCGCGGCCTATCCGTGCGAGGCAGCGACCCGCGAGCACGAACCACAGTGGCAGCAGGATGAGCGAGGGCAACGCCACGACGAAGGCGAGCGGCGACAGCAGGGCGACAAAGGAGTAGCAGGCGAGGTCTGCGGCGACGAGCACGCCAAGCGGTCGCATACCGCCGTGCGCGCGCAGCGAGGCCGACGCGAGCCACAGGGCGGCGACGAGGTTGATGCCCAGTCGCAGCACGAGGTAGAGCGATTTCGGAGCGCCGCCGAGCTGGAGCAGGTCCGTGCCCATATCGACGACGAGCCAGGTGTACCCGGCGAGCCGTGCGAAGCGTGGGGCGGGCAGGGCGCCGACGATGGGAAAGACAACGAGATGTTGCGTGACGGCGAGCACGGCGAGCAGCACGGCGCCGAGGACGGAGCTCGTCACGGTCACGTCGCGGATGGCAGGGACGAAGTACGTCGCGAGGTGGGAAGCGAAGAGGACGGCGGCGCCATAGGCGAAGCTGGCTGCTCTGGACGGTGTCGTTGCGGTACGGGAAGCCGTCGGGGGACTGGTACGCATTGGGACCTCCTCACTCCTGTCGCTTCTGGTGCGTTTGATGTGCATGCGCCGTGTCGTCGACGCGCTGCTAAGTGCGAGTTGGTGGTCGTTGCTCGTCGAGCGTCTGGTGCGCTGGAGCGCTGGTGCGCTGGCCACGCGGTGCATACCCTCCAGCTGACGGTCAGGTTGGTGTCGCAGCTGACACGTCAAGTCTAGATGGGGGGAACCCATGCGCGTAGTGGGAAGGCTCAGGAATTCAACGTGAGATTTCTCACATGGCTTTGACGTGGCTTTGACATCGATCTGGCCTGGACCTCAGGCCACGAACGCGCGGGTCAGCACCAAGCATGCTGATGGTCAGCGCGCGGCCGCTGGAAAGGCAGCACGGACCATGTGTCGTCGAGCTGGGCGCCAAGCTGAACGAGCGGGGGGATGCGGACAAGCGCGAAGACCGCAAGACGCGAGAGGTCTTCGCACGTGCTGCCCTCATGGACGCGAGCGTGTGATCTGCTCAGTGAGGCGCAGCGCCTCAGGGTCGTCCATTGCCTCACCTTTCTCCGCGCGGAGGCCCCGGACCTCGTTCACGTCTTGCCGACCCCCCGTGCGGCATGAAACGCTATGAGATGCTTGTGGCACCGTATGACACGTCTCTCAGCTGACCTCCCCTCCCAGCGTGCAGCATACCTGCGTGTCCCCATGAGACCGGTCCTTCCACTCTCCCCCACGCTCGCCTGCATGGTCGCCAGGTGTCGCCTTGTCGTTTTGCGTGCCTGCTCTCGGGTCGCTCTCAGGGTGGATAGCCGGTACAGGCCTGTGAAAACGGCCTCCTCCTGGGGGCTTTGCCTGAACACGTGCGCTTGCCTCACAGGGGGCTGCCTCAACACGCGTCGCTGTACCATGGCCCACCCCCAGCAATGAGATGTGCCATAGTATGGGGATGCGGAGATATCCAAAGTACCAGAATCGCGCTCAGCGTCGACGCGCTCGTCGCTGGGCGCGTCGCAAGGGCCACCACCCACAAGTGCGCCAGACCGCAACCACCCGTGGTGCGCTCTTGCTCCGCTTGTTCGCGCGGTTCGTGCGTGTGCTGCGGTAGACGTAGACGTAGTGGTAGGAAATCTGCCATTCCACCACACGTACGGGCGACACTCCTCAACCACATCGGGCAACCAGCGACCGCACGCCTGTGTCTGAAGAAGATTGCGGTCATGTCCCATCGCCGGACACTCTTTCGTGCGATCACCCCAATGCTCGCCGTTGCGCTCGGCAATCGCACCGGTAGCGCGCCAGGCGCCCGCTCAGCCGGTGTGCCCGCCGCCACCTCGCTACCCACGGCACCCGCCAGCCTCACCACCTCGCCCACCGTACTACCAGGCTCCCGGCCTTGCACCATCTTCGTGAACTGAAGGATGCAGATCGAGCACGGTACACATGTACGGGATCTGCTGTGCGGATCGGCTTTTGCCGATCTGGACGCCATCCTTTCTCTCCAATTGCCCGACGACGCACAGGTCCAACCGCTCATGGGATCGCCACAGCACGTCGGGCGTGTTTCGGCGGCCGACGCCGGCGCTTGGCGCGACGTCGGTTTGTGTAGCCATCTGCACTGCCTCGGTCGCGACCGGGCGTAGCCTGCTGGCTACACCCGATCGATGAACATCACGTCATGAGACTACTCGCCCCCCTCCCCGAGCGTGAGCGCATCGCCCACCCGTATAGCGCAGAATGTAGAGGCCATTGCGGATGTCGATCACGTAGATCAGCCCCTGGCTGATGATGGGGTAGCTCCAGATCGTGACCTTGTTCGGCCCGCCGCCGAGCGCGGGGTCCTCCGTCGCCACGGAAGCGAGCGGCGTAGGCGAGAACCATCCGGCCTGCGCGGGGTGTTTGGCGTCGGCGATATCGACTGCCTGCAAGCCCCCTGAGTGCCACGCGATGAAGGCGATGTTGGGCAGGACAGTCGGATTGTGCGATGAGTAGCTGGTGAACTGCTCGGTCAGCGGGTCGTCGCCGGAGGAGCCGCAGAACGCCTGGTCATCCTGCGCGATCTTGTACTCGCCGAGGATCTGCGGATGGGTCGGGTCTGTGACATTGATCAGGCGCATCCAGCCCCACGGGCAGCCGAAGCTGGGATCGGTAAACGTGCCATAGATCTCGTCCGTGGTCAGCGCCAGGGGCCGGCCAGGGACCTGCACGGCCGAGTGGCCGTTCGGGCACACCTTGGCGCAGGGGGCGGGATTGCCCCAGATCGGCCGGTTGGCCGGATCGGTAACGAGCCGCAGCTGCGGGTTGGGGGCATGGTTGGCCACATCGCTCGTGTCGAGCACGAGGAATTCGCCCGCCTCCATGGCGAGATAGGCCCGCGTGCCG
>WNFL01284669.1_pt12 | contig 12829 bp, 10 predicted proteins | sample 5400361 | NCBI WGS metagenome assembly WNFL01 (sample SAMN13153351, study PRJNA577476) | soil metagenome | isolation source: 40 cm soil on Douglas fir-dominated hillslope | place: USA:California | collected 2013-09-17
CGGAGAATTCGAATCGCAGATAGTATCTCCCGTTGTGGTATCTTTAATTCCTACAACAGCCACAATTTCCCCTGCATAGGCTTCTTCAATAAGTTCACGCTGATCGGCATGAAGTAAAACCAGCTTACCCACTCTTTCATACTTTTGTTTTGTGGAATTATAAATTTGCTCCCCGGCCTTAAGTACCCCTGAATAGACACGGACATAAACCAAACGGCCGACGTGCGGATCTGTAATAACCTTAAAGGCAAGTCCGCTAAATAATTCTTCGCTTTTTCTTTCTCTTTTTACAGGCTCCTGGGTTTTTGCATCAAAACCTTCAACGGGAGGCAGATCGGTTGGGGACGGTAGGTATTCAACTACCCCATCTAAAAGAAGTTGAGATTCTGCAGTTCTATTGTCTCCTCCAAAAACCGGGAAGAATTTTCCTGAGATAACACCTTTTCTAATTGCGCGTTTAAGTGTAGGTTCGTCAATCTCTTGTCCCTCTAAAAACTTATTTAATGCTTCGTCATCAAATTCACAGGCTTTTTCCAAAAGTTCTTGACGGTACTTTTTAGCCATGTCGAGCAAGTCCGCCGGAATTTCAGATTCGGTAAGTTCATGATCGGCAAAATCTTTAAATGTTAAAGCCTTCATTGTAACTAAGTTAACTACTCCCTTATGTTCATGTTCCTGACCAATTGGAATAATAACAGGAGAAGCATTTGCTCCAAGCCTTTCGCGGATAGAAGCAATTGAGCCTTCAAAGTCTGCCCCAATAAGATTTAATTTATTGAGTACGCAAATTCTTGGAACTTTATATTTGTCTGCTTGGCGCCAAACGGTTTCTGATTGAGATTCAACTCCGGTCCGGCCGTCAAAAACCATGACAGCGCCATCTAATACACGAAGGGAACGTTCTACTTCTGCGGTAAAATCGATGTGTCCCGGGGTATCGATTAAATTAATACGGTAATGACCGGCGGGGACCGAAGTATCGTTTTTTAAATCCCAAAAAGCAGTGATTGCCGCAGAAACGATTGTAATTCCGCGTTCTCTTTCTTGGGCCATCCAGTCTGTAACTGTAGTTCCTTCATCTACGGAACCCAATTTATAGGTTCTACCTGTTTCAAATAAAAGTCTTTCTGTTGTTGTAGTTTTACCCGCATCAATATGGGCAATAATGCCGATATTACGGATCTTTTCATAGGAAACATTACGGTCTTTTGTAGCCGTTACCACTATCGCCGCTTTTTTCTTTGCAACTTCTGCCATATATTATATTTCGGCTAAGGCGTCTCTTATAACTCCTATCATTATTTTATCCTCAGGTTGTGATCTGTAAAATTCAAGAATTTGCTTTGCGTCCTTTTCATCAACGGGGAATTCTCTAAGCCCCTTAACAATATCCGGGTGTAAAGTTAGAGCTAATTCTCTTATTGTTTCTTGGGTTTTTTCACTAACAGGCACACCCATAAAAAAAGGGCCTCCTAATGCTGATTTACGTTCTAATGCCATAATTGAATATTAATATTACCACCTGAAGTGACTAAAGGCTTTATTGCTTTCTGCGACTTTTTCCATTTCCTGTCGTTTCTTGACAGTTACTCCTTCGCCTTTTGAAGCGTCGGTAATTTCAGCCGCTAATTTAGCACCGTAGGTGTGAAATTCAGAGTTTGATTTTGAGTTTGCTGCTGCAACCAACCAACGGATAGCCAAGGTTTCGCGTCTTGGGCCACGCACTTGCTGAGGAACTTGATAGGCAGCACCACCAACACGTCTGGCACGTACTTCCATATTGGGTTTAATATTTTCCATTGCCTGATCAAAAACTTTGACGGGGTCATCTCCCGATTTTTCTTTAATTATTTCCATAGCTGAGTAGATCTCGCGGGCGGCAACACTTCTTTTTCCATCACGCATAGACCTATTGATTAATTTTGTCAGCAAACGATTCCCGTAAATTGGATCGGGCTCTATAATTCTTGGTCTGATTTGTCCTTTTCTTGCCATATTCTATTTTTTTATTTAAGCTGCCTGAGCGGGTTTAGCCCCTGCTTTGGCTACACTGTTTCTTTTTGCTCCGTATTTACTTCTGCCAGCTTGCCTGCCTGCTACTCCGGTTGTATCGTATCTCCCGCGTACAATATGATATTTTACACCAGGAAGATCCTTAACGCGGCCGCCACGAACCATGACGATTGAATGTTCTGCAAGTTCATGCCCTTCTCCTGGGATATAAGCTGTTACTTCCTGCTTGTTGGAAAGTCTGACACGGGCAACTTTACGAAGAGCTGAGTTTGGTTTTTTAGGAGTCATGGTGCGTACTGCTAGGACAACGCCGCGCTTAAAAGATGAATGACTTTCGGTAAATTTACGATCCATTGCGGAAAACCAACGTTTAAGAGCCGTGGTTTTGGTCTTTTTGATCTGACTTTTGCGACCGAATCTGACAAGTTGGTTAATTGTAGGCATATTACTGAGTTACCATCATGGCCCGCTCTCGGGACACGGGGATCAAGCGACCGATGATAACATTCTCCTTCAAGCCCACCAACTTATCTTCGCGTCCTAGAAGTGAAGCTTCTGTAAGTACATCTGTTGTCTGCTCAAAAGATGCTGCAGAAAGCCAGCTATCTGTATAAAGTGCGCGTCTTGTTATACCAAGTACTACTTGCTGAGCGCTGGCAGGTTCTCCTCCCGCAGCCATAACTTTTTCATTTTCTTCTTCAAAACTGGCTCTGCTTGTTAATTCCCCAGGAAGGAAAGGTGTATCTCCGGTTGTAACAACACGGACTTCATCGCTCATTTTCCTAATGATAACTTCAACGTGTTTGTCGTTAATAGGAATTCCTTGAGATTCATAAACTTTTTGAATTTCGTGTACAAGATATTCTTGTGCGGCACGAAGACCTTTTATGGAAAGTATGTCTTTGATATCGAGAGAGCCCTTGGCCAAGGCCTTTCCGGCTTCAATCAACTCACCGTCTTCTACATTAAGTTCAAGTGTTTTGGGAATAACATATTCTCTTTCTTCCTTAGGAGTGCCTTTGCCTGTGATAGTTACTTTCCAACCCTCTTCTGCTTCTCCAACCCTGACTTTTCCTGTAATTTCACTTAAAGCCGAGACAACTTTAGGCATTCTAGCCTCAACCAACTCTTCAATTCTGGGTAAACCTTGGGTAACGTCGACTCCAACTACTCCGGCTGCGTGCTTGGTACGAAGTGTAAGCTGAGTTCCGGGTTCTCCAATGGATTGGGCCGCAACGACTCCAACAGGCATGCCTATTTCTACAAGTTTCTTGGTTCCAAGATCCCATCCGTAACATTTGACACACATTCCGTATCTTGCCTGACAATTAAACGGAGACCTGATAACAAGGCTTTCAACCTGAGCCTCATCAATTTTCTTGATCATTACTTCATCAATTATGTCGCCTGCAGGAACTACAACTGTTTTTCCGTTCTTGGCCATTACATCTTTTGCGGCAAATCTGCCCAAAATTCTGTTGGCAAAAGCAGGAGTTCTAACATCGCGCTTGATCTCAAAACCTTCTTTTGTTCCACAATCGTCGAGCCTGATTAGAACGTCGTGGGCAACGTCTACAAGCCTTCTGGTTAAGTACCCGGCGTCTGCGGTCTTAATGGCCGTATCTGTAAGTCCTTTTCGGGATCCACGGGATGAGGTCACATATTCAAAAACAGACAAACCTTCTCTAAAATTACTCTTAATTGGAAGCTCAACGATTTTACCCAATGGGTCAACAACAAGTCCACGGATTGCGGCAAGCTGTTTAACTTGATCACTGCTGGCACGTCCACCCTTAGCGTCAATAACTATACGGATTGGATTATCAGGTTCCATCTGTTCCCAAGTTTTGTCAGCCAAATCTTCGGAAGTTTCTATCCAAACCTCTTGTGAAAGCCTTCTCTTTTCTTCTGCTGTAATTAATCCTTGGTTGAAATTTTCCTCAATTTCAGATACTTTAGCGTCTGCTTCTTCAAGTACTTTGGCTTTACCAGGGTAAATCTTGGCGTCAAATATACCGAATGAAATTCCGGAAATTGTACCGCCGAAGAATCCTAAATCTTTAATGTCGTCAACCATTTGGACAACACGTTCTTTAGAAACAATAGAGAATGCTTTGACGAATAATCCCTTAATAACTGAAGAAGTGGCCGCTTCGTTTACGTAATCAAAATTTTCAGGGAGGACTTCGTTGAACAAAATTCTTCCGGGTGTTGTTTCGATTACTACTGAGTTCATCATGACATGAATTCTTTGTCTGACTTCAACCTTACCTGCCTGATAGGCAAAAATTGCCTCATCTTTATCTCCAAAAATTGTTGGGAAAACCGGAAGTCTGTTGTCATCACTAGTCAAATAATATGCTCCCAAGGCAATTTCCTTAGTTGAAGGAGTAGCAACTGGGCCTCCGTCGGCGGGCTTAAGTAAATTATTAGTAGGAAGCATTAATGTTTTTGCTTCCTCTACGGCTTTTGTAGAAAGCGGGACGTGAACTGCCATTTGATCTCCGTCGAAATCGGCGTTAAAGGCGGAACAAACTGTAGGATGAAGCCTGATTGCGCTTCCTTCGATAAGTACCGGGTAAAAAGCCTGAATTGAAAGTTTGTGCAAAGTTGGGGCACGGTTCAAAAGTACAGGATGGTCTTTGGTAATCTCTTCCAAAATGTCAAAAACCTCAGGTGGTCTTCTATCAAGCATATTTTTGGCGCTTTTTACATTGGGGGCAATTCCTCTGGCAATCATTTCGCGAAGGACAAACGGCTTAAACATCTCAAGAGCCATGTCTTTAGGAAGTCCGCACTGAGTAAGCTTAAGTTCTGGTCCTACGATAATAACAGAACGTCCTGAATAATCGACACGTTTTCCTAGAAGATTCTGTCTAAATCTTCCTTGTTTTCCTCGAAGCATGTCGCTTAAAGATCTAAGTGGTTGACGGCCTCTACTTTTTCTAGTTGCTTTACGTTGAGAGGCATCAATTAAGGAGTCAACTGCCTCTTGAAGCATTCTTTTTTCATTTCTAAGAATTATTTCCGGAGCACCTAAGGATATTAAATGTTTAAGTCTGTTGTTTCTGTTTATAACTCTTCTGTAAAGATCGTTTAAATCACTTGTCGCAAATCTACCACCGGAAAGTTGGACCATCGGACGCAAGTCCGGAGGAAGAACCGGAAGAACGCGAAGAACCATCCAGGAAGGATTGATCTTGGCACGTCGCAAGCCATCAACAAGCTTTAATCTCTTAACAAGTTTTACATATTTTGAGCTTCCACCCTTAATTGAAACAACTTCTTCACGCAAGGCCTTGGAAACTTCTTCCAAATTTATCTTTTCAATTGCAGAAAGGACTGCATCGGCTCCCATTTTTGCTGTAAAGAAATCAGCGGCTCCCTGGACATAAAGCTCGTCATATTCTTCCTCACTTAAAATACTTAAAACACGAAGCCCTTTTACAACGGCGATAAGATTTTCAAACAATTCATCTGTCTTTGTTACTGTTGAGCGCTCTTCTTCATTAATTGCTGCATCTTTCTTTCTTAAGTTTAGTTCTACCTCACTAATTGCAAGTGCAGATTGTTCTTTGTCGTGAATTTTAGTTGCAATTTTTTCCTTAGCTTCTTTTTCTTCAATTTTCAAAGCATCATGGCGGCCTTTAAAGGTTTCGCTAATTTCAGAAACACGTTCTTCACGAGCTTTTCCAATGCTTGCAATTGCATCTTTTCTTTTTGCTTCATCAACGTCTATGACTAAGTATCTTGCGAAGTAAACAACTTGCTCAATTCCGCGGGGGGCAACACCCAAAAGAAGTGAAATTTTGCTTGGAGCGCCTTTGAAAAACCAAACGTGAGCTGTTGGAGAAGCAAGAGTAATGTGTCCCATTCTTTCTCTTCTGACTCTACTCTGGGTAACTTCAACTCCACATTTATCGCAAATAACACCCTTATATCTAATTCTTTTATATTTACCACAGTAACATTCCCAATCTTTTGTAGGACCGAAAATTCTTTCGTCAAAAAGACCGTCTTTTTCAGGTTTAAGGGTTCTGTAGTTGATCGTTTCCGGTTTTGTGATTTCCCCACGGGACCATGCACGGATTTCTTCAGGCGAGGCAAACCTAACCAAAAGGCTTTTAAAATCTGCTAAGTTTTTTAGATCTGCTAGTTGTTCCATATTATTTAGTTGCTGTCTCAGCTTGTACAGGTAGTTCTTCTATTTCCATCGGACCGGCCTCAGCCAATAGTTCCTCGGTTGCAACAAATTCTGCACCTGCCGCTTTTGCTAGTTCAAGCCCTGCATCATCTACTACTTCTTCTGTCTTTGCAAGACTGACTCCTTTGGGATCAATCGCAAGTCCAAGTGAATTAAGCTCTCGTACCAAGACTTTGAAAGATTCAGGAATGGTTGACTCAGGAATTTCAACACCTTTAACGATAGCTTCAAAGGCCTTAGCTCTGCCCAAAACGTCGTCCGACTTAATTGTAAGCATTTCCTGTAAAGTATGGGAGGCTCTGTGTGCTTCAAGAGCCCAGACTTCCATTTCCCCTAAGCGTTGACCTCCCATTTGGGCTTTTCCTCCAAGAGGTTGTTGAGTTACAAGTGAGTATGGACCTGTAGACCTGGCGTGAGTTTTATCCTCAACCATGTGAATTAGCTTCATTATGTAGCTAATCCCAACAACTGTATCCTCTTTGAAAGCTTCTCCTGTCTTTCCGTCATAAAGTCTGGTTTTTCCGTTTACAGGAAGACCTGCGCTTTTTAGTTCTTCAGCAATTACGTCTCCTCCGATTTTGTCAAAAACGGGAAGGGCACCCTTTTCTCCTTTTGTCTTAAGAGCCCAACCAAGGTGCGATTCCATAAGTTGTCCCAAATTCATACGGGAAATGACTGAAAGAGGAGAAATAACAATGTCTACAGGGGTTCCGTCTTCCATATATGGCATATCGGCTGTGGGCATTATTTTACTTACAACTCCCTTGTTACCGTGTCTTCCGGCAACCTTATCTCCAACGGTAATTTTTCTAATCTGAGCTACACGTACTATAACTTTCATTATGACTCCTGGTCCAAGTTCATCACCCTTATCTCTATCTAAAATTTGGACATCAACTACTATTCCACGTTCACCGTGGGGAATGCGAAGAGAGGTGTCACGAACTTCACGGGCTTTTTCTCCAAATATTGCCCTAAGAAGTCTTTCTTCTGATGTAAGTTCTGTTTCACCTTTAGGTGCAATTTTACCTACTAAGATATCGTTTGGTCCGACTTCGGCCCCGATCATAACTATTCCGTCTCCAGCAAGATTTGAAAGTTCTGCCTCAGAAACATTGGGGATATCGTTTGTAATTTCTTCAGGGCCTAACTTAGTGTCTACTACCTCTGCGTCATATTCTTCAATATGAACTGAAGTTAAAAGATCTTCTTTAACAAGACGTTCGGATATTAAAATTGCGTCTTCAAAACCAAAACCTCCATAATTTGCGTAGGCAATAATAAGATTGCGGCCAAGTCCAAGTTCACCATTTTCACTTGCAGGGCCATCTACCAAAAGATCTCCCTCGGCAACTTTTTGTCCTGGAACAGCCCTGGCAATTTGGTTGTAACAAGTTGAATGAGCTGTACGTTTGAATTTTGTAAGATGATAGACTTCCTTTTTGCCGTCATCGGTAAGTTCAATATCTTCAAGACCACTTAAATCTTCTTCTGCTTTTTTGTCCAACTTTACGATAACTTTTTCTCCGTCAATATATTCAACGATTCCTGCGTGTCTGGCCTTTAACACTCTTTGCATTCCTTCAGAAATTGTCGACTCCATTCCAGTGCCAACTACAGGAGACTCCGGGTTAACCAAAGGTACGCTTTGGCATTGCATGTTACTTCCCATTAAAGCCCTATTTCCTTCGTCATTGGCTAGGAAAGGAATTAATGAAGCTGAAGCTCCAACAACTTCGCGGGGCGTGACATCTATATAATCAACAAGATCAATTGCTCCCTCAATAAATTTACCTCTATACCTAAGGGGAACTCTTTTATCGGTGATAAAACCATCGCTATCAACATTAACTCCCGAATGTGTAACGTAAACGTCTTCTTCATCATCGGCTGTAAGATATGTAACTTCATCAAGAACCCGGGCTGTAACTATTTTGCCTTTGTTAACTTTTTCAACTTTGTGGTATGGAGCCTGAATAAAACCGAATTCATCAACCTTTGCATAAAGCGATAGGTAAGTAACAAGTCCGATATTTGGTCCTTCGGGAGACCTCACAGGGTCAATACGGCCATACTGGGAAGCATTGACGTCGCGGATCGAGAAACTTGCGCGTTCTCTATTTATTCCACCTGTTCCAAGAACAGAAACACGCCTAAGGTTATCTACTTCACTCAAAGGATTTGTATCATCGAGAATCGTTGATAATTGGTTACTGCGGAAAAATTCGTTTAATGAGGCTATCAGGGGTCTTGCATTAATTAAGTTAGCGGGAAGAGGTTTATCATCCGGAGAAATCAAGCTCATTTTTTCCTTAACTGATCTTTCTAGTCTAAGAAGACCAACTCTAAATGCGTTTACTGCAACAAGTTCACCAACGCGCCTTAATCTGCGGTTACTTAAATGGTCAATGTCGTCAAGTTTACCTTTGCCGTTATGAAGTCCGATAAGGTAAGAAACAGCAGCAGCTGCATCTTGTTTTGTTAAAACCCAGGTGGATTTTTCGTTAGGAAGAGTAACTCCCAAGCGTTTATTTATTTTAAATCTGCCGACTTTACCCAAGTCATACCTTCTGCCATCAGTAAATAATGTTTCGAAAAGAGTTTGAGCGTTATCTATTACAGCCGGTTCCCCTGGGCGCATTTTCCTGTAAATTTCTACTAGAGCTTCGTCACGGGTTTTGGTGTTGTCTTTATTTAAGGTTGTGGCAATATATTTATGATCCGGATTTGTATCAACTTCCGAAAAAAGAGACATTATCTCTTGATCGGATTCGATTCCCATGGCTCTTAAAAATGTGGTTGCCAAAACTTTGCGCCTTCTATCTATTCTGGCGTAAATAAGATCGCCTCTTGTTACTTCAAATTCCAACCATGATCCATGAAGTGGGCGTACCTCAGCTTTATATAAAACACGTCCGCTAGAAGGGTCAAGTTCTCCGGAAAAATAAGCTCCTGGGGAACGTACTATTTGATTAATAACCGCTCTCTCAATTCCGTTTACTATGAAAGTCCCTCTGGAAGTCATCTGAGGAATATCTCCCAAAAATACGTCCTGAGTTACTTCACGTCCATTTTTCTTATTAATTAATGTCGCACGGATTTTAACAGGGGAAGCGTAGGTAATTCCTTTTTTCTGAGCTGTACGGGGAGTAATTAGGGGAGTTCCGAGGGAGTGATCACTTAGGGAAAGTTGCCAATTCTTGCCCGTAAAGTCATCAATCGGGCTAATTTGAATCAATTCTTCTTTAATTCCTTCTGTCAAAAACCATTGCCAACTTTCGATTTGTACTTCGGATAAATTAATCGTGGGTAGATTTTTTTCTTCTTTTCCGAAATTTCGACGGTTTTGGATTTTTGACAACATTTGTATATGAAAGTATCTTCTTAAACACTAAAAACCCGTCTAGGATAGACACGGGTCGTGCGTACCATCTATGTACGCCTAAGAACGGATTATATTCGATATTTCACTTATGTCAAGGGGAATTTAGGTACCTTGCGACATTTGCGTTATGCTCAGCTAGGGTTTTTGCATAGTGAATCTGCCCGGCCCTATCGTGAATATAATAAAAATAGTCATTTGGGGTAGGGTTAAATGCAGCTTTAAGAGATGAAAGACCTGGGTTTGAAATTGGACCGGGAGGAAATCCCGCAAATTTATAAGTATTGTAAGGCGAATTTACACTCAAATCTGCTCTTGAAAGGATGGGCCACCAATTGGCAGAAGTTCCAATAGCATACTGTACCGCGGCATCAACCTGTAAAGGAATCCCGGCCTTAATTCTATTTATCAAAATTCCTGCAACAATCGGACGCTCAATGTCGGTTTTTGTCTCTCTTTCAAGAATGGAGGCTAAAATAAGACTTTGATTAACAGTAAGATCTGAGGTGGGGTTTAAATTCGAGGTTTTGGAGGCAAAAGTCTTGACCATTTTATTAACAATTGATGAGGCGCTGGCATCTTTGGGAAAAAGATAAGTATCAGGATAAAGAGTCCCTTCGTGTCCCTTGGCGGCCTCTAAAAAATCGGTAGTAAAACTAGCATTCCTATCAAGCCCTGAGGTAAACTTTGCCGCAATTTCTTCTTGTCTAAACCCTTCCGGAATCGTGACCCAAAGTTCAATTGGTCCCCTGGTAAGTTGTGTTACTATCTGGAAAAGAGACATTGAATTAGTTAGCCTATACTCACCTGAAAAAATCTTGCCGGCTACACCTGTTGCCTTAATATAGATTTTGAAAGCGAGAGAACTTTTAATAAACCCGGCTTTTTCCAAATTAGTTCCAACCTCAGAAGCCGATGTTCCCTTTTCAATTAGAAAATCTTTGAAATTCTTATTTGACCCTGCCGGTTGGATATTCGAATAAAACCAGATAGCTACAATTGCGCAAACTAAAATTAGAAGCAAGGGAATAATCAAAAATTTCTTCATTAAACTTCTTCAAGAAGTGCCCTGCGGTACTTATTTGTCTTGGGATCGAGGATAAAAATGCGTCCGCATTTATTGCAAATTACTTGCTTACCTTTAGGATGATCTTCAACTTTGCCGAGGGATAGGGAGGTACCACAACCCACACATTTGCCTTGAGATAAAAGCCAAGCCTGGATTGGAGCAATGACATTTTTAAGCATAGATTTTTTCTAACGAAAAACTGTATGAATATGCATTCATTGAATGTTTAAGTTATACCATCTGAACGCCCAAGTCAACTCTAGGTCGAGTCCAAATAATTCTGAAGCATAATGGATGCGGCGTAAGCGTCTTCCATTTCTTTCGCTCTTTTTTGTCTAATGCCAGCTTGCCTGGACAATTGTTGAGCGTCTTGTGTGGACAAAGTTTCGTCATATGTTTCAACCGGAATTTCTAACACCTTACCTAAACTTAAACTAAATTCTAAAGATTCTTTTCCCATTTCTCCTTCTGAAACCCCTACGACAACCTTATCGGGTTTCATGAGTTCTACTTCTTTTTCGATTTTTTCCAGGGCATCGGCAAATGAGGAGACGCGGACAACTTTTAGAGGTTCTGCCAAAGTTCCTATTCCGACTGCAATTCCAATTTTACTTTGCCCGTAATCAATACCAAAAGTTTTAATCATATTAATTTGTTGGCGGAACAACCCTCGCCCGGACTATTAAACGCTTTGGATTGCTTGGGTCTCCAGGAGGAACACAAGTAACCAGCGTTAAAAAGGAATCACTGCTATCCTGATCTAAAACTTGGATGTCTGTAGGTTTAACCTCAAACATCTGTTCAACCTTATAAACGTAAGATATCCCATCATAGTTGACCAAAATTGTATCTCCTGTTTTTAAAGTTGGGAGCATGGAAAACATAGAAATATAATTTTTAGGGTTATAAAAAATTGGAAGGATAGAATGACCGAAGATTACAGAATTGCCGCGCTTTCCGGGTAGTGCCGTACCGGGATACTGAATTAAATGCTGACTAAGATCTTCTCCGCCAATTGCTACAGTTGCGCTAGCAATTTTTAATATGGGAATATCTATGGTATAAAAAGAGACTTTTGATGTACCAAAATCTTCTTTCTTGGCACCCCCCGGGAACCAACTGCTGGCCTGAGTATAATCCGTGCTGGCAACTGTTGGATTATTTGTAGTAATTCCCTGAACTTTATTTTTACTACCCGTAACCGGGGAGATAAGTTGATAATTTTTTGAATAAGTGGAGTTATACGACACAATTGGATAAACCACTCCGACTAAAATGATTATTCCGGAAATTCCGGATATTAACGCAGAAATTCTAAATATTGTTTTTCTTTGCATGAGAATCATTTTAGAAAAATGAGAACACTAAAGGAAGAGGCATTACTGGTCTGCAACAACGTTGATTGTTATATTTTTGGCAACCCTGGGGAGAGTTCCAAGAAAACCGGGAAGATTGGGGTTAAGTTTAACTTCGGCTCTTGTAAAACCGGGGATGGAATTAAGATAATCTTTTGCAACATCTATAGTTTTTCCCTTAATTTGTGAAATAATCGCATCCGTATTTTCCTGCGGTAAGAAATTGGCACTTATTACTATGTTGTAGTTATATAGATCAGTATTAACTTTTACAAAAGTGAATTTATATTTAATCTGGGAATCTCTGAGAACAAAACCTTCCGGAACTTTATCTTTGAGTACTGCCCGCGAATATTCCAAGAGTTTTGAGTTATCTCCGACAACTCCGGTTACGGTAAGCCCCAAAGAAAGCTTTATATTATCTGAGGCGTCTCCAATTTTGTGATCAAAACTCTCTGAGGTTGTTTCAACTTTAGCGGCGTCATTAACAAAGATTTGATCCGGGGTAATCTTAGCCGAAAGTTCATCTGTAGCTTTCTGCATTAACTCATTTTTAAGTTCTGTTTCAAGGTTTACTTGATCGTCTTTGCTTATTGCTGAAACTTCACGGCTACTGCCACCGGAAAAATCGGATGTCGACTGAGCACTAACATTGGTTTTAATAAAGTTGCCAACTCTAAAAACCTCATCTTTAGCTAAATTAAATTGAGCTCCGATATCGGAAGCGGTGACGTTGGCATTTGCTGTCGTATTGTGAAATGAGTCGATGGCTGCCGAAATTGAGGCTGAATTATCCATTGTAAAAT
>WNFL01226628.1_pt2 | contig 12827 bp, 13 predicted proteins | sample 5400361 | NCBI WGS metagenome assembly WNFL01 (sample SAMN13153351, study PRJNA577476) | soil metagenome | isolation source: 40 cm soil on Douglas fir-dominated hillslope | place: USA:California | collected 2013-09-17
GCCGATATAGTCTGCATGGAGAGTGAGGAGAGCTTGGTTGGGAGACATGCGTGAAGCGCGGGAGTCGAGCAGGTGCATGAGGAAATCAAACATGTTCCGCATCGAGTCGCGCTGAAAGCCAAACTTTTGAGTTAGGTCCAGGAAAATATCTTCAATCTCCCTATAGAACGTGTTGATAGAGTCAGCCACATATTACTACCGCATTTACGCCATGACGTACTCCTTAGACAAAGGAATTTGCCGTTCGCTCGTCCAAGCTGGATACGGTTCTCGTACGGACGAGGCTTGAGCATAATCGCAAGTTCCATCCGACAACACGGACTGGGGCCCTGGGTGGTAAGACTCGGAGGGTGTGTAGCGCTCGGGGAAAACATCCTGCTCGGACTCTGTGTCTGTGTCGACTCGTCGATGTTGGCCAGCTATTATCAGTATGAGTAAAATTCAAGTAGCAATAGTTAGTCTCGCTTACCATAAGGGTCGAAGGCTCCCTGGTCATAGTCATGTTGGTTTACAAAGCCAGAATGAGAGGCGTCTGTCGTGGGTTGCTCGTAGTGTCCGACTTCAGACTCTTGTTCATAGTGAGGGTTGTATTGAGGAGACGAGCCGCCTGGCGGGCTGCCAAATGGCAGCTCCGGGTGAGGGCGGTTTGGGGGAAGTCTGGACATGAAGAAGGTTATGGTTTAGCCCTCCACCTGTCTGGGTCGTGAGGGTCGTGTCTTGATCGTCACGAGCGATTTTCGGGAGATTTTGAGAGGGAGGTTCCAGGAAGCGTACAGTTGGACGGCGCCAAAACGGGGGACGTTCAACACGAGGCACCGCAAGATGGGAAAGCGAGGACTCCAAAATTTAGTAGAAAACAAAGGAATTTTACTCTGAGATGGATTGACGAGACAGTGCAAAATCAACGGAAAAGCTCGCGTTGCTGCTGCTGACTGCTACTGACTGTTGGTGGCTACTGTTACTGTTGGCTACTGTTATCGCTGCTGTTGTTGTCGACGATTTAACACTTTACCCTTTGATATGGATTTGGATCGGCCAAGGAATTGAGCAACAAATGTTCGGGAAACCTTCCCCTCCGGCACGCGGCATACAGGACTGCTAACCGGCCTTCCGACCGCTGCCCCTGCTGCCCCTGAACTTTCTCTTGGAATAGTAGCCCTTGATTTCGTCTGGCCAGGCCATATCGGCGTTACAGCAGCGCCATCGGGTGTCCGATGCACATCGGAGAACAGTAGATGCGGCCTGCGGCCCACCCGCCCTACGGACATCTTCTGTGCCTTGCTTCTCATGTGCAGAGGACCTGGTCTGCTCGGTGGTTGCATTGGTAGCACGTGCTGAGCTGTTTTTCTCTACCGGCCGTTTGCGTTGCAAAGACCGTACACATAGATCCCATCGATTCTGTTGTCCATCTCGGTTAGCTTCTGCGGTCATCTTCTGGTCTCGTGGAATGATAAATGGCAGCAGCTACGAGGCCCCTCAAAAACCACAGGCACCTCGCATTAGCACCCTACAACCATGAACCTTACTGCAGTAGACGGAGAGTTAGCTGTCCACACTACACAGTTTTCGGCTGTTCCGCTCGGCAGATATCCTTCGTCACCTATGGAACCTTGTTCGCGTACGCCTCGACCAAGTCCTTTCGAAGCGTGTTTTCCCAGACACAAAGTCCTCGATCATATACCTCATCATTTCGTTCGCTTCGTCCTTTACGTCGTCGGGGCCCAATAGTCCAAGTGAAGCTTCGCCGTCAACGACACACCAAAAGTGAGGAAAGGTATTCTCAATACGATCCTGCTCAAATGGTCTGTTTGTTTACAAGATGATATGATTTATATACACCTTTCAATCGAGCCCACGAATGCGTGGTTATCCGCGACTTTTCGTAGGTATCCAGTGCCTGTGTCATTTCGTCTTGTCCAGCTCTTCCTCTCGCTTGGCAATGGCTCCCAATACAGATTGTGCTTTCAGGTGGCAAATATTAATGGTATTCCCGAGGGAAAATTGCAAAAAGTGCGGAGGCTTGGTCTGCAATCCTGCATATGAGGCTAACTGGAATCACCAGTGGCCATGGTCACGTGAAGCTAGCGGAAATTTATTTCGAAATCCCATTTGAAGCAGTTCTTTTTATGTGGTGCTAGCATGCGTAAATCTTCGAACCACCTCCTCGCTCCCTGTCACAAGTCACATTTCGGGTCTCATACTCCAGACACCCAAGCTCCATTCCTGTGATATGACAGACATAGCAACTCCGGAATACCTGTTCATCCCCCTCGAAGGGGCGCATTGGCCAACGCTCCCCTTGACGAGTCAGTGGCCGTTCCATTACATTGGGAATCTTCCCCATGATGGCGTCTATGAGCCAACCTACGATCCTTTTATGGAGTGGCTGGTGGAATGAGAGCTCTTCGATGCATTTTGTATTCTTGGAGAGCATGGCCTCCTGATTCCGTCTACGAAGTTGATACAAGAACCTGGGCCAACTTGAAGGACATTGGAAGGCGGTAATGAATATGAGATTGGGGCATACATGGATGTTTTCTGCCAGTAGTTTGAAAAGCGTGTCGATCGGCGATTCATTGGACAGCAGGTATGGCCTTTGGTCCAGAACAATCCGTCGAAGAGACACCAGTGTTCCAAACTTTGCAAGGCTTGGTGCACCATAATGGGGGTTAATCCACTCTGTGATCAAACCCTCTTGCCAATTCGCTGGAATTTCGTCAATTCGGCTGGGTGCGCCCATTGAATTCAACATGGACACAGGGTCGGCATGAAGAGTATAAGATGATGGCGTTGGTTCGGTGAGACATAAGCACAATGGTCTATGTGGTGACGAAATATTAAGGGAGTATGTTTGAGGCAATTGAAAAATGAGGACAGAATTGCCTTGCTGGTGGTTTGGTACGTCGATTAGAAGGGAGATATGTTCCAATGGCTTGCTTGTGGTATCACGCCAATCAAACTTGTGCAGCTCTCCTGGGGCATCCTGAACCTGGACTCGGAGCACCATAAGTTGAGGTGCCGTGATATGTCTCATGATTCGGAGGTGGTCAAGTCCATCAGCATTAATCTCGAGTGAGACAAGCTTGGGTAAATTGATTGGAACCAATGAATCTGGTACACTGAAACGGTGGAGGCGGAGATTCTGCAAGTGTTTTGGGAATGTGAGAGGAATTTTGGATGCCGTCAGTTCTGTCAGTTGTGGTAACCTCGATAGTAGAACCGACAGTAGAACCGTTTCTGCTGTATGCCTCATAGCACCGTATTCTTCCTCACCCATTCGTGTTGTGACCATAAACTTCAGTGAGCTCCGCCGGAGGTGCTCCAAATGTTCTGGGAGGCTAAGTACTTCTCGCCAGTGCTTTTGTATGTTGGTCATAAAGCGCAGTTGTGTCTCCCGCTGATGCAGGCGTGGCCCCCGTTGCTGTTGCTGTTGAGGGTTCTCCCGCCCCAGTTCCACCATCTCCCTCTCCAGCTTCGCCCGCTCCCCCTTCAGCAGTTCCAGCTCCAGCAACTCCGCCGCCTGCAGCTGTCCTCGCTGCTCTCGCTGCTCCCGATGTAGCAACTCCCGATGCAGCATCACGTGCAACATCACATGCTTCTGCCCCTGCCTTGGCTGCTCCTGCACCTGCAGAACCCGGAGCTGGAACAATAGTTCCTGCTTCGACAGCTCCTGCAGCTCCTCCTCCTGCAACTTCATCTGCAGCTGCAGCTCCTCCTCTTGCAGTTCCTGCCCCTGTAGCAGCTCCTGCAGGCCCTGCTGCACCTGGCGCTCCAGCTGCTCCAGCTGCTGTTTCCGCTCCAGCCACTGCTGCTGGTCCCGCTCCACCAACACCTGGATCCCCTGCAACAGCAGCTGTAGCCCTTGCAACCACTCATCCGCCACCGGATCAATCAAGCCAACCTCGGCCAATACATGAATTGCCAGATTGATTTGCAGTTCTTCTAGCGCATCAACCCCATCAAACACCATCCAGGCAATCACGTCTCGCACGTCTGTAGCGACTTCGAGTGTGTATCGGAGATCCAAGAGCTTTAAATTTCGGCAAATCATCAAAATTGGCATGTTGACTTGATGATGCAAAGCAACAGCCATGTGAACCCTAAGCTTCTCCAGCTTCGGGAGTTCTAATCTATAGGTGTGCGCCGGAGGAAAACCCCCATCAATACTGAGTCTCACTGAAAGAGAGGAGAGAGATCGAAAGTGTGAGAGCGTCACAAGGTTGGACAGGAGAAATAGCCCATCCATCCATAGATTTTGGATGGAGGTTGGAAAGGAGTAGCGATTCATATGTTGCTGTGGTTGCATGGGTGACTGCCCCTCTAGCTCGTACCATTGGCGAATTTGTTGATCGTGTGCTTCGCCCAGATAAAACTGAAACATTGCAAGGGTAGAGAGAGAGACACCTGGCGGATATACCAGAGCACCTATGCGATCACCCACTGTCAGTAAGTCCGCCATTATGGCGTCGCACACGACCGCGCTTCCATGAAGGAAGATGAACAATTGCATATTGCGCGACAGTTGGAAGAAGACTTGAAGGTACTCCAGAACGTCCTCGTCGTCAGTGTCGATGAGCACGTACGTCCAGAGCCGAGGGGTCGAAGTGATGAACTTTCTCCATAGCCGACTGACATTCATGAGGACAAGAGGATTACTACTGTATTTTCTTGGAATGATCTCTGTTCCCCCAGCCCTGCTCTCCGCAATGTCCCATAGACTGACGACATACAAGAGGACCTCGCACATCACGTCTTCACCCAATTTGAATAGCGGATCAAGTGGGCGTTCTTGCTTGCGTCGGAGGTCCCATATCGTGTCAATGAGGCTGTTGAGAGCGGGAGGCTCCCCCAACGTATCGGACGGCGGATGATTTGGGAAAGCATCCTAGAAAGGAAAATGAGACCTGTTCGCTAGCAATTATTGATACCCTTACTCCATGTACCTCTATATGTGCCGCCTCTGTGCTTGATAACGCTGGATTCGTCTCCAGGAGCTGCTTCAAGTCTGCGAGCCGCTCTTCGAGCACCAGCTGAATATTCGGCGACACTTCTCCAACTTGATCAATTGCAGGGTGGGTGCTTTGGTCCTCATCAGTCATGTTGTCAAAGCGAAGAAGATTGCAACGCGAAGCAAATCGTAGTTTTCGATGCGCAGATGGTGGAAGACGTTGGCTACTCCTGGGAGTTGGTGATAGTTGAGGAGTCAGTAGATCGAAGTAGATCTGGTACTTCTACAGTGAGATCAACACTTTGCCAGTCGAGGGGAGATCCAAGGCGCAAAGTGCTCAATCGTTATCAAGCAATGCGGTAGAGGCATACTGCAGAACGTTCTGGAAGACTATCGTCTGATTGATGGGGTCAGTTGGCACCACATTGGTTGCAGTGCCTAATTTGAGTTGTAGGAGCCGAAAACTGGAACCCGTCCAAGAACCGAGAAGCGGGTGACATTGTCCTTCTCAACAACCTCTATCTTGACTCGTACCTCCAGATTATCTGCGATCTTGTCAGTTCTTGGCGGAAGCCAGGTCTCGGAAAGACACACGCACCTCAGCAGCCAATCGACGTCATCTCACGTCGTACGAGTATGTCGAGCCCATACCATTTGTCTGTCTCTTTGTGGCTGAATTTTTGTCACGGCTATTGGGATAGTGCAAGCCCGTTAACGTTACAACCGTCACATTCCATGGGCGCGTAAGGTGAGCTTGCTTCTGGGGGATGAAGTAAAGTGCGGAGAGTAGGCACATCGGTATACCGTCCATTATTATCATCATATTGTCTACACGGCTTTCGGTGATGTGACCAGCAACGCAAACGCGATTACCATGATGTAGAACATGGCTGTACTTACAATCTTTACACAAAGTTGCAAATGATAGGCTGATCCTGCGTCTCTCCAGCGTGGGCAAAGTTTAATCTCCACTATACGGTATTTTCTACGTTCCTCCTGACCAGCGCAAATACGTTTCCTGGTTCTAGAAAATGATTCACCGCGCTGCATAGGATGTGCTGTCTTCGAATGAGTTCCCTGCATGAGCCGGTATGTATGCAAACCACTAGGGCCGCGTGCCACAAGTGGACAAACCCCAAATCGCGTTTCGAGCAAACGAATTGAGACGCCGGTGATTATGACATGACATGAGGTGAGACCCATACAACGACCTGAGTCATTTTCGGGGCGTTGGGGCGTTGCCAGGGTGCCGATATCACCTGACCCGTCTGAGATACGGCACCGCGGCGGCGAGTGACACATGCAGGTAGGGTGGCAAAACATAAAGCGCCAGGCCTTTCACATCAAAACATCGACCCTGGACCCTGAAGAGGCATTCAATAAATAGGGAGCGTCACGTCCACGAGATATCCCCAGAAACGAGCCTTCACAACTCTTTCATTCACTACCATGCCTCCACGACGTTCTGCTCGAGCTAAAGCCACCGTGTCCGCCGCAGAGGACACTTCAGCGTTTGTTATCAGTTCTGGGATGCAGGAGCCCCAGACTCCCAAAAGAGGGACCAAACGCGCACATTCAGACGATGAAGGCGAAATACCTCTGGCGAAGAAAATAAAAACGCCTGCGGATGGGACGCCGCGTAGGCCCGACGGAACTGCTATGAAGGTCCCTATTGATTATATGTCTGGTTTTCATGATGGTACGGGTTTCCGCCTATACCGAGTTTCTTCTAAAACCTGACTATCTCCACAGCTACTCACCAAGTTTATGTAGACAACAAAGGAGAAGTTTACGATGGTTAGTCTGTGTCCCCTTCTAAGATTTGAAGCGGTCATTCATCCTTCTGCAGCATTGCTAAATCAAACAAACGTAGGCGGCAATAACAACAAGTAAGGTAACATCCTAGGTGCTCTATATAGGTACATTCATCGCTCTTCACCCTAGATTCTACATCCTTCAGTTAATCCACCCCCGTGGAGATGCGTCCAATGTGACTCTGTTAACCCGCTGGGGACGGGTTGGGGAGACAGGGCAGACTCAGTCAAAAGGCCCATTTCCAGCAGAAAAGGCAGTTGCAGAGTTCATGAAGCAATTCAAGGCCAAAGCGGCTTGGGACTTCAGCAAGAGGACAACGCAGACGCCTAAACCGAACAAGTATACCTGGATCGAACGCCATTATGAGGACGAAGGCGCTTCAACCTCTAGTCCCAAGAAGGCGAAGCAAAAGGATCTGGAGGCGGCTGACAAGGAGGAACCCGCCGAGGAAACCATTCCCGATAGCAAGTTCCCAGTAGAGGTGCAGAAGCTCGTCGAGTTCATCTTCAATCCTGCGTACGTACTCCAGATTTCCTAATTTAGGGATTGACCAATTCGTCAATTAGTTTAATGCAAGCCCATCTGGCTGCCATGAATTATGATGTCAATAAGCAGCCATTAGGGAAACTTGGGAAATCGACATTGACTATGGGATATTCCGCCTTGAAAGAGCTTGCGGAGATCATCGAGGCGCCTGATGGTCCTAAGGCCAAGTCACTTGGCGGATTCGTAAGAATAATGTTCTAGGAATTCAGTTCATTAGTAGTGACTCTGACGCCCCTCAGAAAAGAGCAATTGATACCTTTACCAATCGATACTACACGTTCGTCTCTTTCATCTATTTTATTGACAAGCCACAAGACTGAAAGGCACCATTTAGTCTCATCCCTCACGCCTTCGGAAGACAGCGCCCTATCCCTATCGACAATTCGGAGCTTCTAAAACGAGAACTCGAGCTGGTTGAATCATTAGGGGAGATGGAGACGACCCAGAAGATCAATGTCTCGACAATTCCAAAGGATGTTGAAGGAAACCCCACCAATCCTCTTGATTCCAAGCTCGCATCCTTGGAGCTCAAGGACATTTCTGTGGTCGATAAGCAATCTAGCGAATTTGCCGCTATTGTGAAGTATGCAAAGGATACCAATGCAGGTATGGATCGTTGGTCTGTCAGTGACCAGATGTCTGTATTGGAGGCTTTCCGAATCGAAAGGAAGGGGGAGGCAACCCGATGGGATGATGGGGGGTGGAGTGGCAAGGCCGGCGATGGAGAGCGATTGGTGCGTGAACCATCAACTTCACTGGGTAACCGAAGGCTTACTAAGAATGACGCGTAGCTCCTTTGGCACGGTAGCCGTACCACAAACTTTGTTGGTATCCTGAAACAAGGCCTTCGCATCGCCCCTCCAGAGGCCCCTGTAACCGGATATGAGTTTGGAAAGGTCATTTTGTGTATTGGCTTGCGATCTCTCCAAAATACTGACATCAAATACCAGGGTGTCTACTTTGGCGATATGTTGGCGATCAGCGCAAGGTATACTCACCATCAGTGAGTCGTATCCTGACCCGCAATACTCTCCAATCTCACCTCAATTATTGGGGCCTAGTTTGAGCCAAGGTATCGGCCTTCTGCTTCTTTGTGAGGTTGTGGCGAGGCCTTATCACGAGGCGTACGAATTCGACTTCCAAGCCAATGTAACAAGCAAGGCATCGGATAAAGTGTACGTCGCTGTACCATCATGAGCCGTGCTCTCGCTTACCGCCTTTACAGCGCGACTAAAGCCTTAGGGAAAATGCAGCATGAGCACTGGATTGATGCTGGAGACGCTCTAGGTAGAGACGACCTCAAAGGTGTCCATATGCCTGGTGGAAGAGCCAAGGACCTTTCGTCTACGTTCCCGCGACCATCGGTCAAGTGTGAGGACATTTGGAATGAGGTCGGTGCCTTCCCATATTCGAAAAATTCGTCGTACTGACTCCAGGTGGTAGTACATCGTTTACGATGTCAGCCAGATTCGAGTTCGATACCTGCTGCAAGTGTTGCTCTGAGAATTAAAGGATGGCGAGAATAGGACCAAGGGCCTTCATAAGCGAGTCCTCTTTATGTAGACCGAAGCTTTTGTGTATATATCCCGGTTTTTCCTTCTGATTCGAGGTTTCCATGCTGTGGTTTGGAATAAGCAATGTCGAAAAACTTGAACCCAAACCATGGCGTCGAAAGCAGTCGCGGCGGCAGCAGTGGTCATTACTCTCCACAAAATATACTAAGAGTGACGTACTCAACTGTTTGTATGACTTTACACGGATATACGCCACTCTTGGCCTCGGCAAAGGTCCGTGACGATCCTTGCGGGCAACCGAAACTCGACCTTGGACTGACTGACGCCTTCGAACGTGGCTTACTCGGCTTTACAGAGACTGTCGCGGCTCTCCAGGCATTCCGCAAGCGACACGCCGATGCTCAACGAATTCATGGGCAGCTGACCTCGCAGCCCACCACTGTCGACTTTACCTACTACCGCTCTACCCTTAAGAATCAGAATATCATCAATGAGGCGGAGAAGCTCTTGAAGGATTTCAAGCCGGCTACCTACGACGTAAATGCACATGTCAAGGCTATCGCAGCATTTGAGGGGAAAGCGGTAAGATGACCCCTCCTCATTTCGACTCTGGACTTTGTTGATGTCCCTCTCCAATCACGTTCTATAGGTTGAAAAGGCACAGGAAACGGCGAAGCAAATCGATCTGGAACTCAAAGAGTTGCAGGCAACTCTCGCCAATATTGAGGAAGCTAGGCCCTTCGAAGACCTCACGGTGAGCCTAAAGCCGTGGCACTTGCCATTTTGGGAGTTCTACTCACATCTGGGAATAGGTTGAAGACGTTGGTAGGGCTCACCCTCAAATCGCCCAGGCTGTTGAGACCATGGTTAAGAAGGGCAAGTGGTCTGTACCAGGTTCGTTTTCATGGCGTCCTCCCGCTGTTACTTCCACTCAAGTATATCTTGCTCGCAGGATACAACGAGAAGTTCGGCAACATGGCCCTCATGTAAATAGACCGAGGTTCTCCTTTGTGACAGGAAGTATTTTCTAATCTGAGACTATATGGCTCGTCTCCCTTCCTATCTGTTTGTTTTGAGAGCACGAGATTCCAAGCGAGTCATTCATTGCTGTTGTCACGCCAGATCACCAAAGCAAACGCGCGCATCATTTGCTATTCACCTTTCTCCAATAGACTTTGAGCTGTCAATCCGGGTCAATTTGCGTTTTGGTGCGTTTGGGGATAGTCCAATGCTCACAACGCCAGGTATACGGACTTAAGAGTCTAGTGACGGCGCGTATAGTCATATTCAAGATTACATGATACTACATACTGGTGGTAAATCTCCGTCGATACAAAGCGTGTGTCATCCTGGGTCATTATAATCGTGTCAGGCGAGCGAAATTCACTCGTCTTTCTGATAAGCCCTGCTCGTCGCTGCGGTACCGTTCTGGGACCCCATCGTCATCACCTCACTTTCATCTTCCGAGCTTGACGCTGAACCATCCAGGGGCGTGCTTTTGTGTTCACCCGTTGGAGTGGCCGCCTGGCTGGCGGTCATCTCTGCCAGTTCTTTGCGCAAAGCTTCGAGCTCTGATCGAGTGTGTCAATGACCCCTCTTCTCAGCTAAACGACGTGGATCGCCCACCTTTCTCAAACTTGCGGCCGAAGACTTCGACATAGAACCGGCCCCCGTTCCAGACGGAGACAGCAAATATAAAAGTCGTAAAGGAAGTAGACCGGTGGGATCTCCGTGACGATGGTGAAGACTTGAAGATGGAATGCAAATGTTAGTCAAATGACTGAGAGCTGGACGAAGATGACACACAGAATTGGATAAGCATGAAGCACAGAACTCGGCGCTCTGGAGCAACAGATGCTAGCGCTTTGCCAATTCCACCGCGTTGATCTGCGAGCAACCAAGTTAAGGAGATAGTGCGTTTCCCACTTTCAACTTTTTCCTTCCTGTCTACATAGACAAACTTCCAATACAGAGCTATGAATGACACGTGAGCGAAATGGGCTTGCGGGAATGAAGGAACCTGACCTTGCCAGAGCAAGTAGATTGCACAGCTGAAGGCCAACGCCTGGAGAGGCTGCATCTGATGTAGCTGCTTCAATGCTGGGAAACGTATCTCTGCCCCAGGGTAGAAGTGTCGAATGGTGGTGAAAACGAGTGGTGGATAAATGTGAATCCACATAGAGGTGACCTAATGAAGGTATTGGTTGTAAATACATAGGAGATGAAAACTGACACACTTTATCGGCGTCATGAAAGACGAGAGAATTCCTCCATAGAGGGACTGCCATCGCCAACGAGCCGTGCGACAGGCAATAACAGGCGACAAATAGCGCTGGTGACCCTGGTGCTATCCACAAAAAGATGAAGTTGAGGATATTCACGTAGTAGCAGAAATCAAAGAGGAAGTAATGCCACAATCGACGACGGTAACTGATCAGCCGTGCGGGAAGCACTACGAAATTGGGTAAGATGGAAGAATCACTGTGACGAGCGTCAACGCACTATAGGCGGACACGAGAGTGTATACGACATGAAGCCACTCTGGATAAAGACAAACCAGGAGAGCAGAACCTAAGACGGCGTGGACCCCAAAGAAGAAAGACAGCTGGATCAGGTGCACAGTGAGTCGTCATCGTGTGAGGCGTTTGTCTAACAGCCATGCCTTTTCACGTGTGCGAACGACTTTGGTGCTGTGCCAAGCTAGAGAAACACGTCGATGAGGGCCCGTTCCATTGTAGGAGATGAGTGAAGGGTGTACCAGTATTGACGGCCTGCATTCGAACGGCCAGCTACATTGGGGTTTCTTATCAGCCATTGGCCACTGGTATGACGAAAACGTTTGCCGCCTACCTGAGCCTTATACCTAGACAGTTCTTTGTCTAGCTCTTTAGCGAATGCATCTCCCTCGATGCCTCGCTTCTTGAGGGCGGTTTGCGTGGACTGAAGGACTTTATTGCCGTGCTTGCGCAGGCGACGCTCCCAGAGGTCGACCCGGGCATCCCAGAATGTTTCAAACGTGTCTTATAGAAGAACGATGAGCATACGATAGCACTTAAAATGAAAGAACGCGTGAGATTCCGCACCCAGCAGCGTGAAGGCACTCGCCCAATCCATTTGCTCGTCCTTCCATCTTTCGAAGGGGTTAGAAAAGTATCCAATGTTGGGAAAGGACGAGTTTCGGGACGGGGTATTTGATTGCGGTCGTGAATCTTCAGGTGTTGGTGCGGTCATGTCGCCACGAATTGTGGGCCGGATCGTGGAAGAGTGCAACTGTGGTTGTCAACCACAACCACAACCGAGGTCATTAAGGGCATCACAATCTCACATCATGATAATATATACCAATAGGCCTATCAACCAACGGCTACAAGACCCTATGAAATCCTGAGTCTTGAAGTGGGACTCGTCTGTCTATCCATGATTGAACCAAATGGCGCACCCTGAACCTCTTACACGGCGCTGTTTTATAGGGTGGCATGTGGCCTGCCAAGTTTGGATATCGACCTACATACGAAAATCTTTCGCGAGTAATAATTGTCTCTGAGTCTCCTCCATCCACGGGAAACGGACCGTGCAACCGTTCGCACGCAATGCTTTCGGGTAGTCGCGAAATACATCTCCCGGGGGTTACAGTACCTTTTCGTTTAGCCATATCTTCGTTTCGGTAGATCAGCAGCTTGAGTATTGCGTACTCGCCCATTGGAATTATGCAAATCCCATATTGATATCAGAGGGCTCTTAAGGCCTTTTATTCCCACCACATTATTATAATCTTCCCCACAACAAGAGCCTCGAAACGCCTGTGTCGTGTGAGATTGATTTAAAGAATACGAGTATTACAACTTCAATCAGAACCTTGATACCATGATCGTCATGTTCAGCCTTTAGTATGTGTGTTCCTGTTTGTCTGAGCCATTGATTGCTCGATCCATAATATACACTTTTGTGGCGTCCTGTGGTGTCCTGTAGTGAATGTGAACCCAAGAAATGTATGAACATCTGAC
>WNFL01198376.1_pt1 | contig 12826 bp, 13 predicted proteins | sample 5400361 | NCBI WGS metagenome assembly WNFL01 (sample SAMN13153351, study PRJNA577476) | soil metagenome | isolation source: 40 cm soil on Douglas fir-dominated hillslope | place: USA:California | collected 2013-09-17
AAGCTCGCCATCGACGAGAACGAGGCCGAGTGGTACGCCTCGATGCTCGATTACCTCGGGCGCGACAAGGGCACGGCGTTCATGCGCGCGCTCGCAAGACAGGAGCCGCAGTTCCGCCGCGGCCACACGCTGTTGTCGAAGCTGCTGGCCGCGGGCGACTTTCCCCTCGCCATCGTGCACGCGGCGGAAATGGACGAGGCGAGGAAGACCGGCGCACCCGTGGACTGGGTCCGGACCCTGGACCCGGTCATCACGTCGCCCAGCGTCATCGCGGTTTCGGCGCACGCGCCACACCCCAGACAGGCACGGCTCTTCGTCGATTTCGTACTATCGGAAGAGGGGCAGCGCCTGATTGCCAACCAGGGCCGCGTGCCGGCCCGTTTCGAGACGACGACGGCATTGAAGATTTTCTACGTGAAGCCGGAGCTCGCGCGCGACATGGACGTTCGGGAAAAGGAATTCCGGGAGATCTTCCGCCGATGACCAGGATCCGGCACATCGCCATCGTGAGCGACCAGTACGCGCTGCAGGGACGCTTCTACGAAGCGATCTTCGGCATGCGCGCCGCCGAGGACAAGCGCCCCGAGCGCGCCGTGACCGTGAGCGACGGCTACGTCGGCCTCAACATCAATCCGCGCAAGCCCGGTCGGACCGCGGGGCTCGACCACTTCGGCCTCGAAGTGGACGATGCCGACGCGGCGTGCGCGAAGCTCGGGAAGTTCGCGGGCGCGCATTTCGTGAAGCGCCCGGGCACGCGTCCCTTCGCCGGCATCAGCGCGAACGATCCCGCGGGCAATATCTTCGATATCTCGCAGAAGGGTATGGAGAATCGGACCTCCGTATATGTCGAGCCGGACAGGGAACAGCTGCGGTCCGTGAGCCATATCGCCATTCGGACACTCGATGTGGATCGCGTCGCCGATTTCTACCGCGAGGTCTTCGGCCTGGGCGGCGACGGACACGCGTTGACCGATGGGCGCGTAACGTTGCTGCTCATGCCGTGGGACATCCGCGACTATCACGGCAGCGGCATCGTGCGTCCCGGTCCGGATCACCTCGGCTTCAAGGTCGAGAGCATCGACGCGGTGAAGCAGCGGTTGCAGGAGGTGGGCGACAACAACCCGCACCTGCGTGGGCTGCCGCTCGGCGCGGGCAACGAGGGCGCCGCGCGTTTGAAGCTTTTCGCAAAGTGCCCGTGCGGCTCGTACCAGCTCGCGGATCCGGACGGAATCCTCATCGACCTGTCGGAGCGTTAGTGGCTGAGGAGCGTTTCATCGAGGTGAACGGCCTGCGTGCGCGCTACCTGGAGGAAGGCTCCGGGCCGGCGGTGCTGCTGCTGCACGGCGCTTCGCTCGGATCGTCGGCCGACGTTTGGGCGGGAAACCTGCGTGATCTCGCGTCGCACGGCCTTCGCGTGATCGCGCCCGACCTCCCCGGCTTCGGCCTCACCGACAACCCTTCGGATCACTCCCTCGGATTCCGGGCGCGCTTCGTGGTGGCGTTCCTCGACGCGCTCGGCATCGATCGCGCCCACATCGTGGGCCACTCGCAGTCGGGCCAGATCGCGGTGAGGCTCGCGATCGACGAGCCCGATCGCGTGGGAAGGATCGCGGTGCTGGGAACCGCGAGCATGCTCCCGCCCCTGCCGGATTCCGCGGCGGGCGACGCCGCCGAGGGCGACGAGGGCGGCACGACCGAGCCCACGGTCCACGAAGTGCGCCGCCAGCTCGCGGAGACCGTGTTCGATCAATCGCGCATCACGCCGGAAGTCGTCGCGCTGCGTCACCGCATGAGCATCGGCAAGAACTTCGAGGCGTTCATCGCGCGCCGTGGCGCGAAGGGCGGCGACAGGAAGAAGGAAGCGAAGCCGCTCTGGCAGCGCCTGGGCGAGGTGAAGGTGCCGATGCGATTGATCTATGGCCGCCAGGACCGGGCGGCCGAGCGCCGCGCCGTCCTCGCGAAAGAACGCTACGCTGGAATCGACCTCCATCTCATGGATCGATGTCGTCATCTAGTGCAATGGGACGACCCTGATCGATTGGCAACGTTGATAGGCGAGTTCCTGGTTCGGGCTTGACGTTCCATGCAAAGCGCGCGCGGAGCATCTCAACGAGCGGCACGCGAACTCGCTGACTAGCGGTATTTCCTCGCTGTTTCCTCGGCGCGCGCGGCCACCTCCGCGCGCAGGGAGGACGGCGAGACGATCTCCACGTCCGGGCCGAACTTGAGGATGTCCATCAGGAGCTCCTTGGTCGACGTGAACGGCACGTCGATCTCGTAGCTGCCGTCCTTGCCGAAGCGGGCGCGCTGCTTCGGGTGCCATTCCTCGAGCGAGACCCACCGTGCGCGCTGGGGCGTGAAGCGCAGCGTCGCCCACTGCACTTTCGTGCCGGAGAAGATGCCGTAGCCGCTCGCGAGCACCGCATCGAGCTGGGCGTCCGGCAAGTCCTTCACTTTCCCTTCGACCGCGGACACCTTGCGGATCGCATCGAGGGAAAAGCTGCGGATGTCGTTGCGCAAATGGCACCAGCCGTCCAGGTACCAGTTGTTGCGGTAGTGGACGAGGCGCTGCGGCGAGACGTCGCGCTCGGTTGTCTCGTCGTTGGCGCGATTCCAATACGTGAGGTGCAGCTTCTCCCGGCCGAGCACGGCGGAAGCGACCACCTGGAAATGCTTGGGCTCGTGGCGGCGCGCGCCGAAGGGAATCACGCGGATGCGCCGGCGCACTTCATCCGCGGAATGGTCGCCGGCGGACAGCAGCGCGGTGAGCCGCTCCTTCAAGGGCTCGACCTGCGCGCCGAGCAACCCGGGCTCCAGGTTCTCCAGGAGGCGCTCCATCGTGAGCAGCGCCTGTGCTTCGCGCGGGTTGAACCAGAGTCCCGGCAGCTCGTACCTGGGCGCGGCCGGGTGCGCCTGCACGAATCGGTAGCCGCCCGCATCGCGGTCCCATTCGATGGGCGCGTTGTGACGGCTCTTCATGTATTCGAGGTCGCGCTTCAGCGTCGCGAGCGACACCTCCAGCTCGCGTTTGAACTCCGAAGTCGTGACCGTGCCGCGGCTGCGCAGCATCTGGTCGATCTTGTAGAAGCGTTCGCTGCGGTCCATGCGGGTGAGGTTCATGCCCGCAAGGATATTTGCGGGCTGGCTCACGTAGTGAGCTTCCAGCCCGGAATCATACCGCTCATGAACACCCATCACCGTCAACCACCGCCGCCCCCACGCGATCCCGCACCGAGCGAGCCCACGATCTCCCTCGAATCGCTGCTGATGCAGGACCTGAAAGCGTGGACGGCGGCGAAGGAGGCTATCGGCCGAGCGGCTCGACCTGCGACTGGATCACCCGCCGGTCGATGACGCGCCGCTGGCCCTCGTCCAGCGAGCCGTAGAGCGGGTCGAAGTGGCGCTTGAGGTCCATGATGCCCTCGAAGCGCATGCGTTCCTCCTCGGCAAGCGTCGAGATCAGCGTGCCCGCGCTCGGGGGCGCCTCGCCGCCCTCGCGCAGCGCCATCAGGTGCTTGCGCCGCGTGCGATCCATCTCGGCAATGTCGCGCACATCGCGCGCGAACACGCGCCAGGCGTCGAGCTGCGTGGGTTTGAGCGTGAGGTCCACTTCGAGCGAGGGAAGCTCGCGTTCGAGCGCGGAGAAAGGATCGTTCGGCACGACGGGCGCATTCGGCTGGCTCGCGCTCGCTTTCCCCTCGCGGGGCGAGCCGCCGCGGTTACGCCCTTGATACTGGGCGGACGCGTCGAGGGCGAGCCATGCAACGAGGAGGACGAGGGCGAATCTCATCCTCCAAGGATAACGTCAGTTCCTTTCAGCGGTCTTTCCCGACCTCTTCGAGGAACTTCACCGCGCGCTCGGAAAGCGAGCGCTTGTCGATCTGCCGCAGCTCGCGCCAGAGGGCTTGGAGGTCCTCGTGGTAGGCACGGGCCGCGGCCTCGACATCCGCGTCCGACAAGTCGGAGAGCGCGAACTTGTTGTCGTCGTATTCGGCGTCGTTCACCGTGTAGGGATCGACCTCGAGGAAGTCCTCGAAGAACTGCATCACGCTGAACGAGGCGGTGGATTCCTTCAGCAGCTTCTCGACCGAGGCGCGCGCGTCGCCGCCGATCACGAAGCTGTCCTCGGCACGGCGCGTCACGTGGCCGGCGTGGATGAGCTTGCCCAGGGCATTGCGGATCTCGCACGGGTTGAGCACCGCGCGGTTGATGAGCTCACCGGCCGCGATGACGTCCTTCAGGCCGCAACCCTTCAGTCCCCCGCCCACGGCGACAGCGGCGAGCACCCAGGCGTCGGACCACACGAAAACCGGCTTCATTCCACTTTTCCTTGGCTGTTGTCGTTATCGACATTTAGCCAAGGGCCGGGGCCGGGTACTGTGCGCTACATCACTCGGGGAATTTCAGCGGTAATGGTCACTCGGAGCGGATTCCCGCCGTCCTGATGAGCGGCCACCACTTGTCGATCTCCGCCTTGTGCCAGGCGCGCAGCGCCTCCGGCGTCTGCTGCTCGCGCGTGAAGAGCTCCTGCCCCAGGTCCTGCAGCCGCTTCTGCACGGCCGGATCCGCGAGCGTCTCGACGAGCGCGGCATTGAGGCGGTTCACGACCTCCTTCGGCGTGCCCTTCGGCGCCCAGAACGCGTGCCAGACGGACATGTAGAAACCGGGCAGCCCCGCCTCGTCCACGGTCGGGATGTCGGGCTGCGACGTGAGGCGGTTCTTCGAGGTCACCGCGTACGCCTTGATCTTGCCGGCTCGCACCTGCGGGAGCGCGTTCGCCGCCTGGTCGAAGGTCATGTCGACGTGCCCGGCGATGACGTCCTGGAGCGCCGGGCCGCTACCCTTGTAGTGGATCACCTGCACGTTCGAGCCCGTTTCCTTGTTGTAGTAGACCGCCATGATGTGCGACGGCGTGCCCGGGCCTCCCGTCCCCGACGACACCTTGTCGCCGTTCGCCTTCGTCCACGCGATCAGCTCCTTCAGGTCCTTCGCGGGCACGTCCATCTTTGTGACGATGATCTGCGGGTTCGCGCATGCGAGGCCGATCGGCTCGAAATCCGCGTACACGTCGTAGGACGTCTTCTGCACCGCGCCCGCGATCACGTGCGTGCCGACGTGGCCAATGGCGACGGTGTATCCGTCCGGCGTCGCGCGCGCCACGCGGTTGCCGGCGATCGTGCCGCCCGCGCCCGCCGTGTTCTCGATCACCAGCGGCTGGCCCAGCGAGCGGCCCATGCGCTCGCCGAGGATGCGCGCGATCGTATCGGTGGGCCCGCCGGCCGCGAACGGCACCACGACGGTGATGGGACGCGAGGGATATGCTTGGGCCGCCGCGAAGGTGGACATTGCCGCCAGCAATGCGGCGCCGAGGACTTGCCGGAGTGGGGAAGTTTTCATGACGCGGGAGTTTACCGGGTATGCGCGATTGAGGTCTCGCTACGGCGCGTTCCTCATCGACGTGCTCTTCTGCCTCGTGCTGTGGTTCATGGGCGCGCTGATGGTGGGCTCCGTCGGCTTCGAATTCAATCGATGGAACGGGATCGCGCTGCTCGTCGCGTACTTCGGCCTGCTGCCCGCCACGCCGATGCAAGCGACTCCGGGCAAGCGCGCATTCGGCATCAAGATCACCGATCTCGACGGAAAGCCCCTCACCGTGACGCGTTCAATGGCGCGTTTCGCTGCAAGCATTCCGTCGTTGGGTTTCCTGGGCCTCGGATTCGTGGTCGCCGCATGGACACGCCGTCGGCAAACGGTGCACGACATTGTCGCCAGGACTCTCGTGTTGGAAGTGAACGCCGCAAATCCCGGGGAGGCCCCGAGGCTTTCGTGGGCGGCCAGGATCGCCGCCTGCCTCGTCGTCGTCTCTTCGGCCGTGGCCGTGTACGCGAACGTGGAGATCTACCATGCGATCCTGAAACGCGACGCATGCATGCGAGGCAACGCCGCTAACGCCGCCACTTGCGCCGTTTCTTCTTCGGCTCCTCCTGGGCTTACTTTTCCTCGGTGCCGAACAGGTCATGGCCCAGATATGTGTAGAACAGGCCGACGGTCGCCCGGTGTTGTGAGCGATCTCCGACATCGGGAAAGGACGCATCGCGCTGGTTGAAGAGATAGCGCACCGATACCGCGTGGTGGCCCTTCACCCGATAGGTGAGCGCGGCCTCGAGGCGCGAGACGTTCACATGCCCGCCGCGCGGCGCGCCGGCGGCGCGCGTCACGTAGTACTCGCGGCCGGCCAGATCGAGCGCCCACCGATCCCCGTGCACGAAGCGAAGGACTGCGAGCCCCTGGGGCGCGGTGCCGTAGTGGTAGTCGTTGTCGATCGCGGGATCCGGCGCACCCGTGCCCGTCGCACCCGCCGCCGTGTATCCCACGCCCGCAGTGAGCGTTCCCACGAGTCGCCAGTGATCGCTGATCCACCATTGCGCGGTGGTGCCGAGCGCGATTCCCGTGGACGAAACCCGGTATGTCTGTGGCGCGATGTAGTCGTAGTTGCCGTAGAGGCCCCACACGCCGTGGTAGCGCGAGCCCACGTCGTAGCCTCGGCCGATGAGCAGCCCGCGTACGAACATGTTCTCGAATCCGTTCGCGCTCGAGGCGGTCGCCTGCAGCGAGTAGTAGTCGAAGGGACGCCTGTATTCGTATTCGGGCTTTCCGGGCAGCCCGTAATCGATGAGGAAATCGACGAGCCCTTCATTGGTGCGCAGCTTCGTGGTCGACGTGCCCTGCCCGTTGTCGGCGCCGCCGGAGAAGCCGATGCTCGCGCGGATGAAGTACAGCGGATCGTGGCTCGGGAAGATGCCGCGGAAGCGATCGCCGAACGCGGCGCGGTTCAAGCCCGTCGGCGGCGAGATCAACGTGGCCGTGACTTCGCGCGCCCACGGCGGCATGCTTCCGGGATGCTCGAGCACGAGGCTCGCCGTGCGGAAGAGCGCCTCGCCCAGGAAGCTGCCGCCGATGCCGGTGTTGATCTGGTCGTTGCGCGACGGCGGCGTGGCCTCGCCCGCGACCTCCCACAGGGCGCTCGCGAGGAACGTGAACCCAAGTCCCTCCCAGTAGTTCAGCCCCGCCGAGCGCGCGAAGTTGTGGTACATCGCGCCCTGGTACGGGTGGCCCAGCTGGTTCACGAGGAACGGGTCGCGGTCGGTGACCCAGCTCGAACGCAGGTTGCGCCGGATCGTGTGGATGTTCGAATCGAAATCGCAGCAACCGTAGTAGTGCCGGTCGAACTGGTTCAGCAGCGCGTCGAACGCGACGATCTCCAGCGCCGGAATGACGTAGCTCTTGTTCGACTCGCTGAACGGGGAGGCCTGCGGCTCTTCGGCGCGCGCGCCAGGCGTGGCCAGCGCGAAGGCAACGGCCAGGGCGGCTTTCATCGGGCTGAAAGACCGGCGATACCGGCATTTGGTTCATTCCGGCGCCCCTTCGCGTATCCTTTGCGACAAATCCCAGGGAGGGATGTCGGCGAATGAAGGACCCGGTCGTCAACGAGGCCCTAAGGCAGATTCAGGACATCGTCAGGCAGGAGACCGGCAACCCGCTCGCGGGGACCGCGAAGAGTCGCGTCGAGCGCGTGCTGACGAGTGCCCTGGGCCAGCTCGCGGGCGTGCGCGGCGAGGACATGCACCTCACGCGCGACGTCACGATCCTGCTCGCGGATCTCAGGGGCTTCACGACGATTTCCGCGAACTATCCGGCGGTGATCGTGCTGGAGCTGCTCAACCGCTGCTTCGTGCGCATGAGCGAGATCATCTTCCAGCACCACGGCGGCATCGACAAGTTCATGGGCGACTCGATCCTCGTGATCTTCGAGTCGTTGCGCCGTGGACATGCAGCTCGCGATGGAGGTGCTGAACCAGCAGCACCGCGACGAGGGCTGGCCCGAGATGTACTTCGGCATCGGCATCAACACCGGGCGCGTGATGGCCGCGCTCCTGGGCTCCGACCTCTACTCGGAGCACACCGTGATCGGCGACGAGGTGAACCTCGCCTCGCGCATCGAGTCGTTCAGCCTGCGCGGCCAGGTGCTGATCAGCCAGAGCACCTACGAGCGCGCCGACGGCTTCGTGAAGTGCGGCGAATCCATGGACGTGTTCGTGAAGGGCAAGAGCAAGCTCGTCGTGCTGCGGGAGGTGCTGGGCGTCCCGTCGCTCGGCAAGGAAGTCCCGCGGCAGGAAGTGCGGCGCAGCCCGCGCGTGGACGTGATGCTGCCCATGCACTACCGCGTGGTCCAGAACGACTTCATCGTGCCGGAGACCTACGAGGGGCGCGTCCTCGACATCGGCTACCACGGCGTGCTCGCCGAGATCCACCGGCCCGTGTCGCAGTTCAGCGAGCTGGTGCTCGAGTTCGACCTGCCGCTGGTGGGAAAGCGGCTGCGCGACGTCTACGGGAAGGTCGTGAAGGTCGTGCCGCACGCCGCGCACTCGCGCGTCGGCATCGAGTTCTCGTCCATGAGCAGCGACAGCAAGGCGATCATCCAGCTGTTCGTGCAGCTCCTGATACAGGGGACGGAGTCTCGGGACTAGGCTCGTTGCCGGTCGAAAGCCCGACCATCACGGCGACCATCGCCAGCACCAGCACACGGACCAGCGCGGGATACGGATTCGCCTGCATCCACGCCTGCTCGTGAACGGTGGGATTCGGGTCGTGGTTCCTGAAGTCTTCCAGCGTGGCGGCCTCCCTCGTCGCCTTCATTCCGCGATCACGATTCCCGTGTGCAGGAGGAAGGCAAAGCAGAGCGCGCTCACCAGGATCGTCACGACGACGATTCCAATCGCGAAGAAATCGGAGTCGCGAATCTCCATGGCGGGCGCGCTCATGTTTGCATCGCTCACTTGTCGCCGTCGTCGTTGCTGTCGGGCGACTTGGCGAGGTACGTGCGTTCGCACTCGACCGGCGTGCCAACGGCGCCGTCGTTGCTGCCGTCGGACAGCTCGAGCTGGTGCTTGAACCACGCGAAGGCGGTGGCCTGCGAGCAGGTCATCGGCTGCGCGTCCGCTTCGTAGCGCGCGAACTGCGAGGTATCGGGCTGCGAGTAGTCATCGGCGCGAACGACCTGGGATGCCACGGCCAGCGCGGCGACGGCGGTCATGCAGAACAGTTGCTTGGTCATCTTCGTTCTCCTTTGCAGTTGGGGTTGAGGTGCTACGACCCGCACTCTCCGCCCCGGGCGCCAGGGCGTACTTAACCCGCGCTGAAACGTGCCTTAAACGTCCTGAAATCTGTACGATGGTCTGGCGCGAGGAGACAAAGTGGCTCTTTCCTACCGTTTTGGGGCGGTGGAGGTCCGGCCTTCCGAGCGGCAGCTGCTCGTCGAGGGCAAGCCGGCCGCGCTCGGCGGCCGCGCATTCGACGTCCTCATGGCGCTCATCGACCATCGCGACCGCGTCCTCACCAAGAACGAGCTGCTCGACCTGGTGTGGCCGGGCCTCGTCGTCGAGGAGAACAACCTGCAGGTGCAGGTCTCGTCGCTGCGCAAGCTCCTCGGCGCGCAATCCGTGGCGACGGTCCCGGGACGCGGGTACCGCTTCACGCTCGAACCGGAAATCGACGAGACGGCCCCCGCATTGCCCCTGCCGCCGCGGCGCCACAACCTGCCCGCGCAGCTCACCAGCTTCATCGGCCGCCAGCAGCAGATCGCCGACGTGTGCGAAGCGCTCGGGGCCGGGCGCCTCGCTACGCTCGTCAGCGTGGGCGGCGCGGGGAAGTCGCGCCTGTCGCTGCAGGTGGGCGCGCGCCTGCTCCTCGAATTCCCCGACGGCGTGTGGTTCGTGGAGCTCGCGCCCGTGTCCGACGAGCAGCGCGTGCCGCACGCGCTCGCCGCAGTACTGGGCGTGAAGGAGGATGCCGGGCGTCCGATGATCGAGGCGCTGGCCCGCCACGCGCAGGGCAAACGCATGCTCGTGATCCTCGACAACTGCGAGCACGTCCTCGAGGCGTCCGCGGATCTCGCCAAGCAGCTCCTGCAGGCGGGCGAGAACGTGCGCGTCCTGGCTTCCAGCCGCGAGCCGCTCCACGTCGCGGGCGAAGCGATCTACCAGGTCGGCGTGCTGGACGATGCGGAGGCGATGCGCCTCTTCGTCGATCGCACCGCCGCAGTGCAGCCGGACTTCGAGGTGACGACGCAGAACTCCCATCACGTGGCGGACATCTGCCGGCGCCTGGACGGCCTGCCCTTGGCGATCGAGCTCGCCGCCGCGCGCATGCGCGCGATGTCCGTCGAAACCGTCTCCGCGCGCCTCGCGGACTGCTTCCGCGTGCTGACCGGCGGCGACACGACGGTGCTGCCGCGCCAGCAGACGCTGCGCGCCTCGATCGACTGGAGCTACGACCTGCTCGAGGTTCCCGAGCGCTTGCTCCTGCGGCGCCTCTGCGTCTTCGCGGGCGGATGGACGCTCGAGGGCGCCGAAGCAGTGGCCGCGGGCGGCGACGTCGAAGCGAGCACGGTCGTGGACCTCCTCACACATCTCGTGGACAAGTCGCTCGTCGAATTCGACCGGGAGGCGGGCCGCTACCGCTTGCTCGAGACCGTGCGGCAGTACGCGCACGAGCTGCTCGTCGCCTCGGGCGAGGCGGACGATGTGCGCATGCGCCACCTGCGCCATTTCGTCGCGTTCGGCGACGGCGCCAAGCGCCAGCTCACGGGCCCCGCGCAGGGGCTATGGCTCATGCGCATCGACGTCGAGCGCGAGAACCTGCTCACCGCGCACTCGTGGTGCGACGAAGCGAGCGGCGGCACGGAGCTGGGACTGCAGCTCGCCGACGCGCTCAAGCTTTATTGGGTGAATCGCGGCCTCATGGAGCTCGGCCACCGCATCATCGTCGAGGCGCTCGCTCGCGCGCGGGAAGCGCGCCGCGACAAGGCGCGCTGCGCCGCGCTCTTCCACGCGGGACAGCTCGCCTACTTCATGGGCCGCTACAGCGAGGCTCGCCGCTACCTCGAGGAAAGCCTCGCCATCGCCCGGGAGCTCGACGACGTGTTGAGCATCGCCAAGCCGCTGCAGCCGCTGGGCGGCGCTTGCCTGGGCCTGGGCGACCTCGCGACCGCGCGGCGCCACCTCGAGGAAGCGCTCGTGCAGGCGCGCAGCCTCGGCGACAAGCGCGAGGTGGCCGGCGCGATGAACGCGCTCGCGCAGCTGTCGCGCGTCGAGGGCCACCTCGACACCGCCGAGTCCCTCTTCGCGGCGGCGGTGGCGTCGATGCGCGAGATCGGCGACAAGGAGAGCATCGCCATCGGGCTGCTGAACCGCGCCATGGTGGCGATCTCGCGAAACTCGGACGCCTGCGCGCGCGACCTCCTCCTCGAGGTCTACGCGATCAACGACGAGATCTCCTCGCGCGCGGTGGGGCAGAGCATTCTCGAGGCCTCCTGCGGACTCGCCGTGCTGCGCGGGGAGTGGCCGCGTGCCGCGCGCCTCTTCGGCGCCGCCGAGGCGCAATCGGCGCTCACCGGGCTTCACCGCGATCCCGCCGACGAGGCGTTCCTCGCCCCGCGCGTGGCGAGCGGGCGGAAGAAAACGAAAGCGGCGGCTTTCGCCGCCGCCGAGGCAGAAGGGCGCGCCCTCGATTACGAGGCCGCCATCACCGAAACGCGCGCCTGGCTTGGGACGCCCGGCTAGTTAATCAGGCTGGACGACGCCGTTCACGATCGACGGATCCTTGGCGCACTTCTTCTTGCTTTGCGGGTCGACGAGGTTGATCGAGTAATTGTGCGTGCCGGTGTCCTTGTTCTCGTCGGTCCACGTGAACTTCTTCTTGGACGGGTCAGGCTGCGGGTTCTTGAAAATGCTGTTGCCGCCGAAGTCCACGCCTTTCGCGTCGAAGACCCAGTTGCCGGATCCCACGATCTCCCAAACAATGTCGACGTCGGTCTGCGGTGTCGGTTTTCCGACCCACACGCCCCGCGCGTAGGGATCCTTCGCGACGGCGGTGCAGTTGCCGTCCTTGTCGGTCGTGACGGTGAGCTTCACCTTGCAGTTGCCCTTCTTGCAGCCCTTCAGCCCTGATACTGGCACCTGCGGCGACTTGGTGGCGTCCTGGTTGGCGGACGCGGCGGCCGCCTTGGGCGCTTCGGGCGGCAGCGGAACGACGGCAGCGGCCTGCGGCTTCGGTGCTTCTGCGGGCTTCTCCGAGCAGGCCGCCACGGCGAAGCAGGCGGCGATTGCAGACAACAGTGCGCGATGGATCATTGTCGACCTCCCTATTGTTGAACTGCGGCTCAATTGTACGACCGCGCCCCGTGGGCCGCGACGCACAGGTCCAGAGTCTCGAGTCCCTGCCGATAACGCAACGCGCCGCCTTCGTACTTCGGTGCGCGGTCCTTGAACGTGGCCACGAAGGCGTCGCGGTCCTCGCGCGCGCACAGGCCCCCGGCTCGCGTGATGAGGAACGCCATAGTGTGCTCCGGAAGCTTCTTCTCGAGCGGCTCGTAGTTGGCGCGCACGAAATCGAGCGTCGCGCGCCGGTTGGCCAGGTCCTCCATCGCGTCGTCGAGGAAGCTGAGCGCGTCGCGCGGCCGCATCGCATCGACAGCCGAAAGCTGCAGCGCTCGGGTACGCAGCGCCGGGTCGCGCACCTTCGCCAGCGCGGAGAGCAGGTACGAGCGCTCGCGCAGGTCCTGCGCGGCCGCGAGGCGGGCCTCCAGCTTCTCGTAGGTCGTCGCGTCGGCGAATCTCGCGGCAGTCTCCAGCACGGGCTTGACCATGTTCGCCGCGACGGCATTGCGGTCCGCGATCCAGGCGAGCGCCAGGCGCCGCGCTTCGCCCCGAAGCGCAGCGCCCTCTTCGCGTTCCGCGGCGAACGGCAACAGCGCCACGCGCAGGAC
>WNFL01193658.1_pt2 | contig 12825 bp, 12 predicted proteins | sample 5400361 | NCBI WGS metagenome assembly WNFL01 (sample SAMN13153351, study PRJNA577476) | soil metagenome | isolation source: 40 cm soil on Douglas fir-dominated hillslope | place: USA:California | collected 2013-09-17
CCAGATTTCGAGGATGGCGTCGTTGACGGGTTTGCCGTCGCCATCGAGCACGCGACCGTGGATCGCAATCTTGTCGCCCGCCGCTGCCGCTGGCGCGAGGTCGTCGACATAGAGCTGTTCCAGCCCGATGCGGTAGAACGGGCCGACGGTCTGCGATGCGGTGGCAGTCAGGTGCATCTTATTTTTCCATCGGCGTCGCGTTGCGGCCGCGTAACACGATGTCGAAGCGGTAACCCAGTGCATACTCGGGCGCGGTGGTATCCCAGTCGAAGTCGGCCACCAGACGCTGGCACGCCCGTTCGTTCGCCGTGCTATTGAAGATCGGATCGTGCGGCAGCAGCGGATCGCCCGGGAAATACATCTGTGTCACCAGCCGCGTCACGAATGCGCGGCCGAAAAGCGAAAGGTGGATATGGGCGGGACGCCAGGCGTTGGGATGGTTGCGCCACGGATAGGCGCCCGGTTTGATGGTGACGAAGCGGTAGCGGCCTTCCTTGTCGGTCAGCACCCGGCCGGCGCCGGTGAAATTCGGATCCAGCGGCGCGTCGTGATTGTCGTTCTGATGCCGGTAACGGCCCGCGGCATTGCATTGCCAGATCTCGACCAGAGTGTGCGGTACCGGGTGCTCGTGTTCGTCGAATACGCGGCCGCTGACGATGACGCGTTCGCCCAGCGGGTCGCCGGCATGCTGGCGGGTGAGGTCGCTGTCTTCCGGCCGGACGTCTTCCTCGCCGAATAGCGGGCCGGTCACCTCGGACAACGTATGCGGCAACAGGATCAGCGGCCTGGTCGGCGCGCGCTTGCGCGTGGATGCGTAAGGCGGATGCAGATATTCGGGCTGTGTGCCTTTCGGGGGCCGCCGGTAACCGGCAACATCGGTCATGCTTGTCGCTCCTCGTTCTGGTTCCGGCACTATAAACGCACACGGCCGTCCGGTGTGGACGGCCGTGTCGGCCGGCACGTCAAGGGAATTGTCTCAGATGGTCGCCGCCACAGGGCGGCGTGGATGAAGTGCATCCGAACGCGCACTACACCTCGGCAAAAGAGAAGCGCTGGGTGCTGCGTGCTGCGTGCTGAGTGCTGAGTGCTGCCCGACTTCGCTGGGTGCCGACTACGCCCATACGTGCTGAGTGCGTAAGGGGATTTATTCCTGTATTTTACGGTTCCCAGAAATCGTTTTAGGATTTTTCTCAGCACTCAGTACGCAGCACACAGTACCGTTTTTTCTCATCCCTCTCCCCCAGAATCATGACCCGCCGCCCCCTCGACAGCGTCGCCTTCGCGACCATGGTGTTGTGCTGCTTCATCTGGGGCTTCACCAATGTGGCGACCAAGCTCGCGGCGCCGGACATTTCTCCGGTGATGCAAAGCGGCCTGCGCTCAATCCTCGCCATTGCATTGCTGATGTTGTGGGCGCGCTTTCGCAACATTCCGCTGTTCGGCCGCGACGGCACGCTGAAGGTCGGCCTGGTTGCAGGCGTGCTGTTCGCAGGCGAATTCATGTTCATCTATGCCGGGCTCAGCCACACCGGCGCATCGCGCATGGTGGTGTTCGTCTATACCGCGCCCTGCCTGACCGCGCTCGGATTGCACTGGTTCGTGCCGGGGGAAAGGCTGCATCCTGCGCAATGGTTCGGCATTTTGCTGGCGTTCGGCGGGATCATCGCGGCTTTCGGCGACGGCTTCGCCTCGTCTCCCGCTTCCCGTGGATACGCGCGACCGGCCTCACCCGAATCAGCCCGGCCAAGGTTTTGTTCTATCAACTTGCGATTTCGTCGCTGACCATGCCGATTGCGTCATGGTTGATGGGCGAGCCTGGCGTAATCGCGCTCACGCCGATCGCCATCGCAAGCCTGGTCTACCAGGGCGCAATCGTCGCCTTTGCGACTTACCTTACCTGGTTCTGGCTGCTGAGCCGTTACCTCGGCGGCAGGCTTGCGGTGTTCGGATTCCTGACGCCACTATTCGGCGTGATGATGGGAGCGGTTGTGCTTGCAGAACCACTGCGGCCGGCGTTCCTTGGAGCACTGGCGATGGTCGGGGCCGGAATCTGGCTCGTCAACGCCCGGCGTTGACCCGCCAGATCCCGGAGAGGAAAGAGGCGAGAGGAAAGAGGAAAGGTAAAAGCACCGCGGTCTCTAGCCCTTTTCTTTCCTCTTTCCTCCTTTATCTTTCCTCTGCGAATCGACCGATGAGCTTCAGCGTCGCCTCGGCCGCGCGAATGCTCGCAACGATGGCGATGGCGGTGATCACGACGAATATCCAGTTGACGTCGCCGGTATCGAGAATCTGCGCCAGCGTTACGAACAGCCTCATCACCGATACCAGCAACAGCGTGATCGCCGCGGCAGGGCTCTTGAAGCGCCACAACAATGCGCCGAGGAAACCGAACAGCCCCACGTCCAGCAACGTCTTCTCGCCTTCGATCAGGTAGAGCGCCGCCAGGATCACGGCGACCAGCAGGAACACGATGGACGTGTCGGTGACGACGTTCAGCGCGTCCTGGCGGCTGCGGATCAACGCAAAGATTCCCCTGCGCCTGCTTTCGGACATTGTTGCTCCTTTGCGTTGTGGTCCGGCAAATCCGGCCGGAACGAATCATAATGGCCGCAATGGGAACACTCAATCTGATGGTATATCGCCACTCGGCGTTCTACAGCCCGCTGATCGCCGGCATCGCCGAGGGCTTCTTCGCCGCGGAAGGCTTCGAACCGACCTACACCGTCATGCCGCCCGGCAAAACCGTGGCTGAAATGCTGGTGTCCGGCGCAATCCATGTTTCGCAGACCGCCGTGTCCGGTGCCTGGCCTTGCCTGGAAAAGGGCGAGCGCCCGCCTTTCGTGAATTTTGCGCAAATCAACCAGCGCGACGGCTTCCAGATCGCGTCGCGCAACCCGGTGCCGGAATTCGGCTGGGCCAAGCTGACCAGCGGGAAATTCATGTTCGCCCACGGCGGCCAGCCGCAGGCCATGCTCGCCTATGCGCTGCACAAGAAAGGCGTGTCGCTCGACAAAACCTCCGGTGTCGACGCAGGAGGTCCGCAAAAATCGATAATGGCATTCCGCAGCGGCCAGGGCGACTGGTATCACGAACAGGCCCCCTATCCGCAACAACTGCAGCACGAAGGCGTGGCCGAAGTCGTCGCCTCGGTCGGTGAAGCCATCGGCCCGGTTGCTTTCAGCAGCCTTGCTGCGATGCCGCGCTGGCTGTCGTCGCCGGACGCAATCCGTTTCACCCGCGCCTACCGCAAGGCGCGCGCCTGGGTACAGACGGCATCGCCCGCCGACATCGCCGCGTCGGAACAATCCTTCTTTCCGGACATCGCCCCGGATGCCATGATCGGGGCGATACGCTATTACCAGACACTCGGCTGCTGGGCCGGCGACATCGCAATCGATCCCGCGCATTACGAAACCGCGCTGGACGTGTTTGCGTACTCGAAGCTGATCACACGGCGCCACCCTTACGACAGGGTGGTGGTTGCACCGCCGAAATAGCAGTAGCGGCGGCACCCTGCGCGGCCCGACAACAACGAAAATCATGAGCACGAGCGCGAACCCGCCGGGAGGCAGGCCATCACTCATCGACAAGCTCGCCGCCGTATCGGCATTCGCGGGCGGCGCGATCCTGACCGCGATCACCTTGATGGCGGTCGCGTCCATCATCATGCGCTCGCTCGGCTTCCGGCCGATCCAGGGTGATTTCGAACTGGTCCAGGTCGCGCTGGCGGGCTGCATTGCGCTGATGCTGCCGTGGTGCCAGTTGCAGGGCGGCAATCTCACCGTCGATTTCTTTACCGTACGTCTGCAAAGGAAAAAGCAGCGCCGGCTCGATGCAATCGGCGCGGTGTTGTTCGCCATGATCATGGCGCTGGTGACCTGGCGTACTTGTGCCGGCGCCATCGCCGTCAAAGCCAGCAATGAAAGCACGATGATCCTCGGCTTCCCGTTGTGGATCGGCTACGTCGCCATGATCCCGGGCCTGCTCCTCACGGTATTTGCGGCGCTGCAGACGGCGCGCACCGCGTGGAAGGAAAGCCGGCGATGAGCAATTTCGGCCTCGGTCTGTCCCTGTTCGGCGCGATGCTCACGCTGATGGTCCTGCGGGTGCCGATCTCGGTCGCGATGTTCCTCCCCGGCGCGGTCGGTTACTGGCTGCTCGCCGGCGATTCGGCGCTGCTCAATCACGTGAAAGGCGCGACCTACGCGCGCTTCTCCAACTACGACCTGTCCGTGATCCCGCTGTTCATTCTGATGGGGCAGTTCGCCACCCAAGGGGGGTTGAGCCGCTCTCTCTTCAAGTTCGCCAGTTCGCTGATCGGGCATTTGCGTGGCGGCGTGGCAATGGCGGCAATCGTCGCCTGCGCCTTGTTCGGTGCAGTGTGCGGATCGTCGGTCGCGACGGCGGCAACCCTGGCGCAGGTGGCGCTGCCGGAAATGCGCCGCCTGAACTACTCGGGCCGGCTGTCCACCGCCACGCTCGCCGTCGGCGGCACCCTCGGCATCCTGATTCCGCCCTCGGTACCGCTGGTGGTCTATGCCATCCTGACCGAAACCAATATTGCCAAGCTGTTCATGGCGGCGTTCATCCCCGGCATCATCGCGGCCATCGGTTATTGCATCGTGATCGCGATCACCGTGACGCTGCGCCCCGAACTGGGCCCGGCGCAGCCGCGTGTCTCGAACGCCGAACGCCTGCGCGCCTTCCTCGAGATCTGGCCGATCGCGGCCGTGTTCGTCATCGTGTTCGGCGGAATCTATGCCGGATTCTTCACGCCGACCGAAGGCGCCGCGGTGGGCGCGGCAGGAACCTTTGTCGCAGCCCTGCTGCGGCGCGAACTCAGCGTGAAGGGCATCGGCCGTGCCTTCCTCGGCACCGCGGTCACCTCGGGCATGATCTTCCTGGTCTTCCTCGGCGCCGACATGCTCAACGGCGCGCTGGCGTTGTCCCAGATGCCGAAGGAACTGGCGGACTGGGTGACTCACCTGAGCTGGTCGCCGCTGGCGATCGTGGCCGTCGTCATCGCCATGTACATCGTCATGGGATTTTTCATGGACGAGCTCGCCACCATCATCCTGACCATCCCGGTGATCTTTCCGGCGGTCATGGGCCTCGATCTGTGGGGACTCGAATACACCGAAAAGGCAATCTGGTTCGGGATACTGATGCTGATGGTGGTGGAGATCGGGCTGGTGCATCCGCCGGTCGGGCTGAACATCTTCGTGATCAACAGCCTCGCCAAGGATGTGCCGATGATGGAAACCTTCAAGGGCGTCATTCCCTTCCTGATTTCCGATTTCCTGCGCGTGATCCTGCTGTTCCTGTTCCCGGTCGTCAGCCTGTACCTGGTGCGGCTGATTTTTTAAAGAGGCCACCTCATCCCCGCCTTCTCCCCTGAGCGAAGAAGGAGCTACTTTTCCATCTCCCTCTCCCCCGGTCACGGGGGAGAGGGCATCGCTGACTCGGCGAAAGGGGGTTGCTGGTGGGGCGGGAAGCGATGCTGTGGCGCGCTACCCGCAAACGGGTGATTTCATCACTAACGTGTTCGCGCGCCGGGGTGAGGGGAGCCCTCTTGATCGATCGGAAAATTGCGATATTCTTATCGCGCGCGCCCCGGGCAGACTCCGAAAGACGTTCCGGCGCAACGAAACCGAAGTTGGCCAATAGACCCAACGTCCAACCACGCTCACGATTCATTGCGATCATGCTCGATGCGATTCATTTCTCCTGGCGAGACCGGCTGCGGGCCGGCAGCATTCATTTCCTCATCAGTGCCATCATCGCGGTCGTCGCCGCGCTGTTCGTATTCGTCTTCTGGTATCCCGATCCCTACCGTGAGCTTTCCGGCGGACGCGAACTATTTCTGATCCTGGTGTCGGTCGACGTCATCCTCGGACCACTGATCACCTTCGCGATTTTCAACCGCGCCAAGCCGTGGCCGGTCCTTCGCCGCGATCTGGTTTTCGTTGGCCTGGTCCAGCTCACGGCACTCGGCTATGGCATGTGGACGGTGTTCGTGGCGCGCCCCGTGCATCTGGTTTTCGAGTTCGACTGCTTTCGCGTGGTCCACGCCATCGAAGTGCCCGACCAACTGCTTGCTCAGGCCCCGCCCGAATTGCGCTCCCTGCCGCTGTTCGGGGTCACCGCGCTGGCGGTGCGCCCTTTCCGGAGCGCCGACGAGAAATTCGAAACCACGATGGCGGCGTTACAGGGGCTGCAACTCAGCGCGCGGCCGGACCTGTGGCAGCCCTACCCGGACGCCCGTGTCCGGGTGCTCGAATCGGCCAAACCTGCGACCCAGCTCAAGAAACGCTTCCCCGACAGTGCAGCGTCTATCGACCGGGCGATCGAACGGACCGGGCGCGCTCCCGATGCGTTGCTTTACTTACCGCTCGTGGGGAGGAAGGTGTTCTGGACCGTGCTCATCGATGCCTCGACGGCCGAGGTACTTGGCTTCCTGCCGCTGGATTCGTTCTAAATCTACGGAATGCACTTTCAAACACGTCTACGTCTCACCACGCGCCGCGAGCGGCACAAGTGTTCCCTTGAGACACGAAGAACACGAAGAAACACGAAGAAGGACGGAAATGAATAGTGGACTACTGGATGTGAGCGCAGATTGCAGAGATATACTGGTGCATGTCAGCGATACCGCTGTCGAAAACAATAACCTTCGTCGCATTTGCCTTTCTTCGTGTTTCTTCGTGTCCTTCGTGTCTCAAGGGAACACTTGTGCCGCTCGCGGCGCGTGGTGAGATTTTGACTTAGCTACTAGATATCAGCCAGGCGGTAGCGGGATGAACTCGGTCTCGCCGGGAACCTTGGCGAACTTTCCGTCGGCCCATTGGCGTTTGGCCCGTTCGATGCGTTCCGGCGAGCTCGCCACGAAATTCCACCAGATATGGCGCTCGCCTTCGAGCGGCGCTCCTCCGATCAGGGCGACGCGGCCGGCACCCGTCGCCCGCAGGCTGGCGGGCTCTCCTTTGGCAAACACCAACAGCGTTCCTGCGTCGAAAGCACGGCCTTCGATCTCGATACCGCCTTCCACCACGTAAGCGGCGCGCTCCGCGTATCCGGATGGCAGGTCGAGCGTCGCGCCGGGTTTCATCACCGCATCGACATAGAACATCGGCGAGAACACGCGAACCGGTGATTTCATGCCGAACGCTTCGCCGGCGATCAACCGCAAATGCAGTCCGTCGCGATCGAGTTCGGGCAGTTGCGACAGCGAAAAGTGATGGAACGCGGGCGCGGTCTCTTCGTCGCCGAGCGGCAGCGCCACCCAGGATTGCAGGCCGTGCAGCTTGTGGCCCGCTGCCCGCAACGCAGCGCCCGTGCGCTCGGAATGCACAATGCCGTTGCCGGCTGTCATCCAGTTGACATCGCCCGGACGGATGGTCTGCACCACGCCGAGGCTGTCGCGGTGCTCGATCTCGCCGGCGAAGAGGTAAGTCACCGTAGCCAGGCAGACATGCGGATGCGGGCGCACGTCGATGCCGTGTCCCGGCTCGAAGCTGACCGGCCCCATGTGATCGAGGAAAATGAAAGGCCCGACCATGCGCCCGCCGCCGAACGGCAGGATGCGCCGGACCTCGAAACCTCCGAGGTCGCGGCGGCGACTTTCCACGACATGCGCGATGACGCTCATCCAAGAATACCTAAAGTATAAATCTCACCACGCGCCGCAAGCGGCACAAGTGTTCCCTTGAGACACGAAGGTCACGAAGTGGCACGAAGAAAGGCAAGTACAAGAAGGTTATTGTTTTCGACGATAGCATCGCTGACATGCACTGTACATTTCTGCAATCTGCGCTCACATCCATTCGTCCAACATACTTTTTCGTTCTTCTTCGTGTTCCTTCGTGACCTTCGTGTCCTTCGTGGTGAGATTTAACGTTCCAGGGGGTCAGGGTTTCCACACCGCCGGGCTGGCGCGCACGTAGTTCGGCGCATACGCCGTCTCGCCGCCGAGTTCGCGCGCCGCACGCCAGGCCCAGCGCGGGTCGTCCATCGCCGCTCGCGCAATTGCAATGAGGTCGGCCTTGCCGCCGGCGATGATTTCCTCGGCCTGCGCGGGCCTGGTGATCATGCCAACGGACATGGTCGCGATGCCCGCTTCTTTTCTGATTTTTTCCGCGAACGGCACGTTGTAGCCGGGACCGAACGGGATCTGCTGCCGCGGATCCAGCGCGCCGGAACTTGCGTCGATGAAATCGCAGCCGCGCTTTTTCAGTTCCCTCGCAAATACGACGGTTTCCTCGGGCGTCCATCCGCCATCGATCCAGTCGGTCGCAGACACGCGCATGCCGAGCACGCGATCCTGCGGCCAGACCGCGCGGACCGCCTCGAACACCTCGAGCGGAAAGCGCATGCGATTCTCCAGCGAGCCGCCGTAGTCGTCGGTGCGCTGGTTCGAGATGGGCGAAAGGAACTGGTGCATGAGGTATCCATGCGCGCCGTGCAATTCGATCAGGTCGAAACCGATGCGCAGTGCCCGCTTCGCCGATTCGACGAACTGCTGCTTCACGTCGACCAGGCCGCTCGCGCTCAATGCCTCCGGCACATGCCAATCCGGCCCGAACGGCAGCGCAGACGGCGCAACGGTCTTCCAGGCCCCTTCGTTCGCCGCCAGCGGCTTGCCGCCCTCGAACGGGGAACGCGTCGACCCTTTTCGTCCCGCGTGCGCGAGCTGGATGCCCAGCTTCGCGACGCCGTGCTTGCGGCAGAAATCCACTACATGCTTGATCGTCTTTTCGTTTTCGTCGCTGTAAAGGCCGAGGCAGCGCGGCGTAATACGCCCGACCGGAGATACGTGCGTGGCCTCGGTGATGATCAGGCTGGCCGCGCCCATGGCGAACTGGCCGAGGTGCATGAGGTGCCAGTCGCTCGCCGAACCGTTAATGGACATGTACTGGCACATCGGGGAGACGACGATACGGTTCGGCAGCGTCAGGCCACGCATGGGAAAAGGCGTAAAAAGCTGGGGGCTCATTGGTGTTTGTCGGCATTGCGAAGTTGGGGGAAACGGATTCTAACAGCAGGCAGGGAACCGGCGGCGCGCGGCGGCAGGATATTCAAAGCGATGTCATACTGTACGCATAACCATAGATCCACCGGTACGCACAGGCCGGGAAACAATGAAAAGGGTCGCGCTGGCAGCGCTCATGCTGCTGGCGGTAGTCGTTTGCGACGCACTCGCGGCCACGCTGGAAGGCCGCGTGGTCGGCGTCAGCGACGGCGATACCGTCACGATACTCACCGCGGAAAACCGCCAGTTCAAGATCCGTTTGTCGGGCATCGATGCCCCGGAGAAGAAGCAACCTTTCGGAGCGCACGCCAAGGAAACCCTCGCCCGCCAGTTGTTCGGCCAACCGGTCACGGTGGAATGGTCCAAGACCGACCGCTATGGCCGCATCCTCGGCAAGATCGAAATCGACGGCATCGACGCGAACCTCGAACAGGTGCGCGAAGGTTCGGCCTGGGTCTACACGCAATACCTGCGCGAACTCCCCGCCGAAGACCGCAAGCTCTATCTGGAAGCCGAACGCGAAGCCAAATCCGAGCGCCGCGGCCTGTGGCGCGACACCGACCCCGAACCCCCATGGCAGTGGCGCCGGGAATTGCGCGAACACCGTACGCACGGCGGTTAGCCCCCACCTCATCCCCCGGGAGCACGGACACGTTAGTGATGAAATCACCCGTCCGCGGGTAGTGCGCCATGCTCCGTCTCCCGCCCCAGATGGCTCCGCCAACGCCGTGTCGACGGAGTTCCTCCCCGGAGCGGAGAAGGAGCTGAAATGCAAGAGCGCGACCAATGGTCGCCCGGTTATACCTCTCTCTCTCCCCTGGTTGTGGGGGAGAGGCATCGCTGACTCGGCGAAAGGGGGTAGCTGGTGGGGCGGGAAGCGATGCTGTGGCGCGCTACCCGCTAACGGGTGATTTCATCACTAACGTGTCCGCGCGCCGGGGTGAGGGGGACTCCGAACTGCAGTTCGGCGAGCCGAGCGTAAAGCGGATTCGACGCCAGCAATTCTTCGTGCGTGCCGGCGCCGATCAGGCGGCCGCGGTCGATGACCGCGATGCGATCCACGCTTTTCACCGTCGACAGGCGATGCGCGATGATCAGCGTGGTGCGTGACTGCATCAACCGCTCCAATGCGATCTGCACCATGCGCTCGGATTCCGAGTCGAGCGCGGACGTGGCTTCATCGAGCAGCAGGATCGGGCGATCGGACAGCACTGCGCGCGCGATGGCCAGGCGCTGGCGCTGGCCGCCGGACAGGCGCACGCCACGCTCGCCCAGGTAAGTGTCGAAGCCCTCGGGCAAGCGCTCGATGAATTCCGTGGCAAATGCCGCATGGCAGGCCTGCCGAACGTCCGCGTCCGTCGCATCCGTCCGGCCATAACGCACGTTCTCGGTGACATTGGCCGCGAATATCGCGGGCTCCTGCGGCACCAGCGCGATGCGGTTGCGTAACTGCACCGGATCCGCGCGCCGGATGTCGACGCCGTCGATGCGGATCGTGCCCTGCTGCGGATCGTAGAAGCGCAGCAGCAACTGGAACACCGTCGACTTGCCCGCCCCCGATGGCCCGACCAGCGCGAGTTTTTCGCCGGGCGCGATCGCCAGCGAGAAATCTTCCAATGCGGCGATGCCCGGGCGCGACGGATAGTGGAAAGTCGCCGCGTCGAATTCGACCGATCCGATGGCCGGCTCCGGAAACGGGAGGGGGCTTTCCGGCACCACGACCGCGGGCTGCGTATCGAGTATCTCGATCAGTCTTTCCGCCGCGCCCGCACCCCGCTGCAGGTCGCCCATGACTTCGCTCAACGCCGCGGCGGCGCTGGCGACCATCGCCGCATAGAACACGAAGGCCGACAACTCGCCGCCGGTGAGCTTTCCGGCCAGCACGTCATGCCCGCCGATCCAGAGGATGATCCCGATGCCGGCGAACACCAGCACGATCACCGCCGAAATCAGGGACGCACGCACGCGGATGCGCTGGCGCGCAGTGTCGAACGCCGCCTCGATGCGCCGGCCGAACAACTTGCGGTCGGTTTCCTCGTGGCCGTAGGCCTGCACCGTGCGTATTTCATGCAGCGCTTCGTCCACGTAGGAGCCGATGTCGGCAACCCGATCCTGGCTGGCGCGGGCCAGTTTGCGCACCCGGCGGCCGAACAGCACGATGGGAACGATCACGACCGGCACCGTGAGCAAGACCAGCAAGGTCAGCTTCCAACTGGTCAGCATCAGCATGACCAGCGCGCCCGCGCCGAGCAGGCCGTTGCGCAGCGCCATCGACACACTGGTGCCGACGATCTGTTCCAGCAGCGTGGTATCCGTGGTCAGCCGCGAAATCATTTCGCCGGTGCGCGTCTGCTCGAACCAGGCCGGCGACAGCGTCAGCAGATGCGAGAAGACCTTGCGGCGTATGTCGGCGATCACGCGCTCGCCCAGCCACGAGATCAGGTAGAAGCGCACCCAGGTCGCCGTCGCCATGACCACGATGACCGCCAGCAGGAAAAACAGGCCCTGGTTCAGCGCCGCAGGATCGCCGCCGGAAAAGCCGCGATCGACCACTTGCTTCAGTCCCTGGCCGATGACCAGGAAGCATGCGGCCGACACGGTCATCGCCAATCCGAAAAAAACCATGCGCCGCCGGTACGGCGCGGCAAAGCGCAACAGGATCGTCAGCGCCCGAAGGTTGGCAGCGCGCGCAGGCGGCAGCGCGGAAGGCGTTTGCGTGTCGGAACTCATATTGGGTCGGGTCGCCGCAGCGTCCCTGTAACCGACGCGCGATAACGTGAAACACGATGCTAGCAGCACCGTCGCGTAGTCCTGCATGCCATCGTAACGGACGAATGAATCCCGGATTATGAAATGTGTAACCGCATAATGACAAATCGGGGGCGCCGAGTATCATCTCCCGGTATAAAAAACCAAACCAGGAGGAGCGCATCATGGGAGACCAGCTTGAGGCGGCGGCAATCGAGTATCACGAGAAACCGACGCCCGGAAAAATATCCGTCACCCCGACCAAGAGTCTCATCAACCAGCGCGATCTTGCGCTGGCCTATTCTCCGGGTGTCGCCTATGCCTGCAAACAGATCGAGGCGGATCCTTCCCGCGCCGCGCAACTGACTTCGCGCGCCAATCTGGTCGGCGTGATCACCAACGGCACCGCGGTGCTCGGACTGGGCAACATCGGCCCGCTCGCCGGCAAGCCGGTCATGGAAGGCAAGGGTTGCCTGTTCAAGAAATTCGCCGGCATCGATGTTTTCGACATCGAGCTCGCCGAAAACGATCCGGACAAGCTGGTTGACATGATCGCGGCGCTGGAACCCACCCTGGGCGGCATCAACCTCGAGGATATCAAGGCGCCCGAGTGCTTCTACATCGAGCGCAAGCTACGCGAGCGCATGAAGATCCCGGTGTTCCATGACGACCAGCACGGCACCGCGATCATCGTCGGCGCGGCGGTGACGAACGGACTCAAGGTGGTGGACAAGAAATTCAGCACGGTGAAGCTGGTGTGTTCCGGCGCCGGCGCTTCGGCCATTGCCTGCCTGGATCTGCTTTGCGGGCTGGGGCTCAAACGCGAGAATGTGTTCGTCTGCGACTCGAAGGGCGTGATCTACGAGGGGCGCGACGCCAGCATGGAACCGAACAAGGCGCGCTATGCGCGCAAGACCGATGCCCGCAAGCTCGCCGACGTGATCGCCGGCGCCGACATCTATCTCGGGCTGTCCGGGCCCGGCGCCATGAAAAAAGAGTGGATCAAGACGATGGGCCCGAAGCCGATCGTGTTCGCGCTCGCCAACCCG
>WNFL01081388.1_pt1 | contig 12820 bp, 7 predicted proteins | sample 5400361 | NCBI WGS metagenome assembly WNFL01 (sample SAMN13153351, study PRJNA577476) | soil metagenome | isolation source: 40 cm soil on Douglas fir-dominated hillslope | place: USA:California | collected 2013-09-17
CAACGGGCTGAAATTGCTAGGCTACCGTGCGCCTGCCACAGTTCAGCCGGGACAAACATTGTCTGTTGAAACAACCTGGCAGGCGACCCAAAAACTGCCGGGTGATTATCATCTTTTTGTTCACCTGTACGATGCGACGGGTCAACTGGTCACGCAATATGACAGTGTGCCGGACAGCGGCAATTTTCCCGCAGCGAAGTGGGCAGAAAATCAGTTGTGGAGCGAACTGGCAACATTGAAATTGCCCGTCGATTTGCCGCCCGGAACTTATCAGCTTTATGCTGGCTGGTATCGCTATCCCGATCTGACGCGCCTGGGGGTAGAAGGAACTGCCAGCAAAGCCGCCGATGGTCTGGTCTATTTGACCGATATTCTGGTGCGCTAGTGCCTGAAGCAGATTAAGTTGAAGGGCGAAACACTGCTCACTCGCCAACCAGTACCCCCTCTCCTGTTTGCGGAGAGGGGGTCGCCTTTGGGGTCGGATAGTAGTTGGGCTAACAGACCACCAAGTGACCCAAAGGACGGGGTGAGGTAAACCATCATTAATTAGGAATTTTCCTCGCCGTTAAGCAGCGCAGCGTGGTACCAGATTTTGTTGATAAATGCCTCGCGACGGGCAGCAGTCAGGCTGTTGAGAATCGGGTTTATGAAGTCCCGGAAGCTCTCGTGCAACTGAGTTGCCAGCGAATCTTCACCGCGCAATTTCAAAATATGGATTGCGCGCCAGTAAGCCAGTCCCGGAAGGAAAATGTCCTCGACCTGATGGCGGGCCAAACGCGGCAGCAGTGGCCTGATATTGGTACGGGCTGTTTCCAGATCGTTCCGCAGCGCATCAATCTCTGACCGCGCGGTTGAGATTTCGTCAAGATGCTGCGGCAAATTGTTGGCGGCAAACAAACTCTCCGCTTCCGCAAGTGCCGCGACTGCTTCGTCCAGTTTCTTTTGCTGGATGAACACATTGCCCATATAAAACAGGGTGCGTGCGACATCAGCTTCCGCCGTCAATTCGCGCTGAATGGTCAGGCCGCGCTCCATATAGGCCAACCCTTCATCGTAAGCTTTATGGTGCTGTGCGATGATTCCCAGATTGACGAGACTCGCCGCTTCCCCGGACCGTTCACCGATCTGATGCAATATCTTATATGCATCGAGCAGATGGGCATTGCCCTCGCTCAATTCGCCCATACTGACCAGCGTACCGCCAATGCTGAGCAGCGTCAGTCCCTCGTGGCGGCGGTCTCCGACCTGCCGCAGTAGTGCAATCTGCTGACCATACGCATGGAGTGCCGAGGGCAGGTTGTTGTTGCGCGAATGCAGTCGCGCCAGCGTTGACCAGCCATCCGCTTCAAGAATTGGGTCTTGTAACGCCTTTGCTTCACCAATGGCAGCTTCGGCACCCTCAACGGCTTTTGTTGGATTGGTCGCGTAGAGGTCTTCACTTTCGAGCAGTTCAAGCCGTATTCTGCGGTGAGGATCGCCCAGGCGATCAGCAATCGGGCGTAGTGTTGTATTCAGCGCTTCAGCTTCCTCGCGCTGGTTGATCTCCAAGAACGCATCACGCAGTAGTAAGTACGATTCCCAGGCCAGCGCATCATTCTTGATCTGCTTGGAAGCAGCAATCGCGCGTTGAGCCTCTTCGATGACCTTGCCCCATGAACTGGTTTGTACATGATAATTGGCCCAGAAAATGTGGCACTCGGCCTGCCAATCCAACCGTTCGTTGCGGACAGCCAACGCCTGAAGATCAGGCATATCCCTCTGCACGCCTTGCGTATCTCCCAATCGCAGCATGATCTGCAAGCGCCGCCTGTCAATATCAAAGCGTTCGTGATCATTGCGGGCCATCGGCTGCACCTGATTGAAGTAAGTCAAGGCTGCCTGATTGGCATATTCACGATAGGCTTTTTCGCCTGCCATCAGCAGATAATGTCGCGCCCGATCCGTGTCCCCACCACGCACGAAATGGTAAGCGAGGCGATCCGTCGCGTCGGGAGCGAGGATTTCCAGCGTAGAGGCTACGGCTTGATGCAACTGTCGCCGTTGGGCAAAGAGCAAGCTTTGATAGGTCACTTCCTGAGTGATCGCATGTTTGAAAAGGTAGGTTAGCTCCGGCTCCGGCGATTCCATGTAGGAGAAATCGCGCGCTTCGAGCGTTCGCAGACAATCCAGTAGTTCCTCGTAAGTTAAGGCAATCGGAATGCTTTTCGCCAGCACATTGACCTGGAATTGCTGCCCGATGACAGCGGCGACCTTGAGCACCAGCTTATCGGTCTCGTTGAGCCGGTCAATGCGTGCCTGTACCAATTTCTGAACGGTATGCGGCAGGTCGGCAGCGTTCAAATCGCGTTCGATGAATACCAGACTGCCGATAACCTTGATGAAGCCTGTCTCGATCAGCGTATCGACCAATTCCTGGACAAAGAATGGATTGCCGTGGGCGCGATCATACACGAAGCGCGAGAGATCAAGCGGGATGCTGGCATCGACATATTTCTCGATCATCTCCGTCACGGCAGCGCGGTTAAGCTCGTTGAGGGTGAGATGACTGTGATGGTGCATGTCACTCAGCACCCGGATGATCTCCAATGGGTGATCAGCTTCCGTCAACGGTCTATGGACAAGCATTGCCATCACTGGCGCAGGGTCTACATTCAACTGTCGCGCCAGATCGATCATCAGCGATTCAGACAGTTCATCCATCCAGTGTGTATCTTCCATCACAATAAGGATGGGCTGCTTGCGTGCGATGTACAGGATGATCTCGACGACAAGGGTGGATAATGCCTGATGCCGCGTCTGCCCCTCAAGTGTCATGGTGATGGAGGAGTCCGCCATTGGCAGTTGCAGCAGGTCTCCAAGCAGCGGAACGCGTGGTAGCCAGTCCTCGTTGGCCTGCTCGACAAAGTTGTATATCCGGTCAGTTGTCTCATCCAGGCTTGCCTCGGCGTTAAGGCCGAGCAGCGAAATTAGCACATCGCGCCAGGGCAGGTAGGCCATGTTCCGGCCCGTACTCACGCAATCGCCGCCAGCCGCAAAAAATCCTTCGTCAACCGCCAGCCGCACCAATTCCGCAACGAGGCGACTTTTGCCGATCCCCGCCTGACCCTCGACACGGACGATGCGGGGATATCCATTGGCGGCGGCCTGGGCCAGTGCATGAAGTTGGTCTAATTCTTCGGTGCGGCCTACCAGTTCACCGACGTGCGCCTGCTGCTGAATGCCCTGTAACACCGAGCTTGGCTCGGTTATTGAAATCGGCTCGGTTCGGCCTTTGACGTTGATCGGGTCCAGATCGTGGAAGGCAATGCGTGGCCCGACCTCATGCCGTACCGATGAGGTTGTAAGAATTTGGCCTGACTCGGCAGCGGTCATCAGCCGCGATGCAATGTTCGTTTCATCGCCAATCGTGCTGTATTCGTGGCGAACCTCTCCGCCAATTGTCCCGGCATATAGTAATCCACGGCTCAGGCCAATGCGCTCGATAGAAAGTCCGCTGGCACCCCCGGCACTCATGTCGCGCAGTGCCAGCGCGGCCCGCACCGCTCGTTCGGCGTCATCGCCATAGCTGATCGGCGCACCAAATACCGCGAAGATCACGCTGCCTTTATCGCCCATTTCCACAGAAACAAACCGCCCGCCGAAGCTGGCGAGTACACTTTGCGCCGAACGCACCTGCTTATCAAGCAAGTCACGCGCGCCTTCTGCCGCTGGCGCAATCGAATTGAGCTGTACAAACATGGGGATGGCGTAGCGCAGTTCCGCCACGTAATCGCCGAAACCGCTTTCCACCCGTTCACGGATCGCGGAATCGACGAAAGGCCGCACCGCATTTAGCGCATCATCAATGTTGCTTTCCACAGACCACGGCAGCCAACGGTATTGCCGCACTGCCTTTGAAATTTCCTCAGGCAAGCTGGTCACGGTTGCGTTGCCCGTGTCATTCAATTCCATTTTCACCTGTTCGCGGCGCAACCAGCCTACTGTACTGCCTGCCGATGGACCATGATTTGGCCGGGCTGCACTTCGCCCGCGAGGCTGAGCATTTCATCCACGGCGGGGCCAAGCAATACGTCGGTTAGTCCATACTGCGGATGACCGACCACCCACCGGAATGTTCTTCCCGTCCCGACACAGACCTTCAATCGCAATCCGCGAAAAATTGGCATGACGGCCTGCATCCCAAGACCCGCAGAGATCGCCCGTAGCGCTGCGGGGATGATCACTTCGGCATTCAGGGTTTGCTCAGGGTCATTGTCGGAGAACCAGGCGATGAAGCCATCCCCTGTGAAGCGGATAACGCTTCCGCCGTGGTGAAAAACCTGTCCGGCAATCGCTTCAAACATCGGATTCAGCTTGCGCTTGACTTCTTCTGAGGCGCGTTCGGGGCCGAACTGTGTGACAAACTGGGTTGTCATGGGCGTAAAGCCAGAAATATCGGCTAGCAGCGCCGCGCCTTCACTGACAACTGGCAAATCACCATTCCGAAGCAGCGCACGGAATCTATCCGTTGGAAGATATGGGCTAAATAGATGCAGCAATTCTTCATGTTTCATGCTACCAAGTGTACATGAATTTGCTTTTGTATGCAGTCTGACAATCCGCACAGCATGTTATACTGTGCCCAGGTTCGGATGCTTCAAAGGATAGGGAATTATGCTGGATACGCCGAAACGATCCGCTACACAGGGTTACTCGCTGGTACAAATCCTCGACCGTGCTTTTCGAATTTATCGGCAGAACTTTTTGCCCTTTTTCGCGCTATCCGCTGTGGTACAAATCCCACTGGTTGTCCTGGCAAATCTCATTACTGCGCCACAGCAGCAAGCGATACTCAACTTGAGCCGAAACCCCAGCACTACATCGTTGTCCGATGCGCAAGCGCTGCTAGGTTCGCTGTTGGGTGTCTACGTAATGATTCTCGGATTCGCATTGTTGGTGAGCTTTCTCCAGGGAATACTCATCTACGCGCCAATTGTCTACATCACATCGGAAAATCACCTGGGACGCCTTGCTACGCTCCGTGACGCCTTCGCGCAAATCGGTAAGCGGCTGCAAACGCTGGCCGGTGGGCTGATACTCTTTTATGCGATTGTCGTCGGCGTGGGGATCGCACTGGCCTTTACGCTCTTCCTGTGCGGTCTGGGCATCGGCCTCTGGGGATATATAAGCCTCGCGCTTGGATCGCTGCTAGTCCCTGTATTGATGTTAGAACGTACCAAGGTTGGTACCGCGTTGGGACGATCCTGGATGCTTGGCAAAAGACGCATCTGGGTACTTCTGGCGATTAGCGCCGGTTTCTACATTATTATCACCGTCATCGATCTGGCATTGGCAGCCGCAGCCACGCAGTTTTTCCGCAACAATAGCAACTTCGTGACACTTGCTTTGACGGCGATCCTCAGCGCAATCGGCAGCATCGTTCTATTGCCGCTCTTGCCCATCGCGTTCACTGAAATCTATTATGATGCCCGAACACGCTTTGAGGGGTTGGATATCGCGCTCAACGCCTCCACAACCCCAGGAGCGTCGCCTGCTGATGTGCAATCACCTGCGCCCGGTCGGTTGATAGGCAATGAGGATTATGTGAACGTTGCATTGTTCGCCATTGGCAGCCTTGTACTGGTAATTCTCTATGTGATGCTTATACTGTCTCTGGCCCCACGATTGGCGGGTGTATAGCGACCCATATACGAGCCTGTGACGGCACATCTTATGCTATTACATGATCTACGCAGACGTAGGGGATAAGGTCGTGATGGCTTCGCCGATGCGGGTCCTGTTCATAGAAGATAGTGTGGAAGACATCGCCCACACAGTCGACTATTTGAATCGTGAGGCTTCTCACATTTCACTGACAGTTGCAAATTCGCTCGGAGAGGCAAAATCGAAGTTAAACACTCAGAACTTCGACAGCGTTATTGTTGATTACGATCCGCCGGACGGCAGCGGTGTTGAATTCCTGCAATATCTCAAAGAGATAGGCAGCAGCGCTGTTCCTATCATCATTACCGAACCCGGTAACTACAAACTGCTCAACGATGTCTTCAAGGTGGGGGTCGTCAATTATGTCCCTAAAGGAGATTGTTACTGGAAGTGTTTGCCTTTACTGCTTGAGCAGGCAGTTGACTTTTCGCGCCTTCTGGCAGCGGAACGAGCCGCCGGACAAGCCACGCCCGCCGAGTTAGCCGAGAAGCGGGATCAGCTTATGTCACGCATGTCGCACGAAGTCAAGACGCCGCTAACCTCAATTTTGGGTTTCGCTCACATGCTCGTGACGAAGCCAGATGCGCCAATCGAGAAGCGCCAGAAATGGGCAAGTTTTATCCACTCGAAAAGCCAGCAGCTTAGCCGCCTGATCGACAATATGCTCGACCTCTCCGAGCTGCAAACGGGCGATATAACTATCACAAGGCAGCCCACCGACCTGAGCGCACTCATAACCGACGCAGTCGCTGAAATGGAAGCAGTCGCCCCAACTCGCCGCATTGAGGCAACAATTCTTCCTACCTTGCCAGAATTGAAGCTGGACGCGGATCATATTTCGCAGGTAATCGTGAATTTGCTGACCAACGCCCATAATTTAACGCCCGAAGGTCAACCCATTGAGATAGAGATGCGGGACAAAGCTGATACTGTAGAGGTAGCAGTGACCGATCATGGCCCGACCCTCCCACCTGAAGAACGCGAGAAAGTCTTCGAGCCGTTCTCGGCTGAGCCGGGCGCGGGCTACCAACCCGGCAAGGAGCTGTGGCTGCCGTTGGCACGCACAATCATTGAGGCGTACGGCGGGCGTCTCTGGATCGATACCGCACCTGGGCAAGGCTCAGTGTTCATTTTCAGCTTGCCGAAATAGTTATGCAATCGCGAACTCAAGATATTCCTTGCGTACGCGCTTTTCCGGGGTCAGACCCAAAATGTCGATCAGAATCTCGCTGATGAGTGTCGCCTTGTATTCAGCGTCGCGCTTGGACCACGTTTGACTCTTGATCTCAAGGAACTTGCCCTCCAATTTGGGATCGATGAGCGTATCGACGTTCACGTAGAACAAGACACCCTTGTACAGGATATGCCAGCGCTGGCGTTCCTTCTCTACCTCGCGTTCGGTTGTGGGCCGGAAGTATTCACGATAAAAGCGCAGGGGACGATCCGCCGGAGCCAGGAATTGGGAGCGGCTGAGCAATACGGCTTCGTCAAACTCGCGCTCTTTTGTGGGTGACGTAAACGTGATGCGAGTGCGAACGGTTTCAACGTTGCCGTCTTTGTCCAGCGAGTCATCTTCGCGGTAGCGAACCCGGCCCTGATTTTCATCCACGAAAATGAAATAGTGGTCATATTGGCGGTAGTGCGTGTGTTTGACCACCTGCACCCGGCGATCATTGAGCAACGGTTCGGTTATGCTCAGATCGTCAATCCGAGCTTTGACCTGAATTTCGAAGCTCTCTTGCTGCTCGACTCCACCAATGGCGATGAGTTTGTTGAGGACATTCCCCTCGCGGGCAATCAGAAATTGATCGATATTGCGGGCAATGACCTGCGCCTCGCGCATGGTCGTTTCTTCGTCGATAGTCAATAAGGCTCTGTCCCGCATCAGCCATGCGCCGTTGACCATGACATGTGCCACGTCTGTGCTCTTGGCAGCATAGATGACCTGACTGTATACGGCGTCAAAATCGCGCTCAAACTGCGGCGTATTGTGATCGGATTGCGGTCCACCACGATCACATCGGCGCGTTTGCCCGGTTCCAGGCTCCCGGTGAGATGACCCTGGTGCATGGCTTCGGCACCGAGCCGCGTCGCCATGGTCAACGCTTGCTTGGCTGGCAGCACCACCGGATCGAGCGTTGCGCCCTTTGCCGCACCACCGGATCGAGCGTTGCGCCCTTTGCCAGAATCGCCGCGAGTCGCATCTCCTCGAACATATCCAGATCGTTGTTGCTGGCAGGCCCGTCGGTTCCAATCCCGACTTTCAGTTCGCGTTCCAACATCTCTTTGACTGGTGCAATACCGCTTCCAAGTTTGAGGTTGCTCGTCGGGCAGTGAGCAATACCCGTGTTGTGATTATAGAGCGTCCTGATTTCGCCACTGTCCACATGAACGCAGTGTGCCGCCAGCGTCTTGGCATTGAGAACGTTCAGTTTCTTGACACGTGGCACGACAGGCATCCCGAATTCCTCGCGGCTGTCCTCGACCTCAAGCCGTGTCTCGGCGAGGTGGGTAAGCAGCGGCACGTCGAATTCGATAGCAAGGTCAGCACAGGCTTGCAGGATTTCATCGGTGCAGGTATACGGCGCGTGCGGCGCAACCGCAGGCACAATCAGCGGGTGATTTTTCCAATCCTGAATAAACTGGCGAGTATAGGCCAGACTTTCCTCAAAACTGTCGGCATCAGGTGTCGGGAATTTGAGAATACTTTGTCCGAGCACGCCGCGTATCCCGGCTTTGGCGGCAGCGGCGGCAACTTCAGCCTCGTAATAATACATGTCTGCGAACATCGTGGTCCCGGAGCGGATCATCTCAGCGCAGGCCAACGTTGTCCCCAGGCGGCAAAAGGTCGGATTGACGAATTCGTGCTCGGTAGGCATCATGTAACCCATCAGCCATACGTCGAGCCGCAAATCATCCGCGACGCCACGCAGCAGCGTCATGGCAGCATGGGTATGCGCATTGACCAACCCCGGCATGATAATCTGTCCGCTGCACAGGACAAGTTCATCGGCAGCATAATGCAGTTGGATATCCTCTGCTGGGCCGACGGCGACGATTGAATCGCCATGGATGGCAACTGCGCCGTTAGGAAACAGGTCCATCGCCTCATTCATGGCGAGAACTACGCCACCTGACAGGATTTTATCGACACGTTCCATACTGCACCTCGCTTATCCCTCGACCCTCTGTTTCCGTTTGGCGATTAGGGAGAGTATAGCGCTGTTTTTGAGTATTGTGTGGCTGGATTCGGCGGATCGCGTACAATTGTGGGCGCGTGAGAGGCATTCCACGCTGGCTATCTGGAAGATTTTAACACTCACAAACAGGCAAAAACGCATGGTTCGGTATCGACGCGACTTCTTTAGCCTGGCCGAAGCAGCCCTCGTCGGGTTGTTCTTTGTACAGGCCATTCGCTTTGTGTATGGCACGCTTTATGCGCACGCATCCAGCGCACGGATATTAACCGTAACGGCAAATCAGGCGGCGGTTGCCTCTTTGCCGGGGGTCGTCAGCCTGACCGATGTTCAAACAGAACTGCTTATCGCTATTGTGGCGCTCTTTGTTCCGCTGCTGGCCTTCATCTTTGGACGGCTGTGGTTTGGCCCGGCGCTTGTAGCCATCGTCGTGGCTGCCGGACGCGTCTTTATCACCACCAACGGGACAACGATTTTCGGCGGTATTGGTGGAATCGTGACCGCCAGTGCGGGCTTGCTCTATATCGCGTCAATTGCGATTCGGCGACCAAACCGCGTGCCGATGTGCCTGGTGCTTGGGTTTGCAGGCGATCAACTGATTCGGCTCTTCGGCAACACGGCTGATCTGACGGTCAATGCGCAGTTCTTGCCCGCGCAAACCGTGCTATCGCTGGCCCTATTTGCGATTGCAGTGTTGGCGGCCATTTTTGAACGGCTCAACCCACCCGAAGGCGAGGCCGCGCAGCATGGCGAGATCAGCGGATGGAGCGCGTTTGCGTTTGGCGGGCTGCTATATCTTGAGTTTGCGGTATTGGGTTTACCCAACACCGTCGCGCACCATGCCCGTCTGGATTACATCCAGGTTGCGCCCTGGTTGACCGTGGCAACGCTCCTGCCGCTTGTCCCTGAAGTTAGAGAATGGGCACGGCGCTTTTTGGGAATGTTCGACGGGCAATTTCGCGGCTGGGTCTGGTTTCTGCTGGTTGGCCTGCTGATCGTCATTGGCTTTCGGTTTTCCGGGCCGTTGTCAGCAGGTGCGCTCATTCTGGCACAGCTTATAGTTAGTCTGTCATGGTGGTGGGTGATCCAGCCTGCCGCCGGGCGCGTCAACTTCACAGGTCCAAGCGTCGTCTTTAGCAGCATCCTGTTTTTGCTGCTGACGGGTGCCGACTTCTTTACCTACGAATATGCCTTTGTGCGCGGTGTGCAGGAGCCGTTTGGCTCGATGCTGCGGGCGTTCCGTGACCTGGGGATTGTGGTCGCGCTGTTCGCGGCATTGCTAAGCGGCCTGCCCGCGATCCTTTCCCGCAAGCGGCTGCCGTGGCGGGGTGGTCGTCTGGGTGAATCGCTGGCGGCCCTGGCTTTCGTGGTGATGGTCGGTGTTTTTGCGGCGTCGCTGGCTGTGCCCGTCGTGGCTGTCCCGCCCGCCGCCAATGATCAATTGCGGATCGCCACCCTCAATTTACACGGCGGTTACAGCCTGTACTATGGGAGCGACCTGACCGAGATCGAGAAGCAGGTCCGCGACTACGGCGTGGATGTGTTGCTGCTGCAAGAGGTCGAAGCCGGACGAATGATCAGCTACGGCGTTGATCAGCCCGCATGGCTGGCCCGCCAGCTAAATATGCAGGTCGAATATTTTCCGACAAACGAGAGTTTGCAGGGACTTGCCGTACTCACGCGATTGCCAATTGTGCGCTCAGAGGGCATATTTCTGACCAGCGCAGGTCGGCAGACTGGCGTGCAGTACCTCAAACTCCGTGCCCCTGACCGTGCCGATCTAAATATCTATAACACCCAGTTAGGGCTGCTCATCAATGATCCTAATCAGCCGATCCAGGCGCAGGAACAGGATCAAACGCAGCAGATTCAAGAGATCTTTAACTTTATTAATCAGAACGATCCCAACAGCCGAATTTTGTTAGGTGGCACATTCAACACGGTTCCCGGCTCTGACATTTACCAATACGTCTCGCAGACGTTCATTGATCCATTTGCCGGGTTGCAGACCGAGAAAGCCGTGACGCTCAAGCTGGTAAATGGTGATGCGGCGCGAGTTGATTATCTATGGCTGCGGCAGATCACGGGGCGGTTTGTCAGTGTCGTCCCCATTTCTGTCTCAAGTCACAATATGGCAATCGTGGAGATTGGGCTGCTGCAATCGACAGGCTAATGCAGGGCTTGCTTGCAGCGCTCGATGGTCTGGGTAAGCTGGTTAATGTGCAGATGGTCATGGCGAGCGCTAAAGTGCGCCATTTCCAGCAGCGTGGTCGGCCCAAAGATGCTGTGCCGGGCCGGACGATCCCAGGCATCGGGCGGAAGCGTGTCTATGAATTGAAGAGTCTTGCACCGCTCCTGCCAGAATTCCTGTAAGGCGACGTGACCATCCTCATGCGAAAGGTCGCGTTCACGCGGGCGGGGCGGTGTCGGCGTCTGGGAGATAAACGGATTATCCTCGCGGGCGATCCGTTCCAGGCGAGGTCGCTGCACACTGCCCTCGCTGTCGCGCAGATGACACACAATTTCTAAGGCTGACCATTCATTCGGGTCAGGCCGCATATTCCAGTATTCAGGCTTAATGGTCGCCACCACACCGAACAAGGCAGCGGTACTGCCGAGCAATCGTGGAATCAACTGGGCCGAAGTACGATGCCGTGCCTTGAGAGTTGCCAACCATCCTTCACTGACCAGACGCCCGAAATCTGCCAATGTCCCGCTGCCGTCCGGCTTCAATTCATCGGCAAGATCATCGGGCAGCACGTTATCCCAGTGAATCCAGAATGTGTTCAGTCCGGCCTGAGCAGCCGGAATCATATCCTCGGTCAGGCTGTCGCCGACCATAATGGTTTCATCGGCTTCCGCGCCCGTCCGTGCCAGGAGTTCTTCATAGAAATGAGGATGCGGCTTGGTGTAATGAAGCTCCTCAATATTCGACACAAAAGTGAAGGGGACACGTGGACGGTCTAGCCCCGCCCAGGCCAGCCGCTGCAACACTGGCTTCAATTGGAAGACCGGATTGGTCGCGATCACTACCGCGATGCCCATATCCGCCAGTTGGTCGATGAGTGACGCGGCTGCATCAATACGGTCGGTCAGGCTCGCCAGTTTAGAATATGGCTCCTGATGATAGTCGTCCAGCAGCGCCTGCATAGAGTCGACTGGCAGATCGAGCATATCCTGGACTGCCCGACCAAAAACCTCCGCATTGATGAGGGTCGGATCGAGATTCTGGATCGTTGTGCCTAAAGCGCGTTGGAGCACCTTACCCGGCGAAACGCTGGCCTGCGCCAACGCTGGATAGTGCTCCAGTATAGAAGCCGTCAAGCCGATTACGTATTGCTCAACAAACTTATCGGTATAGGTCCGCAGCAGCGTATCATCAAGATCGAGGAAAACGGTTTTGATCATTCCTCGGAGCTTTCCAGCGTACTGAGAAATGCGTCAAAGCCGGGCCGTTCGGCGTTGCATTGGGGACAGCCCACCATTGGGTCTTCAATGCGAACATTGTGGCGTTCGCAGTAGGCTTCTACCTCATTATGGCGTCCAAAGCCCAAAAAGCCAGGTTTAATCGTCAGGCGCAGCCGCATATATTCGCTGGCGTTCGCCCGTACAATATCGGGCACGGGGCAGCGCGAACAATCGCTCGGCTGCCAGGAAGCCGAGGCAGAGTTACGCTCAGCCAGTCGGCATTCCTGGATTTCCCGCCCACGATGGAAATCTTCGTAGTATTGAGGGCATTCTTTGCCCGCAGGGGTTCTCATGGATTTATCCTAACACATAGCAAAATTGAGAAGTAGCAAATACCGCCACTTCTCCAGATCATCCTGTAATATAACAAATATTGCGCAGGCTCTCTATCAAAATTGTATATTATTTTGACAGTGATATCTGCCCAGCCTATTTGTCGAAGTGCAACATGA